>Ga0102943_1002410_pt1 | contig 10985 bp, 9 predicted proteins | sample SalPonC_black_MG_FD_78174 | JGI IMG/M metagenome (GOLD analysis project Ga0102943, IMG submission 78174) | Salt pond soil microbial communities from South San Francisco under conditions of wetland restoration - Salt Pond MetaG... | ecosystem: Environmental > Aquatic > Marine > Intertidal zone >...
CCGAGGTCCCGAGCCGGGGGCACGATCGGGGGCGGTCCGCCCGGATCCTCCGGAAGCGCGAAGCGATGTTCGGTCAGGACATAGGCCGGGCCGGGGATCAGACGGATCCGCGCCACCGCCCGCGCCGGCGCCTCGGCCTCCTCCCCGGTCGCGGCGTCGAGAGCCGGCGCGGGCGCAGGTTCGGCGGAGGCGTCGCGCCCCGCGACGCCGCCGCCCGGGCGGCCCGCGGCGGCTGCGGCGGGCTCGACCGGCTCCACCTCGGCCACCGCGTCGCCGGAGTAGTAGCCGTAGCTGCGAAGGATGCGCCGCGCGAGTTCCACATCGCCCTCCGCCCGACGGCGAAGGAAGGCGAGGCTCTGCGCCCCGTCGTCCTCTCGGCGGAAGATGGCGAGCGAACGCTCCATCATCGCCGCGACACGGTCGGAGGGTTCGCCGACCACGTCGGCCTCATAGCTCAGCGCCGTCTCGACGCCGGGAAAGCTCAGCGCCTCGACGTCGCCCGGCCGCTCCTCGCCGAGGCCGAGCGCCCCGCAGCCCGAAAGCGCGAAGAGGGCGGCGAAGGCCGCGACGCGGAACCTCGGGCGACGAGTCATGGAATCTCCGGGCAGGGATGGGAAGGCTAACTGCCCCGCGACCCGGGGGGTGAGTCAAGCCGCCGGCGCCGCGACCGGGGCGGCGGCTCGTCGCCCGCCGCCGTCGCGCCGGGCGCGTGGGGCGCCGGGTCGTCGCCGCCGCGGCGTGCGCGGACGGCGGGGGTTCGGCGCCGCCGCGGCCTGCGCGGACGGCGGGGGTTCAGCGCCGCCGCGGCGTGCGCGGACGGCGGGAGTTCAGTGCCGCCGCGGCGTGCGCGGACGGCGGGCGCACAGCAGCTTGTAGGTCTTGTCGCCGCCGATCTCCTCGGCCTGGGCGAAGCGCTCGGACAGCGTCCGCTCATAGGGCAGCTGCCGATTCGCGACCGCCCAGAGCGCGCCGCGCGGCGCCAGCAGCCGCGCCGCCGAGGCGAGGAAGGCCGCGCCCACCGCCGGCTCCGCCCGGCGCCCCGCGTGGAAGGGCGGATTGGCGATCACGGCGTCGAAGGCGCCCTCGGGCAGCGGCGGATCGGCCGCGTCCGCCCAATGGAAGGCCGCCCGCGCGTCGCCCGCGAGGTTCGCCTCGGCGCAGTCCAGCACCGTCCGTTCCGCCTCCACGAGGTCGAGCCGCTCCACCTCGGCCGAGCGGAGCGCCGCCGCCGCGAGGAACCCCCAGCCGGCGCCGAGATCGGCGACGCGCCCCGAAAGCGCCGGCAGCGCCTCGGCCAGCAGCGCCGAACCGGGATCGACGCCGTCCCAGGAAAAGGCGCCCGCGACCGTGACGAAGCCCCGGCCGAACGCCTCGACCCTCTTGGCCGGCGCCGCCGCCTCGATCCACTCGGCGAAGACCGCCGGGGCCGGCCCGCGCCGGCGCGTCCAGACCGCCCGGCCGTGTCCTCGCGGCAGCGCCTCCACCTCGAGGCCCAGCGGCGCCACCGCACGGCGCAGCGCCCGCTGGTGCCCCTCCACCCCGTCGGTCTTGGCCCCGGCGAGGATCACCGGCGCGCCCTCCGCCGCAAGGTCCCAGGCCCGCGCCAGGTTCGCCCGCGTCTCGTCGCGCGAGCGGGTGGCGAGGGCGGCCGCCGCCGCGAACGGCCCGGCCTCCGGCGTCAGCCGCGCCTCGACGCGCCGTCCCTCGGCGAGAAGCCGGTCGTGATCGGGCCGGAAGCCCTGCTCGCACACGAGATCCCAGCCCGCCAACGCCTGCGACGGCCGCGCCCGCAGCACCGCGACGGGCCCCTCCGGCCGCGCCAGAAGCCCGTCCTCGAACGGGCCGGCGAGAAGCGCCATCGGATCGCTCACGCCTCGAACTCGACCAGCAGGTCCTTGGCGTCGATCTGCGAACCGGCGGGCGCGTGCACCGCCTTCACCGTGCCCGCCCGCTCGGCGTGGATCGCGGTCTCCATCTTCATCGCCTCGACGGTCAGCAGCATGTCGCCGGCCTTCACCTTGCGCCCGGCCTCGACGGCGACGGAGGCCACGACCCCCGGCATCGGCGCGGCGACGTGCAGCGGATTGCCGTCCTCGGCCTTCGGCCGCGCCGCCTTGCTCGGCGCCACCTTGCGGTCCTTGACCGTCACGATGCGCGGCTGGCCGTTGAGCTCGAAGAACACCTTGACCGTGCCGTCCTCGGACGGCTCCGACACCGCCGAGAGCGCCACCTGCAGCGTCTTGCCGGGCTCGATCTCGACCTCGAGCTCGTCGCCCACCTCGAGGCCGTAGAGGAAGGCCGGCGTCGGCAGCAGCCGCACCGGCCCGTGCTCCTCGTGCCGCCGGGCGTAGTCGAGGAACACCTTGGGATACATCAGGTATCCGCAGAGATCCTCGTCGTCGATCTCGAGGCCGTCGAGCGCCTCCGAAGCCTCCGCCCGCGCCGCCTCGAGATCGGCGTCGGGCAGCAGCGCGCCCGGCCGCTCGGTCAGAGGTTCCTCACCCTTGAGCGCCTTCGCCACCAGCGCCTCCGGGAAGCCCCCCGGCGGGCGGCCGAGCTCGCCGCGCAGCATCCCCAGCACGCTCTCGGGGAAGCTGATCTCCTTGTCGGGATCCTCCACGTCGGCCCGCGTCAGCCCCGCGGCGACCATGCTCAGCGCCATGTCGCCGACCACCTTGGAGGAGGGCGTCACCTTCACGATGTCGCCGAACATCCGGTTCACCTCGGCGTACATCGCCGCCACCTCGTGCCAGCGCTCCTCGAGGCCCATGGCCCGCGCCTGCGCCTTGAGGTTGGTGAACTGCCCGCCCGGCATCTCGTGGAGGTAGACCTCGGCCGAGGGCGCCTTCATCTCCGTGTCGAAGGCGGCGTATTGCAGCCGCACCAGCTCCCAGTAGTCCGAGATCGCGCGGAGCCGCGCGGGGTCGAGCCCGGTGTCGCGGTCCGTCCCCCTCAGCGCCTGCACGATCGAGCCGAGCGGCGCCTGGCTGGTCAGTCCCGAAAGCGCGTCCATCGCCGCGTCGACCGCGTCCACGCCGGCCTCCGCCGCCGCCAGCACCGTCGCCGGCGCCATCCCGGCGGTGTCGTGGGTGTGCAGATGGATCGGGAGCCCCGTCTCCTCCTTCAGCGCCTTGACCAGCGCGCGCGCCGCGTCCGGCTTCAGGAGCCCCGCCATGTCCTTGACGCCGAGGACGTGGGAGCCGGCGTCGGCCAGCGCCCGCCCCATCTCGACGTAGTATTTCAGATCGTACTTGGAGCGGTCCGGATCGTCGAGGTCGCCGGTGTAGCAGACCGCGCCCTCCAGCACCTTCCCCGTCTCGAGCACCGCGTCCATCGAGACGCGCATGTTCTCGACCCAGTTCAGCGAATCGAACACGCGGAACACGTCGACGCCCGACTCCGCCGCCTGCGCCACGAAGCGCCGCACCACGTTGTCGGGGTAGTTGGTGTAGCCGACCCCGTTCGCCCCCCGCAGCAGCATCTGCGTCAGGAGGTTCGGCATCCGCTCGCGCAGGTCGCGCAGCCGCTGCCACGGGCATTCGTCGAGGAAGCGGTAGGCGACGTCGAAGGTCGCCCCGCCCCAGCACTCCACGCTGAACAGCTGCGGCAGGTCGTGCGCATAGGCCGGCGCCGCGCGCACCATGTCGAAGCTGCGCATCCGCGTCGCCATCAGGCTCTGATGCCCGTCGCGCATCGTCGTGTCGGTGATCAGCAGGCGCTCCTGCGCCAGCATCCAGTCGGCGAGGCCCTTCGCCCCCTTCTCGTCCAGAAGCTGGCGCGTGCCGTCCGGCGGCGACTCCGCCTTCACCTTCGGCGCCCGCGGCGGGCGGGCGTGCGCCGGCGGCCGCGCCCGGCCGTCCACCTCCTCGCGCCCGTTCACCGTGACCTCGGCGAGGTAGGTCAGCAGCTTGGTCGCCCGGTCCTGCCGGGCGGCGAAGTCGAACAGCTCCGGCGTCTCGTCGATGAACTTGGTGTGGTAGCTCATGTCGACGAAGCGCGGATGCTTCAGCAGGTTCTCGACGAAGGCGATGTTGGTGGCGACGCCCCGGATCCGGAACTCGCGCAGCGCCCGGTCCATCCGCGCGATCGCCTCCTCGGGCGTCGGCGCCCAGGCCGTCACCTTCTCCAGAAGGCTGTCGTAGTAGCGCGTGATCACCGCGCCCGAATAGGCCGTGCCGCCGTCGAGCCGGATGCCGAAGCCCGTCGCCCCCCGATAGGCGGTGATCCGTCCGTAATCGGGGATGAAGCTGTTCTGCGGGTCCTCGGTCGTCACCCGGCACTGCACCGCGTGCCCGCGCAGCTGGATCGCGTGCTGGCCCGGCACGCCCGTCGCCTCGGCCACGCTCGCGCCCTCGGCGATGCGGATCTGCGCCTTGACGATGTCGATGCCCGTCACCTCCTCGGTGACGGTGTGCTCCACCTGGATGCGCGGGTTCACCTCGATGAAGAAGAACTCGTCCGTCTCCATGTCCATCAGGAACTCGACGGTGCCGGCGCACTCGTAGCCCGCGTGCCGCGCGATGCGCAGCGCCAGCTCGCAGACCTCGCCGCGCCGCTCGTCGGTGAGGTAGGGGGCCGGCGCCCGCTCCACGACCTTCTGGTTGCGCCGCTGCACGGTGCAGTCCCGCTCGAACAGGTGGACGATCGTGCCGTCCTGGTCGCCGAGGATCTGCACCTCGACATGCCGCGCCCGCGGGATCAGCCGCTCGAGATAGCCCTCGCCGTTGCCGAAGGCCGCCTCCGCCTCGCGCCGGCCGGAGCGCACGGCGTCCTCGAGCTCGTCCGGCCCCATGATCGGGCGCATGCCCCGCCCGCCGCCGCCCCAGCTCGCCTTGAGCATCAGGGGGTAGCCGACCGCCTCCGCCATCTCCCGGATGGCGTCCATGGCCCCCTCGGGCTCCGGCAGCACCTCGGAGGCCGGGACGACCGGGACCCCCGCCTCCACCGCCGCGCGCCGGGCGCTGGCCTTGTCGCCCAGCATCCGCATCGTGTCCGGCGAGGGGCCGATGAAGGTCAGCCCGTTCGCCGCGCAGGCCTCCGCGAAATCCGGGTTCTCGGACAAAAGCCCGTAGCCCGGATGCACCGCGTCCGCGCCCGACTCCAGCGCCACCCGGATCATCTCCTCGATCGAGAGATAGGCCGCGACCGGCCCCAGCCCCTCGCCGATGAGATAGGCCTCGTCCGACTTGAAGCGGTGCAGCCCCAGCTTGTCCTCCGCCGCGTAGACGGCGACCGTCGCCTTGCCGAGCTCGTTCGCCGCGCGCAGCACCCGGATCGCGATCTCGGACCGGTTGGCGACGAGGATCTTCCTGAAGGTCTTCATGGGAAACGTCTTCTCTCGGAGGCGTGGCCGGACGCCTCCGAGAGACTACGGCAGCGCCCGAGACGCAAGTCTCGCGCGCGGCGGGCGCCCTCTCAGGCCGGCGGCCAGACCAGGTTCACCAGCAGCACCACGGCGAACACCATCACCGCGAAGGCGCCGATCCGCTGCCAGCCCGGCGCGCCGGCGTACCAGCCCGACCGACGCATCAGCAGCCAGAGCGCCACGATGATCGCGATCTCGACGACGAACTGTGCGAGCGTCACCCCGCGTCCTCCCCTCCCGCCGCCAAGGCCAGCGCCAGCGCCTCGCGCGCCGCGTCCTCCCCGGCGTGATTCATCAGCACCAGCACCAGCCGGGCGTCGAGCGCCGCGCTCTCGGCCTCGCTCAACCCCTGATGCGCGCGCAGCAGCGCGTCGTAGAGCCCGTCCGGATCGTCGAGGTTCGGCTCGGTCACGAGGCTCACGGCGCCCCTCCCTTCGCCTTGGCCAGCGCCCCGGCCGCCGCCGCCTTGTCCCAATGCGTCCAGCGCGCCGCGACGTGCTGGTCGGGGCGGATCAGGTAGAAGGCGCGCTCCGCCTCGCCGAGATACCGCGCCCTCAGCGCGTCCTCGCGCGGCGCGACGAGCGTCGTCGCCCCCGGCAGATGCGCCTCGCCGCCGAAGACCAGCACGGTGAAGCCGTCGGGCAGCGCGTTCAGCAGCCAGTCGTCCCCGAACGGCGCGTCCGGCGCCGGCGCGCCGGGGCGCGACGCCGCCGGCAACGTCGGATCGTCCGGCCCCGACAGCGGGCTCGCCGAATAGCTGCAGGGGCGCGAGAGCCGCCCCGAATTCACCATCGACCGCGCGAAGGGCGCCTTCTTCGCCAGCGCCAGCACCGCGTCGCGGAACCACCGCTCCGCCCCCGGATGCGGCGTCATGAACCGCGTCGCGCGGGAGGAGTTGCGGATGTTCTCGTCCGCCGCCTCGATCCGCTCGGCCTCGTAGCTCTCCAGCAGCGACTCCGGCGCCTCGCCCTTGGCGATCAGCGCCAGCTTCCAGCCGAGAGCGTCGACGTCCTGCAGGCCGCCGTTGCCGCCCCGCGCCCCGAACGGGCTGACGACATGCGCCGAGTCCCCGCAGAAGATCACCCGGTCGTGCACGAAGCGCGCCAGCCGGCGACATTGGAAGGTGTAGACGCTGACCCAGTCCAGCTCGAACGGCCGGTCGCCGACGATCCGCTCGATGCGCGGGATCACCTTCTCCGGCCGCTTCTCCTCCTCCGGATCCGCGTCCCAGCCGAGCTGCAGGTCGATCCGCCACAGATCGTCCGGCTGCTTGTGCAGAAGCGCGCTCTGCCCCTCGTGGAACGGCGGCTCGAACCAGAAGCGCCGCTCGGCCGGAAAGTCCGCCTTCATCGTGATGTCGGCGATCAGGAAACGTTCCTCGAACAGTTCCCCCACGAACTCCAGCCCCAGCCCCTCGCGGATCGGAGAGCGCGCGCCGTCGCAGGCGACCAGCCAGTCCGCCTTCAGCCGATACGTCCCGTCCGGCGTCGAGACGGTGGCGGAGCCGTCGCGGGAGACGCCGGTGACGGTGTTGAGGACCCTGAGATCGATCAGGTCGGGAAAGTCCCGGCAGCGCTCCACCAGGTATTCCTCGACGTAGTACTGCTGGAGGTTCACGAAGGCCGGCATCTTGTGGCCTTCCTCCGGCAGCAGGTCGAAGCTCCACACCTCCTCGTCGCCGTGATAGGTGCGCCCCACCTTCCAGGTCACCCCCTTCTCCGCGATCCGCTCGCCGACGCCGAGCCGGTCCAGGATCTCGAGGCTGCGCTTCGCCCAGCAGATCGCCCTGGAGCCGACGGAGACCACGTCGTTGTCGTCCAGCACCACGCTGGCGACGCCCCGCATCGCGAGGTCCACCGCCAGCGCCAGCCCGATCGGCCCCGCGCCGACGATGGCGACGCCGATCCGCTCCTCAGCCTCGCCGCGCTTCAGGGGCGCCGGCGTCTCGTAGGGCATCCGTCGGTAGTCGTAGGGCATCAGTCCTCCCCGCCCTTCCTGAGGTCGCGCACCGCGGTCCAGCTCACCCAACCTGCGATCAGGACGGCCGGGATCGACATCTCCGCCGCCATCAGCAGCCCGCCGGTCCCCTGACGCATCACGATGCCGGCCATGAGCAGGACCAGCACCGCCGCGAAGCCCAGCCTGAGCCGGGGGTCGAAGCCGCTCATCCCTGCAGCGCCTCCCACATCTCGCGGTCGCGCTCGGCGGTCCAGATCTTCGGCGTGTCGATGCCGAGCGCCTCGTCGTAGGCGCGCGCGACGTTGAACGGCAGGCAGTGCTCGTAGATCGCGAAGTCGCCGTATTTCGGATCGCAGCGCTCGCGGCAGGCCGCGAAGGCCTCCTTCAGCGTGCCGCCCCGCGCCGCGACGCGCTGCACGCTGGTGAAGGTGTCCTTGAGGAACGCCGCCGTCGAATCCAGCGCCGCCTCGACCGCCTCGCGCCCGACCAGCGCGTCGCCGCGCCCCGGCGCGACGGCGTCGAGCTCGAAGTGCCGGATCCGCTCCAGCGTCCCGGCCCAGTCGTGGAAATGCGCGTCGCCGCAGTAGCAGGCCGACTTCCACTCCACGAGGTCGCCGGTGAACATCACGTTCTGATCGGGCACCCAGGCGACGATGTCCCCCGCCGTGTGCCCGCGGCCGAGCTGCATCAGATCGACCCGGCGCCTGCCCATCCAGACCGTCATCGATCCGCGAAAGCTCTGCGTCGGCCAGGTCAGCCCCGGGATGCTCTCGTGCCCCTGAAAGAGGCGCGGGAACCGCCCGAACTCGCTGTCCCAGTCCTCCCGCCCGCGCTCGGCCACCATCGAGCGCGCGTCCGAGGACATGACGATCTCCGACGCGCCATAGGCGCTCGCCCCCAGCACCCGCACCGCATGATAATGCGACAGCACCAGATGCTTGATCGGCTTGTCGGTGACGCCGCGGATCTTCTCGATCACCTTCTCGGCGAGGCGCGGCGTCGCCTGCGCCTCGATCACCATCACCGAGTCCTCGCCGATGATCACGCCCGAATTCGGGTCGCCCTCGGCCGTGAAGGCCCAGAGGCCGTCCCCGACCTCGGTGAAGCTGATCTCCTTCTCGGCCATGTCGCCGGCCGACGCGAACTGCTTAGCCATCTCAATCCTCCCTCGCCGGCAGGATGCGCCCCGCGCATTCCCCGAACCCGATCCTGTAGCCGTCGCCTCGGGCCCAGCCGGTCAGCGTCACCCGGTCCCCGTCCTCGAGGAAGCCGCGCGTGACGCCGCCGCCGAGCTCCAGCGGTTCCTTGCCGCCCCAGCTCGCCTCGAGCATCGAGCCCCAGCTTCCCTTCTCCGCCCCGCTCACCGTGCCGGAGCCGAGCAGGTCGCCGGTGCGCATGGCGCAGCCCGAGGCGCTGTGATGCGCCAGCTGCTGGGCGGGCGAGAAGTACATCTCCCGCCAGTTGGTGCGCGCCACCTGCGCCTCGCGCCCTTCGGCCTCCAGCCGCGCCTCCAGCACGACGTCGAAGAGACCCGGCTCGGCCTGCTCGAGATAGGGCAGCAACGCAACCTCCCGCTCGGGCGCCGCGGCGCGGAACGGCGCCAACGCGTCCGCCGGCACGACCCAGGCGCCGATCGTTGTCGCGAAGACCTTCGCCTGGAACGGGCCGAGCGGCTGCGCCTCCCAACCCTGGATGTCCCGCGCCGACCAGTCGTTGAGCAGAACGTAGCCGAAGATCGCGCGTTCCGCCTCCGCGACGCTCAGCCGCCGCCCCATCTCCGAGGGCAGTCCGACGACCGTGCCCATCTCCAGCTCGAAGTCGAGCCGCCGCGACGCCCCGAAATGCGGCGCCTCCGCGCCCTTCGGCTTCAGCTGACCGCAAGGCCGCACCACGTCGGTTCCCGAGACCACCACCGTCGAGGCGCGCCCGTTGTAGCCGATCGGCATGTGCAGCCAGTTCGGCGGCAGCGGGTTCTCCGGCCCGCGCAGCATGGTCCCGGCGTTCACCGCATGCTGTCTGCCCGAGTAGAAGTCCGTGAACTCGGTCACGTGGAACGGCAGATGGCTGCGCACCTCGGAGAGCGGGATCAGCGCGCGCGAGGCGAGCCCCGCATCCGCCCTCAGCGCCGGATCGCCGTCCTCCTCCAGAAGCTCCGTCAGGCGCCGCCGCACCGCGGACCAGACCTCCGGCCCCAGCCCCATGAAGGCGTTCAGATGCGGCTCGCCGAAGACGCCGAGCGCCGTGTCCGCGCTTTCCCGCAGGCGCAGCAGCCCCGCCTGCTCCAACGCCTCCAGATCCAGCGCGAAGCGGCCGATCGCCACCGCGCAGCGCGGCTCCTCGCCCGGGCGCGAGATCACGCCGTAAGGCAGATTCTGCAGCGGAAACCCGCCCTCCGGGTCGTCCGCCCCCCTCACCCAGCTCCGCGCCGGCGCCATTCGCGCTCCTCCCCAGTCGCGTCCTCAGTCCCCATCGCCGGCGTCGTCGCCGCCGCGGCCGCCCTCCCGGTCGTGCGGGTCGCGCCGCCACCCGCCCGGCCCCGGCCCGTCGCCGTGGGGACGCCGCCGCCCGCCCCGCGCGACCGCGCGGCGCCACAGCAGCACGCCGACCAGCAGCGCGCCGACCAGCGCCAGCGGCCACCACCCGGGCATCAGCGGCGGCGCCTCACTTCAGCCCCGGCGTGCCGTCGAACTTCTTCTCGAGCCCCGCCCAGCAGTCGACGTAGTCGTCCTGCATCGGCGCCTCGTGGGCCGCGAAATGCGTCAGGTGCTGCGGGAACCGCGTCTCGAACATGAAGGCCATGGTGTCCTCCAGCTTCTGCGGCTTCAGCTCCACGCTCGAGGCCTTCTCGAACGCCTCCGCGTCCGGCCCGTGCGGCAGCATCATGTTGTGCAGGCTCATGCCGCCCGGCACGAAGCCCTGCGGCTTGGCGTCGTACTCGCCCGTCACGTTGCCCATGAACTCGGACATGATGTTCTTGTGGTACCAGGGCGGACGGAAGGTGTCCTCCGCCGGCAGCCAGCGCGGCGGGAAGATCACGAAGTCGATGTTCGCCGTGCCCTCGACGCCGGAGGGCGCCGTAAGCACCGTGAAGATGCTGGGATCGGGATGATCGAACAGGATCGCGCCCACCGGCGAAAAGGTCCGCAGATCGTACTTGCACGGCGCGTAGTTGCCGTGCCACGCGACGACGTCCAGCGGGCTGTGCCCGATCTCGGTGACGTGGAACTGCCCGCACCACTTGACGTAGAGCGTCGAGGGCCGCTCCACGTCCTCGTAAGCCGCCACCGGCGTCTTGAAGTCCCGCGGGTTGGCGAGGCAGTTGGCCCCGATGGGCCCGCGTCCCGGCAGGTCGAACTTGGCGCCGTAGTTCTCGCAGACGAAGCCCCGCGCCGGCCCGTCCAGCGGCTTGACGCGGAACACCATGCCCCGGGGCACGATGCAGATCTCGAGCGGGCGCACCTCCATCCGGCCGAGCTCGGTGAAGACCTCGAGCCCGCCGGTCTGCGGCACGATCAGGAACTCCGAATCGGCGGAGTAGACGTACTCGTCCGCCATCGGCGCGGTGCAGAGATAGTAGTGGATCGCCAGCCCGACCTGCGTGTTGACGTCCCCCGCCGTGGTCATCGTGCGCATGCCGGTGAGGAACGTCGTCGGCTCCTCC
>Ga0102943_1002413_pt1 | contig 10975 bp, 10 predicted proteins | sample SalPonC_black_MG_FD_78174 | JGI IMG/M metagenome (GOLD analysis project Ga0102943, IMG submission 78174) | Salt pond soil microbial communities from South San Francisco under conditions of wetland restoration - Salt Pond MetaG... | ecosystem: Environmental > Aquatic > Marine > Intertidal zone >...
CGATGGAGAGCAAGTATTCAGCCGAACATCTGATTTTCATTATCGAATGAACACGGCATCCAGGTTAATTACCCCTGACGGTTCAGTGGTTTCCATCATCGATCTGTACGATAAAATAAACGCAATGCCGATGGTATATGAAGAACCGGGCGAAAAAATTCTTCTTCAGAAAAATGGCAGCCAGGTGAATAAAGTAGATGAAATGCAAAGATTGCAACCGATCGATCGGGGATTTGTACAGCTTACAAGCGATGGATTAAATATTTCAGTCGGTTCACAGAAATATGATCTTACGTTGGAAGAAATCAACTATACCTCAGTTGAGCAAAACCACAAATTAACAGTCACTAGTTCTGATCAGATTATACAAATTAATTTGGAGGGGCAAAGCGCACTTCAATGGCAGCTCTACATTAACAGGTTGAAAGATGGAGAAAATCCTGTAAATTCGCTCTGACATGAGCTCGTGGACACTCGACATAACTGCCGGTAAATTTTTCCTCGATTTTGCATGGATGGGCGTTCTCCTGGTTATTGCTACCTATCTGAGAAGCAAGGTGAGCATCCTCCAGAAATATCTCATTCCTGCCAACCTTTTAGCCGGAACTCTTGGCTTGATTTTGGGTGCAAACGTTCTTGGTTGGATTGATCTCACATCCGACCGGCTGGGAACGTATGTCTATCACCTCCTTGCACTTCTGTTTATTGCATTGAGTTTACGGGCGCCAAAAAGTAAAATGGGTCTTTCTTCTGTACGATTCGGACTGATCTTTATCTCGGTGTACCTTGTTCAGGCAATTATCGGTTTGTTGATCGCCTTTTTGTTGATCTATACCTTTATCCCCGATCTTTTTGCCGGAATAGGCCTGCTGCCACCATTGGCATTTGGCATGAACCCCGGTATCGCTTACACCATCGGCACGAATTGGGAACAGTTCGGTTTTGCGAGCGGGGGAATTGTGGGGCTCACCTTTTCTGCCTGTGGATTCCTTGTCGCTTATACCTTTGGAATTTGGTTGGTTCGCAGAGGCATTAAAAAGGGGCGGGCAACCTACATCAAGACAGACGAGGAGTTACCCGATGAAGTAAAAAAAGGCATTCTGGATGAGCCGAAGTCGAATGAGGATGAGAAAATCACCACCTCACCGGAAAACATAGAGTCGTTCTCATTTCATATTGGGTTGATTGGGTTTACGTTTATCCTCACTTACCTGGTGGTAACCCTGATGGAGTGGGGCCTGATCTCTGTTGGGGCCGAGAACGAGGTTACAACGCTTTGGTCATTCCATTTTATAATTGCAGCAATCGTTGCGCTCTTTGTGAGAAAAATTATGGATACCACGAAAGCCAGTCGTGTAATTGACGATACCACAATGACACGCTGCTCCAATCTTTTTATGGACTTTATGATTGTGGCGTCAGTAGCGGCTATAAGCCTGGTTGTTGTCGTGCAGTACTGGTTACCGCTATTAGCAATCTCAATTCTTGTTACTATCGCCACGTGGTGGGTTATTCAATATATGACGCGTGATGCTTTTAAGCAGTTTGAGTTCGAACGTTTTGCAACCATCTTTGGAAATATGACGGGAACGCTTCAATCGGCACTGGTTCTGTTACGAATTGTGGATTCCGGAATGAAATCTCCCGCCAGTTACAATCTCGTGTATGGTAGCGGTCTGGCTTTGGTTTTCGGCTTTCCTTTGCTACTGCTTATCAATGCACCCGTCCACTATTTCGATGATCCCACCGAAGGCTTCTGGATGGTGCTGTTTGCCCTCATCGGATACTTGATGCTGCTTGCTATTGCCTGGCAGTATTTGAAGAGGAATGGAGATTAAAGAAACATTGCATTTTTTTGTTGATGAGAGACTCAAAAATAAAGAGATGAAAAGATGCGGCTGGCAAGAATGCATAACCTGCAAGGAAAATGCAGTGTTTAAAGAACGTTAACCAGGTAACTACTGAGCGCAGCTAAAAATCTTATCGTTATAACGATGTGTTCTCTGCCCGGGAATTTTTTCCTCAACCCATCCAGGGTTTGAAACCCCTGACGGGTTGATGTGCCGAAAATTCCTATAGGAATTCCTTATTGATATGAGCATTTCACTTCTATCTTGTTTACTTTTATAAGTAAGAAAGTGGTGAGAATTATGGCTCGGGGTCTAGTATCATATAACTCTTTACCTCTCCTGCCTTTTCGATTCAGGCTTGTCGGCTATATAATGATTTTATTTAGTTTCGGAGCCGCATATCTCTATTTTTGGGGAGGTCGGCCGGCACTGTTTGAAGTACCCGTTTTTGCCATCCTTACATCATATGCTGAAACACGCTGGTTTGTAATAGCCCAAACAAATGCTCTGGATGAAATAGCTGTATTATCAGCCCTTTTGGGATTACTGTTTATCCTATTTGCAAGAGAGAAGAACGAAAATGCAGAGATACAAAATATGCGTGTAAGATCTCTGTTTCTGTCTGTTTATATAACAATTGGTCTGATGATTCTCATTTACGTCACAGTCTTTGGATGGCCGGTTTTCATTCCAATTTCATTCTCCTTCATACTGTTTTTGCTGGTAGCCATTATCAGATTTAAAATCAATTTGTTCAAATATTCAAAAGTTAAATTTAATTAATGAAGGAGGCTTATTATGAAAGTTATAAGATTTATTCCGAGAGTCATTGCAGTCGCATTTATGATAGGTATGATAAGTTCATGTGGTGTATCAGATAGTGGTTCCAGTTCAACAGGTACAGAACCAATAGACGGTGAACCGACCTCTTTGGGGGCAGTTGGAAATGGATTTTCTACCAGTGTGATGGGCATCACTGATATGGAGATGGGGGTAACACAACAAAATGGAGATATTTCAACGATTCGATTCGAAGGTCGCTTTATTGATGACAACCTGATACCTGCCGCAGCAGGATTACTTGAGCTTGCCGAGACAAATTCTGATATGTCCTTAGACGGAAACCAAATGTCAGGGACCCGGGAGTTTAGGATTACCACAAAGGGTTTTCAGGATGTTTTTCCGGATGGATCCTGTCTTACCATCATCAACTATGATGCAAAAGAGGGCGATACTTATCGTAAAAAAATGTCTGGTGGCGACTTGGTTAGAAAAGTAGTTAAAGTATCAAATGACGATGATTTTCCATGGGGATTCATGTATATCAAAACGGTGAAAGTGGAAGAGACCGGTTCTCGCATACCTGGTGTTTCCAAAATTGTCTACTACGGCAATCACAAGTTTGGTCTGGTTGGAATGGATATCATCTTTGAAGACGGATCGGAAAGAATGCTGAATGTTTTCAGTGATAATTACAATGAATAAAAAATAAGTTTTATTAAAGGAGGCTTTTAAAAAGTCTCCTTTATTTTTTAGTAGTTCATAACATCTGCTCTATTCTTCAATTCGAAAGCATTCAGGGTAATCCTAATAAAATTGAGTGCATAGAAATGTCATAATAATACTTATACCTAAAATGATGTTTCTAAGCTTAATTTACTCTTTAGCCCAACCGAAAAAACTAGAGATATTTATGATTATTACTTATCAAGAGCTTCTGTTTTTGAACTTAAACAGGACAAAGAAGAGTAAGCAACCAACCAGGTTGGCAAGCAGATCCTGCATGTTATTGTGATAGTCTCCTACTCCATTTCCGGGTACCGTTAGCATGACAAGGTATTCTATGATTTCTATGATGGCCCCGAGTCCCAGGACAATGAATATCACAAATAGATATCTGAACCGGGGGACTTGAACATCAAACAGAAATAGAATGTAATTGATAATGATTGCAGCGATAAAGGCATTAACCAAGTGCACATACTTGTCAAAGCGAATACCAAATATTGTACTATCGTACAGGCGCTCCCCTCCCGCCTCTAAGAGTCCGCCTGAAAAATGAATTAGAATGCCAACTTGGACCAGGATCAGAATGTAGGAAGGTACCTGAAACTGCCTGAAATATTTCCAGCCAAATCCCAATGCAATGATTATCAGAAGTGCATATACGAAAAATTCGTGTAGATTACCTTCACCGCGATATTCAACAAACCTGCCAACATAAGCAAACTGACACATCCAAAGGAAGAGGAATAGATTTAAGCTCCAAAATATATCTAAATTCTTTACTCGTAGATTGAATGACCCCTGACCTAATTTATCCATGAATAAATATCTCTCTTTTTTAAAATCACGCCTTTCTGTGATAAAACTTTGATCAACAAATGAAGGAGCTGATCTTTTTAAATTTACTTAACACTCCAATAATAAACTAAGATCTTTTTTTGCAGATTGATTAAATGTAGGAGCAGTTAAAAAAGTATTTACGTATTTTTATTAAAGAACTGTGGTGAGAAGAGATGCTGCAAAATGATGATTCATACTATGAATTGTTTCTCTTGCCAAATCAATCGGGATTTGTTTGCGGTTCTATAATCTATCCCTTTTTTGGAGTCGCCCATCTTAAAAATTTTGAGGGAAAAAGCATCAGATGTTACGGTGCCAATCAAGCCAAATTGGTTTCAAGCACAAGAATTTACCGGTTTGATTTATGTCGTGAAAAAATACCCGCAAAGTTCTTGAAATCTCCTCTTTCTTTCTCAATAAACAATCTTCTTTTTCAACTGTTTGGAATGAGTGTAAATGTTTTGACAGAAGGTAAACCAGTTATTAAAAAACAAAATCAGAGGTGAAATGAAAACAAGGAGTAATTTTCTATTTGTACTGGCAGTTTTATTGACGGCCGGGTTAACATCCTGCGATATTTTCGGGGATGATTCCAAGTCTGCTACCGAACCAATAGGCGGAGATCCTACACCCATGGGATCTGTTGGCAATACATTCAGCATTCCCGGAATGTCTGATGAGGTTATTGAGGTCAAACAAAGTGACGGATCAGTTTCAACCATAGAACTTACAGCGACCATAACCGATCCTGTATTGCTGGATATGGCTGAACAATTAAGCTTTCTTGAGGTGAATGGGAATCAAGTCAGTGGTTCTAAAAAATTCCGTATTACAAGTAATGGAATTCAAAGTTATACCAAAGATGGCAAACCATTTACCATGGTAGACTATGGAGCTAAAAAAGGGGATACCTATACACTCAAAAGAAACAGTTCAGACTTGGTCCGGAAAGTCACTCACAAGTCAACTGACGATGATTATTCGTGGGCATTTTTTATGATCAAAACTGTTCAGGTAGAGGAGACAGGCCAAACCATGCCCGGTATTTCTAAAATTAAATACATTGCGAATCACCGTTTTGGCCTTGTAGGGTATGAAATCCATTTTGAGGATGGATCACAAAAAACATTCACGATCTTTAGTGATCTTTACAACGAGTAGGGAGTCAGAACAGATCACCGATGAGCTTTTTCAATCCCGGTACAACTTCCCTGATCACATATAAATCAGGGTTGTTGTAAAAGGGGCCGATTCGCATATGAAGTTTTACGATTTGATGTAGAATCGTACCGAGAATGGCATGACTTAAACCCATCAACAAAATATTTGGGCGGAAATAAAAGATCCATGCCCAACCCAACCCGGCGAATAATGTGCAAACCATTAATTCGGTGTTTGGAATATGATAGAGCGAGAAGATTACAGCTGTTATCATTACCACCGATAATTGGACTCTGCGCTTACTTTTATGGTGAGTTTTTTTTGGAAAAACCTGACGTATTCGAGGCATCATAAAACCAAAAAAAATGACAGCTTGTACGGTACCATAAACAAGATATCCTGAGAATTTAATGAGCAAACCATTCCACTGTAGCTGGAACAAGGATTCTTGGTTAAATATAGCTGTATATGAAATCAGAGTGATACTTCCCACAATTGTAAACGCAGAATAGGAAAGCCAGCCTTTATTTATAGAAGTTTGTACTCTATTTTTTCTCGAAGGCAGAACAAACCCCAAATCACGCAATGTAAAGTAATGTAGTTTTTTTGGTGAGAACCATAAGATATAGTACCCTCCAAGGAAGACTAAAATCCAAAAGATAAGTTGCAGTGAAAGGGATGAGCCGATATGGGGACCGGCAATCCATAACCCTGTAAAAAATAGTGCTGTAAAAATGACTATTTCTGCAATACCCCAGTATGGATGAACAGGCTTATTCATATCTCCTTAATTCTACCTTCAATTTAAGCATTCTTTACTTGATAGGTTCAGCCGTATAACAAAATTATTTGTTGTTCGTACCAAAAACAGTCAATTCTAATCACACCATCAAGAAATGTTAAAAAGAATTACGCTAACTTTTATCATATCAATGACACTTGCCGTTGCAAATCTATTTTCTCAGTCAACGGATGAATTTTTTTTGGATCAAACATATGCTATAGATTTTGAGGGTACAATCCATTTGCAAAGTGACGATGCCGAAGTCCAAATCATTGGATCCGATCGAGAGGATGTACGAGTAAATGTAAACTACGAATTGACAGTACGAGGAATTACGTTTGGAGAATCCAACGATTTTGAGATGATTGTAGAGGAAGATGACGGAAACATGACCATTCGTGAGAAAGACAGAGACTTTGGAGCGTCAGGAATGATTGGGGTCAGTAGTGAAGAATATACCATTGAAATTGAAGCGCCCCGAGATGTAAACCTGGATATTGAGGGAGATGACGAAAAGTACGAGATAGCAGGAATAGATGGATTTATCCACCTTCATGCGGATGATTCCGATGCACAAATATCTGATGTGAATGGGGAAGATTATTCATTCTCATTGGATGACGGAAGCCTGGAGATGGACGGAGGAAATGGTCAGCTGAAAATCGATACAGATGATGGCGATATCCAAATAAGGAATGGAAGTTTTGCATTCATTGAAGCCTCATCAGACGACAGCGATATTGAAATAACGACACCTCTTTTTGATGATGGAGATTACCGGTTTGACCTGGATGATGCCGACCTGATGTTGAATGTAGTTGCCGGAGGCGGAGAAATTGATATTCGCCACGATGATTCTGATATATCAACAAGCCCGCAATTTGAAAGTATTCGGCATGAGGATGAGCGTTCGATCTACAGACTTCAGGGAGGAACTGCGAGCGTTAATATTCGATCAGACGACGGGGATATAAATCTGAGGGTTTATTGATTTTTGAAATTAGAATGTATAAGAAATTGTAATGCTCATACAGTTAAAATCTTTATCCAAATACTCAGATTTTCAGCATTTCAATATTCAGTGCTGGCAGGAAAAAATACAATTTCTTACTACTGCTACTGATAACTGATTCCTGTGATTAGCTCAAAAAAGTCATCGGATGAGTGTAAATGGTTGAAAAAATACGAGTTAGATCACTAATCCGATGACTGCTGGAACTCCTGAAAGACATTGTATTTTTAGTGCTCATTCAGAGTATCTATTCAGGCATAAAGTGTTCTAATAATTCAAAATTCATTGACAATAAGAAAAAATACAATGTCTACTCCCTGAACCTTATATCCTGAACCCAGGCTAATCCTGCTTGTACTTAAACAGGTTCTCAGCTCCCACTTTCTCCTCAGCCTGGTTCAGAGCGTAGGCACTTTCAAACAGAACAATGGGGTTGCCTTCCATATCTTTGGTGATATGGGTTGAATAGTTGTTTTTCAGTTTTTCGATGATATCCTCACTTTCATTCGGTAACCATCGGGCTGCATGGTATGAAACCGGCTGCTGATGAAGTTCAACGCCGTATTCGGCTGACATTCGGTGGGTTACCACATCAAACTGAAGTACACCGACGGTTCCAAGCAGTAACTCGTTCCCAACACCCTGCGGAACTTCAAATACGTGGACCACACCCTCTTCCGAAAGCTGCTTCAAACCTTCACGAAGCTGTTTCCTTTTGAACGGATCTTTGGTGGAAACCTTCATGAAGTGCTCCGGTGTAAAGAGAGGAATTACATTAAATTCCACCGGATTATCAGAGTAGAGAGTTGATCCGATTCGGAAAAAACCGGGACTAAACAGCGAAACAATATCCCCGGGATAAGCTTCTTCCATGATGTTTCGTTCATCACCCATCAATGTATGTGGTGTAGACATGCGTACTCTTTTGCCGGTTCCGGCATGTGTTGCTTCTAACCCACGTTCAAATTTACCGGAGGTGATTCGAACAAATGCAGCACAATCGCGGTGATCCGGGTTCATGTTTGCCTGTAGCTTGAATACAAATCCGCTAAATGGCTCATTAAGATTATGCTCATGTTCCTCAGAATCATTGTATGGCTGTGGACTTGGTGCTAAATCCTGGAAATAGTTCAGGAACACATCCAGTCCAAAATTGTTCAATGCAGATCCAAAGAATACGGGGGAAACTTCACCCTTTTTGAAACCCTCCCGATCCATATTTTCAAACATATCTTCAATCAAAAGAATCTCTTCAGTCAGATCTTCTTTTTCAGGTTCCGATAATGTGCTTTCTGCCAATCCTTCTTCCAATGAAGAAAAAACTTCCGTTTCTGCTTTCTGAGCACCATGCTTCGATTTTCGATAGAGATGAAGTTCCTTGCCGATCAGGTCATAAATACCCTGGAATTTACGTCCATATCCAACAGGCCAGCTTGCGGGAATCGCCTCAATGCCAAGCTGATTTTCAACATTGCTTAAAACCTCAAGCGGATCCATACCGGGTCGGTCGCACTTGTTTACAAATGTTATGACCGGTACCTGGCGCATTTTACAAACCTCAAACAGTTTTTCCGTCTGTTCCTCTACACCTTTGGCAACATCAATCACCATCAAACCGGAGTCGGCGGCAACAAGTGTTCGGAGAGTGTCTTCGGAAAAGTCTTTGTGGCCGGGTGTGTCGAGAAGGTTGTATTTGATACCGTCTTTCTCAAACCGAAGTACCGATGAGGTTACAGAAATTCCACGTTCCTTTTCAATAGCCATCCAGTCGGATGCGGCATATCGGGCCGCTTTTCTTTGACGAATTGACCCGGCTTCGTGAATTGCACCACCGTAAAGAAGCAGTTTTTCAGTGAGGGTGGTTTTCCCCGCATCCGGGTGCGAAATAATGGCGAACGTTCGCCGCTTTTTCGCCTCTTCTAAAATCTGGTTGTTCTGGACGGTTGTATCGGTTTCTGGCATCTCGTGGATCTGATCAATAAAATTCAAAGACTCGCAAGATAAGGAATTTTACAGTTGTGTTCATCTGTTCGCTTTTACATTTAAATATGTGCAGAGCCATTGCTTACATGAAGTAGGGGTTTTTACTAAATAACGTCAGTTAGAAATAGGAAAGATTCAATCAGCTTAGCGAAAGCAGTGCCTCTCTAAACACTTCTACGTCTTTTTCATCATTGTATACATGAGGTGAGACACGAACAGATGATCCGCGAACAGAAACATGGATGTTGTGTTCAGAAAATGTATCATTTAGTTTTTCCATGCTGATATGATTCGGCAGGCGAACTCCAAACATGTGATGACCCCGCCATTTATCATCCTCAATCCGGAATCCATTCTCTAGCAATTCGCGGATCGTTTCAGAGCAGAGATTTTTACAATAGCTTTGTATCGCTTCCGGAGTCCATCTGTTCACCTGTTTTAAAGCCTCTGCCATCATCGGCAGATTGATAAACTGACTTCGCTCACCCATATCAAACCGTAGAGCTCCGGGTTGATATTCCTCCTCGTAATCTACAAGGCCGCCGAAATTTTCACTGTTCTTGCGGACGATCCATCCCTCCTCCAATGGAGAACCATCAAGCAGTCGCTCACCGAAATACCCAAGCGAAGTTCCATACGGCCCCATCAGCCATTTATAGCCGGCGCAAATCAATGCATCGGGCTGAATGCTATTGATATCAAAAGGCAGCGCCCCTACCGATTGTGTCCCGTCGATCACGAAGAGTGCATTATTTTCGCGTGCAAGCAACCCGATCTGTTCGAGATCAAAACGCGTGCCGTCGGTCCAGTGAACGCCGCCGAGGGCCACGAGAATTGTATCATCAGAAATAGATTCAAGAATTCTCTGATTCCATCTTTCGCCACGATTTTTAATGTCAGATGGCGGCTCAACGATCTTCAGTGTACAATTATGATCTTTACAAAATCGCATCCAGGGATAGACATTGCTGGGAAACTGCTCTCCGGCAACGACAATCTCACTGCCTTTTTTGTGAGGAAGATTCTTAGCAACTGCAGCCATACCGTATGAGACTGAGGGCATCAAAGCAATTTGTTGCGGGTTGCCTGCATGAATTAAGTTTGCAAATTCGCGGCGGACGATATCCGAATCCTCAAAAAAATCATTTGGCTTGATGTTCCATGGATGTCGTTTACCTTGAACACCATCAATCCCGGCTTTTTCTACTGACTGAAGGAGTGGAGACAGGTAGGAACAGTTCAGGTAATGTTGATTATCTGGAAGTCGGAATAACTCTTTTTGACAATTCATGAAGTAAAAATAGGTTCTTAGTTAGAGTTATGAAACCAGGAAAGATAAACCACGGTGGCACAAAGAATGCACAAAGGTCACTATGAGTAATGAACAGATTTATAAAATCGATCAAGAAAAAACGTTGTGTGCGCTGTGGTTTCTCTGTGTCCCTGTGGTTATAAAATGTACGTTGGTTAATTTTAAAACAAACCAAGCTGTTTGTCTTTTCGATCAACAGGCCATTCAGGCAACGGTTCCAACTCGGTGAGGTTAGCGAGCACATGATGAAAGTACCTGGCTAATTCAGGAGCATGAAGTGTGTCCGGCGAGTGAATGAACATATAAGGATGCTTTCCATCGCGAATCCAATTGGCGATGATAATAGCCCACTCCTTCAAGTGAGATTCATTCTGGACGACTTCATTACCCCCCACATAGCGGATAAACGGATTGGCTCCCGTTGAATCAAACCGAACCGGTGTTTTTGGTTTCTTTTTTTTGGCTTTTAGAATGGAGGGATCATCTGTTTTAATTTCATGCAGTCGACGTGTATCAAACACCACACG
>Ga0102943_1002414_pt1 | contig 10975 bp, 6 predicted proteins | sample SalPonC_black_MG_FD_78174 | JGI IMG/M metagenome (GOLD analysis project Ga0102943, IMG submission 78174) | Salt pond soil microbial communities from South San Francisco under conditions of wetland restoration - Salt Pond MetaG... | ecosystem: Environmental > Aquatic > Marine > Intertidal zone >...
CGTGTTTGCTGAGAAATCCCATCAGTTCCTCGACATGCGGATGGATAGTGACTTAGCTGAAACGGGAATACTAAATAAAAATGAAGACCTCTTAGCGGAGTAATTCATCCAAAAAATTAATCATTATCACAGAATGATCGAGTTAGTCAAAACTAAATTAACAGATATTAAGAAATTTATACCATGACATTCTTAATTACAGTATTTCTAATTGGCAGTGGTTCAGCACAATCTGCATCAGACAGGGCTGTAATTGATAAGACAATAGGCTTTGGGCCCCGCATTGGATACTATAAGGCGCAGGACGCTGATGAAGGTAATTTCTATTTTGGCCTTCAGAAACGGTTTAGATTTTATGCCATTCTTGGTATTGAAGTTTCTGTAGAATAGAGGGCCGGTCAGGATTACGGAATAGATGACTATCCTGTAAAAATAGGTCTGTTCCAGTTACAGGTTCTTGGGGTGTTTGCGCCCGTCATTGAAAATGTCTCACCTTTCGGACTTGCAGGTTTTGGGCATACTATACAACCTATAACTACTCAGATTCCACTGAAACCCTCGGGTTCTCAGATGATAGAAGCTTCAATCCTGGTTACCATCTCGGGTATGGTGTGGAGCTGCCTTTTAACGATAATACGGCCATCAACCTGGATTACAGGTATCTTTTTTAAATCCTGACAACAACCAGGAATCCTTCGATAACGCGTCTTTTTAACTGAAACTCTATAACTGCAAGTATGATATTCTACTGCTGATTGGTTTATCAAAAACCGAAGCCGTCAATCGACAAGGTTGACGGCTTTTTTAATAGCGCTGATAACCGATTAACCTATCGTGGATAGGAAATTGTATACGACATTATTCCGGTTGATATGGGCATCTCGGATATAGTGCCATCAAACCATGTTACTTCAATTGCATGCGGAGAGTCGATAAAACCGAGCACCTGGACAGCGCTGTTGAGCGAACGGTATCCTGAACCGGATTTAATAGTTCTCATAGGTCCGTAATTGCCATTTTCGTACAGTATCCTTATCCCTGAGCCAATGCCCGTTTTATTCTGATCCGGACCTGTAAGTTCAACCCTCACTCCCTGCTTTTCAGCTTGATTGAGGTAAAGCCTGGTTTGTGCACCGTTCTGTGTGACCGCAAGGTCTGTTTTACCATCTTCATTAAAGTCCGATAACGCAGCACCGCGCTGCTCTCCATAAATTTTGATGCCGCTGTCTGAGCCTGATAGAGGTGTAAACGACCCGGTTCCGTCGCCCAGCAGAATAAGTCCGCGACCGGCATCTTGTTTTAGCACAGACGCAGGATATTCGAATGAATTTTGACTGATAAACAGATCTTCATTTCCATCATTATCCCAATCAGCAACCCCGGCATGGTACCCCGCAGACATTTGTGTTTCAATTGGAAGTCTGCGTGCTTCAAACCCATTGCCGGTATTCATGAACAAAAGGTGGTGAACCGTATTGATCTCTTTAAACGGAATCCGAGAAAAATCCTGGTTAAAGATTTGCCCCACAGTAGCATCGGAAAATTCTTCATGACTTCGAACATTTCTCAAAATCGTTGGTATTGAACGGAAATCAAGCAGTTTTCTTCGCGGCACATACCCGCCAGACGGCCCGTGGTAGTAGGAATCAACAATATCGAGTCGATTGTTAAGGTTTAAATCAGCATAGAAAAGACGTAAAGGCCTGTCTGATGTGATTTTGTATGGACTATTGGTGCCTATATTCAAAGCTACGATATCCATGAGGCCATCATTGTTAAAGTCGCCAGATGTAATACCGTTCCACCATCCGCTGTATGCGCTCAGGCCTAGTTCAGACGATACATCATAAAATTGGCCGTCCCTGTTTTCAAATAACTTCAATGTTCCCCATTCGGTGGATACCAACAGGTCGGGTGAGCCGTTCTGGGTGAAATCAGTAAAAAGTGCTCCATTTACCAGGCCAAGCTGGCTAAGAACATTTGAGTTACTTTCATCCAGCTGATAAGAACCGGCTGCATTTTTAAAAAGGCGGGAACCGGCATCTCTGGGGTAACCGCCAGGCAGAAAGTGACCGCCAACAAACAGGTCAATTGATCCGTTGCCGTCGTAATCAGCCGCGGCAACCGGGCCGGTACTTGACAGTTCACCCGGTATTGAATCGCTTTTCGCAAGCCGGCCATTGGTTAATGCGTAAATATAAGCTGATGGAACAGTTGGGTTACCCTGCTCGTAATTGGAACTTCCAACCAATAATGAGGGGCCATCCGCGGCGTTCCATCCGGCAACGGACACCTGATCGCCCGGAGCTGTACCGAGGTCAGAGGCCGCATCAAAAGCTTTGAACTTGGAATCACCTAGGTTTTCGAAGATTTGAAGGTGTCCGCCTTTCCCTTCAGTGATGATCAGATCGTCACGACTGTCATTGTTTATATCAAGCCACCCAGCAGCAGGCCCTTTTCGGGATAGTTCTTTTGGTAAAAGGGGCTGAACCCGCTGGAAATCATTGTATGAGCTTTCATGATGGGTGTGGCTGACTGCATCAGAAATGTCGCGGAACAGGGGGGGTGCTGTTTCGGATGTGCCCGACTCTAATGCGCTGGTGCCGATCCTTGTCTGATCAATTTCATATAGCCTGTTAGCAGCTGCATTACGGATTGAACTTTGAGTACCGTCCGGCCACCGGATCTCAATCGTGTGATTTTTGTTCAATTCGTCTGCCGCAAACACAAGTTGATAGTCAGATCCTGAAAGATACAGGCCGCCTGCCGTAACCTGTTTTTGCTGGCGTGTGGGGCCGCCGGTGAGCGTTACTTTAGCTCCAATGGCATCGGTGTTCGGCATTTTTCCTTTCAAACGAACAGCTATCCTCGGGTTTGATGAAATATTCTCATAAACAGAGGCTGTATCATTGAACCTGTTGAAAACCAGGTCAGGAGCCCCGTCATTATTCAGGTCACCCACGGCCATTCCCATCGAGATATCTTCGGAAACAAACCCCCATTCGCGGCTTTTATCTGAAAATGTGAGATCACCGTTATTGGAGAAAGCTTTGTTTGTGAGTTTGAGTTCTGGAAAACTCAGGAATTCAGTTCCCTGTTCAAGCATTGTTTGTCCTATCTGCGAATAACGCTCGTTTATTTCCCGCTGGGCATCCATATCCAGATAGTCGCGATAGAAACCATTTGCTACGATTAAATCTTCGTGTCCGTTGAGGTCAGCGTCTATGAATGTTGTAGCCCACGACCATCCTGTAGCCTCAAGTCCAGCCAGGTATGCAATTTGCGCAAATGTGGTGTCTCCGCGATTGAGATAAACTGAATTGCGGTTATGGTGAGTGCTTCCGTGGAATTTTCCCATATAATCAGAAAACTGACGCAGTCTGCGGGGGTGATCTTCGCTGAGCATTTCGGTGACAACAATATCGGGCTCACCATTTTTGTCGATGTCTGCTATATCCACACCCATTGAGGAAAAACTTTGATTCACAATCGAATTATCCCGTACAGAATGAAAAACACCGTTTCCCTGGTTTACCCAAAGTCTGTCGGGCGTCCAGAAGTCGTTGGTTACATACAGGTCGGGCAGGCCGTTGCCTGTGATATCCCTGAAGAGTGGAGTAAATCCCCAGTCTTTGAAAAGGCCCGGATTACCTTCAGTATTCACGGGAAAATGGGTTTCTAAATCAGCTTTTTGAAAGGATCCGTCTCCGTTATTCAGGTATAGCTCATCCAGTGCACCGGTTTCCTGGCGGAACTGCTTACCATCTATCTCGATCACCTTGTAGAACTCGCTGAACTCAGGCAGGATTTCCATCTCACCGTCCACTGTCCGGGTGGTATTTTCGACAGACAATTCCTCAGGACCATAGAGGTCTCTCACTGAAACGAGCCTGTAATTTGCAATATACAGATCAGGATACTCATCGCCGTTGATGTCTGCCAGCGTCATAGAATGTGATCCATTGCTTTCGCCAAGGCCGCTTTCTTCAATCAGCGTGAACGTACCGGTACTATCATTGATATATATACTGTTGCCATCAGATAATGAAGTGATCATAAGATCTTTGAAGCTGTCTCCGTTGATGTCAGCTAAAACCACACCTGTTGAACTATATCCTTCATGAGATACTCCGGCCTCTGCCGTGATATCCTCAAATTCGAAATTCCCCAAATTCTTATAGAGCCTGTTTGAACCACCTGTACTTGCAAAATAGATATCCGGTAAATTGTCACCATTAATATCGCCAATAGCCACACCGGAGCCATTTGCATAATTTCGGTTTTCCGATATACGTTGATCGCTCACATTTGTAGCAAAGTCAATGTTTGTTTTAGAAGGGCTTAATTGTGAAAATCCCGCATTGCCTGAATTGTTTATGCTTACTTCCGCCCACCGGTATCCGTCTTCCTGATTCCATTTAAGTTCGGGCTGATTACTACAGCCGGTAACAATGAGAAAAATTACAGGTGAAATAAAAAAAAGCGCGACATTCCGGAATTTCATAAATCAAAGTAACATAGGGTTCCAAAAAAAATGGTGATTAAGAGCATGCAGAACATACTCAAAATCACCACGTTTTTCACTGAGGATAGTATTTAGATTCTGATTTTTTGAATCAGAAGTCGTTCATGAATTATTCGATGTTAGTAGTTCGGGTTCTGAACCAGCTCAGGATTTCGATTCATCTCATCCCTGTGTATTGGAAGCAGGTAGGTGGCCGGGTTCCAGCTTCTAGCCCAAACGGGTCGAATACCGATGTTGGGATTTCCGGGCGCCAGTTCAACTTCTGCTGGTACATCGATATCACCGTTGATCACATAGTCGTAATTATACATCCCACCGTATGGATCGTTTGGATCATACTCGTATTCTGCATGGAGATAGATGCCGTATGCATCCCTGTCAGCCGTTTGCGGAGCAATCATCCATCTCCGGACGTCGTAGTATCGGTGATCCTCAAATGCGAGTTCAACCCTGCGTTCATTTCGGTACCGGTCCACAAGGTCGGGCCCGGAATCACTGATCTGAGGCATGCCGGCACGGTCACGAATCTGGTTGATGGCCCATCGGGCTTCATCCTCGTCATTCAGGTTGATTTGTGCCTCTGCATAATTGAGCAGTATTTCAGCATACCGGAAATAGTGCCATGGCACTTCCTGGTCGTTATTCCAGTGCTCAACATTTGGATCGATAAATTTATTGAGCATGTAGCCGGTACGCGATCCATTCCAGTTTTCTACGGGACTTTGACGTGAATCGATTCCATTTCTAACGCCGGGACACTCTGGCGAGCCTACACAGCGAATGGTTTGAAAGGACTCAATTCGTCCGATCGGGTCTGTGGCGTTTGGACCTTCAGGTCGCGGTCGCCATTCGTAGCCGTTGTACATGACAGTGGCTTCCATGCGTGGATCACGATTGGCAAACGGATCGGCTGCGTGATCCGGATCAGACCAGTCAAACTCTTCCCCATCGAGCGTTTCAAAGTCATCCACAAGTGCCTGCTGCGGTGTACTGCCGCCCCACAGGAAGTAACCGTTTGGCCCCATCCATTGTCCCATGGTAATCGGCCCCCAGTCAGCTGCCTGGCCTTCAGGCTCAAATTCCTGGAGGTGATATCTTGACAAAATTGCTTCGGAACCGCCTCCCTGAAGCCAGATATCCTGAAAGTTTTGGGTCCGGTCGCCGCCCTGATCGTAAAGTGAGTAGGGGCCTTCATTTATGATCTGTAAAGATACATCCCTGGCATCTTCCCAAAGTTCTTGCTGTCTGCCTGACTGTGTAAAGCCTATAAGCTCAGGATTGCTATAGCCCGGTGCCCATTGATCAGTGTTATGATAAAGATCACTGGCGGCAAACGTCAGTATTCTGCTTTGAAGCGCAAGGGCAGATCCTTTTGTAGCGCGGCCCATCTGCCGGGGTGTCCAGTTCAGGCGTTCTGCTGCTGCTTCGGCATCAGCAAGAATAAAGTTGAGTGTCTCCTCAAATGTGTTCCGCGGCAGCTGCATATCAGAGTCAAGGTCAAAGACCTGGTCAACTATTGGTACACCCCCAAACAGGCGAAGCAGATCCATGTATTTCATGGCTCTTAGAAAATGTACTTCACCGATCAGCTGTTCTGCCAGCTCCTGGTCCTGAAACAGGGCAGGGTCAAAGTTCTGAAAGAACAGATTCGTTTTTCGAATGGTCCCGTAGATGTTTTCCCACATCAGGTTACCGGATCCCGGAGGGCCGGTCCACCAAGCACTTCCCCAGGTTGTGTTGTAGAGGTTAGACGGGGTTATAATCCCGCGGGCTGCATCAGCAGATCCGATATGCGTAAATGCTGCTTCGTCTGTATGGATAGCTAACATCACTTCATCCATGCCGTGAGCCAAGTCACCGTAGATGTCGTTAACAAATGCCTGAGACATTGCCGGATCACTCCAGACTGCGGCATCGGATGGCTGATCCAGCGGATCAAGATCAAGCACTGAGTCGCATGCTGTATAGACAAACAGCATAACGAGTACCAGTGTACCGTGTTTTAATATTGATTTTATCATGGTCATAATCACTTCTGTTTAAAATGTTATTGATAAACCTGCACGCAGCGAACGTCGCTGAGGATAATACTGCCCGGCTCCCGACGCAGCCTCAGGATCGAGGTCCTCAAGACTAGTGAAAGTAAGCAGGTTCATTCCTGTAATACTCAGCTGTGCCCGGTCTAGGCCTATTTTTGAGGTAAGCGATCCCGGAAGGGTATAGGCTACTTCAAGTGACTTTAACCGGATATAGTCTGTGTTATTCAGGAAGTACGTATTGGCATTTGATGCCCAGTACTCATCGCTTCTGTTCCAGGTCCGCGGGTGATCATTCGTAGGATTATCAGGTGTCCAGCGGTTCTCCGCAAAACTCTGGCGGAAATTGCCTATTTCGCCCGATTCAGTTTGCGTGTAGACAGCTGCACCTGCCGCTCCCATCCAGAAGGTTGAAATATCCCAGTTCTTATAGCTTGCTGAGAGATTTATACCGCTGGTCCATTTTGGAAATGGGGTGCGATCATCACGAATTCTGTCATCCGCATTGATAGCGCCGTCACCATTCACATCTTCAAAGATCAGGTCACCCGGAATAGCCCCGGGCCAGCTGGGTGTGCTGTTAATCTGTGCCTCGTCCTGGAAAACACCCGTTACCTTATAGTAGAGGCTGGTATTCATAGGTTTGCCTTCATTTTGCTGATAAGACGGAATTCCATCAGGCTCATCAAAGAACTGGATTTCATTCTCTGCATAGCTCAGCGTAAATGTGGCGTTGATGAACAAATCATCACCAAATCCGTGGAGGTAGCTTGTTGATGTATCAAAGCCGTAGCTGCGGACTTTGCCAATGTTTTCATCAGGAAGCTGGAAGCCTGCAATAAGGGGAAGGGCAGCATTTCTCTGCCATAAAATCCCTTCACGATTGTAGTCGAAATAATCGACCTCAAATTTCAGCCTGTTGTTCCAAACGGTCATATTCAAACCGGCATTAAACTGGTTGGCAACCTCCCATGTAATATTGGGATTTGGAATGCGGGCTTCTGATAAACTTGGCTCGATGGATCCGTCAAAAATATATCCGCTTCCGAAGGCATATGTCCCGAGAAACTGGTACGGATTTACCTGGTCATTTCCGGTTTGACCGTACGATGTTCGAACAATCAAATCATCAAAAATGGAACCTGACATATCCTGGAACCAGTCTTCATTGGAAAGTCTCCAGCCAACTGAAGCTGACGGGAAAAATCCGTATCGGTCACCCTCGGGGAATATGTAAGATCCGTCAAGGCGGCCAATCAGCTCGATCAAATAGGTTTGATCATAGTCGTAATTGATACGGCTAAAGAAGTTTTGCCGGGCTCCCTGCCATGAATTACCCCAGTTATTCCTGTTTTCAGCGGATCCGAGATCTAACTGCGGAAACTGGTCAGACAAGTATCCCTCGCGGTAAGCACCAAGGCTCTGTCCCTGGAACGTTTCCCGTTCGGTACCCAGCATGAACGCATAGTTATGGCTGTCATAATTATTCTGGTAGTTACCAACTATGTTAAATGTGATATCCTGCTGATTTTCCCGCTGACGGGTTAGCTGTGGCGTGCCGGGACCTCTTGGACCGGGGCTCAGAATAGGGTCGCCATTTTCATCTCTTGATCCGTCCCAGCTGTTTAAAATCCAGGGAGTTGCCCAGAGTTCGTCCTCGTTAAACCGTCTGTCATAGGCAAAATTTCCGCGGAAGGAGAGACCTTCAACGCTTGGAAGTTCAACATTCAGATACACACTGCTCTGCAGGTAATAGTCGTTGATATTATGATGCCCTGTTGCCGGTGTGGCAGAAACTACAGGATTTGTTCCGTTTTCAATATCAGGACCTGGACTTCCATCTGGCCAGCGCGCAGGCTCATGTGGTTTTCCTCTCATTAGGAACCGGAACTGGGCCCCTGCAGATTGAGTTGGATAGTTTCTGTCTTCCAGCCGGCCTGCGAGATCAGCACCCATTCTGATGTTATCTGTGATATCAATATCCAGGTTGGATCGGAATTCCCCCTGGCTGTAGCGCGTAGCACTGTTGCGGTAGTACGCATCCTCGGTAAGTCCTCGGAATGATACCCGGTAGTTTACAGACTCATTTCCTCCGCTAACAGCTGCTGTTGCTTCTGTTTCCATGGAATAGTTTTTAAGTCCCTCATCGTACCAGTCGGTGTCATGGTACACCCATGGGTCTTGGTCGCTTATATTTCTGTAGCGGTCAATCTCCTCTTCTGATCGTCGCGGTGAATCGCCGCGATACCTGTCAATTTCATTCAGCATGGTGAGATATGTAGCTGCATTTGCCATGTCGGGTATTACTGTTGGCTGATTGAAGCCCTGAGTAACATTTACCGTAAACTGCGGTGGACCCGGCCGGCCTCTTTTGGTAGTAATCAGAATAACACCGTTTGCAGCGCGGGATCCATAAATTGCTGCAGATGCGTCCTTCAAAACACTAATGTTTTCAACATCGGCAGGGTTAATTCTGTCGAGCCCGCCTTGTCGTGCCGGTACTCCGTCAATTACTATCAGGGGATCATTATTACCTAATGTGGCATTACCCCGAATCCTTATTTGCGACCCATTCGCACCCGGTTCACCCGATACATTTAAACCCGCCAGGCCAGAAACCCGGCCCGCCAGAGTATTTGATAAGTTTGATGTAGGTACGGATTCGAGGTCTTCGCCGGCTACTGCGCTGACTGACCCGCTGATGGATTCACGATCACGCACTGCACCATAACCGGTCACCACAACTTCCTGACCAATAACCTGCTGGGTTTGCAGTGAGACATCGATTTCTGAACGCCCCTGTAAAGGTATGGTTATTGTTTCATACCCAATAAACGAAAATCGAAGTGACTGGTTGAGGTCCGGAACCATGATTGAAAACTCTCCATCAAGATTGGTAACTGTCCCGGTCTCGGTTCCTACAAGCAGAATGTTTACGCTGGGTAGAGTTTCACCGCTGGATGCATCCGTAACCGTACCGGTTACTTCTATATCCTGAGCATAAACCATACTGCTCATCAAAACAACCCCTAAAACAGATGCCATAAAACGGCCGGCTATCCGGGGGATATGCCTGAAGATATTTAATGGTTTTTGAAAGTATAGGTGTTCCATAAAGTAGTACTCGGGTTATGTATTTTATGTTTTTGAAGGGAAGCTTACTACTGCATCAAAGAGATTCTGGGAAGCGCTTTTATGCAAGAGCAAAAATAAATCCCCGCTGTGTGTGCGGAGATTTGCTGATCATCATGATATCGCTAACATTGCCGGATAAAAAAATAATCCATCCCATGTGTTTATGGTATGAAAAAACAGGTTTATTCCCTGTAATTACTGATATTGACGTCTTTTAGTGGTTATTATTTATGTGAATTTTGTGTGAACAACTTCTCCACATAAACTATGCATATGAAATTCAATGTCAAGTATTTTTTAGTGAACATCTATCTTTCAAGTAACAGTATCTTAAAAGATGATTTCGATTCACTTTACATGATTAAAAAATTAAGCATTAAAGTATTATTAGCCTTTTATATAATTATTCGTTGGTATCATACTATTATAAAATTATGACCAAGATAATTAGCTGATTAATCCATCAGACTTCCGATGCCATTTACCGGGAATGGGTGTGTGGCATAGTTGTAGGTTTCTCCGTATACAAATCAAGTCAGTTACCCAAAAGGGCTTGGTCTTTAGTGTAGTGTCAGTTCTGGATTGTCGGAAAAGAATAAAATCGCAGGCCTTTAGAGAGAGAAGTTGCGTATACAGATCATTCACTATCGTCCTGAAAAGCACAGGACTTTTTTCAGGACAGTGTCCTTCCCACCACAGATGACACTTCTCCTGTCAGGTGGGCGGACGGCGTGGATTGAGGAAATGATGTTATATTGTGATTCTTAACCACGCCGTCCCAATCCCCCATTTTAGACACAGCCATTCTGCCTGCCAATTGGTGTAATCAAACGATGATGGTGTTTTTTTCGGTGCCGGATCCTTTCAGGGCCGTTTGATCCAGGATCTGCAAAAGCAAACAAGTATCCATTACATTTAAAACTAAACTATTAGCAGACTGTTCATACTTGATTTACCTCAAGTGTATGTACCATGAAAAAAAGTATAGTAAAAAGGATCAGTCAATATTATCTCTCCAGGTTCTGAAGCTCAGGTAACGGCAAACAGTTTTGAAAACCAATAAGAGATGGGCAGAAGGGCAAGTACAATCAGGCCGGGAATCAAGCCTGCAAAGCCGGAGGCGAGGGCGCTGTTTAGGATGATGAGTGATATCACACCACGTTTAACAGCTTTTTTGATAGCAGCGGGTGCCGGCGTTGATGCAGCAGCTATAAAGGCAGGAAGTACTGTTACACCAAAAAGTAATACAAACGGCAGAGCAGTAACTAAGTCGTATGTA
>Ga0102943_1002415_pt1 | contig 10975 bp, 13 predicted proteins | sample SalPonC_black_MG_FD_78174 | JGI IMG/M metagenome (GOLD analysis project Ga0102943, IMG submission 78174) | Salt pond soil microbial communities from South San Francisco under conditions of wetland restoration - Salt Pond MetaG... | ecosystem: Environmental > Aquatic > Marine > Intertidal zone >...
AAGCTTATATTTTCACGCTAAACCGTACCAAAAAAGATTTGTGGGGTATTTTTAGCGTTATATTTTCGATATCGAAGATTTAGGCTTATTCTCTAAAACGGGTTCGCGAAAATAGAAAATAAGCTTATATTCTAGAGAAACATCGACGATTTAGGCTTAAATCCTGAAAATGACCCCCCTCGAAATGCGAACCTCAAAATTACGACGCTAAACCGGTTCAAAAAATAGGCTAAACGGTACAAAAATTCACGAATGAAAATTTAGCGTTATTTTCTTGGAGCGGTTGTCGAGGCGGAAAGGGGGGGCTGTTTTGTGACGTCACAAGGCGGAATAGGTTTTGCGTCGGTTTGTGATTTTTAGAGTTACACCTGACTCTAGAAAAGAAATGGCACGCGTTAGCAAGACGAACAAAAAGACCAAAACGACCGATGGTCTCAAAGCCAAAAAGGCCGCTTCGCAAAAGGGTGGCGTTCAAAAGGTCAAGCGCAGGTACAAGCGGCACACAAAGGGCTACAAAGACTACTGCAAGTGGGTCAAGCACACCGGAACGATCATTCCAGCGGCTCCTGTGAAAAACATGGCACGCCAGATCTCTCGCGGTGTGATGCCAGACGTTCGTATGACGGGCAAGGCCATCATTGGGCTGCATCACGCTCTCGAATCGTTCCTTCACGACTATTCCCGTCGTGCAAAGGATATCACTGCAAACAGCCGCAACGTGCAGACAACCGAAGGAGACATTGCACTTGCTTGGAAGATCATGACAAACGCCTAAGACGTTTCATTAAAAAACCATTTTGCGTAAAACACTTGTTTACCGTTTTGTTATGGCCTCTGTGGCCGACCGCGTCATCAAAATCGTATGCGTGGGCGATTCAGGTACGGGCAAATCATCGATCGTTCAGACCTTTGTTCACAAAGAAGACGTCGATATCGACAACTTGCAAGCTACCGTAGGCGTTGATTTTGTTAACAAACGCGTTACGGTAGGCAGTAAACGCATCAAAATGACCATATGGGATACGGCAGGTCAGGAACGCTACAAATCATTGGTTAGATCATATTATCGTGGCGCAGAAGTATTGGTCGTTGTTTACGACATTACAGACGAAAAAACGTTTGAGAATATCGATTTTTGGATCAAAGAGGCGTCAGACTGCATGAACAACAAACCGGTTATCGTCTTGGTAGGCAACAAAACCGATCTGGAAGAAGAACGAGTTGTCGAACGGAATCGTGGCGAGCGTCAAGCCAGAATAAGACGCGCCATCTTTGTCGAAACATCTGCACGAACACGCGAATGCATCACACAGCCGTTCAAGTTGGCTGTCAAAGCAGCGCTGAAAAAGCCTTCAATACGCAAACAAAACATTTCTATCGAGCGTTCAACCGACGAAAAAAACGGCTGGAACTGCTGCTAAGCCCGTAAAGGTACTTGTCTGCTTTTTAAAAAGGAATGAAAAAGGCTAAACAACAAATAGCCGGAAAGAAACTGTCGCGGGCCTCGGTGAGTCTGGCTTTGCGCCAAGGGCCTGCCAAAGAGCCTTCTGCCTTTGACAAGGCCTTTGCGGAAAAGGACTGTGACATTTTGTGGTGTTTTCTAAAAGACAACCCGCAAGAAGACGCCCTACTGTGGGAAAAGGCAACCTATCCGCAGTTTAAATACGATGACGACGAGTTTATCGCCATCTTGCTTGAACAGATCAAAGATCCGTCCAACTTTGATGCGTCGAAATACCTGGTACAACTCGCCTACTATCGCTTTACCGATTGCGCCACAGAGATCATAAAGCGTTTCCCGTTTGACGTCAACTATGCTGATAGCTTTCGCGGAAGTGCTTTGACGGCGGCAGTGCGCATGGACTGTACAGATATTGCTTTGATGCTGCTGGACGTCCCGGGCATCGACCTCAACATCAAAAACGCAAACAAACGCAATCCGGTATGGTTTGCCGCTTGCAACAAAAACAAACTCTTGTTGAACAAGCTGATCGAGATGGGAGCCGACAGCTTGCAACCAGACGCAGAAGACACGCTACCAGAGCAACGAACGACCGAGACCCTGGCTGCAGTCATCCGCGATTCGCAGGATTTGGGCATAGAGGGTCTTTCTCTTTAATGCGTAAATTGCAAAAAGAAACTGTTGTAAGAGGTTCTAGACTCGATAAACATCTCACGAACGTCGTCAACGTCGTCTCCAGGCATCAAAAGCGCTTTCCAGGCAGGATCGCTAAAGTGGCGACGTAAACCGTTGGTATCGCGTATCGAGAGCCTGGCAACAAGCGCTTGTGCCAATTCGAGTGCTTTGCCCTCTAGCGCAATGTTGTCGGTATACATTGTTATCAGACATACACCCGGATCGTCGTCTGGGTTGTACGCACCGTAGCTTAGAGCTTCAAGTGCCTTGTCGTATTTTTGCATTTGCGTATGGTGGCGAACGCCCAACATAGCGTTTACCTTGCGCTTCTCGATATCGTTTTGCGTATACATAGACAACAACTCGGGAGACTGGACCAGTACCTCAAACAGACGCTGCGGCGAATGCTGTGCAACGTGTTTGCCCTCGGGTCCAAACAGGAGCATCGACCATACTTCAAGACCTACCAAAGACGCTGAACAGTCTTGCATCTGTTTGCCATAAAGCAAACTCGAAAAGCAATTATATCGACCAAAGATACTCTGCGTCATTTAACGGACGCCCTGACCGTCTAGCCCAAGCACACGGCTCTATGAATATTGCAATATGGCGCTTGATGCCAGACGATACGTTTCGATTGTTGACTAGTTGGGGAACCGTAGAGTGGGTTGCCTCTGCAGAGACCGGTCCGACGACCCATGGCGCAACGGAACGCTACGAAATCGATGGAATCTCGTATTGGAAACGCAACGACGGTCTAACCGTAGGCATCGAAGCGACAGGCGGCAAGGCCTTTAGAGTCATACAACGCGTGGTAGCCGCCTTTGAAGAACAATATCCCGATTGGCAAACACGTTTCGACGCAATGCCTCTAGAGGACATGGACGACGTATGGTTTGATCCGATTGAAACGATTGAATCCGACCTAAACGAAACAAACAGCGTTATGATTGATGCGTTGGATTATTTGCTACGTCGTGGAGAACGTCTCGAGGCTATACAGAGTACATCAAGCCGTTTGCGCGAATCGTCGGAAATGTTTAGACGCAAAGTAGATAGACTTTGGACCTGCTGTTCCTGTCCGTTAATGTAGGGCTATATGCGTCTCGGACGGGGTTTCTTTTTCGCACGATACGAAATGACAGCTCATATGGTAAAATACGGCACCAAGCGTGACCCAGAGCTACTGTACGAACAAGACGGTGCCGTGACCCTCAGGCCGTTTTCGAGCAATCCGTCTTGGTGGCTGTGGCAAGAGTGCATACCGCGTGTGAGCTGTTCTCAAGGCTACTGCGAAGAGTTTATCGTCGTTCCACGCGAAAACGCCGTCAAAACCAACTGGGCCACGACGCAGGACGAAATGCCCTACCTTGTACGCAACAGTGCTTGTTACGTTCTAAGCGTCGTAGTAAACGCCACAGAGTTTCCAGTCACTTTAAAGTTTAAATTTCTAGACGACAAATGGAACACAGTCCATACGCAAAATCCTATAACGTATATTGCAACCAAAGGAACTACCGACTGGTTTACAATCAAGTCAAAGTCTATTCCCGTTTACTGCTGTATCCTCGTCAAAGACAACCAGCCCACGTTGCGTCGTTCGCGTAGAAGGCGACGAGATGCCCGCCTAGATGTAGATTGGAGCGACAAGTGGACTTTTTCGGAAAGCAGCTAGTTTGACTGCGTCACGTACGAAAACTCTTCCCTGATGCGCTGCTGCTCCTCTTCACTGGGTGGAGGACCCAGTTCAAACTCTTGGCGAAGCTGTTGGGGCGATTTACCCTTGATGCGGTAGGCGCACTCGCGTACAAGAAATGCAAGCAAGCTGCTGATGTCGAGGTAGTCGACCTGTTGCAACATGTACGGCAGCTCTTGGTTGTCGATCGACGATAAAAAGCCTTTGTCAAACTCGGTCGCGTATGTCTCCATAAACTCGTGCCGGTCAGCGATTTCGGTTGGAAAGGGCGGATCGAATCTGTGATGCGTGCACCACTCGATAATCTTTCGCAACGTTGACGGTTCGATCTGGCTGGGAATGCCATCCTCGTTGGCTGATTCTTCGCCAAGATCGTCAATCATACTGTTGTACGTTAGCATCATGTCCAAAGCCTTGCGCTCGACAGAAATACGTGTTCCCGTTTTGTCAACGATCGGAATCATTGGGCGTTCGTCTGCTTCTGCCATCGTTTTGCGGGCTCTAAAAGACGAGTATTGCTAAAAAACAGATTGCGACTCGATTTTCCGGCTAGCGTTTTAACACCAGGTGTCGTTGATATGAGGTTTTGGCCCCCCGAAAACGAAACGTATCTCTTGTCGTTTATTATGGCGTGTAGTGGCTGTCTACAAACGGGGCAACAACTATCGTACTGTTCAAGCTGCGAGTACGATTTTTGCGCAGAATGTCTCTGGCGGGAAATGGACAGAGAACTGATCTGCGACAGCTGCTACTTGCCAGAATACGATGCTTCGCAAAAACAACTGACTGAATCACACAAACCCGTCTCAACGCCATCAAACGTCGTTTACAAGCCTGGAGCGCGAATACGTCGACGCAAAAGCAAACTTAGTCAGAGTACCCGCTAGGAAGGAATCGCATCTCTAGCTCTTCGACCGGTCCATAGTTGCGTTCAGCAAACGGAAAGCCGCACAGATGCGGGTTGTTGATGTAAAAATCGTACTCGCCGCCTCCAATCAGCAGACGCACTTGGAACTCGTTTTCCTGATCATCTTCAATACGCTCTTGCACGTCCCTACCGACAGTACGAGACGAAATAAAGCATTGCTGAGCGTTTTCTTGCTGGCATACAAAGACGTTGAGATCTTTGTGCTTGCATTCGGGGTCGAACGCATCTGCAATCGTTTGCATGTTGGTCGTCCATTCGTCTTGTGTCATCTCTTCGAAATCAAGCGAGTAGCCATGCACCGATACCATGTTCCAGACCGTATGACGCCTGGCCATCGACAGAATACGCCGAAAGACCCAGTCGTACGCATTTTGTGGCGAAAACTTGCGATGAACAGACGTTTCCTTGCGCAACCAGTCGAAAAATTCACGTTTGTCGATCCAAAAGCCCGTATGTCCCTTACCGGTCTCTTCCTTGTAGGCGCGTGTATGCGAAAAAACGTTGTGAAGCAAGTTCATCGTAACCGTCACCCAGCGCTTAAACGCCCATGGATCGGTCAGATTGGACGCAAAGGGTTCTTCAGTGTTGAAACGGTTTTTGATCTCTTCGTAAGAAGCGATCTTACGAATCTCTTCGGCCAGACGGTCGTGAAGAGACAATTTCTTTTCGACGACCTTTGCAGAACGTTTGCGTGGTTGAGACATTTTCTTTTTTTTGCGAGTCAGGTGTTAACACTCGACTCGCAAAAAATGTCTAGACGTACCGTTACAACCGAAACGTATGGCCACTGGTGTCCCGGACCGACGTTGACGCCACAAAGGCCCGAAACGCCAGTCATCGAAAACGCGCCTTCTGACATCTACAAAGCCGTCAAGGCTTACTTTGAAGCGACCAACCATCCTATCGGCAACCAAGCCGATACGGTGGCTCAGTTGGTCGATGACCTCTTCGAGCTTGACGACCATCCGTTTGTCAATCAGGTAACGCAGTTGCCCTTGTTGGCTCAAGTCGGCGTTGTTTGTTCTTTGATTGAACGCATTGCGGCGACGCCGTTGGTTTATCAATCTGACCGCACAAACATCCTTTCGGAAATCACAGTCGACACGGTCAGCTTGGCCCTTTCTATCGCGCCAGGCGTTGATTGTTTCTTTGAGGATGGCCTCTTGGTTCTTTCCTTCCAAAACGGCTACAACCCCGAAATGCCAAGCGTCTTTGAAGTGGTGGTAACCGACGTTACGCAGACTATCCAAGTCAAAACAACGTTTACGCGCGTTTTTCGTCTCAACGTCAGCGATGCCAACCATCTGGCAGACCTTTTGGAGCCTCACATGGCGATTTAAACGTCTTTTTTTTTATTGCTTTTCGTTGCAAAACTGAATGGGCGATGGCAGGCGATACGTTCCATAGTGCTGTCTGCAGACAGCTCTGTAGGCCTCTTTGTCGCCCGTCAGCTTGATGCCGTCTCCACGTACGATACGCTCTGAAAAGACCGCTTCGTTGTCGCAGCCTTTTTGCATGCACACGGCTGTCAAAGAGATGGTCTTTTCGGCTACCACGTCTTGGATGCAACCAAAGCCATCCATACGAAACGGTGTACCTTGGTACGTAAAGTCTAGACCCGCCACAATCACGTCTAGGCCCTTGTCGGCCATAGCAACGCAAAAGTCTGCAATGCCTGGTAAAAACTGCACCTCGTCGATAGCAATGACCTGCGTGGCCGCGTCGATCAATTGTGGAATCTCGTCCAACGAATCAATCTCGGCGGCCTCGATGGTTCCCATGTCACGCGACTGAACCGTGTTGCTTGGCGAACGGGTGTCAGCGACAGGACGAAAGACCTGAACCTTTTTGTCTGCATACTGTTGACGCTTAACGAAACGGATCAACTCGGTCGATTTGCCGCAGTACATCGGTCCCTTGATTACGGTGACCTCTCCTTTGCGTGCACATTGGTCCATCGATAAAAACAGACGTTTATATTAACGAGACGGCTATTTATATAAACACTTGAGCGATTGTTTCGCCTTCAAGATGACGGTAGCTTTGTGGCTATCGGTGCAAAACGCAAACGCGACAAAGACGACGGTGGAGAAGGTCCGTCCAACAAAACGCAGGTACCCATCGCCGTACCAGATCTCTACCCGGAACGTCCAGAACGTACTTTTGAGAATGTTGCAACGCAGCATCTGTACGATAACGGTTATGCGATTATCGACTTGGGATTCAACAACGGAGACTATGACGGACTGAAAGACATCCGAAAGGGCTTTCTTGACGAGTTGATATGCTTTATGCCATTCGAGTACGACCAAGATGTAAGCAACATAGAAAACGGTCGTCAGTTTCAGGCGGGCGGCTTTGCTGCCATCGGTTCACCCGACAGTTTCCACAACATTACCGTTCGTTGCTTGCGTGAATCAGTCCACAAAGACGCTATGGTGCCCCTGATGCGTGAACTGTTGCAACGCCAAGACGAACCAGACCTCAACATCGAGTGTCTAGTCGATCGTTTCTTGGTTCGTGTACCCGGTCAAAAGCCTGGAGCTGAAACGTGGCATCGCGACGAATCGTTCGAGTGGTGTACGCCTGAAGACATTATTATGGGCGGTTGGGTCAACCTCAACTCGACACAAGACCAGTACGTTTCGTTGATTCCAGGTACACACCGCGCAAAAGCCGGAGAGGACCCCGAAGAAGGTTCTGGCGGCTTTACGACCTTTCCCAAAGAGTACGTTCCTGCTCTCAACCAGAAAAAGCAACGCCTGACTATTCCGCCCGGACATCTGTTTGTGTTTTATCAAGACACAGCGCACGAGGTCGTCTCAAACGTGCAAAAGGGCTTTTCGCAGTTTAGATTGTTTACGGGTGTCCGACTGACGCCTGCCACAACTTCGCTTGTTCCAGACTTGGATCGTCGCTTTGACGAAAAGGCAGCCATCCCGATGAAATCGGGACAAGCAGCGCCCATGTTTGCGCAGATGCATACCAACCAACTTTCCGGCGTTTTCAAGGTTCACGACTTTACCATAGGCAACTTGATTCCAGAGCTTCGGGAACCGTATAGAGGCAAGTACGTTCGTATCGACGAAACGTTCGACTCTTGGGTACGCGCAGCCCGAACCCGTCTCAATTGGGTCACCCAAGAGATGTACGATACTTTGTCGCCTCAAGCCCGTCGAAAAGTGCGTGTCGTTGATGGTCTGAAACGAAAAGTGACTATCGTTACGGAAAGCGACATACGTGCATGGGCCAGAGAGGTTGCACCCACTCTGCTCAAACCCAAAACAATCAGACGCAAAACCGGCGCAGACACGCGTGAATCGATCACATTGACTGAACTGGGCCTTGCAGACCGTTTCCCCGATTACGACAGCTTTGAGCGTGAAATCTATCGCCCACAACCGTTTTCGTTTTACGATATCCAAATGCAACTTTGCCCTCGGTAAAAAAACAATCGTTTACATCAAAACAGCTTTATGCGTATGTCCAGCGGCAGGCTGCACCACACCATCGACGACCATGTGCACATGACCGCTATCGTACGTAGAAACGCCGTTCAGTCTAGAGTCAAGCTCTACCGTATGAACATGTCCGCCCTGAAAGTTGGGCAAAAGCCTGTAGCGTCCTGGTTCCGTAACGCGCTCTGTTTGAGCATTGCTAGACGCAGACGCCCCGATGTCGGTCGACTTGCCTACGTTAAATGCAACCAAAATCAGGTCGTCTCCTGTTTGCGGATCAAAGCTTTCTTGCCTACCGCGTACGTCTCCATACGTTCCAATGACCTGCGGTTTCCATGACGATTCGTCTGCTGGGTTTTTGTACCACAGTTCCCTGTAGACGCGTCCTTCTTCGTTGTAGCGGACTTCCTGCCCGTTTGCGTTACGCCATGTGATTTCTACGTCAACAGACGTAGGCGCATCAATGCCGTCAATTGACGGAAAATCGTTTGGCAAACTCGCTGCAAGGTTGTTGAGCGCCATGACGTACAAATCACCAAAACGTGTCTGATCGTTCTCTGGCCATGTTTTGATCGAATCCCTGCGCATGTAATTCGTTCCATTCCAACGAAGAGCCAGAGCAAACGTCTGGATGATCTCTGTGTTTGTTTCTGGCGCTTCGCTACCCACCGTCAAGGCATCCGGGTCGGTCGTAAACAGTGAACAGTAAATCAACATTGAACGATCGTCAGACTGCAAAAAGGCAAAGTTAGCCTGACCGACCATAGCGTCGTTCAGCACAACAGACGCTTTGTTGAGCGTCCAACCGTTCTCCAACTGTTCGATCGAGTGCTTGTAAACGTGGCCGTCGTTGCAGACCGTTTGCTCAGTCGACGTAAGCTTTGCCAAATCGAGTTGACCCAGATCAAAGGTTTGCTCGTGCGTAGCGTCGCCCGACAATACGCTCGTATCCGAATGGCGCAGCTTGAGTCCAACCTTGTCGCGTCCCATGACGGGATGCATGTCGACATGCGTTCCGATGGCGCCACGGTTATCAGCGGTCGTAAACGGTTGAATCGCCTCTTGGTGCTCGTCAGACACATAGACCGTTTCAGGATCAATAGCAAAGCTCAAAGCCCAAACGTTGTCTTTTGCCAGGCGGTTGAGCGGAGCGTGTGCATGCATAAAGCGCGTCTCGTAGCCCATCTGCAGACCCAGGTCAAACCCTGCGCTGGATACTGGTTCGGCTACCGGCTCAGCCTGCGCCGGCTTGAATACCGTTTTGCACTCTTGCGCCAAGCGCTGCAGCAAGCTCTCGGGTACCTGAAAGGGGTGTGCCTCCTTGGCCTGTTTGACCGTGTAGACGCCCCAGTTGTGACAGTGCTCCAGCTCTTCTGGCGTCACGCCATCTACAATAGAGAGATCGGCAAGGTGATGTTCGTCCGGATGAATATGATGCACATAATGCGCATCGTCGACAGAACCTTGCGTCTCAAACTCGGCAAAAAACGTAACGTTGCTGCACCCATCAAGTTGGTTCTGCGTGTAATCCGTCACAAAGTCTTCGTCGTTTTCCAGGACGACCGACACGCTTTCACCGTGCGGTCCGGTGGCCGTAAACCCATAAGTAGACGCAGAGAGTCCCTCCTCTACCTGCGCATGCGCTACGTCAAGCAGTTCCGAACAGTCTGTCAATGCACCCAACTCGTGCTGACGACTGACAACCGAACGCTCTTTGCCGTTTTGCACAATCGACTTTACGACGATCTTTCGCTCCGACATGCTGGTCCTTTTACACAGCTTTAACGTAAACAGGTTTATGTATTGAAATGTATCAAAATGTAAACGAGGATTTTCATAAACGTATGGAAAAGTAAACTTGCGCCAAAATCAACGTTTGCAGTGCTTGGAATGATTGGAACAATGCTATAACGGTATGCACCTTTGCAACCCTTTTCGTTGCATTCGTGCCCCGGATGCCAATGATACGCATGCGCCACATGCAGCAAACCAAACGTCCACCACCAGTTGTCGACCGTCTGGTTCCAGTTCAACACATAGACATGCGCATGCGGAATAATAACCAAACGTGCCCAGTTGGCACTCGCAACGCCAAACGCAGTCCCTACAAACGCTCCACCAAATACCTGGCTCCAAGTATAATAGCCGTTCGCAATATACACGCTAGAAGACCAAACGATCGCTATAAAAAGCGTCAAAAGTCCTTTCCAACTGCGCCCCTCTGCCCAAAAACGCGCATAAACAGCGTAAAACGTAACAAAAAAGAAAAGCGTTTGAACTGGACGAGCGGGTTGTCCGGGATCCAAAAACGGATCAGGGCGTGAAACGTTAAGAAACGCTACCAAACCGCTGTTGATCAAATTGTTGACAACCAACAAAGTCGACAGCAACAACGTCGACAAATCATGCGCCGTAGAATAATTTGAAATGAAAAACAATACGCCAAGTACAGACGGAAGATAGTATCCGCTCGTTTCTAGTACCTGAAGCGTTGTCAAGTTTGACAAAGACAGTACAATCAGTTTGGGCAACGTCAAATCAGTCGCCTCTAGCGCCAAATTCAATATAACGGTCGACATAACACTTGCATAAACTCTTAAACGTCTATCACTTGTAGGCTCTGCTGCTTCCTCGTCTCGTCTGCCTCTTTGGCTACCCATGCAACCCCGCATAAAAACTGATCGAAATTATAACGCTAAATTTTCTTCCAGTATTTTTTGTACCGTTTAGCCTATTTTCCGAACCGGTTTAGCGTC
>Ga0102943_1002416_pt1 | contig 10972 bp, 9 predicted proteins | sample SalPonC_black_MG_FD_78174 | JGI IMG/M metagenome (GOLD analysis project Ga0102943, IMG submission 78174) | Salt pond soil microbial communities from South San Francisco under conditions of wetland restoration - Salt Pond MetaG... | ecosystem: Environmental > Aquatic > Marine > Intertidal zone >...
GTCGAGATTCAGCGCCTTATCGGACGCAGCCTGCGCGCGGTGGCCGACCTCTCAAAGCTGCCCGGACACACCCTCTGGGTCGATTGCGATGTCCTCCAGGCCGACGGGGGAACCCGCACCGCCGCTATCACCGGAGCCTGGCTGGCCGCGGAAATTGCCGTTCGGCGCGCCATCAAAGCCGGAAACCTGCGTGAGTCCCCCTTCCGCGACAGCGTCGCCGCCATCAGCGTCGGCATCCTCCGGGGAACCGGCTTGCTCGACCTCTGCTACCTTGAGGACCGGGACGCCGACGTTGACGCGAACATCGTCATGACAGGAGGGGGGGAATTTGTCGAGATCCAGGCATCCGGCGAGGAGGCCACTTTTTCCCATCCCCAGTTACTGCAACTCCTCGACATCGCCCGGCAGGGCATCAGCGAGCTGACACACGCACAACAGGAAGTTCTTTCAGGGCTTTAATTAGCCTGGCGACTCGCGGCCCGGTAACTCTGGATCGTTTCCTTCAGGTTCTGGATCGTCAGCGGCTTGCTCAGGTAGGCATTGATGCCCACCTTGTAACCTCGGGCACGATCCTCTTCCTGTACGCAACCGGTGACCGCGATTATAAAGGCCTCCCGGTTGCTTTCGCCACAGTCGCCGTTGCGAATCCGGCGGGTAACTTCAAATCCGTCCAGGCCCGGCATCATGATGTCCACAAGGACGATCTCATAACTGGCCGCCTTCATTTGCTCAAGCAGAGCTTCACCGCTTCCGACTTCCTCGCACTGGTATCCAAGGAAGCGCATCAGGCTCGTGTTGACCTTCCGGCTGCTTGCTTCGTCGTCAACCACCAGCACGTTGGCGCGCGGTTTCGATGTCCTCGAAGCCGGAATGGATTCCTCGAGAACGGGGGCTTCCTGTTTCCGTTGCAGCTTGAGCGGGACCGGATTCATCGGAATGACCAGATCCACTGTGGTCCCTTTCCCCGGCTCGCTGCTCACATGCACTGTTCCGCTCATCGCATCGACCAGCTTCTGCGTTATCGCCAACCCGAGACCAGTTCCGGCATACTTGTCCGAAAACTCCGATTCAGTCTTCGCAAAGGGCTTGAACAGCTTCGCCACCTCTTCCTCGCTCATCCCTATCCCGGTATCACGGACGGAAATTTTCAGCATTTCAATCGCACTTCCCTGAAAGCGGTCCGCCTCCCTCTCGGCGTGCACTTCCACATGGCCGGTGTGGGTAAACTTGATCGCGTTCGTGACCAGGGTTCCCAGGACCTGCTGAAGGCGAAGCCGGTCCTGATAGATCTCCGCCTCCCCCTCGATTGCATCATTGACGCGCAGTTCGATGCCACGCGACTTCGCATCGAACGAATGCAGGTTCTCAATTTCAATCAGGAGATCGTGCACGTCCATCGGTTCCGGGGACAACTCGAGGATCCCCGATTCAATCTTGGCGTAGTCCAGCACTTCATCGAGCAGGCCAAGCAGGTTCTTGCCCGCTTTCAGGATCATCTGGGCCATTTCCCGGCTGTCCGCATCCAGGTCCGGATTCGAGGCAAGGAGGTCGGCAAAGCCGATCACCGGATTCATGGGAGTCCGGATTTCATGGCTGGCAAGGGACAGGTAAGCCGATTTTTCACGGTTTGCCCGGTCTGCCGCCGCCTTCTGCTGAAGGGCTTCGTCGCGCAAATGCCGCTCCTCTTCAAGAGTCGCGCGAATCTTTTCCTGGGCCACTTTCGCTTCGTCAATGTCAAGGCCTGAGGCAATGAAATCACCCTCTCCGTCAATGTCAGCGTCAACGGCTACCGGATGTCCGCTCAAAAGAACCCAGCGGTACCCGCCTGTAAGGGATTTGAGGCGGAATTCAATCTGCACTTCGTCCCCGTTTTCGATCGCGTAATCCATCCGTCCAGTAACGCCTTCACGGTCATCAGGATGCACGAGGCCAACCCAGCCATCGCGAACCTGCTCGACACCGGTCTTGCCCGTGAAGTTCAACCAGGACTCATTGTAGAAGTACGGTTTTCCGTCCCTTCCGGACATCCAGACCATCGCCGGCACTCGACCCAGCAGGCTCTCCTGGAATTCAAGCGACTTCCGTCTCCGCTGGTCCATCTCCTCCCGCTCGGTAATGTCACGGCTCTGGGCAAGAACGAAATTGCGTTCCTCAAATCCCGGAGGCGCGTATTTGCGGAACTGTGTCTCCATGAAGCGCCGGTCTCCTCCCGGGTATTCCATCCAGCCCTTGAATTCCGAAACGCCGTCCTTGCGGGCCCGGTGCAGAAGGGTCTGCATTCGCCTCGTGTAAAAGGCTTCCCCGACGACGTCTCCGTAGGCCCGCCCGCGCAGGCTCCCGGGAGTTGCCCCGTAAAGGGCCGCGTAGGCCGTGTTGGCAAAGACAAAGCGGTCCTCCCCGTCCAGTATGTACAACGGTTGGTCCAGCGAGTGCAGCACATGCAGGGCAAGGTTGTCCCCTATACCCGATGCAGAAGGACTGAAGGAGTCCTCCTCAGCTCTATGTTCCTTAACCATGATGACAGCAGCAATTCCTCAGACCACCAGACACTTGGTAGTCATCAGAAAAGCTCAGTTGTAGGCACGGCTCGTTTCTCTGTCAAATAAATACTTTACCCTAGTTTTTCTAAATAAAACCCCCTAATAGCTTGGGTGCTTTCTGATTATACTCTGGGTTTTTCATGATTCAAACCAGGATCTCCCTGTATCATGGGTTCCCTGCTCCCCTTGGCAACCGGATTGCTTCCGCGCAAGCCCCATCCCATACATCCCATACCGTCACCTGCTGCCGTTCAACCGTGGAAGCGGCCCAACGACCACTCCACCAACGACCTTTAGTGGAACTATTGCCGATACGGCCTGTTCTAAACCATATGAAGCTGATTGCCCTCTTCAGCGGAGGCCTTCTCCTCGCCAGTTTCTGGCTGGCCACAGCACTCGACGCCTCGCGTGGCGGGAACGTGATCGCCTGGGGGGACCGGGGACCATTTGACGACGGGCAGATTTCCCCGCCGGCCGGTCTGGCGGGCGCGCGGCATATCGCAGCCGGTGGAGCCCACAGCGTCGCCGCCCTCGAAAATGGCAGTCTAGTCCTCTGGGGGAGCAACGATCGAGATCAGCTGGCCTACCCGGAACGCTTGTTTGAGGTCGCTGACCTGGCCGCCGGGGATGGGCACACCCTCCTCCTCGACACCAGCGGCCGGGTCTTCGGCTGGGGCGATAACAGCCGTGGACAGCTTTTCATCCCGGACTGGTTCAGCGGAATTGTCGACGTGGCCGCCGGAGACGCCCATTCCCTTGTCCTCCGCGAGGACGGCCGGGTCTTTGCCTGGGGAGCCGACGACTATGGCCAAAGCGTTCCTCCCCCGCTGGAAAACGTGGTCGCTGTGGCCGCCGGCTCCCGGCATAGCATGGCCCTGCGGGACGACGGGACCGTCGTGGCCTGGGGCGACAACCGATCCCTGCAGTGTGCCGTCCCCGAGTGGCTTAATAACGTGGTCGCCATCGCGGGAGGCGGAATGCACACGCTGGTGCTGCGCGAGGACGGCCGGGTCTTCGCCTGGGGAGCCAATTCGCTCGGGCAGGTCGATGTCCCTGCTGAACTCGAGGGCGTCGTCGCAATTGCCGCCGGGCGACACCACTCCATGGCCCTGCGGAACGATGGCAGGGTGGTCGTATGGGGAAAAGTCCAGCAAACGATTCTTTACACCCTTCAGCGCGAAGCGGAAATCCGGCCCCCGGCCGACCTCGGCCCGGTCGTCGCCATCGCCGCCGGCCACCACCACTGTCTTGCTCTCACCGCCAATGGCGAGGTCCGGGCCTGGGGCCTGGTCAAAGGCGGCCCCCTTGATGTCCCTCCGCAGCTCACGGATGTTCTGGAGGTGGAGGCCGGAGACGGCTTCACCCTCGCCCGGCGGACCCGGGGCCACCTCAGTGCCTGGGGTAAAAATGAAACCATTCTGCGCTTCGGAGGGGTCACGACCGGTCAAATTGACATCCCGGAAGACCTGCCCCCGGTGGTCGACATGGCCGCGGGCAGCGTCTTCAGCGCGGCCGTGGACCCGGAGGGCGATGTACACATCTGGGGCTTTTCATCACTCGGGTATATGGGCTCTCCCACTGGCTGGTTTTTTCCTCCGGATGACCTGCCCCCAGTGCTCAGCATCGATGCCGGTTCAATCCATATCGCCGCCCTCCACCGCGACGGAACCGTGACAACCTGGGGCAGCAATCGGGACGGGCAGACGGAAGTGCCTCCAGACTTGCGCGAGGTCTCCGCCATCGCCGCCGGCGGCGCCCACACCCTAGCCCTCAAACTTGATCGTACCGTCGTGGCATGGGGCCGGAATTTTGAGGGGCAGTGCAGGGTGCCCCCGGACCTCGACGACGTCATCGCCATCAGCGCCGGTGGCAACCACAGCCTCGCCCTGTTGCAGGATTATACTGTCGTCGGCTGGGGCGACGACCGCTGGGGCCAGGCCACCCCACCCCCCGGCCTGCCTCCCATCAAGGCCGTTTCGGCCGGCGGCGCCCACAGCCTCGCCCTCACGTTCGACCACCGCGTCATCGCCTGGGGAAGAAACGCCCACCAGGAGACGGAAGTTCCCACCGACCTGCCCCCGGTCCTCTCCATCTCCGCCGGGTCCACTTTCTCCGTCGCCGTGGTCACCGATCAGTTCTGGGGCCGCTTCCCCCTCTACGGGGATGGCATGGTCGATACCGGTTCCTGGCTGGGTTGGCTCTGGACAACCGACGCGCCCTGGGCATGGTCCTTCAAACTGCATAAATGGATCGCCGTTCCCACCGATTCCGCCTGGAACGGCGAAGGCTGGATCATGGTGCCGCGGTCGCCGGGCGGGAATTGACGGGAAGGGGGCCGCCCGCTTCCTCCTGACAGAGCCACATGGGCAAAGTTCTCGAAAAGGTTTGTCAGAATGAGAGAGGCCCGTTTCATCACCACTTTAGACCGCAACCAATGAACATACACGAGTTTCAAGCAAAGGAACTGTTCGCAGACTTCGGTATCGCCATTCCCAAAGGGGTGGCCGCGAAGTCGGCGGACGAATTCGAAAGCGCGCTCAAGCAACTTCCGGAAGGTCCGGTTGTCGTGAAGGCCCAAATTCATGCCGGGGGGCGCGGAAAAGGCACCTTCACCAACGGTTTCAAAGGAGGCGTCCATGTCTGCAAGGACAAGGCCAGTGCCCTCGAGGCAGCCCGCAGCATGCTCGGGAACACCCTTGTAACCCACCAGACTGGACCCGAAGGAAAGGTCGTCAAGACCCTCTTCTTCAACGAAACCTGCGACATTAAAAAGGAATACTACCTTGCCATCACCCTCGACCGCGGAAGCAGCCGCCCGGTCATCATTGCCTCCACCGAGGGCGGTGTGGACATTGAAACCGTGGCCGCGGAAGCCCCGGAAAAAATCACCAAAGTTTTTATTGATCCAGCCCAGGGCCTGCAGGCCTATCACAAGCGGAAGGTCGCCTTTGGGCTCGGCTTTTCCGAGAAGGCCCAACTGAAGCAGATGGACACCCTCCTTACCGGTCTCTATCGCCTCTATTGGGAGAAGGACGCCAGCCTTGTCGAAATCAACCCCCTCATCACCACGCCCGAAGACCGGATAATCGCCCTCGACGCGAAGGTCGGCTTCGATGAGAATGCCCTCTTCCGGCACTCCGATATCCTCGACCTGCGCGATCTTGACGAAGAGGATCCCAAGGAAGTGGAAGCGGGCCGGCACGGGCTCAATTACATTGCCCTCGACGGCAACATAGCCTGCCTCGTAAACGGAGCCGGGCTGGCCATGGCAACGATGGACATCATCAAGCATTTCGGCGGCAATCCCGCCAACTTCCTAGATGTCGGCGGGGGTGCCAGCGAGGAAGCCGTCACGGAGGCCTTCCGCATCATTCTCAGCGATCCCAAAGTTGAGGGAATTCTCGTCAATATCTTCGGGGGTATCATGAGCTGCAAGGTGATTGCCAGCGGTGTCATTGCAGCCGCCCGGAACGTGGACCTGAAGGTCCCGCTGGTGGTCAGACTGGAAGGAAACGAGGTCGAGGAAGGGAAAGCCCTGCTTGAGGAAAGCAAGCTTCCCCTCACGCCCGCCAGCAGTCTCAGCGACGCCGCCCGCAAGGTCGTGGCCGAGGTCGCTCCATCCAAGCAGTAAATCACCCAGCAATCCATTTCCATCATGTCGATATTAGTCGGAAAAGAAACGCGTGTTGTCGGCCAGGGCATCACGGGAAACTTTGGCAGCCTTCACGCCAGAAAAAACATTGAATACGGGACGTCCTATGTCGCCGCCGTCACCCCCGGCAAGGGGGGACAGCAGTTCGAGGGCTCAATCCCCATTTTCAACACCGTCCACGAAGCGGTGGAGAAGGAAGGCGCCAACACCAGCGTCATTTTCGTCCCCCCGCCCTTTGCCGCCGATGGCATTCTCGAAGCCATTGATGCCGGTATTGAGCTCGTGGTCTGCATCACGGAAGGAATCCCGGTCAGGGACATGGCCGTCGTCAAGGATGCCCTGAGCAAGTCCCGGACCCGTCTGATCGGTCCCAATTGCCCCGGCATCATAACTCCGGGAGTCTGCAATATTGGCATCATGCCCGGCTACATCGCCCGTCCGGGGCGGATTGGCGTTGTCAGCCGTTCCGGTACCCTCACCTATGAGGCCGTCTTCCAGGTCACCGAGCGCGGCTATGGCCAGAGCACCTGTATCGGCATTGGCGGTGACCCCATCAACGGAACCAGTCATATTGATGCCATCCGCCTTTTCAACGAGGATCCCGACACCGAGGCCATTATCATGATTGGCGAAATCGGAGGGACCGCTGAGGAGGAGGCTGCGGCTTACATCAAGGAACATGTCAATAAACCTGTCGCCGCCTTCATCGCGGGGATGACCGCTCCTCCCGGTCGGCGCATGGGCCATGCCGGGGCCATCGTCTCCGGCGGAAGCGGCACCGCTGAAGCGAAGGTCACCGCCCTCAAGGCCGCTGGAATCGCCGTCTCCGAGACCCCGAGCGAAATCGCCGAAACCCTCTTCGGCATCTACACGCCTTCCTGATCCGCGCCCCTCAGCTCTTAAGGTCAACCACGTCTTCGATGAGGGCGGCCAGGCGGAGGTCCTTGTCGGTGATTTTGCCCCCGGCATCATGGGTGCTCAGCCGGATCTCAAGGCTGTTATAGCAATTGATCAGTACCGGGTGATGGTTCGTATCCTCGGCTTCAAAACTGATCCGGACGATGGCTGCCACCGCATCCCTGAAGGAGGGAAAGGCCACTTTCCTGACGAGGCTCTGGTTTTCAACTGTCCATCCCGGAAGCCCGCTCATCGCGGCTTCCAATTCACTCTCGGAAACGATATAACTCATAAACACTCAGCTAATTCCTATTGGCCCCGGTGTCAATTTCCCCGGAAGAGCCTCGTTTTGGCCCTTGTCAAGCTGACGGGCACCGCTTTTCGTGCTTCTTGAAGATGGTTTACCGGGTCTCAAGCTTCTACAAGTTCGTTCCCCTCGAGGCCCCGGCGGACCTGCGGGAATCGATCCTCGAAGCCGGTCAGGCCTGCGCCGTCAGCGGGACCATCCTCCTCGCTCCCGAGGGCATTAATGCCACAATCGCGGCGAAGGTTTCCAACCTCGATGCCTTTATCGCATTTCTCCGTTCACAGGAACCGTTCAGTGATCTTGAGGAAAAGCGCTCCCGCGCATCCGAATTGCCCTTCATGCGCTTCAAGGTGCGCCTGAAAAAGGAAATAGTCACCATCGGGGAACCCGCTGCCAACCCACGGAAGGTTGTCGGCAAATACGTTGATCCGTCCGATTGGAACACCCTTATTGAAGACCCCCGGGTTCTCCTCATTGATGCCCGGAATGACTATGAAGTCCGGATCGGCCAGTTCAAGGGGGCTGTCGACCCCCAGACCGCCTCCTTCCGGGATTTTCCCGCATGGGCCCGCGAGAACCTTCCCCCCGATACCACTCAGCCCATCGCCATGTACTGCACCGGTGGGATCCGCTGCGAAAAAGCCTCCTCCCTCATCCGGCAGATGGGATATAAACAGGTTTACCACCTCAAGGGAGGCATCCTGAACTACCTCGAAAAAGTTCCCTCACGAAAATCCCGCTGGGAAGGCAGTTGCTTCGTCTTTGATGGACGGGTCGGGCTTGGACATGGGCTCGAGGAAAGCGATTATGCCCTTTGCCATGGCTGCCGCCAGCCCCTGTCGGCGGAAGACCGTCTCGACCCCCGCTATGAGGAGGGCGTGGCCTGTCCCCATTGCGCCGACCGCCTCACAGAAGAACGTGGAAACCGTCTCCGCGAACGCCATCGGCAGGTCCTCCTCGCCCGTCAGGAGGGGCGCCAGCACCTTGGGTCCCCCGAGCCGGACAACCCTTGCACCAGCCATGAAACCGACTCTCCCCGACAACCTCAGGAGCCATGAATTCCGGGGGAAGCGCCTTTTCCTCGCCATCAGCCTCCCGCCTTATGTCACAGACCGCCTCGCTTCCCTGCAGGAGGGACATCTCCGCGGCTTCCACTGGGTCCCACCCGAGCGCTTTCACCTCACCCTGAAATTCATCGGAGACATTCCCGGGCAGCTCCAGCCAGACATCGAGACCGCACTCGACCCTATTGCCGTCAAGGCCTTCCTTCTTCCTGTCGAAGGTACCGGCAGCTTCCCTTCCATCGGAAAAGCCCACGCTGTCTGGGTCGGGCTCGGCAATGGTCATCCACACCTCTTTCAGCTCCAGAAAAAAATTGAGGACGCCCTCTTCAACATCGGGATTGAGCCGGAAAAACGGATCTATCATCCCCACATCACCCTTGCCCGAGTCAATCATGCCGCCGATGAGTCCGTCCGGCAGTTCCTCAAACGCCACCAGTCCTTCGGCGCCGCCCCCTTCAAGGTGGAGGCCTTCCACCTCATGCGCAGCGAGGTCCGCGAGCACCGGCGCGTCTATGTCACCGAACGTTCCTGGGATCTCATGGCCTAGGCGTTTCGGCCCAGAATGTCCCGGTACCCCGACCGGAAATCCGGGTACACCGGGGCCCAAGCGGTGGTCTCCTTCAGCCGCCGGTTGCTCACCCGCCGGTTCGGCAGTTTTCCACCGGAAACCCGCCGCGCCGCCCGCGCCCCCTGGCGCGACGGATCAAAGGGAACCGTGTCCACCCCAAGCTCCCCCGCCAGCCAGTCGACAATGTCCTGCTTTTTCGACGGTTCATCGTCGACAACATTGAAGACCGCCGTCCGTTCCTCCATCGGGAACTCAAGCAACCGCACCAGCGCCCCGATAATATCTTTCAGGTAAATCAGGTTCAACCAGCCCGATCCGTCCCCCGGAATCGAGGGCGCACCCTCACACAGGCTGTTCAGGTACAAATGCCGCCCCGGTCCGTAAATTCCCGCAAGGCGCGCAACCACCGCCTCCCCGAACACACCGCTCTCCAGAAGCTCCCGCTCCGATTGCCGCAGAAGGGCCCCGCTTGAGGAAAGCCGCGCTTCATCCGGGACATCTTCCTCCTCCACCCATTCGCCCCCGCTATGAGGATAAACCGAGGTCGCGCTCGTGTAAAGAAAACGACCCACCCGCCGCTGCCCGGCCCATTCCCGGATGGAACGGTTTCCTTCGAGGTAGGAGGTCCGGTACCCCTCAAGCCCACCACCGGCCGAACTGACAAGATTAACTCCGTAATCCCAGTCCCCCAACAGCTTCCCATGCCAGTCCCGGTCATGAAGGTTTCCCACCACGCGGCAGCCCTTCGCCACCCCCCCCACCGCCTCCAGCGAGGCCGGGTTGCGTGACTGGATCCAGACTTCGCAGCCCCCTTTAACCGCCGCCTCCGCAAGGGCCCGACCCACGTAGCCACAGCCAAAGATGATCATTCGCTTTCCTCTCATCATCTTTCCATCCTAACCCCTTTCCCCTCCCTCTCAAGTGTTCGTGACTTTTGCTTTGACCGTTTCACAGCGGTGACAGGATACTCCTCCCCGCCATGCTTCCCCTTCCCCATATCCATGCGTTCATGCAGGACCTTCAGTCCGGAATCCTCCGGGAACTGGCCACCCTCGATCCTGCCGCAAACACCGTCACCGATCGGTGGCAACGGCCCGGGGGCGGTGGCGGGACCAGCTGTGTCCTCACGGGTGGGGACCTCGTTGAAAAGGGTGGGGTCAACTACAGTCATGTTTTCGGGAAGGCCCTGCCCGCCTCAGCCACACGCCGGCGCCCCGAGCTTGCAGACCGGGATTTCGAGGCGACGGGGGTCTCCGTCGTCCTCCATCCGCGCAATCCCCATGTCCCCGCGTCCCACCTGAACGTCCGCTTTTTCACGACCCGTGAAACCTATCGAGGGGCCGCCACATGGTGGTTTGGAGGGGGCTTTGACCTCACCCCCAGCTATCCTTTCCTCGAGGACGCGGTTTCCTGGCACAGGGCAGCCCGGGAGGCCTGTGCACCCCATGGGCCGGACCTTTATCCCCGCTTCAAGGCAGCCTGCGACACCTACTTTCACCTCCCACACCGCGGGGAGAACCGGGGCCTTGGCGGTCTTTTCTTTGATGATTTCACCGAACTGGGACCCGACGGTTCCTTCGCCCTCACGCGCTCGGTCGGCGGCGCCTTTCTGCCGGCATGGAGGGAGATCGCGGAAAAGCGGCAGCCACTGGCATGGAACGCGGAGCAGAAAGCCTTCCAGCGTTACCGTCGCAGCCGCTATGCGGAATTCAACCTCCTCTATGACCGGGGCACCCTCTTCGGCCTCCAGAGCGGCGGGCGGACGGAAAGCATCCTCATGTCGCTTCCACCGCAGGCCGACTGGGTCTACAACTACGCCCCGCCTGCGGGATCACCGGAGGCGGAACTCTCGGAATTTCTTCAACCACGCGACTGGCTTTCCGGATCCTGAACCGTTATGCCCGTCACCAACCACAGAAAAAGACCTCAAATGCTCTCCAGAAC
>Ga0102943_1002417_pt1 | contig 10966 bp, 9 predicted proteins | sample SalPonC_black_MG_FD_78174 | JGI IMG/M metagenome (GOLD analysis project Ga0102943, IMG submission 78174) | Salt pond soil microbial communities from South San Francisco under conditions of wetland restoration - Salt Pond MetaG... | ecosystem: Environmental > Aquatic > Marine > Intertidal zone >...
AGGGAAGCGCCGCCAGCCCCCATTGCGCATGTGCACGGTCCCGATGATCGCTACCGGTACGACTGGCTTGCCGCTCTTGAGGGATAGGTAACCAATGCCAATCTTGGCTGACTCGATCTCGCCGCTACGTGAGCGGCCACCCTCGGCGTATATCGTGAGCAGCTGACCCTCCTCGAGGAGTTTGAGGCAGGTTTCCTCGTACATCAAATCATGTTGGCCGCGGAAAACCGGCACGCAGCCACCCTTGAGGAGGAGCTGTCCAAGCGGCCCTTTGAACAGCTGCGACTTGGCCACGAAGCGAACCATGCGCCTCAGCAGAGCTACGCAAAAAAAATGGTCGGCGTTCGACATGTGGTTGGGAGCCAAGATCGCACCACCCGTAGGCGGTACATTGTATCGACCGTACACCCGCACGCGAAAAGCCGTCAATAGAAGCGGGACCATCACAATCCGGTACAGCCAGTAAGGCCAGCCCGGTAGATGAGTCCGGGCGTACTCATGAAGCGGAATGCCTACGCGCTTGTCGCGAGAGTCTTTGTAAACCTGGTCTTTCACCGTTTCAAATAACCTTGATCCGTGGGCTTGCGACGCATGTACGTTATTCGATTAATCAGACTGATTTTTCACTAAACCGGCGTTGAATGTATTCACATGCCTTCAACCAGGACTCAAATCCCTCTCCGGCTATAATAATATCCTGGGCTTTGCGGGTAAATGTGCCAGGTCCGGCAATAGAAAGGTTAATATCTCTGAGGCTTTGATCAGGCATGCGATCGGCTAACCCAGTCGCCCCACGTAAAGTATGAATGACAAGGGCTCTCGCCTGTTCAGCAGCAAGGCCTTTACTTTGAAACCATTCACTTAATTCTGCCATAAAACCAAAAAGAACCCCATTTATGACAGCAGCAGTGGCTGCCAGCTCATAGTCGGATTCAGAATCAAAAACCATCAGTTTTCCAGTGGGATTGAGTAGTGCCTGCGCGATGGAATTTTCCGGGAATAAAGGCACCACGCCTTCACCAACTTCTGCAGATGCAAGGGGCAGTGTCCTGACGATAGTTGTATTTGGCATCAGAACCTGTAGACGTTGCATTGATACCCCTGCAACACAGGAAATGACCAAATGGTCCGGGGTTGGAGCTATTTCAGCTGCGATATCTTCCAAATGATCGGGGCGAACCGAAAGCAATAGAACGTTGCATTCATCCACCACGGATTGATTATCCTTAGCGATATGGCATTCATAGGTTGATTTAAGTTCCTTTGCACGCGCCTGATTACGAGGAGATAGTACAATCCGCCGATTATCTTTGACACGACGAAGCGCTGCTACCATATAACCGGCAAGATGCCCAACGCCTAAAATTCCTAAAGATTCATACATTTACTAACCAAATCCCCTATATAACAATTTAAGTTTCGCAGTTAAAATACAGGCCGTTTAGCCTGGTAACAATTAGATTTCATAGGTATTTTTATTGGAATCAGCTCCAAAAACAGGTAATAAGGAGCTACCATGAATACCAATAGTACATATTCACGTTCATTGCAAAAACAATTTCAAGATAACGGATTGGATTCAGACATTCACGAATTCATTCCGAATATCTTTTATAAATTAAACCCATAGGGATGACATAGCGAACAAGAAAGTTGTACAGGGATTACCCAAGATGCGTCAAAAGCAAAAAAGCTTTCACCGAAAACCGCTGAAAGCTTTTATAATCGTGGTGCCCAGGAACAGAATTGAACTGCTGACACGGGGATTTTCAGTCCCCTGCTCTACCGACTGAGCTACCTGGGCACGTCAAACAACGTCAGCTTATATATGTTCTTTAACCGTTCAAGTCAAGCAAAAAATTAGAAACGCATTAAGAATATTATTTTAAACTCTCACCACCCATATCACCCAGCAGATACTGGATTAAACCACAGGCACATACCGCTGCTGTTTCTGCCCTTAAAATCCTGGGCCCAAGGGAATAGCTCATAAATCCGGATTCAACAGCACACCGGATCTCTTCTTCTTCAAATCCACCCTCCGGTCCGATCAGGACAACGGCTTTATTATTCTCTCCAGGGACCGTTGCGGCAAGGGAACGATCAGATGCTTCCCAGAAGGCCAATCTGTGTGCACAGCCTTTTGAGAATGCCAGAACCTGTTGAAAATCCATGGGCGGCATAATTTCAACAAGACAGGACCGTCGGCATTGCTTTAAAGACTCCCTGGCAATGGTCTGCCATCGCTCAATCTGTTTTTTTTCCCTTTTGGGGCCTGACAATGGAACGGACCTTTTACAATAAAAAGGAATCCAACGGGTTACCCCGAGCTGGGTAATCTGCTTGATGATTTCATCCATCTTGTTGTGTTTGAGCATGGCAGTACACAAGGTCAGGTCGAGATTCGATTCGGTGAGGCTTTTTTTCTCACTTAGAATTGAAATTTCCACACATTCAGGAGAAACCTTATCTATACAGCCTGTAAAGTCAGTACCATGGCCATCGGTCATGGAAATGGTATCTTTGGGTTTAAGCCTGAGTACCTTGCATATATGTTTTGCATCCTGACCCTGGATGACTGCCTTCTCTGCGCTTAAGGCCTCTTTATTGATTAAAAACTTCTGCATAGTTATGTCTTGATGTCTTGATTCCACTAAAAAAAATAAAATTTTTGATTGTTCTACCATGAATTTATTTTTCATGGTTAAAAATTTTCATCCAACAAAGAAATTGATCAAAAAGGCTATTTCTGGATGGACACGAATTGTGATACATAAGGGCCATGAAAACGATAAACAAAGAAAACATTATTCTTGCCTCGGGTTCACCGCGCAGAAAAGAGCTTATGGCCCAGGCAGGCATAGATTTCAAAATTCATGTGGCAGATATTGACGAATCTAAAGTTGATCTGGACATGGCACCCGAAAATTATGTCTGTTTATTGTCCAAAATCAAGGCCCAAGCCGTGGCCGCAAACTATCCTGATGCCTGGACCATCGGGGCGGACACGATAGTAGCGGTTGATAATACCATTTTAGGCAAACCTGCCAGGCACCTGCAGGCCCTAACCATGTTAAGCCGGCTCAACAACAGGGAACACAATGTATTTACCGCCTTTACCATCACCAGACCGGACGCCCATGAGGTGGTTACCCGGGTTGTAAACACCCGGGTGCGGTTTAAAAAACTCTCCAATGATGAAATCAACTGGTACGCAGACACCGGCGAACCCTATGACAAGGCCGGAGGCTATGGGATACAGGGGATTGGGGCTTTTCTGGTTAAAGAAATATCCGGATCTTATACCAACGTTGTCGGCCTGCCCGTATGTGAACTCATTGATGCCCTGGCATCTTTGGGGGCAATCAGTTTTAAGGGAACAAAATAAAAATGCAGATTCAATCCAATCTAAAAAAAATTCATGATGACATACGTGCTGCCGCGCAAAAAAGCGGACAGGATGCATCCCGAGTGACCCTTATCGCAGTGAGCAAAAAAAAACCGCCTGAAATGATCCAGCAGGCCATTGATGCCGGCCAGAAGGATTTTGGGGAAAATTATATCCAGGAAGCCATGGAAAAAATTGATCTCCTTGGCAGAAAATCGGCGACTTGGCATTTTATAGGACATCTTCAATCCAACAAAGCCAAATTCGCGGTAAAGTATTTTGACCTGATTCATACCGTGGACAAAGTCAAGCTTGCCAAGGAAATCAACCGCCAGGCCCAAAAAATCGGCAAAATGCAGGAAATTTTGCTCCAGGTAAATATTTCCCAGGAAACGACCAAATCCGGTGCGAAAGAAAACGAAATTGTGGCTATTGCAAAACAGGTCTATCGGTTTGATAATCTGCATATTTCAGGACTTATGTGCATGCCGCCTTTTTTCGATGATCCTGAAGATGCAAGAATTTATTTTAAAAGACTTAAACAGATCAGTAAAGATATTGAAGCGCTCAATCTTCCCAATACAAGCATGACCCATTTATCCATGGGCATGAGTAATGATTTTTCCGTAGCTGTTGAAGAAGGGGCGACTTTAGTGCGCGTGGGTACCGCCATTTTCGGAGCACGACAGTGAAAGTTCTTCTGCATGCCTGCTGCGGCCCGTGTACCATCTATCCCCTTGAAGTTTTAAGAAACATGGGCATGGAGGTCATGGGATATTTTTACCGGCATAATATTCATCCATTCACCGAATGCATGAAGCGTGAGGAAACATTGCGCGATTATGCGGATCAAATGGATCTGAAAATGATCTGGCAAAAAGGTTATGCGCTTGAAGAATTTTTGCGTGCCGTGACGTTCAGGGAAGCAAACAGGTGCAGGTACTGCTACCACGCACGTCTTAAAGCCAGTGCCCTGGTTGCCAAAAAGGGGAAATTTGACGGGTTTTCTACCACCCTGCTCTATTCAAAATTCCAGAACCATGGCCTGATCACGGAAATCGGCCAGGGCCTGGCAAAGCAATATGGCCTTAAATTCCTTTATCATGATTTTCGTGAAGGCTGGAATCAGGGAATAGAGAGATCCAAGGCCTTAGGCATGTATCGCCAGCAGTATTGCGGCTGTATTTACAGCGAAAAAGACCGCTATTATAAGGATTAGGCCCGCTTTATTCAGCCATAAAATTTTTTATCTAATCAATAAAAATATCTTTTTTATCCGGGTTGATAAAAGCAGCATTAATCGAAATCTTCTTGTTAAGTTGATTAAGGGTCATGGCCCTAAGCGCCGTTGTTGTTGACTTTATGTTTTTTGATCTGGTTGTAAAGGGAGACAAGTTTGCGGTCTGTCTCGTTCAGGCGATCGGCAAGGACAATGAAAAGATGCTTGGCCACATCAGGATATTTTTCTATAATTTCAATCAGCTTGTCTCCGGGAAACCGTTTTATCTTGGAACGTCCCTTTGAAATAATAGACGCAGACCTTTGGGTATCGGTTATGGCCGCCATTTCGCCGAAATACTCTCCGGGCTGGGTAATTTCTGCAATCATTTTACCGCCCTTGACCACATAAACAGCGCCTTGAACAAGCTTAAAAAAATCAATATCCGTATTTCCTTCACGAATGATCACATCCTTGTCCTCGTATTGTTCAATGTCCGGATTCACCAGATAGGCCGGCAGCGCCTCTTTTGAAATAACGGTTTTTTTTAACACTTCTTCCAGGGATGTCTCTCCGGATTTTACCTTAACAAGGCCGGCATCCCGAAGTGTGCTCATGCCTTCGGAGATTGCCACCTTGCGCAACTGGTCTTCAGGCACTTCAGCAGAAATGGCTTTGGCAACCTCATCGGTCACTTCCATGAGTTCATACAGCCCGACCCTTCCCTTGTACCCGGTACCATTGCAATGGGGGCAACCCTTGGGGCCATACATAGTCAAATCCGGAATTTCACTTTTATCAAAACCGTGCAATTCCAGGTCTTCCGGATTATATCCGGAGACCTCCTGCTTGCAATCCGGACAAAGCCTGCGTCCAAGACGCTGGGATAAAACCATGGTAACGGATGAGGCAAGCATATAGGGTGGAATGCCGATATCCACAAGCCGTCCAATGGTGGACGGGCAGTCATTGGTATGCAGGGTGGCAAAAACAAGATGGCCTGTCATGGCAGCCTTGATGGCAATCTCAGCGGTTTCAATATCACGGATCTCACCCACCATGATAATATCCGGATCCTGTCGGAGAAAGGCTTTCAGAGCTGCGGCAAAGGTCATGCCGACCTCTTCTCTTACGGGCACCTGGTTAATCCCCTTAAAGTTGAATTCCACTGGGTCTTCAGCGGTCAGGATCTTGATGTCATCCTTGTTCAAACGGTTGAGAACGGAATACAACGTCGTGGTTTTACCCGACCCAGTGGGTCCTGTAACCAGAAGCAGGCCATAGGGTCTTGAAATACAGCGTTTAAGCATCTCAAAGGTGCCGGGTTCAAACCCTAAGCGAGTCAGATCAACGCTTAACGCACTCTGGTCCAGGATACGCATAACAACGCTCTCGCCAAACAGGGTGGGCAAGGTGGATACACGGAAATCCACAGATTTTTTTTTCCCCAGCCGAAGTTTGATGCGACCGTCCTGGGGAATCCTGCGCTCGGCAATATCCAGGGAGGCCAGAATTTTTATCCTTGAAAGCACGGCATTTTTAATTGACAACGGCAGGTTCATGGCCTTGTACATGCCGCCGTCCAGGCGGTAGCGCACCTGAAAGGATTTTTCAAAGGGTTCAATGTGTATATCGGACACGCCGTCGTTGATAGCTTTGGTTAAGATGCCGTTTACCAGTTTGATGATGGGTGCATCCGAGGCCATGAATTCATCCTGGCCGAGGTTTGTCTCGGCGACGGCGACCTCAAGCTCCTCGGCTGCCTCGGAAACCAGGGAACCGAAATCTTCAACAGAAGTTACCGGTTCATTATCTTCTGCCTCATCCTCAAAATGAAGAAAACTTTTATACTCTTCATCGGAAATTTTATAAAAATCGCGATACGCCTGGATGATATCATTCTCGGTGGAGACAAAGGCCTGGATGTTTTTCCCTGTTTTCTTTCCAAGATCGGCAACCACATCCGTATTCGTGGGTTCTGCCATGCATAGCTGAAGATCGTCCCCGACCAGCTTCAAGGGAAAAACCAGATTGTTTTTGGCATCATCATAGGGCAGAAGCTTTAATGCCTGGGAATCCGGCTTTATTTCAGAAAAAGTGACAACTTTATAGTTATATAGCCGTCCCAGCACATTGATGATAGTATCCGGATCAATATATCCTTTCTGGAGCAAAATACCCGAAAGCCGCTCGTTGGTCTTTTTCTGGACCGAGAGGGCCTCATTAAGCATAATAGAGGTAATCTGTCCTTCTTTGGAAAGGATTTCACCAATTTTAATCTTGCCGGCGCCAGACTGATCTTTGATGGTAGATTTAAGGCTGGAACCGGATTTTATAGCAGTTTTGCCGGCCATAAGATATCCTGAAGCTGTTACGCGATTATAAAATTAAAAAACTTGATCATCGAGTGTTACGATTTTTTATAATTTTTGACGACCCGGATACCGCCGGCCAATACCAAAAGAAAGCCTAAAAAATAGGCACAGAACTTTACTATTCCGATTTTATTTTTAAAAAATTCAATGGTCTCAATTTGGGGTATCACCTGGGGCACCCTAATGAAAACCGCGACACCCACGACGATCAAAATAATACCATAATAAAATGTAAGTTTTTGTTTATCCATCTTACTTACTCCCCACCTTCAAGGCCGGATAATTCCCGGTCAAATTTCTTTTTTATCGTGTCTGCCCTCTCAGATATTTCCGCAAAGGTGTCAAACAGGGTTTCAATGTCGGATTCCAGTTTAGCATGTTCTTTGGATAAAGTGGCAATTTTTAATCCGTCCTGGTCCTGGGATGCATCAAGCAGTTCTTTGTCCACCCGGGCCATGTTGGTTTCCTTTGCCTCTATCTCAGTTTCAAGTTTGTTTATCTTCTTATTTATCGGCGTCAACTGCTTTGACCTTTCGGCCACAAGCTCTGATTTTTTCTTGCGCAGTTCTTTTTTGGAAAGCTGTGGGCTTTTTTTGCGCTTTACAGGGATCTGTTCTTCATCCTCCCATCCCTGTTTTTCAAGAAATTCCTGATAGGTGCCCTCAAATACGTCAATGCCGCTTGACGTAAATATCACCAGGCGGTTTGCCAGGGCATGCAAAAACATTTCATTATGGGTAACAAGCACAACAGCACCTTCAAACGCATTTAATGCCTCCACAAAGGCATCACTGGCCTCAATGTCAAGATGGTTTGACGGCTCATCCAAGAGCAGGAAATTCAAAGGCCGGATCAAAAGCTTGCCGAGCATGACCCGGGCTTTTTCTCCACCGGACAGCACACTGATCTTTTTTAGAGCCGCATCCTGTTCAAACATCATGGCGCCGCAGATATTTCTGGCGGTCTGGCGATCTGTTTCAGGGTAGGCATGCAAGATCTCTTCTTCCACAGTGAATTGCGGATTTAAAGTCTGGATATTGGTCTGCTCAAAATATCCGGTTTCTACGCCTGGATTGGGTTTCACCCACCCTGCATCCGGATTTATATTCTGACTGATCAGTTTAAGTAACGTGGTTTTTCCTTTGCCGTTTTTGCCGATTACAGCCACACGGTCACCGGGGTATACGGTCAAAGAAAAATTTTTAATCAAGGGGGTGTCTTTTTCATACCCAAAACGCAACATTTCGGCAGTCAGCACCTGTTTGCCGGTAAAAGGCAGGTAGTTAAAGGAAAAATCCAGATTTTTAAGTTCTGCCAGTTTGTCCTTTTCTTCAAGCTTGGCCAGGGTTTTGATCCTGGACTGCACCATGTTGGCCAGCCTTGCCTTGGCCCGGAACCGGGTGATGAACAGTTCCATCTCTTTTTTGCGCTTTTCCTCATTTACCCGGGTTTTTTCATATATCTCTTCGTCCTGGGCCACCTGGAGATAATATTTGGCGGTGTCACCCTCTATCTTTTTCATTTTGCGACGGTGAATCCCCACGATATGGGTCACCACATTATCCATAAATCCTCTGTCATGGGTAACCAGAAGCATCTCCCTTGGCCAGGAAACAAGAAATCCTGTAATCCAGCGGATGGAGGTAATATCCAGATAATTGGTGGGCTCGTCAAGAATTAATAGATCAGGCTCGGATACCAATACCTTGGCCAGGTTTAAACGCACCTGGTAGCCACCGGAAAACAGCATGGGATCCTTTTGCATATCCTGTTCTGAAAACCCCAGACCTGACAAAATTTTTTCAGCTTTCCAGAAATGATCACGTTCATTATCGGGCAGGCCAAGCATGGCCTCTTCAAGAACACTGGGTTTACTGAATTTTATATGCTGGGAAAGCACACCGATTCGATATCCGCTGGGTATAATAATGCGCCCTTCGTCGGGGTGATCAATACCTGCAATTATATTTAAAAGCGTGGTCTTACCATGGCCGTTTCTTCCTACCAGGCCAACCCGTTCTCCGGAATTGATCTGCATGCCGGTATCGTCAAGCAGCACCTGATCTGCGAATCCTTTAGTTATGGATTCTATATTCAGCATTGATTCCTCCTGTTGCGCCTGCCAAGCGGTGATAATGTTCCAACACTCCATTTTAAAAATGGCAATATTATCATCCAAGGGGTAATTTATAAACATTAGATTTTATTTGACTTGATTTTTTCAACGTTTTAATAGTAGACGTTATGTTTTGGTAAATTTAAAATAAAAATCAAATTTCGGCTGGTTCCAAGTCTTGGGCAAGCTAATATCAATATGTCTTTAACCATTTAAACGGTATAAACGGTGATTTAAAATGACCAAATACATCTATGAGTTCGGCCCTGATAAAACGGAGGGCGATGCAAGTCAAAAAAACCTTTTGGGCGGAAAAGGTGCCAACCTTGCAGAAATGGCAAAGCTCAAATTGCCTGTTCCGCCAGGTTTCACCATATCAACGGAATGCTGCAATCACTATTTTGATTTAAACGGGCGCTTTCCTGATACCCTTGAAGGCGACATTCTCAAAGCCATGGCCAATATTGAATCCCAGTCAGGTATGGTTTTTGGTGATCCGGAAAATCCATTGCTGGTATCCTGCCGATCCGGTGCAAGAAGCTCAATGCCCGGAATGATGGAGACCATATTGAATGTTGGCCTGTGCCCGGCAACGATCCCGGGACTGATCAAAAAGACCAATAATGAATGGTTTGTTTATGATGCCTATCGTCGATTGATCATGATGTATTCAGATGTAGTTATGGAAAAAGCGGAACAAATCAGTCCCAAGGACGGTATGGGTATCCGCCTGAATCTGGAAATGATGATGAACAACCTGAAAAACGATAAGGGCTATGACAATGATACGGATATTTCTACCGGAGATTTAAAGACCCTTTGCGAACGGTTTAAGAAAAAAATCCGGGAGGATCTGGGTGCCGATTTTCCTGATGAGCCCCAAGAGCAACTCATGGGGTCCATCGGTGCTGTATTTAAGAGTTGGAACGGCAAACGGGCCGTATCCTACCGCCGCATTGAACATATTCCGGACAGCTGGGGCACGGCCGTCAATGTCCAGACCATGGTTTTCGGTAATATGGGCAAGACCTCTGCCACAGGCGTTGCCTTTACCAGGGATCCGGCCACAGGGGACAATAACTTTTATGGAGAATGGCTGGTCAATGCCCAGGGCGAGGATGTGGTGGCAGGCACCAGAACCCCCAATCCATTAAACACCGACACCAAAAATACCCAGAACAGCCACCTGCCCTCTCTGGAAGAATCCATGCCCGAACTTTACAAGCAGTTGTTTGACATCAGGAATCTTTTAGAAGCCCATTACAAGGACATGCAGGATATTGAATTCACCATCCAGGAAGGCAGGCTTTACATGCTCCAGTGCCGTGTGGGAAAACGCACCGCGACAGCTGCCCTGAACATGGCTATGGATATGATAGAAGAAGGCACCATTGATGAAAAAACCATGGTATGCCGCCTTGATCCTAAAATTCTGGATGACTTGCTTCACCCCATTGTGGACCCGAATGCGGAAAAAACAGCTGTAAAGGTCACAGAAGGTCTGCCTGCAGGCCCCGGCGGTGCATGGGGACAGATTGTATTTTCGTCCGAAGATGCGGTTCAATGGGCCAAGTCAAATAAAAAAGTCATTCTGGTCCGTGAAGAAACCAATCCCGAAGATATTGAAGGCATGCGGGCCGCAGCAGCCGTTCTCACAGCAAGGGGGGGTATGACCTCCCATGCGGCGCTAGTGGCCAGGGGATGGGGCAAATGCTGTATTGTTGGTGCCGGTGCCCTTAAAATCAATTTTGAAACCAAAGAACTTCGCGTGGGAACCCGGGTGTTCAAGGAAGGTGATATCTTCACCCTTAACGGCACCAAAGGTATGGTATACCAAGGCCAACTCAAGATGAAGGACGCATCGGAAA
>Ga0102943_1002419_pt1 | contig 10958 bp, 12 predicted proteins | sample SalPonC_black_MG_FD_78174 | JGI IMG/M metagenome (GOLD analysis project Ga0102943, IMG submission 78174) | Salt pond soil microbial communities from South San Francisco under conditions of wetland restoration - Salt Pond MetaG... | ecosystem: Environmental > Aquatic > Marine > Intertidal zone >...
AAATCCCCTGAACTGTGTCCGGCTGATTCCTTTTTTCCGTGCCAGCAGGGCCACTCCCAGGGCACCGGTTAAATGGCACAAAGGTGACACATGGATCGGTTTTTGCAGCTTTTGTTCAAACGCCGCCACCAGGGCCTTGTTTCTGGCCGTAGCCCCCTGAAAAAGAATACAGTTTCCAATTTTTCCCACAGTGGCCACCTTGGTCAGGTAATTGTCTCTGACCGAATGGAGCACCGATGCCAGTATTTCATTTTTTTCATACCCTTCAGCAAAAAAATAGTTGATGTCACGCTCCATGAAAACCGTGCACCGATCGCTGGACACCGGGGCATTGATTCCCTCTGCCCGTTTTGAATATTCTGACAGCGGGCAGGAAAGCTTTTGTGCCTGTTCTTCGATGAAACTGCCAGTACCGGCTGCACACACGGTATTCATCACAGAAGCGGTCACCCTGCCGTCCTTTACCAGGGTGAATTTGGCATCCTGTCCCCCGATTTCAATGATGGTATCCACATCTTTGTTCAAATCCACCGCTGCTGTGGCATGGGCCGTTATTTCATCAGGTTCGATATCCGCACCGATAACCCTGCCGCTGATGCGCCGGCCGGACCCTGTTGTGCCGCAGCCCTTGACAGAGACCGCAAGGCCGGCATCTGCCATAAAGGTGTCCATGGCCTTGTATATCTTCTGGACCGCCTGGACCGGGCGGGATGCGGTTTTGGTATAACACCCCACAATGGGGTCTCCATTCTGGCTTATTAATATGCTCTTGGTGGATGTGGACCCCACATCCAGTCCCAGATAGGTGCACGAGGCATCCACCCGGGCAGGATCGGTGTAGATATCGGTTTCCACCCCGTCATGAACCACCTGTTTAAAGCAGTGAAAATCAGGATAATCTGACAGTGAAAGGGACAGGGCCGGGTAAAGGTAGCTGCTTTTTTTGGGAAATGTTGTGAAAAATGCATCTGCAGAACCAAAGCGGGAAGGGGCGGTTTCTTTTTCCTGCAGCTGATCCCAAAGGCACAGGGCAGCACCGGCTGCACCATAGATCTCTGCATGGGTATCAATGACCAGGGGAAGCCTGAGAATAGACTCCAGGTACCGGGTCACGGCGGTGTTTTTGGCAACACCGCCGCAAAACAGGATGGTCCCCTGTATCTCATTGCCTGTAAAAAGGGTGTTGACAATATTTCGGGCCAGCCCGTAACATAATCCGTCACAGATCTGTTCAATGTTATACCCTTCCTGTTGGGCATGTATCAGATCTGTTTTGGCAAAAACCGCACACCTGGTGGCGATGTCAGGTCTTTTTTGCCGGTTTTTCAACGCTTTTTCACTGATCTCGGCAGACCCCTTCAAATTAAGGCGCCTGGCCTGCTGGTCCAGGAAACTGCCGGTGCCGGCGGCACATGAGGTGTTGTGTCTGGCCCCGGTGTAGTTGTACTGCCCGTCAAACAGACTCAGGGAAAATTTTTCTCCGCCCACATGCAGCAGGGCATCACAGCCATTTTTGTGAAATGCCCTGGCAGACCGTATGACAGCGACCTGCTCATCAAACCGGTCATGGCAAAAGACAAAAGAGGGGGTGGCATCGGTTACTGCCACGTACTGCACTTTTTTCAGAAGATCATGGGACAGCAGCGCGGACAGACAGGCGGTAACATCCCCCTGATGAACAGCGGTGGCCTTGTGAATCAGCTCTTTTCTGCTGTCAATGACAGCAACGCCCACAGACACAGATCCAACATCAATTCCTGCAATTGTATATGCCATTTTACAACGCTTCCTTTACCTGGTTCCAGAATTCTTTCACCCCGTTCATCCAGCCATCTAAAAACATTTTTTTGTGGTCTTTTTTTCCATCTATGGTGAATTTTTCCACCCCGTAACTGCTCAGGATGCTGTTGAAATATGGTGACAACTTTGTGTCCTGCACCAGTTCATACGTATCCTGTGCATGCAGTACGTATAGCAGGTCTTCAAAATGGGCCGATTTTCCCCACCTTATGCCTTCATTACGCCCCAGTTTATAGAACTGATTGACCCAGGCCTGTTTTTCCTGTTGCAGCCGCTTTACCACTTCCGGCATATCAAATTCCCGGGAAAAACGTTTCTGGAATTCCTCTTTTTTCTGGATGGCTTCCGTGACCGCATCCTGGAACATTTTTGAAAAATTAAAAGAATCCCGCCATTGCTTGAGACGTTCATGGAGCATGTCAGGTATGCTCAGGGTGATTTTCTGGGCCATGGATTTTCCTTTACCTTGTATAACCAAATATGTATTTTATATGAAAGCTGTTAGCCGTTAGCTATTAGTACGCAAGGATTCGCTGTCAGTAAACAAAATTTCCCCTGCTGTTACCACAGGCTAACAGCTTTCATCCTTTGTTGTGCCCGCCAGGGCATGGGGGTTATTATATACCGGCTTTTATACGTAACGTTTTTTGCTGTACGTGTCAATCTGTTTGTTAACCTGGATTTTTGCCATAGTGGCGAGCACGCCATGGGGAGCCCCTGGTGGTGTCCTGTGAACGGACCGTCAGATCCGAAGGGGGGCTGTTACAGGATGCCGTAATAGTATCCATCAGAAAAAGGACCGCTCTATTTCATTGCTCACATGGAACCCGGCCCCCGCAGGGTCTCGGGCCGGACACAGGACACCACCAGGGGCGGGATTCGGGACAGAGTGGACGAAAACCTGGCATGCGTATAGCAAATATCTCGTCAACATATCTTGTGTTTTCCTTGTGAATCCGATATAAGACAACCCATTATGATAACCGGTTATATTGAAGCCTTCGGCAGTTTTTTCAGCTGCTTTGCTGCATCTGCAGGCAGACTTTTTCTGTTTTTTGTATCAGGTGTACACCAGATATTTTCCCCGCCATTTCAAACCGGCAAAGTACTGGACCATATCTGGTTTATCGGTGCCAAATCCGTTTTTGTCATCCTGCTTACCGGGCTGTTCACCGGGATGGTTTTGGGGCTCCAGGGATACTATACCCTGGTTACGTTCGGATCTGAGGCAGCCCTGGGAACGGCGGTTTCTCTGACTTTGATCCGGGAACTGGGACCTGTTTTGGGGGCTATCATGGTCACTGCCAGGGCAGGTTCTGCCATGGCTGCTGAAATAGGGGTCATGCGCATGTCAGAACAGATCGATGCCCTGTTCACCATGCAGATCGATCCTGTGCGGTTTGTGTTTACCCCCAGACTGCTGGCAGCAATCCTAAGCTTTCCTTTGCTGACCGCACTCTTTGACATGGTGGGAATTTTGGGTGGATACCTGTCCGGGTCCCTGCTTCTGGGCATAAATGAAGCCGTTTACATGGACAGGGTGATTCACAGCGTGAAAATGGCCGATATCCTGGGGGGATTTTTCAAATCCTTTGTGTTTGCTGTTGTGGTGACCACCATATGCTGCTACCGCGGGTATTATTCCCATAAGAACCATCAGGGCGCGTTCGGGGCCAAGGCCGTATCCCTGGCAACCACCAGTGCAGTGGTACAATCTTGTGTCTGTGTCCTTATCTGTGACTATGTCATTACCTCTTTTCTGGTGTAACCCATGACGCCCCCTTTTATCCAGTTCAAAAACATAAAAAAACAATTCGGTACCCTGAAGGTGCTCAAGGGGGTAAACCTGTCCATCACCAAAGGTCAGGTCACCGTGGTTATCGGTAAAAGCGGAACAGGAAAATCGGTATTGCTCAAACATATCGTGGGGCTGATCCACCAGGATTCCGGTCAGCTGATGATCCAGGGAGAGCCCCTGGACCGGCTATCCAAAGAAAAAGCCTGCCGGTTCAAAAACAAAACAAGCTATATGTTCCAGGACAATGCCCTGTTTGACTTTCTTACCGTATATGACAACATTGCACTGCCTTTGAAGGAAACCGCTCAAATTGCTGACCCTGTATTGCAGCAAAAGGTGCATGCCCGCATGAAACAGCTGGGCATAGAGGGCATCGACCACAAATACCCATCGGAACTGTCCGGGGGGATGCGCAAGCGGGCGGCCCTGGCACGGGCACTGGTAACAGATCCGGAGGTGATACTGTTTGATGAACCCACCACAGGCCTGGATCCCATCCGCAAAAACGATGTGCACACCATGATAAAAGCGTATCAGAAACAATTTGGATTTACCGCGGTTATTGTGAGCCATGATATCCCGCATATTTTTGATCTGGCCCAGCACATTGCCCTGCTGGATGACGGTATCATCATTTTTGAGGGCGCAAAACAAGATTTGCTGTGCTCTGATATCCCCGGAGTGCAGGCCTTTATACAGGGAAAAAACAGCATGGGGCATGAATGATCCACACACCAGCAACAGGCATAAATGGTCAAAAAATCTGCAGAAGATGCAGCATTGGGCAACAATACATTATTTTCACGCATATTCTGGGGGACCATATGGTATGAATGAGGGCAAACGCAATTTTTATGTGGGTATCTTTGTCATTATGGGCATACTCTGCAGCGGATACCTGCTCATTGTAATGGGGGATCTATCGGTGTTTTTTAAAGACCGGTATACGGTGCATGGATATTTTTCCTCTGCATCAGGTCTCAAAAAAAAAGCCGTGGTGGAACTTGCCGGTGTGAAAATCGGTCATGTGTCCGCTATCAGCATAGACACACAATTTCTGGTGGCAAAAGTGGCGCTGGACATTGACAAAAAAATTGCCATATCTGAAGACAGCATTGCATCAATTAAAACCGCCGGCATAATCGGTGAAAAATATATTGAAATTCTCCCCGGTGGATCAGACACCATGCTGGGCCAGGGAGATGAAATTGAAAACACGGAATCATCCCTGGATATTGAATCGCTGATCCGAAAATTCATTTTCAGTGATAATGCCCTGTGATACCAAAAAACCGACTGATACTTTTTAGAACCCTGTAACAAAACCCTTGTCCTGGGGGACACAACAAAGCATGATGGGTTAGCCGGAGGTAACAGCAGGGAAAATTTTGTTTACGGGAAGCGAATAATTGGGTACTAACAGCTAAGGGCTAACCGCTTTCAAATAAAGGACGTGGAAAAAAATGAAAAAAACAAAAATCTTTCTGTGTATCGTTTGGGTATTGGTTTTTGCGGGCACCGGTTCCATTGCATGGGCAGCTGATGCTGTTGCCGGATATCAAACAGCATCACAGCAGGAAAACATGGGCGCGGCTTCAGAAGGTGACAACGGTACTGGGGATGGTCTTGATGATGACCTGTTCGATGCATTTGAAGATGACGCTTCAGGTAAATCCCGGGTGGCTGATCCCATCTATTATTTTAATTATGCCATGTATACGATCAATGACAGGCTGTATTTTTATGCACTCAAGCCGCTTGCCTCAGGGTATAAAGCAATTGTACCCGCACCGGCCAGAAGAGGAGTCCGCAATTTTTTCCACAACCTGCTGTTTCCGGTCAGGTTTGTCAACAATCTGCTTCAAGGAAAACTGCACCAGGCATCAGATGAAATCGGCATATTTATTGTAAATACAACAGCCGGTGTGGCAGGATTCAACCAGGTGGCCCAGAAACACCTTAATCTGCAGACAAATACAGAAGACTTGGGACAGACCCTGGGAACCTATCACATCACAGAAGGGTTTTATCTGTTTTTGCCGTTTTTCGGCCCTTCCACCCTGCGGGATACCCTGGGCAGGGCAGGGGACTACTTTATTACCCCGCTCAATTATGTGGAACCCTGGGAGCTTGAATGGGGGCTTGGCATACTGGATACCGTGAACCGGACATCTTTCCGCATCGGTGACTATGAGGACCTGAAATCGGCATCCCTTGATCCATATACCGCCATAAAAAATGCCTATATCCAGAACCGCAGATCACAGGTCAAAAGGTGACCGGAAACAGGTCGTTGCGCCGGGAAGGCAGAAAATAGCGCATTTTGTGGGACCGGACATGGTGCAGGTGTGCCGGATCCAGGTCCACAACATGCAGATGGTTTTTCTGGGCCAGGGACCTGGAAACAAGATTGCCGTCAGGGCCGACAACAAGAGACAGCCCGGGGAAGTGCAATCCTGCGCCATTGCTGCCTGCCTGGTTCACTGCAGCGATAAAAACCCCGTTGTCAAAAGCCCGGGCCGACAGATGCCGCATCCAGGACCGGTGTTTTTCCAGGGGTGTTCCCCTGGGAGATGCATGTGGCAGGACAATAAGGTCAACACCCTTGACAGCCATGGTTGTGGACAGTTCCGGAAAATGCGCATCATAGCATAGCTGGATGCCGAATGTGATGCCGGCATGTGCAAACAACGGAATGCTGTCTCCCGGGGCAAAAATGCCCTGTTCATGGGGGGGGATGTGCAGTTTTCTATATTTACCGTAGAAAGTGCCGGGAACAAACACCAGATGGGAAGCAAAAACCTTATGGTTATCCGCCTTTTCAGCCAGCCCAGCCAGGATCGCCAGGTTCAGCTGGTCTGATAGGCCCTGGAAGCGCGTAATCAGGCAGGTGTCGATGGACCTGGCATACGCTGCAATATTGCGGTTAGGGGCATAACCGGTGAGGTTCAGTTCCGGAAGCACTACCATGTCAGCGTTTTTGTTAGCAGCCTTGCGGATGAGGGCAATACAGTTGTCTATATTTTCATCCCATCTGCCCACCCGGCAGTTCATGGCCCCAAGGCATATTCTCACAGATTTCACAGCTTGAAATTGGCGGAAATTTTAAAGACCCGGGTAGCCGGCAGATTCAGTATGGGATCTACCCCGGTTTTTCGGGATATCTCATCAAGGCGGGCCTGGATCAGTTCCCGGGACGGGGCGATAAAGGTAAACCAGATGTTGAAGAGATGGTCCCGCATGTAATTATGGGTAACCCCGGGGTATGCATTGACAGTGCGGGTGAAAAGATCAATTTTGTCCGCAGCTACCTGGGCCGCACACAGGGTGGAAAAATATCCGAGCCGGTCCGGGCTGAAATTACCGCCGATGCGCCGGATAAGGGATTTTTCCTTCATCTGTTGAATCCGGTCCATGAGCATTTCTTCTGTTACTCCCAACTGCCGGGCCAGCACCCTGTAAGGTCTGGCATCAATGGGAAAATCCACCTGAATTGTATTGAGAATGGCTTTGTTGGTCTCATCAATAGCGGTCATGGGATCACTTTTTTAAAAATTGGACAGGTGTAAAAGATACAAAAAAAGCAAAGGCCCTGTTTCAAAAAAACAGGGCCTTTGCAAACCAATCACAATCAATCGGTTATAGTATGCATTATACACATCCGGTGGGTTTGGGAAGCCCGGCCATTTTACAGGCACCTTTTCCCGGTCCTGAGGGAAACAGTTCATAGATGTGTTTGAGCTTGAATTTGGTGAGTTTGGAAAGTACCCGTACCATCGGGGCGATGCCATTTTTCTCATAATAGTCCTGGAGCACTTTCACCAGCTGCCAGTGCTCATCAGTCATCTCTTCAATACCTTCCTGGGTTTTGACATATTCCACCCATTCCTCTGAGTAGGAATTGTAATCAAGAAGGAATCCATCTTCATCTATTTCAAATGTTTTCCCGTTGAATTCTACTGTTGCCATGTAAACTTTCCTCCTGTTAATAATAATTTTTATTACTATGGTTTTAAGACATACTGTCTTGGCTTCATGGTCTTCTATAATAATTGACCATTAAAGATAACTTAGCAACCAGGGCTTGTCAACAAAGAATCATGCCTGATTGCAAAAAAATGGCCTCTCCAGTGAAAAGGATCAATATTCTTTGGGTGTCCGGTTTATCTGTTCCAGGGTAAAAACCGGCCCGTCTTTGCACACCAGCTCTTTTCCGATATTGCACCGGCCGCACATGCCGATACCGCACTTCATTCTGTTTTCCAGGGACATGATGATCTGGTCTTCCTGAAACCCCAGCTTGGTCAGTGCCGGCTGGGTAAATTTGATCATGATGGGCGGCCCGCACACAATGGCAAAGGTATCCGCGTCCGCTGCAGGGGCGTTCTGCTCCACCACCTGGGGTACGAATCCGGTATGGTATTTCCAGTCCGGGTCATCCGTACCGTCCACTGTGATATGCATATTGATGTCATCGCGTTTTTCCCAGTCAAACAGCTCTTCTCTGTACAGCAGCATACCCGGTGATCTGGCGCCGTAAATCACGTCTATGTTTTTGAACTTCGACCGATTGGCCGGGTCCAGCATGTAGACAATAGAGGACCGCAGGGTGGTAAAGGCAAATCCCCCGCCGATGATGACCACGTTTTTGTTTTCCAGATCTTCCCAGGGGTACCAGTTGCCCAGCGGCCCCCGGATACCCATGATATCTCCCTTTTTCATGTTGTGCAGATGGGAGGTGACCACACCGGTTCGAAATACAGTGAATTTAACAAATCCTTTTTCCACCGGGGACGATGCAATGCCGATGGGAATTTCCCCCACACCCGGAATGGACAGTTCGGCAAACTGGCCGGCCTTATAGGCAAATTTTTCTTCATCACCAGGATTTAGAAAAACAAAGGTGAATGTTTTCAAGGACTTGTCTTCCGTTGCCACTTCGATATCATCAATGCGAACCGGATACGGCACATAAGGGTTTTCCATATCATTTCTCCTTGGTGTTCGCTATTTATTCTTTCTCATAGTTGTTCATGGTTTTGCACACTTCCCGGATGTCGATGTTCACCGGACAGCTGGCAACGCACCTGCCGCACCCCACACACATGATGCCCTGGTCATATTTGTCCACAAAATATTTCAATTTGTGCATAAACCGCTGTCTGACCCGCTGCACCTTGGATTCTCTGGGGTTGTGACCGGATGCATGGTGGGTGAATAAGGGTGACATGCAGGTATCCCAGTTGCGAAACCTTGTTGCTGTCTTGTGTTTGGTTTCATCTTGGATGTCAAAACACCAGCAGGTGGGGCATACATAGGTACAGGTACCGCAGTTGATGCAGGAAAATGCCACATCCTCCCAGAAAGGGGCTTCATGCAGATCCAGAAGCGATTTTTCAGAAAGCCGGTCCGTATCAACAGAAGCGGTAATATTTTTTTCCGCCTCTTTTTTGAGAATATCAAACAGGGCCTGGCTTTCTGCAGCATCGGCTTTGGTATCAAAACCGCAGGCCGCAGCCCAGGTTTCCCCTTTTTGGGTAAGGATCTTGGCCAGGTATCGGTCATCCAGGTCCGCCAGCAAAACATCCAGTCCTTCTTCGCTGAAAGGGCCGCACCCGGTGGATGTGGAAAAATCACAGGGGCCGGGCCGGTTTACCCCCAGCCCCACAAAGGTTGTGGCTGCACAGGCACCACACCAGTAGGGATCCTGATAATCCGGGTTGTCAAAATTCAGTTTTACCAGCTGGATGGCCCTGGCATCATACGGCCGGATCCCCAGCACCGCCCGGGGGGTATCCGCTTTTTCCACCGGCTTCATGACATGGTGGTCTTCGTGGGATGCATCCAGGGTTGCGGTAAGCATTTTTTCGGTCTGGGGGAAAAGCACAGACTTCGGGGACATGACCGTCGTAACACCGGCATCCATAAGGGGATAGAGATCCGGTGCCAAAGGTTTTATCTGGCAGCCGTTTTCGTCCTGGACAGGGCCGAAAACCTGAAAGGTTTTTCTGGATTTGTCAATACCGCCGGCCCAGTCCTTTTTATCAATTGTAATGAAATTCATATGCATAGCCTTTTTGTTTACTTGATAAAATCATCGGGATCATCCGGACTGTACACATCCAGAGGCGGGCGTTTTTCCATATCCATACCCGCTTCCCAGCCAAAAAGTTCCAAAGCGTCTTTATTGAGTTTCCGGGTAAAATCCCGGACATTGATGCCCATGGGACAGGCTTCTACACAGGCACCGCAATCCGTACACCTGCCGGCACAGTGAAAGGCCCGCAGAAAATGGAAGGTATTGATATCTGTCTTATCCTGGCCCTTGCCCACCCACTGGGGAGCAGATTCATCCACAAAACAGGTGGGGCAGTAACACAACGGACAGGCATTTCTGCAGGCATAGCAACGGATGCAGTTTTTGGTCAATTCCTGAAAATGGGCCCACCGTTCATCCGGATCCATGGCTGCGATACGGTCAACATCGGCAAAGGGCTGGTCAAGGGTCTGTTCTTCCACCGGTTCTGCCGCCATGACGTCAAACACCACCGGGTTGCGATGGGTACACATCCGGCAGTTATGCCGCAGCATCTCTTTTTTGGAAACCGTCTCTTTTTTTTGGGGTGATACAATGGTCAGGGTATCCCCCGCTTCACTGAAATCGGTGATGTCATCTTCAAAAAGCGCGGCAATTTTTCTTTTATCCACCATGCCGGTGCAGGGGATTCCGATGATATACAGCTGATCCCGGGACACCTGGTTTTCCACCATATGGGTCACCAGGTTCCGGGAATCGCATCCTTTTGCCAGGACAGCAATTTTGCCCTCTTTTGGCAATCCGTCTGCCACATAATTGGCCAGGTTAAGGCCGCAGAAGGAATTGAAAACCAGTTTTTCCACATCCGCTTTGGCGGTGACAGCAATGGGGCGGGAGGCCATGGGAATGGAGCCCTCGGCAAACCCGATCACTTTTTGCACCTCTCCTTTGGCAAGCAGGTCCGCACAAATCGTCCTTATTTTTTCTATACAGGTATCCATGATATACCCCTTATTTGGTATAGTCTTTTGCAAATTTTTTATCGGTGTCCAGGGCCCTGACTTTGTCGGATATCTCTTTGACCACATCCACAAACTTGGTGGCTTCGGCAGAAGAAATCCAGGAAAAATGCAGCCGGTCCCGTTCCACACCCATATGTTCCAGCAGGTTGCCCATCATGGCAAATTTTCGTCTCGCATAGTAATTACCGTCCAGGTAATGGCATTCGCCGGGATGTCAGCCGGACACCCATACAGCATCAGCCCCCTCCCGGAACGCGGACAAAATGAATTTTGGACTCATGCGGCCGGAGCAGGGGATCCG
>Ga0102943_1002420_pt1 | contig 10957 bp, 13 predicted proteins | sample SalPonC_black_MG_FD_78174 | JGI IMG/M metagenome (GOLD analysis project Ga0102943, IMG submission 78174) | Salt pond soil microbial communities from South San Francisco under conditions of wetland restoration - Salt Pond MetaG... | ecosystem: Environmental > Aquatic > Marine > Intertidal zone >...
GCCGAAACATACACCCTTCGGGGTGTATGTCTATCAGAGTTGGTTACTCTGGTACTGATGATGGCAAACCATGACAGGTAAAACTGTCATCAGATTTACTATGTTTTCCCTCCTTTACATATTTAAGGGAGGGTAGTGTTTTATTAAGAGACTGCCTCTTATTAAAGCACTAGTTAAAGACAGTATTGCAGGAACCCGCACAACCTCAAGGCGGTAACCCATATTGGGAAAGGAGTATAGACAGTTTTCTAGAGACTGAATATATTATATGCAAGATAGGACTTAAGCAGGTCCTATTAAAAATAAACTGCTAGTGGTTATTAGGATTGATCCCCTAATAATCATGCTATGCCTCTCTCCGGCTATCCCGAATGGGGCTTATATATGGAGAGACTGGGCCTTACCTACAGTAAGGATTAGAACCCCAGGCGTAAAGCTGTAGGGTAAACATAGGTATATCCTATGTTTATTTCCATAAGGACTCTTTTATCACTGGAAGATAAAGAGTCTAAGACAGTGACATTTCCAGTACATCTAACCTTCATGTGTTGGGTGAGTCAAATATTCGTCACTGTCGACTTTCTTATCGAGGATAACGTTTTCCCTATGGACGTTATCTATTAGAACATAGGGACTTCATCAATAGCCGTAGAGTTGATGAAGGTGGGTTATCTACGGGTAAGGAAGAATTCTTCCTTACTTACTTATCTGTCTTTTAAAGGCATGTGCATAAGATTTATGACCTCTGGGTCATAATCGAAATTGCCATGTCTTTAAAGGGCATCCTCAGGAGAGGACTTGAACAAACAAGTAAAAATCCCCAGGCTTCTGGGTTAATCCGTGTTAAACGGACTCCCCCTAAATATTTAGAGGGATGGAAGCCATTCATTACTGCAGAGTAGTGAAACGTAAACGCGCCTTTAGCATAAAGGTAATGCACCGAACTCATAATTCGGCAGATACTGGTTCGATTCCAGTAAGGCGCATGAATTAAAAAAATACAGGAGAAAAATATGAGACTGATTACTGATGACGTTAACTCTCCCGTACCATCGCTAGTAGATAACATTAACGCTCTAACGTTAATTGATGCCTATGATGAGGAATGGGAGTGGCTCTTCGGAGCCACTCCCACCCCTCTACGGGGAGTTATGGTGGAGGTTACCCCCCTCCACACTCGAGAATGCTTACAAAAGCTCCTCTCCCTAGGGGCCATTCCCGTACGGGTAATCTACCAGGATGGAGTGCCTACCAGAGTACAGAAACTGGTGAAGCTAAAATAAAAGTGGAGTCTACCACTTAAAAATATAGAGGAAACTCTATACATACTTTCTTGGAGATGAACACCAAGAACATAGTATGAGGCGCGTTCAGCATGGCATGGCCTAAGTCCCTTTGGGATATGGCGCTAATGTATTATCCTTAGGAGGGATAATGAAAACTTTGACTCTGAAAGGTATTACATTCACCCTGAACAATACAGAAGCCCGTGAGCTTCTGGTTTTGGTCTACGGTGAAAGACAATACAATTGGCCTGAAGAGGCCAAGAAGTTCCTCACCATTGAGGACAGGCTATATATCCGAGGATATCGCAAAGGTATCTCGGACGGACCCACTTGGCAGGACGAAAGTTCTGCCGTATGGGAGCCTGAGCTCCCTTCCGACCCTCATTATGTGAGGGGTTATGAGGAGGGGCACTGGGAGGCATCTCAGGATATTTAATTCTGAAATGCCTTCCACCCCTGCTGATATACCAGGGTTAAAAGTATATCAAGGGTTGGCTCCTTCATAGATTAATTTCTATGAAGGGGTTTAGGCTTCTTCTATCTATTATTAGATGGGGGACAGTGCTTAAGACATTATCTGGTGACAGCAGATGATGGCGCAAACCATACATATACAATATAATCATGACTGTTGACACTCTTTCTTTACCTCCAGAAATTCAAGAGAACATTAGTTACGGTATTGCTCATAAGCAGTTACAAGTGTTCAGCTCTCGCGAGGGAGTTATAGGATGTATAGTAAAGTCCGAATTTGCCGATTTATATATTGACGGTAAGTTCATATTCCGTCATCCACTGTTCCCCTCGACCAGAATCGAGACCTACTGCTTGGTAGGAGATAAACAGAAAGTGAAGAAATTCATCGTCTCCGAAGTTCGAGGACAGGCCTACCTGTCTTTAATCGAGCAATATGGAGAGGACGAGGTCCGTTCCTGGGACCGCTCTCGGACTGACGGCCAGATGGAAACAGCCACCCATGAGACTTATTTAAAGTACATGTTGGCTTAAACGGTTGGCTCCTTCATAGATTAATTTCTATGAAGGGGTTTAGGCTTCTCCCGTCTATTATTAGATGGGAGACAGTGCTTAAGGCTTAAATGCCGCAAACCATTTAGGAAATAAAAATATGAAGTTTGTGAATCTCTCCCAACATAAGCTGGGCATCTTAAACCCCCTTCAACCCACCAAAGAGTTTACATTCAGGGGGCGGCAACAGCTGGCCCTTGACGCCGAACCTCATCTGGTAATCTCATTACCACCTTGGGAAGGGGCTCTTCCTGAAGTTGTCCGAACTTCAGGAGACGAAAGAGAAGTAGATGGAGTATCCATCCTTTTTGAAGGTACGGAGGAGATTAAGAATCTCCCTTCCCCTCAAGAAGGGACTATTTTCATCACATCTTACCAAGCTGCGAAAGCGGCTTGGAGCTTAGGAAGAAAAGACATCTGTTGCCCAGGGCAGTTGGTCTTTGTTGAGCCCCATCAGGGGCGAGGGGAAATTGCTGGTTGCTTAGGTCTGAAAGGATCTAAGTAGCTTTGCCACCCTGCTAGCATACCAGGGTTATAAGTATGCTACCTCTCCTAGAGGCTAATAGGCAGGTCGGAATACCTGAACTTATAAGAACTTATAAGTTAAAATGTCTCTCTAATAATTCTAATTAGAATTATTAACTAGCAACACCTTCACGAGGTGAGAGACGCATTACTGCTCGACAGTAATCTAGCGTTGCTATTACTATGGGTGCTCCCCTGTAGTGATTATTATAGGAGCCTCCACCCCAAGTGACTCACGACTGAGGGGATTATTGGTGGACACTGTGAAAAGGACTGATATACTCCTATATAGTATATCCCTTTCCTAGAGGTATATAGGCAGGTTGAAATCCCTAGAGCCAAAATTCTCTCCGACAGTCCAATATGATGTCGACTAGCAATGAAGGTGAGAGACCGAGTTACTGCTTGACAGTAATTTATTATTGCTATCACTATTTGGTGCTCTCCAATAGTGATTAATTCAAGAGCCCTACCTTAAGAGACGCACAGCTTAAGGAATTATAGTGGACAGTGTGAGAACTTCCTGATAATTGTCAATTGGTAACACCTTTATAGGGTAGGAAGAAATAGATTCTTATAGATCTATAACGTTACCTAGCATAGGAGTAAACAGCTATAACTCCTGTCCTAGATCTCTGTGAGCTGGGCTTTTATAAAGCTAACGGTAGTTAAAAGATAAGAGGTAGGTTCATAAGAAAGCCTCAAATTTATCTAATTGACTTAAATCCGTGGAGATCAGAAGGGGCTGATATACCCCTATATAGTATATCCCTGTGAACTTCCATACTAGAGTCTAGATTAGCCCTAACAGACCTCGAAAGAGTATCTGTTAGGACTAATCTAGTAGGACACCCAGGCGAGACTGGGGAAGATGATAGTATCTTCTAAAGCTATAAATAGTGGCTGAAAAGGTAACAGCACTAGATATAATAGAAGGCTATTGCCTTTGATTAAGATGACAGGTGGAAGTCCTGTAACCCTTAAGGGTTAAATAGTCATACTGACTATCTTCTACTTATCTTGAAGTAGTTAATAAGACTCGCTATCTTATTAATTACCAGCTAACGTGACAAGGTTCTTTAAGAACTTATAGGAAGTAGCTGAAAGGTTTGTATAAGATCTTAATTAAAGATCAATGTCCGTTCGAATCGGAGATATTAAGTTTAACTTAGATATTAGGTTTAACTTAGTATACGTGCAGCCGTGTTGGTAGGCTGTAGCCAATTATTATAGATAGGTTTTCTAAGGTGGTAGCACTCCCTTAGGATTGAAGGTTCAAATCCTTCCTATTTATCTAGACTAGGAGTCTAACCTAGTATAAAAATCTAATGGAAACATTAGGCAAGCACTCCCTCATACAGAGGTTAGGGGAGAACAATGCTTGAGACGTCCTCAGCCAGGCCTAAGTACTTACGTTATTGTAAGTATATGGCGCTAATGTTTATCCTTTAGGAGGGATATAGAAACATGGTCACTGAAACCAAATTCAAATGGCTGGTGAGAAATCTGGAAGAAAACGCGGCAGTTACTCAACGGGCAATTGCAAATGCCCGTCGGGTCCACGAGGAGCGAGTTTCACAGGTTGTCTCGATCCTAACCCGAGAGGGTTGGACTGAAGTCTATGTAAAGGGGACTCAAGTCTAAGGGGAGCAAGGCCTCCTCGGTGGGGCCCATCTCGTTGTGAACATCACTGACGGGGTGATGAGTTTCCGGGAGTATTTAGACTCCCAGGAAAGCCTCCTACAAGAGGCGTTTGAGATTGAAGATTACAAGGACTACCTGAAAGGAGAGGGGGCGCAGTTCGTCGATCTTGACGACTATAAACTGTAAAACCCTTTCAAGAAAAAGAAGAACTAATTCTTCTTTTTTCTATCCAGCTAGCATACCTGGATTATAAGTATGCTCCCAATTCCTTGGGTTAACCTTTATTGAAAAGATAAAGGAATTAGACAGCAACGTCTAATTAGGAGGTCCGCAAGGTCGTTCAATAGACATTATTCTATTGGAAGAACGCTAAAGGACAGTTCTAAGTAATTACTTGGGATGCCCTGTATACATCCTTAAACAAGACAAGAATATGTTTAGCCCTGTCACCATAGCATCAGCCATCGTACCCGTGAGCCAAATTTTAGTGTACCCCCTAAAGGGGTGCACATACAGGGTCACGCTCAGTAGCTGTTACGACCTCACATACGAGGACGTAAAAATTCTCGGTAAAAACTTGATGGACAGACTGTCATGTCCTAGTGACTTCGAAGTTGACCCCAAAATGTCCCCCGCTGAAAACGGGGAAAGACTAGCTAAGCATCTGGTGGAAGTGGCGGAGCGGAGGCTCCGTCTAGCCAAGAGCTTTGGATATTTCGTTGAAGTCGAGGAGCGTATAGCTGCTCGGCACCACCTATTGGCAACGAAAGTGTCTACAGTGGAGGTAGACGAGGGAGACCCAGAATATAACTGTAGAGACTTTCTCTGCAGTTAATTATCATCCCTACCCTGCTAGCATACCAGGGTTACAAGTATGCTCCCGATTCTCTGGGTTAATTTCTACTGAAAAGGTAGATGGATTAAACTTTCATTAGTTTAATTGGGAGGTCCGCAAGGTCGTTCAATAGAGTAATACCTATTGGAAGAACGCTAAAAGGCATAGAGGAGACAACCTCTAGTAATATAGTAATATATTACAAATTAAATCAATAAGACATAAGAACGAGAATAGGACAGGTACAAGCTATAACTTGTAAGTTCCTTTAATCTCTAACATCTTATCTCTGACACTAGCCCCGGCTTCTTCAGCAGTATGGAAGTAACCACATTCATACTTCTTTTTGCTGTGGGAGAAGGACCCTCTATATCTCTTAGCCTTCAACCCTCTACCTTTACAAAAGACTACTCCTAATGGTAGGTCTTTTTTATAGATTAAAGAGATAGGCTGAGGTTTAAGAGAAAGAGAAGGAGCAGGTTCTGACAGCTTTAATGCTGTCTTCCAATTATCAGGTAGTAGATGGGAATAGCTTGGCAGTACGTGTCTTAGCAATTGCTGTCTTGCCTCTAGTTGGGTCATAAGGGAAGAAGCGGCTTGAAGTGCTAAATGTTCTCCATGAATGAATTGAACATTCTTCATGAGGCTTATAAAGCACTTAGCTTCTTCATTAATCCCTTTAGGACTGACAAGATAAAGAGTATAATTGGTTCTATGTAGATTGAAGAGCAGATCGGGATATCGCCTTTCAAAGAATATTTCTTTAAGGTCGGTCATAGTAATCCTATGCATCTTCACTTCATAATATATAGCCTCACCACATACTTTTAAATCTATCCTTCTTGTAGGAGGAGTGTCAGAGACAGTATTGGCTAAGATAATCTCTTTCTGTAGTGGTTTATCTGTTCTAGAGAATAGATCAACTAACTGTGCTACATAATAGTCTTCAGAGGAAGGCTTATGTAGAGAAGGAGTAACTCCCCTGAGAATTTCATCAGCCCAAGTTATTACTTGTACATGAAATTCAGGAGAGAGCCATCTAGCCAAATCTATAGCCACTAAACGATGAACCCAGGTTCCTTGTTCAGTAAAGCTATTCCCCTTTCTTATATAGACTGCTGGTGATGGGCAGATCAGCCTATCACTTTCTAAAGCTTTCATAAAAGCTTTAGTAGAGTCTAGTCTTAGATAATCTTTGGGGACTTTATTAAAAGCTTTACACATGGCTGTAGCTGAGAAGAATCCATCTTCTCTAATCTCTATGACATTATCTTTAAAGGATTTTGTTATAATCATTCTTATAATTATTTAGATCTACATTTAATAGGAAGAAGTGTACAAGTTCTCTTACAGAAGCTGCCTTACTTTGATTAAGGCTACGAGATATTATTTCTAATTTCTCTAAGTCTTCTGGGTAGAACCCGATACTCAATTGCTTATATTTCTGCTTCATATTAGAAATTTATAGCATTTATATATTTGAGTATAACCTATTCTTCCATTGAATGTAGGTCTTTTAGTTTATTTGAGATGATTAAATCCTGATTCCCCAGGTTAGCTTCTAATTAAAAGTTAGATGGATTAGACAGTAATGTCTAATTGGGAGGTCCGCAAGGTCGTTCAATAGAGTAATACCTATTGGAAGAACGCTAAAGGACTTGGAAGCTTACACTAAATAAGTTTCTTATGTCAATGACATTTATTCTTTAGAAGGAATCTATGACTATTATCGCAATCAATAAAAAGACGGGTGATTACGTTAAAGACTTAGGCATGAAAGGAGAATACCCGTATAGTTCCAGTGTCGGACGTGAAGTGTGCTTTGCGGGACAGAAAGAGTCCCGGTGGTTTCCCACGGAAATTAACCCTAGTGGACAAACCGTCTTAGAGCAAAAGACCCTGGAATGGATGCATAGAGTAGACCCCTCCTGGACTTGCCAGGTCTTCAATAACAACTACAACGGTTGTAAAGAAGTCGTATTGAAAACTAACGGAGACGGAACCCAACTGACCTCTAATTTTCCTTATTCATTTAAGGATGAGGTAGTTTACTTCCGTTCAGAGCACAAAGGAGAGTGGATGCTCGATTTAAACGAGGAAGACAAGTCGCTGATTCTTCAGCTCATTAAGGACAGCGACCGCATTGATGAATGTGATGATGAAGAATGGATCTTTTGCTGATTAATGCATAATGCAGCTTAACTTCCTATAAAAGACATTGGTTTAGAGGATCCGTCGACTTAAAAAAACTTACAAGCTCACCATTAAACAGTTTTCTCAGGAAACTGTAGTGGAAGTGGCTTGTCTGTAATTTCAGAATAGTGGAGTCTACCACTTAAAAATACTAAGGAAACTTAGTACAGATACATTCCCGTTATGTGGTTAGGAATGATTTATATCTGAGACGTCCACAGCTTGGCCTAAGTACTTATAGCAATATAAGTATATGGCGCTAATGTTTATCCTTTAGGAGGGATATAACTATAACTATCAACTTGAATTCGCATAACTTCCTCTCTGTGCTCAAAGACACGGAAGACAATGAAGCCTACACGAGGCATCGCCTCCTTTCGCTATGGAACAGCTTAAAAAAGAATGATGACATTGCTAAAGCTCAAGAGGGTTTAGCAATGGCTCTGTTCGAGCTTCAGAAAGCTTCAAAAGAGAAAGCCTTCTTTTTTGACAAAGAAGGTAATAGCTATCTCCCAGGCGGGCTCCACAGTGAGTTAGTCCGTATGACTCGATTGCTTGTAGAAACTATGAATTCAGAGGAGCTTTTTCACCCCTCTGAATTCAATTACTCCGAAGGCTATGTAAAACACCTCTTTGTGAAGGTTGTAGCATTAGAGATCCAGGAGTTTGTAGACAACAACCCAAAACACGTCGCGGATATGGCGCGACGTTAAAGAATTAGACATATAGCTTAATGGTAAAGCGTTAATCCTAAGGGATTAATTATGAAGGTTCGATTCCTTCTATGTCTTTTGGTATCTCCTAATGTTTCACTTTTGAGAGTTACTAGGTAATCTTTAGAGATTGCCTAGTGATTCTTTTTATTTAATGAAAGCAATAAAGGTTAATCAGGATTATTACCCGATTCCCTGGGTTAACTCTTAATTAAAAGTTAAGAGGATTAGACTTTCATTAGTCTAATTGGGAGACCTGCTAGGTCGTCTTCTTGACGAGCGCTCAAAGGTTTAAATTACATTTACTCTCCTCTCTTTCTGAGGCCTTTAAATATGTATCCTATTTTCTCTTTTTGAGATAAGGGCTCCTAACTACTTAACGGTAATGCAAGTCTTTATATTTAACTGCTTAGCCCTTTCGTCCACAGCTTTCTTTATCTTCTTGATTAGTGAGTTCTTACGACGGGAATCTGCAGGTTCGATAGACACTCCATCATATTGATAGAGAGTAATGGCAAACTGTTTAGTTTCCATTGCCAAATCAAAGATGGGCTCTAGAAGGAGCGCTTCATACTCACTTATCTCCTCTGAGATAATGGAAAGGTGATTTGAGTTATACATACCGTTGCTGGTAAAAGAATGAGGCTTATGGGTTATACCCATTGGAGTCTTAACTTCTTCTTGTGTAGCCAAGTCCTTAAGCTTTCTAGCTTTACCTTCCATTAATTGGGCTATGATTGGATGCTTTAGGAAGTCATTGCTGCCGAAGTATTGTTCAGAGCATAATGTTAATTGTCTTTGTGACATACCATAAACGGCACTATAGAGAAGAGTCTTTAAATTACTCTTTGCTTCAGCGTCTGTTAGGGATAATCCAAGGTCAGGCATTAATACTTCCCATATAGATTTACCTTGTGATAGAAGTTCTTGAAGTTCGGGGATGTCCCACAACTTAGCTACTATAGCTAGGTGAGCGTTCTGTAAATCAAGTTCTATCCAGTGGCCAGTAAGAATCTTGCGGAGGTGGCTGTGGATAGTCTGCAATCCTCTATTGACTTGGAAGAACCTTACAGTATTTCCTGTGAGACTAGGTCGATATATTGGTTGAGCTTGCTCCTTCATCTCTTGAAGAATATGGAGTTGCTCTAGATGACATTTAGGATTAACGATTAAGTTTCCTGATTCATCTGTGTCATACAATGCTTCCATAGCTAAAGGTATCTTATCAAGAACCTTACTGAAACGGATGGCAGGTAGACGATTAAGATATGTCATAAACTTTAGGATTATGGGAGGGGTGTTACTTAGAGATAAATAGAATTGGCTTATTTTCAAGTCTTCTTCCTTTAATTGCTTTCGGGTGTCTTTGTTGAAAGACATACCATTAGCTATAAAGCATCTCTTTGCCTTTCTATCATAATTCCTTAACTCTTTCTCGACAAGGTCTAAGACCTGTCTAGGGAAGTTAACTGTTGCATGTCTACAGTAATGTCTATATTTACTGTAAGGCAACACTTCATATTGCATAACTTCATCATGGAAGTCTGTGATATAATTAATACCAGAGAAGCAGTTATTAACAATATCATCTAGAACTCTATAATCTCTACCTATCTGATAGATTCCAATAGGAATTTGTCTATAATTTGAATTAAAGAGTAATCTGGACATGTGCCTCCAATGACCCTCATTGTCTTTTAGACCTGGGTACATAGAGAGTAAAGCTTCTCTGAATTCAACAGTACATGTACGTTTCATATTGAATATAGTATTGGTTAAGCTAGAACTTAACTAATATTTTACTCCTTTTCTATCTTTGATAGTTAAGGAGTTTTTTCATTTTGACGTATATCTTCTAGACGTAAAGTCTAAGATAAAGTAGCTATACGCTATAAGGCATAAGAATTATAGGGATTATGTTGATTAATTAATCACGCCCCAAGGGAGTGAACCATCCTGTGGCCCTCCCTGTCCGGTTGCTGATAAAGATATGAACTTAAAGATATAATTTTAAGGATATAATCTTAATAGCGATTTTTCCCAAGGTTCCGGTAGTAAAAGGAGTAGAGAATATGTTTAGAATCATCGAAGCCGCAAACGAATTTGGCTCCTTAACCATTGAAGGGGCACCGTATCTCTCCAATACTCAATGGCGTCACCTGTTGGCGCCTCTTATGCGGGATTGGTGCAAGAAGAGAAAGTTAGAGGTCGAACCGTTAACCCCTAATCTCTTCCAACGACATCTGGGAGATAGCCACCCAGTGGCTTTATTTAATACCACTTTCAAGGTCGAAGGCCTTGAATTCGGTGTTACCCTGAAGACTGATATAAAGGGCGAAATCCTTAGCTTAGAGGTCTCTGAACCTCGGGCTATGGAATGCCCTTTACCTTCCAACCGGGAGGCGTTCGTAGGAACGGAAGAATATTATAGTGAGGGTGAGGTATCATACTCTGCCTCCCCTCGCTGTCCCCAACCGGGATGGTTAAAGGTGGAATATGATTCCGTAGAATCTCGTACTGCGATTATTGCAATACGAGAGGACCAACAGGAATTCACTTTCCCCATTCCTGCATAAACCAAAAGGACATAGATGGCTTAAGTCTATGTCCTTTTAAGAAGCTCCTAATGACAGTACCCCCAGCTATTCTATTAGCATGGTAGGAGCGGGTGCTTAGGTATTAATACTAAGTAGCAGGTAATAAGTTTACTGAGTGATTTGGTAAACTATATGCCC
>Ga0102943_1002421_pt1 | contig 10956 bp, 1 predicted proteins | sample SalPonC_black_MG_FD_78174 | JGI IMG/M metagenome (GOLD analysis project Ga0102943, IMG submission 78174) | Salt pond soil microbial communities from South San Francisco under conditions of wetland restoration - Salt Pond MetaG... | ecosystem: Environmental > Aquatic > Marine > Intertidal zone >...
AACTGTGAAACTCCAGGGCGAAATACAGCTGGAACCTGGATTGCACAGATTTGAGATCTGGGCCGTCGGATGGAGCAGTGATTTCGGCCATGGAAGAGATGTAAAACTGCGTGTGAACCTTAATGGCGGGAATGCTATGGTCGACTGCCCTGACAAGTTCTTTGATCCGGCTCAAATTCCGAAAGAAATCCGCGAAAGCCGCCCCGCGCCACCCAAGATTACGGCAAATAAAGATGGCACAGAGTTCACTGCTAAATTTCATGGGGCCGAGGCTCGGCTGATCAATCTCTTTTTCATAGATCAGCAAGGATCGGTGCCTGTCGTCAACAAGATCATGTTGAGTAGCGCTGACGGCAAGCAAGTCCTGCCGGTGCAGGATGACTACCTGGAAACTAAAAATAATAACAGGCTGGAAATTATGCCTGGCGACAAGATTGGAGTACACTACACCGACGATCGGTTTGTTACACAAAGCAAACGCAGTCACGAAAGATTCCTTGAGGCCACTTTCTCCGATGCGAAGCTTGCTTATAAATTTATTGAGACGCGGGAAAAGGACTTTGTCGAGTTTGAGTACCAAGACTATCAGTTGCAGTTCGTGCATGGGCAACCAATTCACCTGACGATCAATGATTCCGATATGGATGTCAGCAGCGAGCGGGACAAGGTGGAAGTTGTCTTGCAGACCCACGCAAGCGGCAAGCGCAAGTTCGAGGCTTTAGAGGTGGAGGATGATCCCGGCAACTTTAGATTGAAGTTTGTGCCGGTCGAGGGTTCGCCCAAAGCGGAGAATGAAATTCAGGTCGCAAAAGGCGGACTCATCAATGCTGTTTATCGTGACGAAGAAAATGTCCAACCGGGTGTGCCAGTCGATCGGAAAATATCAATACGGCATGCTGTATACAAAAGGCCTAAGCTCCGGCTCGCACATTCGATCGTCGAACCGATTGACTACCAAAAGCGGAATAGAAAGCCCGAGATGCGAGAGCTATATGCCGGATTTGCTTCGCGTCGGTGGAAATCTGCTCGCACCGGTAAAGCGTCTGGTGGTCTAGTGAAACCTCGCTGGGATATCAAAAACCAATGGTTGGATGTCAGCAAGACTCCTGAAGGCGGGTTTGCGGTTGTCGAAGGCAAGAGGATGTTTATTGAGGTTGAAGCCCCCCATTTGGCATTGCGTTCCCGTTCGAAAGCTGTCTGCTATGTGCAGACGGACGCGGGGCGCGAGGCGGCGGCGAAACGGGCGACAAAGCCGGATGACGAGGAAGGGAACGCGTCTAAACCTCCATTCGATACTACCGTTCCGGGGACGGTAAGACTGGAAGGCGAGCTCGCTACAAGAAATCTTCTCATGGATTGGAAGTTTACACCGCAGATCCCGATCTATACGGGAAACGAAGCGCAATGGAAGAAACGCGGCGGTGGGAATAGAATCTTCGCGTTTTCCGTGCCTTTGATCCCCGGAGTCCTGCGCAACAGCGGTGCCTGGACCGAGGAAGATATCGAAAAACATCAAGATAAGTTTAATTATGCTCCAATGAGGACCGGGCTGGTGGTGAAACCGGGGGAAAAGGTGCATGTTGGCTTCCGATACGAAGATGAAAACGGCGTGGTGAGATGGCGGACCGGATCGGCTAAAGTGCTTACACATCCGGTTTTCGATGTAATGGATGCCGAGTACCGCTCTGTAAAGAATTCGGCTTTTGTGGGCGACACGCTGTGTCTGCGCGTTGTGGATCTTGGTGCCGATCTTACGCACGGTAGCGACAAGGTCGAGGTTTTGATGCAGGCGAAATCGGGGGCGAAGCATAAGGTTGAGCTTCTGGAAATGGATACGCATACCGGTGTTTTTGTCGGCAAGTACGATCTTGCATATTCACAGTCTAGCGGCGGAGACCAATCAAAGGAGCGTAATATCAAGAAAGAAGGGTTCCCGGTTACCTATGGAGATGTTGTCGGTTTGGTTTACAAGGACTCCAATGGCATCAAGACAGAGCCTATAGTTGTCAATGTTCAAAAAGGAGCCGACGGGAAAATTACACCATTCTCGAAAACATATAGCGACCCGGATATGGCGACGCGTACGCAGTTTACGATGGCGGAGTGTCATCTTCAGGTGGCGAAGCACTTTCGGGCGTTGAATGAGAAGAAAAAGGCCGAACTGGCGTATTCTCAAGCCAAAGAAATGCTTATGAGGGCAATGGATCTGTTCCGCGATCCTCAAACTCGCGCCCACGCAGAGTATCTGCTTGGCAATCTGACCCAGGAAGAGGCGGAAGAGACGGAGGACGCGAAACTTCGGCAGAGTCGTTTCCGTGCGGCTTTGTCGCGATATATGACCGTTGCCAACACCTATGAGGGCACGATCTATGCATCCAAGGCTCAGTTCAAGATAGCTACAGTTTACGAGAAACTTGATGAACCGGATGTTGCGGCCCAGGAATATGTCAAGCTGGCATACAAATATCCGGATTCGGAGTTCCTCGCGACCGCCATGGCCAGACTGGGCACTCACTTCCAGCGAAAAGCGGCAACCTATGAAAAGAAATCCGAGTCGCTACTTGCCAAGAAAGGCGACAAGGACGCCCAGGCCGAGGGTCAAGCATTGAAAAAGCTCGCGAGAAAGGAATACCTGAAAGCAGCCGATATTTTCAAACGCATACCGGATCGGTTCCCGGAAAACAAACTGGCGGGCAAAGCCGGATTGCGGTCCGGTCAGTTGTATTTGCGCGCGGGTGAAAACCGGCGGGCAATCAATACTTTATTGCCCGTGACCAAGAACGAGCAGTACGATGGCATTGAGGTTCGGTCGCAGGCGATGTACTGGATAGGGATTTGCTATGAGGCTGTCAATGAAGCGATGGCGGCATACTCGACCTACAAAAGACTTACGTACGATTTCCCGGAAAGCAAATGGGCTTCCTATGCGCGGGCACAGTTGTCGCAACCGAGGCTTTTGGATATTGAAACGGAAATTGAGATACAACGTGTGGAGGAGGGGCGATGAGGGACTGGAATGCGTTAGCAAGTGAACATCGGCTTTCAAGTGGATGCGAAAAAAAATCCGATTGCGAAGGATCGGGCAGGGGCGGTCGCTCGCCGGCGAAGATAATACAGCTTTTGAATGCCAGACGATTCATTGTCAGCTTGGGTTTCCTGTTTATTTGCCTTGGCATTCTTGTTTGCGCTCCGGTAGCGTTTGCCACACCGCTGGACGACAAGATCGATGCTTTTAAAAAATCGCAGAAGCGGACAGAAGCCGCGGTCCTCGGGATTCTTAAATACGGTATAGTTGAGGATAGGTCGTCCGAGGCTTTGGGGGTTGTTGAACCCTGGCTCAACCAGAATCAAGTGGAGTCGGCTGTCACGGAAGCCTACGCCGGCCTGACCATGCAATATGCTGGCGATGGACCCGGAGCGATGCTGTTTTACCGCAAGTTCCTGAGCAGAAAGAATCCGGATAAACGCCTGATCGGCTTCTTGGTTGCCTCTATATATCGCTTCATTCTAAATGACGAGAGAGTCGCTAACGAGGCTTATGTTTTCATGCGTGAGAACGGCAATCGCTTCCGGGAATACGGTAGTGCCAAGCGTTTCGACCATTTGTTTCTTCGGACGGCGTTGCAGAGGCGTGATTATTTGGCCGCGGCAGAGCGCATGACCGTTATTTACAATGATCCCGACTCGAAACCCGGTGACTATACGGATATTGTCGAGAATATTTTCAGGCGGGTCGAATCTTTCAACGCTCTTGACAATAAGAGCCTGCGAGCGATTAAAGAAATGGCAAAAGCCGCGGAACCTAGTCGGCCCGATCTCATTGTCCGCTTGAACTGGGCAGAAGAGGTGATTGACTCTGAGTCGAAAGTCCGTGCGGAGGTGAAAAAGAAAAATTTCAACAAAAACCTGCGGGAAACAATAACAAAACCGGCAGTGGCTCTTGCCAAAGTTTTGCCATACAAGGGCGGAAATTTGGTTGTAGATGGCTGGATTAAAATGATGGACCGTTCGCATGACAACTTTGAAGCTGTGAGGCGTCATCACAGAACGCTTCTGGACCCGCCTCTGATGGAAGCGCTGAAGGGTATGTCGCCTGAAGAAGAGTTCAAGTTTCTCAATCGTGTGGTTAATTTGAAGGAAAGAAAACGTGAACTTAAAGTAAAATCGCTCTTGTCTGCTAAAGCTAATCGCTCGTTGGCTTCTCAGGTGTTGATGGGCTATCAGTCCATAATGTCCCCTAAGATGGATCTGTGGTCGGGCATCAACCTGGCAGAAGCCAAAGCGGCAGCACCGTACCTGAGACGCAATCCGCATCCCGAGGCGGGATGGGTGAGGGCCTATGCGGCCGCTGGAGACAAAAAAATCGAGTCGATGGCTCTGCCATTGCTGAAAACCGCTCGATTCCGGTACGATGGATCGGGCCCAACCTATCCTTTATGGTATTTTCGCCGTCACAATCGCACCAAAGACATAGACCTCGGCAAGGCTGACAATCAGTTCAAAAAAGACAAACAGCGCTACAAGATGTATGAGGCGGCGGACGCTTCCTTCCATCGGCTTAATAAACAGACCGGCAAGGATTCCGATACCAAGCAGCGCCTGGCGGCTCTTAACGCATTGTACGATGAGATTCTTGGACCGAATCCATGGACGACCAAGATCTTTCAACTCTGGGATCAGCTGTTCGCAAAAGCGCCGGATGGCGATTTGATTGAAATGTTCAAAATTCTGTTTACCAAGCAACATGAGGCGTTCATGAAAAATGCCCGGATCCGCAACGCCCCGGGTTCCAAGGGGTTGACGGCAAAGATGAGGATGACTGCGGTGGAGCGTGAAGAACTGCTCGTTCGCGCACTCGAAAAAGGAGGACTTCGAATAGGGCCAGTGAGAAGAGTAAGTATACCTCACCAGCCGCGCCTTCCCTGGAAGTGGATAGAGCGCAACCGCCATAAATTCCTCTGGGATAGGGCCGGTCAACTGGGAAAACATCTCCGCGGGATCATTGGCGAAGAGGCGAAGGCCGGAGAAATCTCGGATATTATTTTTAGCAGCTGGGTGTATTGCGATAACCCAGAGTCTGGGGGAGCAAAGTCTTTGATGCGGACGCTTACTACGTCGGAGGCCTATTGGAAGCTGGACCAGGCGTATCGCGACCTTGCAGCGCATGGCTCTTATTTCGGGAATCTGGCCATCGCCCCGGTATATAATCCGAATGCTCCCCAGTATCTGAGTCGCGAGCTGATAAAACTTCCCGAGAAGGCCTCTCCAGATATGGTTGAGAAAGCGTTTAAGATTGCCTTAAGAAGGGTTGGCAAGGAGCCCATGCCTGTAGCGGTTTACGGGCTGCGTAAAGTGGCGGCATTGCCGAAACTTGACGGCGCGACGAGAAAACTTGCTCTATCGTTGTTCCGGGAAAAAGCGCCCACCGGGCATTATCCGCGCGGCCAGGGATATGAGCAGCTGGGCCTGCGCCTGGTTCGCCAAATGAGCAAGTCTGGACGTTGGAGCGATCTTGTGCCCTATGCCCCTGGGTTGTGGCGTAGTGCAGACGCGGCTGACAACATGAAAGATCCTAAAATAGCCGACGAGTTGCTTAAGTTTGCCCAGGACGCGTTTAAGAACGGGAATCCGTCGGTTGCGCTCTCGGTTGCGCGCATCGGGCTGAACAGCGGTGTCGACGCCGTAAAAGTCAACGGCAAATTCAACCCAAAGGCATCCAAGGTTCGTCGGGAAAAACTGAAAAAAATAGCCGCAGAGGCCTCTGCGGAATTGGGTGTGGTTGAAATACCGGTAGGCGAGAAGGATCCCGATTACGGCATATATAAATCAAATGCCGAGTATGTGAAGGGCAACCTTGAATCGGCATGGTCACTTTACCTGGAAAACGAGGATCGCATTCGAGCGGAGCAGGCTGGGGGTAGTGGGGAAAAGCCACTCATACAAAAGTTGCCTGTCGACTACGGCTTCTGGTTGATGGAACGCAATATTGAGGAGAACCGCACAGACGCAGCCGAGACACTGGTCAAGGGAATGACAATCTGGTCGCGGCAGCAAAAAGGGGCTTTCACTTCCAATCAGGAGGTGGAACTACAGATTGCTTATGCGGACTTGGCTTTTCTCAAAGGCAATCTGCCCACTGCGCGGGCATGGTATCGAAGAGTCGTCGAAACCAAGGAACACAAAGGAACCGCTCTCCACTTCCGCGCTGCTCTTGGGTCGGTGAAAGTGGATCGGGAGTTGAAGAACTTTGGCACCGCCCTTGACGAGCTGGATACATTGACGGGAATAAAGACGCCTTCGGCTAGCCAAAAGATACACTATGCGCGCGCTAAAGTTCACATGGAGCAGGAAGCGTACAAGGAGGCATTGGAAGAAGTTGAAGAGGCGTTGCGTGCCGATCCGGATTTACAGGATGCTTTGATTCTTAGGGCTCAAATTCAGTATCATATGCGCCAGCTTGTCGAGGCTAGTGAGATAGAAATCGGGATCACGCGCGAAAACAATGTAATGGTGCCGGGCGAGATATTGAAAATCAATTTGCGCGACCCAAGCTTGAACATATCTTCAGTGGGCGCCGATATAGAGGTTGCGGTTTGGGCTGAATCCGGTGACAGAGAGAAACTTTTGCTGCATCAATTCGGCGACAGAAGGGACAGGTTCAGCGCGGAGCTTCCGACCGCATTGGGTTCTCCCGTCCCCGGCGACAAGGTGCTGCAAGTGCTCGGAGAAGATAAAATCAGGTTTGGATATTCCAAAGAATTTAGAGATCGCATGAGTGATCTGCCGCCAGATCCAGACACTGTGATCGGAATTGCCGCGGACGCCCATCTTGCCCTGTCTGCCGGCGCTTTCCTTCCGAAAATAGGTGAGCGAAAACTGGATATGTCTCAAATTGGGCTTTCCTCGGCGCAAAAGAAACTTGGTGCGCGATGTGTGCGACCCGGGAATCCAATCTATGTTCGCGTAACCGACCCGGACCAAAGCAAGACTGCCGCGATTGACAAAGTTGGAGTGAAGCTGAGGACTTCCAGCGGCGATGTGATCCGCTGGCTCGAACTCAAAGAGAATGGTCCATTAACGGGCGAGTTTGAGGGTACCGTGATGACCGCTCCGGCGCAGGCTACGGCCTATGCCTCCGATTCCTCGACTGGGCATGAACCAAATGCCACAATAAGCCCCATTCGCAAGCAAGGCTGGCAGGGATCGACTGACAAGAAGGGCGGGACTCGCATTTTCGGGGTTGATCTAAACGCCAATGTCTCAATCGACAAATTGTCGCTTAAATGGGGTGCCCCTGATAAGCCGATTACCCGCTTTGTCCTCCAAACCTCTCTGAACGGACAGGATTGGGGTCCAGGGAAACGCTATCCCGAACATCCGGCTCCATTTGATGGACGTCCCAATGTCCGGTCTTTCTTGACGGACGACAAGAAACAAAAGAATGCCTGCATCCCTGTCTCTACGCCGAGAGGTCGCAATGTGCCCAACGACTGGCGCGAGAAGATGAATGTGACTTCGGCCAGCAGAAGAGTTCGGTATTCGGCATCATATGTATCCAGTCTTGATCCAGTGAATCTTAAGCTTGTCAGCGGCAAGAGCTTGGACTGCAAAGCCCTTATGCAGTATCGGGCGCTCTTCTATCAACCCGACATGGCGTTGCGGACATTCCGCCTTGAAGTCGATCCCGACTCCAAAGGAAACGCAGGCAAAGATAAGTCGACGACCAAGTTTCTCATAGACGGCAAACCGGCCGAAAAGGATTCCAGCGACCCGATGACCATAAGGCGTGAAATCAGCCCGGGATTGCATGAAATTCAAATCTGGCGGCATGCGGAATGCAGTGAAATGGCAAAACAGAAGCCGGTGTTGCTCTGCGATGTTCCGGGACAGAGCGAATTGCGGCCTTGCCCCGACAGCATGTTTGATCCGAAGACATTTCCGAAAGGTATCCAGGATCTTATACCGCGGCAGCCTAAGATCTCGAAGACAGATGATGGGCTGGATGTGCAATTTTGGGATAAGGAACAGGCGCGCATCTTCCGGCTCGTTATTCATGAATTCAAAGGTCCTGCCCCGTCCATAAAATCGGTCGAACTGACGGATCGCAATGGCGAGCAGGTTTTGCCCGTGAAACACGATTTCGCAAGCTTGCGTGAGAATGATCAGCTTGAGGTTTTGCCTGGTGACCGGATAGTGGCTAGCTATGAGGATCCGGTCCCTGCAAGCAAGAATCGTGCAAGGCACGAACAAAATGTTTCAGTAGCCTACAATACGGCTACTGTAATGGCGACATTTTTGAATTACGAAACGACCAGCGAAGGTCGCAAGTTGGAGACTGAACCAATCAGGCGGTTTAATATGGGCGATGCCGTCGGGTTCGTTATTGAAGATGTCGACTTGGACGCTTCGCCCAAAAGGGATGTTGCCGAATTCAAGGCGACAACCAGCGCTGGAGATACGACTACTTTGAAAGCCGTGGAAACGGAAAAACACAGCGGACGCTTTATTGGGCGTTTCTTTCCTGTGGCGGGAAAGCCTGCTCGTGAATCCGAACTGAAGGTTCCGGAGGGCGGCACGGTTACGCTTGTCTATCGAGATATGGAGAATTTGGATCCGGGAATCGCCGCTAACCGGAGTGTAACCATAGAGCATGCGAGATATAAGACTCCCAAGCTGGGAGTATATACGGCAAACAGCGCATTGCGGGATGGTGACGGTAATCATGTTCGGACGCTTTCCTATAACTACGTGAATGAGTCGGCGTTGTCGCGGAAAAAGTTGCAAGCGGTAATTGGCGGCAGCTTAGTCTTCAATGTTGTGGCTCCCCACAAGGCGCTGTCTGCAAGCAGCGAAATCACGGCTTATGCCCAGGTGCGCCGGAAACCACGCGAGGGTGGCAAACCATTCGATGTCAACCTGCCGGGTACCCGCAAGTTGAGCGGAGAAATCAGATATCAATCAGGCGGGAAAGTGCCGGATGGTTACATGCCGGGTGGCAACAGGGGCCCCGGAAGCGGCAAAACGCCCCTGGACGAAGGTCGTTTCGTGTTCTCGATCGGTCTAAGTCTCGGTGAGCCGCCGGAAATGGCTTTCACTACGGAGTCCGGACAATCCTTCGATCGCTCCGCGATGCGTCGGGGTCTCGTTGTCAAGAAGGGTGACATCGTGGACATAGGGTATGCGTTCAAGGATGAGAACGGTCAAGTCCAATGGAAGACCGCGTCCCTTGAGGTTGACGCACATTCGTCTATGGAAGTTATGGATAGATCATATCGGGAGCCGCTAGAAAAGGTGTATGTTGGCGAATATGTTTATGTCCGCGTGCTCGCTCCGGGACTAGACCAGAGTTCAGATAGGGACCAAACTTCGGTCTTTTTGAAGGCGACGAGCGGTGCGTCTGCGAAATTTGATCTTATGGAAACAAGAAATCACAGCGGGGAATTCCGGGGCAGATTCAAGATCGTTTATGCGGAGAAGGAGCTTCCTGAAAAGTTGCCCCCGGTAAAGAGCAATGGCCTGCCTGTCCGCTACGGGGACGAGGTCGTGGTGACATATACGCCTTCAGGCGATGCTCCCGAGCAATCTGGGACGGTGAAAATAAATATGGGCGCGGACGGCTCTATAGAACCATTTAGCAAGCGTTTTACCGGAGATAAGATGGCGGTGAAAACCACGTTCACATTGGCGGAATGCTTTTTCGAATTGGCCAAGAAGCACCGCAAGATGGGGCCCAAACAAGAGAGCCTGGCGCGTCGCGAGATGGAGCATGCGCGAAAACTCTTGATAGAGGCAATTTCAACGCATCGTGAAGATGACTTGCGCGCCCATGCCGAGTACCTCCTTGGCAACCTGGCACAGGAATATGCGGATCTTGCAAAGAACGATGCGGCCAAGCTCCCTATGTATCAGGATGCGCTGGCTCGGTTTTCAAAAATACCGGTTGATTATCCCGATACCGAATTCGCGCCCAAGGCACAGTTCAAGATGGCACTTGTCTACGAGAAGATGGGCGAGCTTGAAATAGCTTTGGAAGAATATGTGAAGCTGGCCTACAAGTACCCCGAATGCGAATACATTCCTGAAGCCATGTCTCGGCTGGGCGGCTATTTCCAGTCCCAGGGACAGGCCTACAAGGATCAGGCGGATCCATTGAGGGAAAAGGAGGATGATGAGTCCAGGAGCGAAGTTCTGCGTTTGGATAAACTCTCATACCCTCAGTTCATAAAGGCCGCCACAATATTCGCCAAGTTGCAGGATCGTTTCCCCAGCCATAAGCTCGCCGGGCTGGCCGGCTTGCGCGCGGGCCAGAACTATATGAGGGCGCGTCAATATGATAAGGCCCTGGAAGCGTTCGATATTGTTATAAAAGATGAGAGCTATGATGGAGTCGAAATTCGCTCGCAGGCAATGTACTGGAGCGGCCTTTGTCATGAAAGCCAAGCTGCCTTACAGGGAACCGGACGCATAGCGCGATGGAGACGCAGGGACATTATGAGGGAAGCCTATGAGTTCTATAGCTTGATCACATTTGATTTTCCTGAAAGCAAATGGGCCAAATACGCTCGCGGTCGGCTGGCGGATCCCGCGTTTGCGGCGACCATTGCATACGAGAAAAAATGGAACGAGCGATACGCTGAAAGTCTGCGCGAGGCGGCCAATAAGACGAAAGAGATGCTGAAGTGAGGAATTAAGACCGCCCGTAAAAATCTCTGGATTATCAACACAATATAATGTTATGAATGAGCTGGAAAAAAAACTTCTGCGTAAAGAAACAAATGGCATGGAGCCACGGCTTGTGCTCCGAACCCGGACAAAGATAGATGCGGGATGCTGGGTGAAGCGTCCTAACATCTGCTTGTGTGTCCTGGACCATGATTTAATCATCTTGGCTGTGGGCAGGCGCCAATATGCGGAGCGTGTCTCGCTTTCAGATTGCCGGGACAGCCATTATTGCCA
>Ga0102943_1002422_pt1 | contig 10956 bp, 7 predicted proteins | sample SalPonC_black_MG_FD_78174 | JGI IMG/M metagenome (GOLD analysis project Ga0102943, IMG submission 78174) | Salt pond soil microbial communities from South San Francisco under conditions of wetland restoration - Salt Pond MetaG... | ecosystem: Environmental > Aquatic > Marine > Intertidal zone >...
AGTAAGATCGACCAATATATTGACGGCAATCAAACAAAAGCTAAGAATAAAACCAAAGGAACTGTCTCATTAAACTAAATCACATGCATCGGCAGGCATCCAGTGAGCGTCTTTCCCCTCCCACTTAACATTACAGCCTATTGGATTAGTTACCGGAACAGAAACTTCTTTCCCGGACAAATGCTCATCTAATGCTCTTTCTAAATCGTTAACAGTCATTTTCAAAGGATCTTTCGGATTATCAATAGCACGACCGGTATAAATCAGCTTCCTTTTATTATCAAATACAAAAAAATGCGGAGTTCTTAAGGCTCCATAAGCCTTTGCAATATCTTGTGATTCGTCATACAGATAAATCCATGGAAACTTATACTGTTCCATTCGCTTTACCATATTTTTAAAACTATCCTCGGGATATGTATTTTTACTATTGGAATTAACTCCAATAAATCTTACTCCTTCTGAGGCATATTTATCTGCAGTTTTACGAGTAACCTCATCGGATCCAATAACATAAGGACAATGATTACAAGTGAAAAAGATAACCAGTGTATCTTCAGTAAAATCAGACAATTTATAATTTTTACCATCTGTTGCCGGCAAGTTAAAATCTGGTGCTGTTTCTCCTATTTGCAATGTGAAAGCCATATTTCCTACTTTTTCGTTTAGGTGCTTAAATTTTAAACCTACATCATTCATTAAATTCATTAATGATCCAGGTTAAATAATAACACCATTATTCCAAAAATGTTTTCAAAAAATCAGGCTTATTTTTCTGCAGGTAAAGTAAAAATAAAATTACTGCCAATGCCGAGCTTGCTCTCAACGTGAATAAACCCTTTATTTTTCTCTATAAATTCTTTTACCAAAACGAGCCCCAGCCCCGTACCTCCTTCATCTTCAGTTCCTTTGGTAGTATAATTAGTGTCCAGCCGGAATAACTTATCCATATCTTCGGGTTTCATCCCTACACCGGTATCGCGAATAGATATTTCACGGGATGAATTGGTTTTATATGATGAAACCTCAATAACTCCCCCCCGGCCCGTAAATTTCAAGGCATTGGATATTAAATTCCTGAAGATTGTTTTAACCATATTTTTATCGGCATAAACGAAACTGTCCTCATCCAGATTGTTGGTTAATAATATCTCTTTTTGTTTTGCTTTCGATTGGTACAGTGCAAAAGTTTCCTCAGTAACTCCTGATATATTAATATCTTCCGGACTGTATTTTATATTTCCGGTTTGCGATTTAGACCATTCTAACAAGTTTACTAATAAATCATACCCAACCTTTGAAATCTGATACAGGTTCTGGTGGAAATATTTTACTTTCTCTGTTTTCATCTTATCAAATCCGTGTACCAGTAATTGTGACAACCCTATTAATGAATTAAAAGGATTTTTTAAATCATGCGCGATAATGGAAAAGAATTTTTCTTTAGTGACAACAAGATCCTGCAACTCTTTTTCGACCTGTTTCAACTTGCTGATGTCTGAATCTATTGTTACTAATTTGATAACCTGTCCATCATCATCAACAATGGGATTTAAAGTGGTTTGGAGCTTATGTCTTTCTCCTGTTTTTGAAACAATTTCACTTTCATAGATTTGTGATTGCTTTTCGGTTATTGCTTTTTGTATAATTTTATCAATAGCAGGATTTGCACTAGCCTCTTCTAATGTTTTCCCTTTTGTACCAATAAATTCATCGTAAGTATAACCATACAATCTTGTAAATCCATCATTTATCCATTCAATTGTTCCGTCGGGCTTAGCAATAATAATTGCATTTTCTGTTTTACTGGCAACAATTGAAAGTTTCTCTAACTCATGGTTAGCTCGGGACAAACGATAAGCCTGATGCTTGATTTCCTGGTTCTTTTTTCTAATCTGGTCGTTTTGAGATGAGAGAATTTTATTGGAGCGTATTTTGTTACGATAGTTATAGTAGATTAAACCAGTCAAAGCCAGTACAAAAACAGAGACAAGCATAAACATATTCTGAATCACCTTTTGCTTTTCTAACTTTTGCTGTTGAAGAGCTTTATCTTTGGATAAAATCTCTATTTCCTGTTTATGTCGTTCTAATTGATGAGCAGCATTAATTCTTGCTACTGCTTGTTCTTTTTCCAAATTTAGTATAGAATCTTTTGCAGCTGAATAAAGTTTGTGATATTTTAAAGATTTTTTTATCCGCCCAGTTTCTTCATAAAGTTCAGACAAAGATTGGTAGATATAATATTTATCGTTAAAGCTGTAACCTTCACTCAATGTGAGGCTCTCAATCAGAACTTCCTCGGCTTTCTTGTGTTTTTCCTGTTTTAGGTAAATATCTCCAATAATCATCTTGTTTCGAATAAGGCTTCTGTTATACATATATTTCTCGTTAATGGCATGAGCCTTATTTAAATACTCCAGGGCTTTATTCAACTCTCCTTTATTATTATATACTTCTCCAATATTATTTGCAGTAATGGCAATCCCATGTTCTCTTTGCAACTGCTTTTTTATTTCCAATGATTCAAAATAATAAATTAGTGCACTATCAAGCTTATTTTCAGATATAAATACATTGCCAATATTATTCAATAATACAGAAAGAGCTACTTTATTATCAAGATTTTGATTGATTTTTAAAGCTGATTTATAATATTCAAGTGATTTTGAATAATCATTAAAAAGTTCGTAGATATTTCCCAGGTTATTATAAACAATGGATTTAATACCAGGGTCATTAATTTCTTCTGCAATATTCAAAGCATCGTAATTTTTAATTACCGCCTTTTCAAATAACCCTTTTCTAAAATAAACGTCACCCTGAATACTCAGGGCTCTTGCTTTATAATATTTACTGCCGCTTTTTTCAGCAAAACGAATGGCAATATCCAAATTTTCTAACCCTTTATCCTGTTGCACCCTCCTTAGAAACAATATTCCATAATTAATGTACACTTCGGCCAATCCGACTTCATCATTTATATCTTTTTTTATGGATATCGCTTTTTTAAAAGCATATTCTGCAGAATCGAATTTTTGCCGGGCACTATAAATCAACCCAAAATCATTAAATATATTAGATATACCAATAAACTCAGCGTCTTTTTCATAAATAGACAGAGCCCTTTTATAAATTTTCTTTGCTGTATCCAGTTCTCTACGTTCATAATAAATATCGCCAAAATTTTCTAATGCGAAAGCCTGGTTATATGAATCGTTGTATTTCTGGGCATAAGTGTAGGCCTGTTTTGCATACTCCATTGCTTTTTCGTTCGAATATCTAATGAATGATTTAGACAACTGATTAAAAACCTTGGCTTTATTATCCTCATCTGCTGAAGATATCAACTGTTTCAAGCTGTCCGTATTATTCTGTCCTAAACTACAAACAGCAAAAAGTAAGAAAAAGAAGATATTAATCCCCAAAGAAAATCTCATGCTTAAGAGTTAAATAGTAAATCATGTACTATTTTTCTATACGCAAAAAAAGCTTCAGGGATTTAAAAAAACAGGCTTTTTTTATTAGAAAATCACAACAACAACGAGTTAAACAATAGCTTATAAGTAACAGGCGTAGATGCCCTAAACTGCGGATTAAAACTAAACAGTACTACCTGCCCTTTCCCTTTCTTTAACCATACAATAGATGGTCTGTCTCCCAGGATTTTTTCATTTTCAGCATATCCGCTCATTAGAATATCTCTTTCAGGAAATGTTCCAATCACCCGTCGGTCTACATCAAAATAGGGCTGCCAGGTAGTAAATACAGGGCTGCTACGATGAAATACACCAATTTCATCTGGCATTCCATAAGTAATTGGATGGCCCGTTTTTAAATTAATTTTAAGCAAAGACCCGGGTGATGAAAATCCTTGTTTTCTCAAATCAGAGGAAACATCTTTTACCGGAAACTCAAATTGCTGCTTTTTTTTATCTAAAGATATACTTTGCACCCCAAAAAACAATTCTGCAGCATCTCTCCAGGCAATAACATTTCCTCCATTATGGATAAATGTAAGTAATTTCTCATATCCTTCGTCCTCCATTCCTTTCATATATTCGGGAGGATATTTCATAAAATACTGCCTGTTTTCCGATTTATAGCTTCCTTCAACTAATACAGATTTTTGCTCATCAGGAATTACAATTACATCAAAATCTTTACTAAGTTTTGCCTCTTTAACTTCATCCGGTTTTAAAAGGGTAAAAGGAATATTATACGTGTCCAGAACATACCTTGTCCAACCGGCATCCATGGGATGAAAATAACTTTCGATTAATGCAATTCTGGGTAAATTAACAGGCGCTGTTGGTAACGTTAACTTGTCCTTTATAAATACAGGGGTGAAATTTAGCTGATTAAGCACAGCATCGAAATCATTGGAAGCATATACAATAAAACTGCCTGCGGGAACAACTGTCCCGTCCTTTTTGTAATCTTCCAATATTCGTTCAACCCGATAACCATCTCTTAAGGCTGAGAAAACAGCCTGATAACTATTATTATGATCAGCGGTAAGCATAACAGCATTAAACTCCTGAGTTGAGGGTGTAAACAGATTATATGGAATATCAACTTCCTGATAGGTATTTTTAAATGATTCTTTGTTTTGATTAATTTCAAAAACCTTAACTCCTTTATGCAGTGGTAACGACCATGAAGTAATATCATACGGTTCTATCATCTCACCTCCGGGAGTATAATGGCGCTCCGGAAACACCTGTGATTCGAGCATTTCTTTGATAAAGGCCCGGAAAGGTTGTGCTAAGGGGACAACCACATCTCCTTTTGCAAAGGTTGTTTGATTAATCGCTACCTCCTGATTTAATTCATAAACCTTTATTCCGTGTTCATCAAACAGATTTACTAAGTTTACAAGTTCACTTTGATCATGTTGTTGTTTAGGGAATACATAGTAATATGGAGATTCGGTATTCCCCTTTTCAACTTCTTTTTTACATAAATCGTTTCTGAATTTTAAAATCTCATCTTTATATATTGCAGCGGTTTCAAGGTAAGCAAGGGTTGATGATATTTCGTATTGCATAAGATCGCTTAATCTCCACCATCCGCCTTCCCAGGGATCGGGCATGTTAATACTCTTTTTATATTCACCCATCCCTTTTCCATAAGCATTTAACTCATTAGGTTCAACATATATAGGAGTAGCATATTTAACACTTGCTGCTTCGGTTAACATACCTATTACATTTTTCCAAATACAGGTTTCAGTAGACCCCGGCCAATAATCATCAAACAGATAGCTGTGGGTAACTCCTTTTAATCCTTTTTCAGTCATTTTAGTAACAGTTCTTGAGCCAAAAATCTTCATCCAGTTCCAAATACCTGCATCAACATTTTCGGCTATCGGGTCGTGAGGTGGAGCAACATAGTAGCGAGGGCCTGTTGATCCCATTTGGTGCTTTTCGACCATTACCTGTGGAAACCATTCTTTACTAAAAAGATTTGAAATAGCTTTAGTATCCGTTTGTGTTAAGGCCACAAAATCCCGATTATTATCATGTCCGACATACTTATGATAAACACCCGGCATAGATGCACCATCATAGGGTGTATCTTTATATTTTTTGTAGTGATTTACAATCATATTCATCCCATCGGGATTATGATTGGGAACTACCATGTAAACAACATCATTAAGTTGCTTTTTTATTGCTTTGTCATCGGTTGTTAATAATTTGTAAGCAATTAGAGGCAATGCTTGTGAGGGTGCAACCTCATTAGAATGCATAGATAAAGTAAAGAGAAAAAATACTTTCCCCTCGTTAATATATTCTTGCTGTTCTTTCTGCGTCAAATTTGGATTTAAGGCAAGTTCTTTATTAATATTCTTTAACTTTTCAAGATTCTGAATGTTTTCTGCAGAAGAGATAAACATAACATAAATCGGTTTCCCCATAGGAGATAATCCGATTTGTTTAAGCTTTACGTTTTCGGAAACCTCTTCAAGCTTTTTTAAATAAGAAATTAAACTTTCATAATCGAAAAGCATTTTATCTGTTCCCGGATAAAACCCAAAATGTTGGTCTGGCAAGGGGATTGTTTGTGTTTTTTGAGTTTGAGAAAGAGCGGGAACTGCAGTAACTGAAATTATAAAAGTTATTCCCAAAAGAATTCTAAAAATTTGATTCTGTAAAAATTTCATACCTGGAACTTTTATATTAATAAAAAAAACTAACTATTTAGACTAACAACCGGTACTAAAAGTTTAAAAAATTCTCTACGATTAAAATAGCACTTTTAAACATTTTATAAACCCAGGTGTTATGTATTTAAAGAAAAATATAAAGAACATGTTTTTGCAACCTAAACGTTTCATCCTATCTTTCATATTTATTGCTTTTTCCGTTTCCTTATCAGCGCAAAAATACCCTGTGTATAATTTTGAGACTTTTACCCCTATGCTTGGGAAACAGAGCGATACAACGTATGTCATTAATTTTTGGGCTACCTGGTGCAGACCTTGTGTGAAAGAAATGCCGGCATTTAATAACCTCCAACAAGAATATAAAGATAATAAAATTAAGATAATATTAGTCAGCCTTGATTTTGGGAATGACTTGCAGTCAAAAATTGAGCGATTTGCACAAATACACAAAATAAAATCAACCATCATCATTTTAGACGATCCTGATAGTAATTCCTGGATTGATAAAGTAGATAGCAATTGGTCGGGAGCTATTCCGGCTACTTTAATATACAATAAAAATAAACGAAAGTTTTATGAACAATCGTTTACTTATGAAGATCTGAAATCTACAGTAAATCAATTTATTATAAAATAATCAATAATTAACTAAAAACCTGTACTATGAAAAAAATTGTATTTATAAATTTGTTTATTCTGGCATTATTTTCTCAGGCACTTGGCCAGGGATATGTTGTAGGCGATAAAGCAGAAAACTTTAAACTAAAAAATGTTGATGGCGAATATATCTCGCTTTATAATTACACTCCGGCAGAAAAAGGAGCAATAGTTATATTTACTTGTAATCATTGTCCATACGCAATTGCCTACGAAGATCGAATTATTGAAACAGACCAGAAATTCCGGTCGAAAGGATATCCGGTAATTGCAATTAATCCAAATGATCCTGAATTAGTTCCCGAGGATTCTTTTGAGAAAATGCAGGTTCGAGCCCGGGAAAAAAGCTTCCCGTATCCCTATCTCCTGGATAAAACCCAAGAAGTTTATAAAATGTACGGAGCCAAAAGAACACCCCATGTATATTTGTTAAATAAAGAAAACGGAGATTTTATGGTTTCCTATATTGGTACCATTGATGATAATTATAAAGATGCATCGGCTGTTGAAAAACAATATTTAGACGATGCTGTGACTGCTCTATTAAATGGAGACAAACCAAATCCGGATTTCACAAAAGCCATTGGGTGTACTATTAAAGATAAAAACTATAAAAAATAATTGACAAAAATTCATTTTATAAGGGAGGGATAATAATTATTCCTCCTTTTTTATTTAAGGTAAGTCCATAAGAATTTTAATATTTAGTATTTCTTATTTAACTTCGTTGACTATATGGAAGCGTTTTTTTCAACATATGTTTTACCTGCCTCATTAGCTATTATAATGATGGGGATGGGATTATCTTTAGATCAGCGTGATTTCACCAATATAATACGCTATCCTAAACCCATTTTAGCCGGAATTTTCAGCCAGGTTATCTTACTGCCCCTGTTAACTTTTTTGCTTTTTGGTTTCACTAATCTTGATCCCTATACTAAAGTGGGTTTTATTCTTATTACTGCTTGTGCCGGAGGATCAGCAACAAACCTTATTACCCATATTATTCGTGGAAATCTGGCACTATCCATTTCCCTGACAGCAATTAACAGCCTTATTATTTTAGTTACCCTCCCATTAATTGTTAATTTGGGATTAACCATTTTTATTGGCGTCGAACGTGAAATTCATTTGCCTTTTCTGGATACAATTTTTGACATTTTTGTAACTATTCTTATCCCCACTTTTATAGGAATGATTATTCGGTATTATCATTTCAGATTAGCTATTAAAGCAGAAAAACCTTTAAAAATAATCCTCCCGCTTATCCTTTTGTTTGCTTTTATGGGTATTATATTTTTCGATAATAAAGCTGACAACAATCTAAGCAGAAACCTAAGTCTTATACCCTGGGCTTTGCTTTTGAACTTTGCCTCTATGGCTGCTGTATATCTTTTTGCCCGTTATCTAAGGTTAGGAGGTAAAAACAATGTTACTATAAGCATTGAAGTAGGTTTAAAAAACAGTATTATTGGTATTTTTGTAGCCAAATCATTATTAAATAATAACGATATAGCCATGGTATCAGTTATTTATGGTTCAATAACCTTTTTTTCAACTATTTTATTTGGGTATATTGAAAAGAGAATAGAGCTTCTGGGTTTCAGATTCAGAAAATTATTATAAATTTGAAAAGGATTTTATATAAAATAATGTATATTTCAACACCAAATAAAAAAATAAAATTTGCAAATAAATACATTAAAAATCAACAAACATTATATCCAATGAAAACACTAAAACTATTCCTGCAGAGGTCATCATTATTGCTTTTATCAGCAATACTTGTTTTTACATTAACCAATTGTAAAGACAAAAAAGACAGTAAAACAACAGAAGATACTCCCAAGAGTAAACTAAAACGCGAAGAGGTAGAAAAAAGTGTTCGCGAGGTAGTATATCCATTACCCACAGCTTTTGAAGTTACCACTATGATTAATGAAATTGAAGCCAGTTATATCATTGGTTTAACGAACGAAATAGAAAATGTTGATAAATATTTTACGGATAAAGATCAAGCACTAAATTTGGGTGTTTATAGTGCTGATTTAAGTTACGCCAGCACATACCAGATGAAACAAGACATTATAAATTATATGGAAGCATCAGAATATCTTATAAAAGAGCTGGGAATTACAGGTGCATTTGATCGTAATTTTATCGACGAAGTGGGAGAAAACATAAACAATAAAGAAAAATTAACCGAGCTTATAACCAACTCTTTTTATGCTACTTACAAATATCTGGTAAGAAACAACAAAGAAGATCTTTCGCTATTAGTTTTAACCGGAAGCTGGATTGAAGCAATGTATATTTCTTGTAATATATCCGAAACAGTTTATAACGATCCGGAGTTAGTAAAAATTATTTTACATCAGAAAGGTTCTCTAAACAAGCTCCTTGATTTACTAAAAAAACACGAGAGCCATGCAAGCATTGATCAATTAATACAACAACTTAAACCTATAAAAAAAGTATATGATTCTGTTGATGAAACTGGAATAACTAAAAAGCAACTAAATGAAATAATTGAAAAAACAATAGCATTACGAACAGAAATTATTTCATAAAAAGAACAAAATAATCACTAAAGCTCATGAGAAATGCCTCATGAGCTTTTCTTTTATTATATTATTTCTTAAATTTTGTTCCAAAATATAATTCATGGGCGAGTCGATATTAAATGCACTAATACACTTGTTTGCCATTGTGGCTAATGTCAACAAATCCGGTGTTAGCGATAAAGGACGAAGAATTGTTGAAAATTACCTTTCACGGTATTTAAATAATACACTAATAAAAGAATACTTAAAATTATTCGATAACTATCATGAATTTTATCAACGAGAGTTAGATGCTGATGATGTTCAAGGATTAAAAGACAACAACTCTCTTATTTCATTTCAAATTTCAAATGTTTGCAGACAAATTAAAAAAGGGCTGTTGCGTAACGAGCGTGTTATTGTCTTTCTTCAGCTTCTTGAATTTGTTTATGAAGACCACTATGTTACTGATGAAGAATTTGAATTTATAAAAACGGTTGCTCGATCCTTTAGCCTATCAGAAAGCGAATTCAACAACTTCAAATCGTTTATTTTCGAAGGAACTCCTGATAAGCTGGATAAACAAAATGTATTGGTAATAGACAACCAAATTAAGGAATGGTCTGATAACCTGGCCTGGATAATGAAGAAAAAAAATGCCAATACCGGACCAGAATACCAACATATCTATCGACAAAATTTATATGGAAAAATTGTAGTTCTTTACATACAGTCAATTCAAGCATTTATTTTTAGGTATTTTGGCGAACTTAATCTTTTCCTTAACGGAGAAAAAATTATCAATGGCCGTACTTATTTCTTCAAAAAAGGGGCTATTATCCGGGGTCCTAATATCCAGTCCATTTATTATTACGATATTGCAATTCATTTTATCAAAAATGCGGAAAAAAACCGCATTCTATTTGCTGCCGAAGATGTTGAATTTCATTTCAAAAATAGTAAAAATGGAATTCAACGATTTAATTTTTCTGAGCAATCTGGACAAATGATTGCTATCATGGGAGGAAGCGGGGTAGGAAAATCAACATTACTAAATTTACTAAGCGGGAAATTAAAACCCACCCGTGGCAAGGTGAAAATAAATGGCCATAATGTACATTCCCGAAGCAATTCTTTAACAGGGATTATTGGCTTTGTACCCCAGGATGATTTACTTTTTGAAGAACTTACTGTTTTTGAGAATTTATATTACAATGCCCAACTATGTTTTAGCGATTATACAGATGATCAAATCATTGAAAAGGTAAACTCGGTACTCTTCGATCTTGACCTTTATGAAGTAAAAGATTTACGGGTAGGCAATCCATTAAATAAATTTATTAGTGGAGGACAACGGAAACGATTAAATATCGGGCTTGAACTTATGCGCGAACCCATTTTGCTCTTTGTTGATGAGCCTACATCCGGGCTATCATCAATGGATTCCGAGAAAGTGATGAATCTGTTAAAACAACAAGCCCATAAAGGAAAACTGGTTATTGCCAATATTCACCAGCCATCGTCTGATATCTTTAAACTATTCGATAAGCTTTGGGTGTTAGACAAAGGAGGTTATCCTATTTA
>Ga0102943_1002423_pt1 | contig 10954 bp, 9 predicted proteins | sample SalPonC_black_MG_FD_78174 | JGI IMG/M metagenome (GOLD analysis project Ga0102943, IMG submission 78174) | Salt pond soil microbial communities from South San Francisco under conditions of wetland restoration - Salt Pond MetaG... | ecosystem: Environmental > Aquatic > Marine > Intertidal zone >...
CACAGGGAATAAAGAATTCAATCATCTACGGGATATCGATCATTGTCATTTATGTGGTTCTAGGGGTAGTTGTTACCGCCATTTTTGGCGCCTCCGTATTGTCGGAGCTGTCAACCGACCCATGGTTTAACCTGCTCTTTTTTGCCCTCCTCATTGTGTTTGCCATTTCTTTTTTGGGAGCTTTCGAGATTACACTTCCCAATTCGTGGATTAGCAAAGCCGACTCCAAAGCCGACAAAGGTGGTTTGATCGGAATCTTTTTTATGGCCTTTGTGTTGGCATTGGTTTCTTTTTCGTGCACGGGTCCGATAGTAGGAACATTGATCGTTGAGGCTGCTTCAATTGGCGGGACCGCACCTGTTATCGGCATGCTTGGTTTCTCTTTGGCTATAGCGCTGCCATTTGGTCTTTTCGCCGCTTTCCCGGGATGGATGAATTCACTCCCGAAATCGGGTGGCTGGTTGAATTCAGTTAAAGTGGTTCTTGGGTTTTTAGAATTGGCATTGGCATTTAAATTTTTATCAAATGCCGATATGGTGCTTCAATTGCACTTGCTGGAAAGAGAAGTTTTCATTGCCATTTGGATCGTCATTTTCGGATTGTTGACCATGTACCTTCTGGGCAAACTCAAATTGCCTCACGATAGCGATTTGCAACACATTTCTGTGTCAAGGTTGCTTTTGGCCGTCGTTACCGGGTTTTTTACCGTTTACATGATTCCGGGTCTATGGGGTGCACCGCTCAAGTTGATCGCTGCTTTCCCGCCACCACTTCAGTACAGTGAAAGTCCGATGGGCGTTGGTTTCACCGGTGGGGGTGGCGCTGTCGCTGACGGTCATAGCGCAGATCAACACGTAGGACCGCAAGGTATTCTCGTTTATCACGATTATGAGAAAGGCATGGCTCATGCCAAAGAAACAGGTAAACCTCTGATGCTGGATTTTACCGGTTGGGCTTGTGTCAATTGCCGAAAAATGGAGCAGCAAGTCTGGTCTGATCCTGAAATTAAATCGATGTTGGCCAATGACGTTGTCTTGGTTTCTCTCTACGTGGATGAAAAGACCCCACTTCCGGAGGATGAGCAGATCACAGTTGAGCTCACGGGAGGAAGAGAGAAGAAGTTGCGCAATGTCGGAAACAAATGGGCAGCCTTTCAGGAGCTCGAATACGGCGTAAATGCGCAACCTTACTATGTGCTTTTGGATCACCAAGGAGATAAGTTGATTGAGCCTTCCAATTATCAGGACTACGGAACAGTGGAAGAGTTTAAGGATTGGTTGGTCAGAGGCTTGAAGAAATACAAGAACGAGTAGGCACATGGCTACCTACGCTCAAATAGACACATCCCAATTTCCCTTAGTTGTCATCACTTTTATGGAAAAAACATCGAGCGATGAAGATTTTGAGCGGTATCTCAGTGAAATGAAGGATTTATATGAGGCACGCAAAAAACTAGCGATCATTTTTGATGCCCGCAACGCTCCCTTGCCATCATTGAAACAACAGCAAAAGCAGGCGGCATGGCTTAGAAGGAATAATGATCTGCTCAACGAATTTTGCGCAGGCACGGCTTATGTCATAACAAAGGGGACGGTTCGCATGATTCTTCGCGTGATATTTTCGATAACCCCGCAGGCGGCTCCCTACAAAGTTTGCAGCAATATGAATGATGCCGAAGAGTGGGCTCGCGCTCAACTATCTGCTTGAAGTTTCCTTACATTTGATTTATGGACCATCCCCTGAAAGCTCATTTTACCGAAGCCAATGAAGTGCTCAACAGAATTTTGGCCGACCCCTCTTTCTTTGAAAATGTCGAAGCGGCCGGAGCGGCCATGGTGAAATCACTGAACAACGGGGGCAAAATCATTTCTTGCGGCAATGGCGGATCCATGTGCGATGCCATGCACTTTGCCGAAGAGTTGACGGGTCGGTACCGCGATAACCGTAAGGCTATTCCCGCCATTTCCATTTCTGATCCTTCTCACTTGGCTTGTGTGGCCAATGATTATGGATACGAATATGTTTTTTCGCGCTACGTTGAAGCCTTGGGAAACGAAGGGGACATCTTGCTAGGCATCAGCACCAGCGGAAACTCAGGCAATGTGGTGAAGGCTTTTGAGGTCGGAAAAGCCAAAGGGATGAAGCTAATTTCCCTTACGGGAAATGACGGAGGCAAATTGGCCGGCTTGAGTGACGTGGAGATTCGAGTGCCACACAAGGGTTATGCCGATCGCATTCAGGAGGTTCACATTAAAGTGATTCATTCATTAATTGACTATATTGAGCGTCACATCGCTTAAAAGTGCTAGCCAATAAAGTCCGTTTTTCACTTCCAAGAACAAATTTGGGATTTTTAGTCTAGCCCTTTGGCTAAAAACAGAATCACATTATGTTAGTCAAGACATACGGAAGCGCGGTGTATGGAGTGGATGCAATCACCATCACCGTTGAAGTCAATATTTCAGGAGGAATAACTTTTCATTTGGTAGGCCTGCCGGATAGTGCCGTAAAAGAAAGTCAGCAAAGAATCGATGCGGCACTTTCGAACAACGGATTCAAATTGCCGGGAAAGAAAATTACCATCAACATGGCCCCCGCCGATATTCGCAAAGAAGGCTCGGCATACGACTTGCCTTTGGCGCTTGGAATATTGGCGGCCAGCACCCAGATTTCTGCGCCACATTTGGAGGATTACCTCATCATGGGTGAGCTCTCTTTGGATGGTGGGCTCCAGCCGATCAAGGGTGCGTTGCCCATGGCCATAAAGGCACGCGATGATGGCTTCAAGGCTTTTATCCTGCCTATTCAAAATGCCCGAGAGGCGGCAGTAGTTGAAGGCATCGACGTGTTTGGCGTGGAAACTCTTAACCAAGCCATCGACTTGGTCAGTGAAGTTGGAATTCCCGAACCCGTGGTAGTTGACGTAGCCGAAGTTTTTTCCGAAAGGGAATCGCATGCTTCCGTTGATTTTAGCGATGTAAAAGGGCAGGAGAATGTCAAAAGAGCTTTGGAAATCGCGGCTGCGGGTGGTCATAACATCATTTTGATCGGCCCGCCGGGTGTCGGCAAGACCATGCTGGCAAAACGAATTCCCACCATTCTTCCTCCGCTTACACTCGAAGAAGCATTGGAAACCACCAAAATTCATTCGGTGAGTGGATTGTTGGGATCACACGATTCTTTGATTACCGAAAGACCATTCCGAAATCCCCACCACACCGTATCTGATGTGGCGCTGGTGGGAGGAGGTAGCAATCCCAAGCCCGGAGAGATCTCACTGGCCCACAACGGTATCCTTTTTCTCGATGAACTCCCTGAGTTTAAACGATCGGTTCTGGAGGTCCTGCGCCAGCCTTTGGAAGATCGAGTAGTCACCATTTCACGAGCCAAAATTTCTGTAGATTACCCTTCTTCCTTTATGCTCATTGCTTCCATGAATCCATCTCCGAGTGGAGATTTTTTCCAACCGGGAGAATCTGCGGACAGCGAATTTGCCGTAAGGCGATACCTCGCCAAGATTTCGGGCCCCTTGCTCGACAGGATAGACCTCCACATTGAAGTCAACCCCGTGCCTTTCGAAGAGCTGCGCAATCGGGAAAATGGAGAGGGATCAAAGACCATTCGCGAGCGAGTGGTGAAGGCCCGCAATATTCAAACGGAAAGATACAAGGACGAAAAGGAGATATATGCCAATGCACAGCTCAGCCCCAAGTTGCAGAAGAAGCACTGCGAAATTGACTCGGCGGGAGAGGCTTTATTGAAAAATGCAGTGGAGAGACTAGGGTTTTCGGCTCGTTCTTATGCTCGGATTCTGAAAGTAGCACGTACTATAGCTGATTTGGATGGGTCCGAAAATATTGCCACTCAACACTTAGCAGAAGCGATTCAATATCGATCACTGGATCGGGACGGATGGATGATGTAAATTTGCGACGCTAAACCAAAGTCAGGGAAACTTTTGGCACTTGTTTCCCGTAAGAATTTCTAAAATACTCAGTGCTATGCGAGGACTTCTTATCATCTCGATACTCTTCTTTCAGTTTGGATTCGTAACTGCTGCGACCCATGGCGGTGATGGTGCAATTTATCTCGACGAGCGGATGAAGGAAACCAAAAAGAAAGACGCCACTTATTATTGTGAGTTGGTAGGCATTACCAATGAAATGTATCATTATAAGGCTTACTTTCTTTCAGGCGAGCTCAAAATGGAAGGCTGGTATGCCGACGAAAAGATGCAAAAGCCTCACGGGTTTTTTACCTATTACTATCAAACAGGCGAGATAGAATCAAAAGGAGAATTTCGCGACGGGCACAAATACGGCATCTGGCAGCGCTACGATCGCTATGGAAATGAGAAGCCGGAAAAGGTCTATGCCTTTTTGCCCATGCTCAAAGAGCTGGAGAAAGCGAAAGAAGAATAAGTAAAATCCAATTGAAAAAATTCAAAGCCATCTGCTATTCGTTGATGGCTTTTTTCTTGCCTTCAACTATCGAGAACAGAAAAGCGAGAATCATCACCAATCCACAACCGATAAAATTGAAGTAGAGATAGGAGATGTTTTCCGACTCGAACTGATAAAGGGTTAGAATAAATGCCTGGGTCAAGACAGCTGCAAAAAAGACGGCATTTCCTCTGACCCGCTTCAGAAAGAAAGCCGTCAGGAAAATACCCAGAATCGTTCCATAGAAGAGGCTTCCCAAGATATTTACAGCTTCAATCAGGTTTTCGAACAAGTCGGCGTAAAGGGCAAAACCTACGGCAAGTAAACCCCAGAAGGCGGTGAGCACTTTTGACATGATGAGGTAGTGCTTATCATCCCCGTCCTTTTTAATGATTCTTTTATAAAAATCTACCGAGGTGGTTGAACCCAATGCATTGAGTTCGCCTGCCGTGCTCGACATGGCTGCCGAGATGATGACTGCCAAAAGCAAACCCACCAGTCCCGATGGCATGAAATTCAAAATGTAACTGATGAAAACGTAATCCGAATCTTTCTGGGTGTTTTTTGGAAAAGCCTGTTCAACCAAAGCCTTGGCTTCATCGCGTTTCTCGAAGGCTTGAGATTTTAGCTGATTGAGGTTTTCTTCCGCAATGCGTGTGCTCTCTGGAGTTCCGCCTTCTTGTGCTGCCAGCAGTTGGAGCGCTGCCTCTTTCTTTTGAGCGTGAATCTCGTAATGCGCTGTTCTGAGTTCTTCCAGATCAGCTTTGTATTCCGTCCCTTCGACCAATTCTAGCGAAGTGGTATCGAAGAGGACATCGTGCGGTTGAAACTGGTAAAAGACAAACACCATAACCCCTGTGAGCAAAATGAAAAACTGCATGGGGATTTTGAGAATGGCATTGAACATCAATCCCATTCGGCTTTCTCTAACGGAAGCTCCTCCAAGATACCGCTGAACTTGTGATTGATCGGTGCCGAAATAAGATAAGGCCAGAAAAAATCCACCCGTTATTCCCGACCAAAACGTGTAGCGTTTGTTGACGTCGAAGCTGAAATCAATCGCTTCTGTTTTCCCCATTTTACCCGCCAATTGAAGGCCGTCCAAGAACCCGACTTCGCTCGGCAGGTTGTGAATGATGGTTCCGAAGGCCACGGCCATTCCAAAAAGGATTACCGCCATTTGCCACTTCTGGGTTAAGCTTACCGCTTTCGTTCCACCCGATACGGTGTAAATGATTACCAATACCCCCACTACAATGATGGTACCGCTGAGGTTCCATCCCAAAACGGATGAGAGCACAATGGCAGGTGCGTAAATAGTGATACCCGCGGCGAGACCCCGCTGGACCAAGAAGAGGAATGCAGCCAACATTCGGCTTTTTAAGTCAAACCGCTTTTCGAGGTATTCGTAAGCGGTGTAAACTTTTAGTTTGTAGTAAATCGGAATGAAAACCGCCGATACCACAATCAAGGCAAATGGCAGTCCCAGGTAGTTTTGGACAAACGCCATTCCCGACTCATAGGCTTGACCGGGGGTGCTCAGAAAAGTAATGGCGCTGGCTTGAGTAGCCATGACTGAAAGGCCGATGGTGGCCCACTTCATATTTTTGTCTCCCAGAAGATAACCCTGAATGTCCTTATTCTTTCTGGTCTTGTAGGTGCCATATGCTACAATAAACAAAAGGGTACCTCCCAGCACGAAATAGTCTAAAACCGTCATGCTGTGTAGCTAGTGAATAGGTACATAAAAAGGCAGAAAAGCACGAAAAATCCAATGACCAATAGGTACACTTTTCTCCAATTCGTACTGTCAGGGGGTTTATTCGTTTCCTCCATCCTGCGATTTTGACAATGCCAGAATATTTGAAAGCAAGCGGTATGCACCGGAGACTCCGGCGGGTAATTCTCTGAAGAAAGAAATCCCCGAATAGACAAAATAGCCATCGCCGTGTGGAGCTGCGATAAGAGCACCGTTGCGCGAGGGTTCTTCAGGATCTGACCAACCAATAATAGGAACGAAGTTTTCATCCCATTCGTTGGCAAAATAAAGTCCGCGCTCTTGAACCCATCCGTCAAAATCGGACATGGAAATTTGGTTTGGCTGATTGAGAACAGGGTGATTCGGAGCCAAGAATTCAGGACTGGCCGTTTCATCAGTCACCCTTTCTCTTGAAAGTTGAAAGGAGTAGGGGCCGATTTGGTCGTCTTTTAGCCCTCGGCTTGTATTGTATTGTACCAACCATGTGCCACCATTGTACACATATTGATTTAACGCATTGCGTGCAAAGGAGAGATCTTCTCGGGTATTGTAAGCTCGAATGCCCGTTACGATTGCGTCGAACCGGTCAAAATTGCCACTTACCAAATCGTCCTCCCCGATTATTTCAACATCGTACCCGACGGCTCGCAGGTACTTGGCCACTTCATCGCCCGGACCTTCGATGTAGCCGATTTTGGCAATCCCTCCGAGATTCAGGTCAATGGGTACAATCTTCACGTTCGAAGGTGAAAGTTCGATTTGCGTAGGGATGTGATCGTATTCAATCACCCTTAAGTTCTGAAGCTTTTTAGCTTCTCCCTCTTCTTCTTGAAATTCCAATCCGATCAACCCTTCATTCGGATTTGCATCGGGTGTTATCGTGAAAGTTAAGAGTTTGCTTTCGCCTGCTGACGAAAAGCTCAATTGAACTTCTCTTGGTTCGCAGGTCCAACCTACGGGTGGAGTAGGACGCAGTATCCCCGATATTTCTCCCACGTGCGATTGAGCTTTGATCGAGATTTCTTTCACCACTTTTCCTGTGGCTACGATGGTGTTTTCATCAAAGCCCGCTGTGATTTGCGGAACGATGTAGACAGGACTATAAAGAACTGCCTTGGCGGGATCTACTTCTTTTTGAACAACCTCTAACGGAACGGAGAAAGCGTAATCATTAATTTTCAAGTTGACTTGGAGAACCACACTCGGATCGTTTTCGGGTTTTCCCAAGTTCTCGTAGCCCGAAACTTCGTAAATGCTTTCAAAACTCGAATTGAGCCAATAGGGATTGCTGTACTCCGCATCTTCATCAATGGTTAAGTTTGCTTCGGCGTAGTAGAAATCATTCGTTCTGAGAGTTTGATTCGTGGTGTCGGAAAAACCTAATCCCGAGACGTCAAGTACTTCTGTTTTCGTTTCGCCTGTCAAATTGATCTTCACCTCACAGGAGATGGTCGCTCCGGGCACCACCAGAAATTCGTTGGTGGTAGCCTCCATTTCCAGTCCTGCCAGCCTCACGAGGAGTCGTTCGAGTTCTCCCTTTTTGCGATCTACCAGCGGAGTTGATTCAGCTTTTTTCAAAAGATTGAGCGCTTCAATGATTCCGCTGGTGCTGGCTGATGGGTTAGAAAAGTCGTATTCTCGAATAACCATATCTAAAAGTTTTCCCACTTCGGGTACTTCGGTATTTTCCCAACCTGTAGAAATGTCTGACAAAAGGGTTTCCCCTTCACCAACCTTATCTCCTTTGACGTACTGCATAAATTCCGTTTGGTTTCCCATCGGATAGTCCGACCCAAAACCTTGGCTCTTGTGCTCGCTTCGAGCTCTGGCTGCCATTTGAGCGTACGATTCGCCTAGTAAAGTATTGTACTCCCCTGCGTTTACCGTGACAAAATCGTCAGAATTTTGAGCTTGCTCCTCCAAATCCTTCACCCACCACGTGCTGGTATTGAAGTATAATCGCTTCGGTTGCCAAGTGTCTACGTACTCCAATTGTTCGGGAAAAGCATTTGGGTCGGCGGCCATGTCAAAAGCTTCTTCTGCCACTATGGCACTAGCTTCATGGTGTCCATGACCGGCGTAGTTCGTAGGAGGGAATCGAGTGACGATGACATCGGGACGAAACTTTCTGATCACCCAAACGGCATCCCTCAAGATGTTTTCTTTCCCCCATTTGTCGAAAGACTCATCGGCACTTTTGGAATAGCCGAAGTCAACGGCGCGTGTGAAGAATTGCTCCCCTCCGTCGATGTCTCTTGCCGCCAGCAGTTCTTGGGTGCGCAGAATTCCTATGGAAGACCCTATTTCCGTTCCGATGAGGTTCTGCCCTCCGTCGCCTCTGGTCAAAGAAAGGTAGGCCGTTCTGGCGTGCAGATTGTTCTCGAAATAGGAAATCAAACGGGTATTTTCATCATCAGGGTGGGCCGCCATATATAGTATGGATGCCGTATTGGACGCTTTAAGAAGTTCGTGGTAAAGTTCGGAAGAGGATTCTCTTTCGGGAAATTGTGCTTGAGCACTAAAAACGAAGAGTGCAAACAGTCCGGATAGGAGTAGTTTCATGAATTATTTTTTGCCTTTGGAGGCAAATATAACCGGAACTATTCGTGTTGGTTTAGTAAGGTCGAGGGTCAGCACTCATCTTCTTGATCAATTCCAGACTTTGACCTGATCGCATCATTTCGTAGAGCTCTTCAGGGCTGAGCGTATTGAAAGTAGAAATGTCCGCGTCGATTTCTTTCTGAATGCTTTCCAAGTAGGTGTCGAAAGATTCAACGGTTACGTAATAGGTCGTCGAACACGAGTCTGTTTTTCGGCTTACCGAGTAGGTTTCAAACATCAAATTGATGGATGCATTAGCGGGAAGTCGACTGATCTCAGATGCGCTGAGGTTGTTTTTCGGAATGCCTTCTTGTTTCACCGAAACAATTGTCTTGCTGAGTTTTTCACAAGCTGTATTCTCATCCTTCTCGCAAGAGAATTCGCAGTATTCATAGGATGGATCTACAATAAATCTCAGGGTGTCGAGAGCACTTTCCGAAATTTCATCTACTTCGAAAGATGAACGGTCGCCCATAAGATTTTGAGCTTTGTCATTCTGAACCTGGCTATAGGTTAGATAACCGCCTGAAATCACTAAAGTGATCATCAAGACAAAAAGAGTAATATGGCCAAATTCTTTTTTCACAACATAAAGAAAGTTAATTCACTGATATTCCTCCTCTCCTATATCACAAAAGGTGCCAAAACTTGTTAATCGGTAAATTATAAACGAGAAACGGGATTTATTTATTTCTTGATCCACTTTTCTATGCTGAAAGAGTAGTCGTGTTTTTCGTCTTTCGGGTGCTTTTGAATGGTTTCTTTGTCCCATTTCGATTCATCAAATTTGGGATAGAATGAATCAGCTTCAAACGACTCGTGAACTCTGGTGAGGTACATCACGTCTACTAAGTTTTTCTCCAAAGCCAATTTATAAATCTCACCCCCTCCAATCACAAATACGGACTTGTGACCTTCGCTTTTGCAGTATTCCAGAGCTTCCTCGATGGAATTGTAGACCAAAGCTCCCCCTGCTTCGTAGTCCTCATTTCGGGTGAGTACTATGTTTATTCTTTTAGGTAAAGGTCTGTACTTGTGGGGGATACTTTCAAAATTCTTCCTTCCCATAATGACCACACCGTTTAGCGTAGTCTCTTTAAAAAACTTCATATCATCGGGAAGATTCCAGATCAAGTCATTGTCTTTTCCGATGGCTCGGTTTTCGGCAATAGCCGCGATGGAGTATACAATCATACGGCTACGGGAGCTTTAATAAGCGGATGCGGGTTGTAATTCTCCAATGTGAAATCTTCAAATTTAAAGTCAAAAATATCCTTCACGTCGGGGTTGAGTTTCATCGTCGGCAGTGCTCTGTGCTCTCGACTTAATTGCTCGCGAACTTGCTCAAAATGATTTGAGTAGATGTGTACATCCCCAAAGGTGTGTACGAAATCTCCCGGTTCAAGGTCACAGACTTGAGCAATCATTAGGGTAAGCAAGGCATAGGAAGCTATATTAAATGGAACTCCCAAGAAGGTATCAGCACTGCGCTGATAAAGCTGACAACTTAGTTTTCCATCTGCCACATAGAACTGGAAAAGGGTATGACAGGGTGGCAGGGCCATCTCGTCAACGAATGCCGGATTCCATGCACTGACGATGTGACGACGGCTGTAGGGGTTCTTTTTGATATTCTCGACGAGGTTTGAAATCTGATCGATTTTTCCCCCATTCGGCGAAGGCCAACTTCTCCATTGATAGCCGTAAACAGGGCCCAAATCTCCATTCTCATCTGCCCACTCATCCCAAATGCGCACGCCGTTTTCCTTCAGATAAGCGATGTTGGTGTCGCCTTGAAGAAACCACAGCAGTTCGTGAATAATGCTGCGCAGGTGCACTTTTTTAGTGGTCACCAATGGAAAGCCTTCTGATAAATCGAAACGCATTTGGTATCCGAATACGCTTCGGATTCCGGTGCCCGTTCTATCGGGCTTATCCACACCATTTTCCATGATGTGATTGAGCAGGTCGTGGTATGCTTGCATATGAGAATAGATCTGAATCCCAAAGTTACTAAGCCTTTTGCCAAATGGCAGCAATTCGGTTGTGCTACTTTTCCAATGTTTTCAACGTTTATTTATCCGGGGTTTCACGGCATGTCTGACTTGATGCAAAAGAAAAATATATTTGCAAAATCTTCATCAAAGATTAA
>Ga0102943_1002426_pt1 | contig 10940 bp, 13 predicted proteins | sample SalPonC_black_MG_FD_78174 | JGI IMG/M metagenome (GOLD analysis project Ga0102943, IMG submission 78174) | Salt pond soil microbial communities from South San Francisco under conditions of wetland restoration - Salt Pond MetaG... | ecosystem: Environmental > Aquatic > Marine > Intertidal zone >...
CAAGTTTGCCATATCCCGCAGGACCCTTCGAATCCATCCCGAGATTCTCGGGACTGATGGGATAGAATTCGTAACCTGCCGGTACCATCCCACTAAAATCTTCATCGGCTCCCGATTCAATTTTACCACCGATTAATTTGGTAAACCCGGTCGCTTCAATGCTATCTCTTCCGTTTTTGTAGGCGTCTAATTTTTCAGCGGTATCGGCAAACTCTTCAGGCTCGAGTATTTCGTAGCCTTCCCGTTCAAAGGTTTTGTCCATAACCGGCACGATGATGCTCATCATTTGGTCTACCAGAAAGGCTTCTCCTTCTGCAGTAGGTGAGAAGGTCTGGGTGTAAATCCAGTTGTCCGTTTTTAGCGTGGAGGAGGAAGAGATGCTATACATTTGAAGGGTAATGATTCCGATGCGTTTGGGTTCAGGTACATTTTCAGGATCGAGTAGTCCCGTATTGATTAATCCCTCCAGCCAGTAATCTCCGATCATTTGTGATTGAACAAATTTGTCCCATTTCTTATCGGACATTTCGGCAATATCCTCGATGCTTTTTTGAGCTGAGAGGTTGGTGGCCATTGCAAGAGCGATTATCAGTATGGTCTTGGGTAAGTAGAATTGAATTTTCATATTTATTAAATATTGATAAACAAATTTACAGGGAGGCATACCTGTTTGCAATAGGGAGTTTTCCCTATCCTTCAGCATCTGAAATTCTTGACTTGTAGTGTAGTGAACATGGCAGGTGGATAGTTGTAATGGCGTTTTTCTTTTCGCACATTAACACGGTATCTTCCCAATAGGCAAGTTTTCTTATAAAATAAAAAAGGGACCGATCCTTATGATGATCGATCCCTTTTCGCATTGCTGCAAGGTTGTGGTTAGAGTTTATCTTTTTTTCGAAAGAAATCCTTCCTCAAAACCAAAGGTCTGAATTTGTGCATTTCCGCGCCTCCCTGAAATCAGTGATTCCACATTCCCGGAAACATTGAAAATCATCTTTCCGGTAGTTGCTCCTGATGATTTTGGTTTGCAGGAAGAGCTTCTTAGTTGGAGAAATTCATTACCGATGGTAGCGCACTGCGGTGAGCTTTACCTGTAGCGGAGTATGATCGAGTAGAGGGAATACATTTTTTTCGGTATTCACCGCTATGGCTCTGCCGGGGTAGAGGTGTTCAGCTTTGTTTTTGTATACGGCCATGCTACCATCCGATAAAGCTTGGGAGATTTTGTATTGGAAAGATACGGCTCGATTGGTCACATTCTGAATGACGATGACATCTTCAGCGATACCGAGGTATTGATAATCGCCATTGAGACATGATTTATACCGTTCTTTTCTCACGTCCACCGTTACTATCGGTTCGCCGTAATGGTCCGATCCTGCCACCTGATTGATCACATCTATTGAAATTTGAGACTGGACGTCGTAAAACATTGTTTGTCCATTCAAACACTCGGTGGGCGAAGGAACAAACTCTGATTCGTACGTACACTCGTAGATGCACGTTCCGTCATCCCTTACGGCATCCGGTTGGTAATTGCATGCGCTCGGGTCGATACAGCCTTCTTGACAAGAAGGGAGCAGGATGGCGCCTAGGAAAAAAATGAATAAGCCGATGGGTGATTTTGCGAAAGTTTTCATGATTTATTGGGTTTTTGGGGTTTATTAAAACGTTTGTGTTTGTATGGTTTTGGGTGACATTTTTTGCGAAAGCAGGCTATCCTGCGCTCACTTGTGACAGGGCATCTGAGACTTTTTTCTTCGCCTTTTTCGTTTGCTTTCGGCTGTAGACTTCTGCCATGATCATCAGAACTTGAAGTCCTCGGGGGGCAGTTGTTTTTATTTGCGTTTCCATGATTAATGTGTTTTAAGGGTTTGAAATGATTCAGCTACTTTGCGTTTTCGTGTGGCTTGAACTTCTATTTCAAATGTCCCCCGGTAGTGCTGTTTGAATGGCACTGAATTCAGGGAAAGAAGACTCCTTTCTCTATGGAAAAGAGATTCAAGGAATTCGGGGAACGGGCATAAAAAAAAAGACCCAAATGCCTTTAGGCATAGGGTCTTTGGGGGGGGTGGGGTAGGCGAGTTTACACTGTTAGGTGTCCTTTTTGCAATGCCAGATAAATGAGGTGGACGCTATTTTTGGCTTCAAATTTCTGGATCAAACTCTTGCGGTGACTCTCCACGGTGTGGTGAGAAATAAAGAGTTCTTCGGCTATTTCTTTTGTGCTCGATCCACGGTAAAGGTGATCCAATACTTCTTGCTCGCGCTCCGACAGAGACACGTTTTCCAAATTGTGTTTGCGAATGCTCACCGCGAGATCTTTCGCCACTTCCGGACTGAAGTAGTGACCGTGTTGGTATAGGTGCTTTATCGATGTGGAGATGTCCGCATTTTTTTCACTCTTGAGCATATAGCCGTGTACTCCCGCCATAATGCATGGAACGATGACCTCGTGATTATTGTGCATGGTGAGCATCAGTATTTTAACGTCGGGGTGCTTCGCCAAAATCTCTTCGGCTACTTTCAATCCGTTGAGGTTTTCTTCTTCTCCTTTGTCTCCCAAGCTATAATCCAGTAGAATAACGTCGGGAGTTCGACTCTCCAGCTGGGCCAAAGCCATGGACCCCGATTGGGCCACATCCATAATTTCAATCTCTTCATCACCATCTATTATCATGGTGAGTCCATCGGTTACTATGCGGTGATCATCCACCAGGTTTACGGTTATTTTCATGGGTTGAGGGGTATGGTTATTTGAAAGGTTGTTCCCGTAGAAGGAGTACTCATGATTGTCAAGGTTCCGTGGTGTCTTTCTACGCGCTCTCGGATATTGCGTAGCCCAATTCCCGAATGACGGCCTGAGGGGTCAAAACCTTTGCCGTTGTCGTGGTATTTGAGGTTTATTTGTTTCTCTCCATTCAAGTCGATCGAAATGAGGTCTGCCCCGGAGTGCTTCAAGCTATTGCTCAACATTTCTTGGGTTATGGCATAAAGGTCAAATTGCAACTTCTCACCGAGGGTTTCGGGTACATGACTTGCCTCGAATTTGATTGGAATCCCATTGGCCTCCGTCAGCGCATTGATGAGTTGCCTCAAGGCCATGGCATAGCCAAAATTGGAAACGGAACCCGAATATAAGTCGTGCGAGATGCGTCGCACTTCTTGTACTGCCTCATCCAGTAGTTCGGTCAATTTTTCAAAACCTGCTTCATGCTCTGTTTTTAAGGCTTTGATCTTTTTTTCGATATTGCTATTGTAAAGTTTTGCCGTAAAGAGAATACCTCCCAAGCGATCGTGGAGTTCTTGGGAAATTCTGCGACGCTCGGTATTTTGACCTTTCAACAGGGCATTCACACTTTCCACTTCTTTCTTCATCATCAATTCGTCAATGCGGTTTTGCCGCAGTTCAATCTCTTGGGCCGCTATGACTTTACGCTTCCTGAAGAGAACGAACAAATCGAAGAGGATCCCCACCAAGAGCAGTACTACTGAAGAGGAGGCGATTACGATAAATAGTATTAGGTTTTCCTCTTCCATAGTATTCCGATTATTAGAATGATTGACCAAAGGGCAAAGGCAATATCATTTATTAAGTAGATGTTTTTTCCGAATTCAACATTTAATTCATAAGCCAAATCTACTGCACTGTTGGCGGAGATCATAAGCGTGAAATAGACCAAATTGGCCAAACTGAAGGCAAACATTATTTGGGACTGCCCTGCTTCATCCAAAGCGATCGATCGCAGATGCAGGTAGGAGAGAAGAGCCACTACCAATCCTCCCCACACGTAAGCACCACGATGCATTTCTCGGAAATTCGGATAGTAAAACAGGCTGATGATGCTTATCAGAACGATCAGAACTATTCCAATATAGTACCTGAATTTATCCGTTCTAAACCGAGAGTTCTTGGTGTAAAGAATCAGCGTCAATATCCGTTCGGATGGGGCGAGAACATTGTAGATAAAACCTGTTTCAATTTTCATTCGCGTGTAGCAAGGTATATTAGTCCCAAGCTGCATATAATTACTTCCCAAGTCGGACACTACATTCATTACCAGTATAATCGGAATGATGTACTCCCAACCATTTAATTTTCCAATTTTTAGGATATATATCGCCAAAGCAGCGATGCATATCCAGGTAGGCCATAATATTCCGTTTATAAATTCCACCCGTATTTACGAATTAGTACCTCGGTATATAAACACTACTTGCGCAGTGCGGCGGACAAACGTGACCGGCGTCTAGGGCTTTGGCTTTGTATTTTATTTTTAAATCTTTCGCTGCATTTCCGGCTCCAACTGTTTCGTCGTTTTCATAAGGTGTATCGTCTAGGGCAAAGGGACCATCTTCATTGCCAATTCGAAGTACCGGAACATTGTAATTCCTCACCTTGAAGAACCATTTTCCATCAGGGGTTTTATCCATCCCATTGAAAATATACAAGTACAAATCCCCATCTTCATCATCTCGCCATTGCCGATAGAAGGCGTCAAGTTCCTCGCCCTGATGGAAAACCATTCTGGGATGCTTTTTCATATTCTCGGTATCCCTCCAAATAAATGTCCAAGATCTTCTCTCCACATTCCTTCGGTACTTCTCGTAATGTGGTTTTAGATTTAATGAATCTTTGAATTCATGTATCTCCAAGTCGCCGCTGTTCTTCAGGATGAAATAATGGGGGAAAGAGACCCCATTCTCATCCGCATTAAACTCTTTTGGAATGAAGCTAAGATTCCCGGTATCCTGAATACCTGCAGTAACCGCGTAATGAATTTCTTTGGAAATGGTATCAATAAGGTAGTGAAAGACGAGGCCTCGTCCGGCGGAATCGGTTTGTCCCGTCAAAATCATTGCGACGGTTTCATCAATTTTGATTTTGAGAGGTGCTTCTTCTATTTTACCCGCATTGAGCTGGTAGCGTTTGTTAAATTTACGGATAGCCTTGTCGAACTTCGAGTTAGAAATTGGCGCTGACTTCACGCTTACCGACTGTCCGCAGGCTACAGTGCAAAATCCAAAGCCCAAGGCCAGAAGCAGTGTGGCGGTGAGCGATGTTCTCGATTTGTTTTGATTAAGGAGTTTCATTGGTTCAAGGGTTTGGTTAAGTGCAGGGGTGTAAGAAGTTTAGCGTATTATTACTCTTGTGGTTGTGGCACGCTCGATTTGCAATGCGGCGGGCAAACGTGTCCGGCGTCCATGCCCTTATTGCGGTAAGGCTCGTTCAACCCTCTTGCCACATAATCAATGTCATCAGTGGGGAAGGGAATGGTTTCATTCCCAAAGAGGAATATGGGGGTGTAGTAATTTTGCGTTACGCCGGGAGTGAGTCCTGAACCATTATAAACGTAGAGATGCAGTGGTTTTCCCACTTGGTACTCGTCGTAAAATAGTTTCAATTCTTTTCCTTGGTGGTAGATCATCTTCGGGTGGTCGGCATTCGTACTGATGGAGATTTTATTCTGAGTAATCTTATTCTTGAATGAATCGGTAAGTTTATTGAATGTGCCCTCCGTCTTCGGCTTCATGTAAATTTCATTTGCCGCTAATAAGAGATGGTATTCGTGGGGGTATTCAGATGTGGCCGGAAATGGTTCATGGCTGAATTTCATCTCACCCTTATTCTGGGTTCCGACTCCCATGAGCAGACAAATCTCTTTGGTTTCTTCAATAAATCCGTAATGAAATACCAAACCTCTGTCGTCGGAGGATGAGAGAGCTTTTATAATATTGATCAGTGTGTCGGACACCGCAACTTTAATTACCCCGTTGTTCAAACCGTCCGAAGAGCTGTATTCTTTGCTAAAGTCTTCTTGAAGAGTTTTAATCGACTGCGCCGTTATCGGGGCTGTTACGGTATATACGATGTCCCTCTCCGAGCTTGAGTCCGGTTCAATCCCGTCAGCTTGTTGTTTTTCAGTGGAATTTTCCCCGCATGACGTCAATACGAGAATGGCCGCAGCAAAAAGTATGATTCTCAAGGGAAGATTTCTCAATGATAAGCGCGGTATGTTGCTCATAATAATTGGTTTTGGTGCAAAGGTCATGTCAAAGAAAATAAAATCTTTCACTTGATTGATGTGTTTGCACTCACTGAATTCAGGGATGTAATTTGGAAGTGGTTTAAAACGAGACGGGCAATCAATGGAAAAACTCAAGAAATGGGGATTTCCTTGGAACTTCAAAATCAGTTCGCTAGACTTGTATGCGCCTGTTCGCAATAAACAACCAAAACTCAATTATTCATGAAGTCCCGTAAACGACCACTAGCCCTGATGAAATCCATTTCCCTGAGGAAGACATTGATGATGTCGCTATTGGTGACCGCAGTCGCAAGTTGTTCCTTGGTGCCCTATTACGATGCGGGTGTCATCGAGCAAATTGAAGAGACTACTGCGACTGCCGACCGCTTTTACCTGCTGATGGCCATGGATTCCACTTCAGAAGATTCACCTCGGAAATACGATGCAGCAGAACCGTACTACTACGATCTTATTCTCGATTTGCGAAAGGTGAATAGAATGAACGAATACCGTAAGAAAAGCGATGCATCGACCAAGCAAGTTGATTTGACCATCGACATCATTGAAACGCAGAAATCCTTGCACGCGAGTATGGAGCGATTGGATGATCCGGGGCTGATCGAGTTGCACCGATCTCAAACCATGGATGCCTTGTATATACTGAGGGCTACAGAATCCCGATTACCCAAACAATCAAACTAGAAGCTTATGTCATTTGAAATCGATGAAGTAGTAGGAGATATGGCCGAGGCCATTAAAGGATCATTGAAACAAGACTGGCCCGATGCGAAGGAGGCGGTTAAGCAATTTTTGGATCGCCGAAAAGAGCGGATGAAGCTGATTGCCGAATTGGTGCTAAAAGGCGTTTTGACCACTGAAACGGCCAAGCCATACTTGGACATAGAAAAGAAACTGCTCGAGATGGAAATTTTGGGCGTATCGATCATCACCAAGGCTATGGCAGAAAAAGCCGCCAACAAGGCAATGAAGGTTTTGGTGGATGCTGTGAAGGCGGCAATTCCTGTCTGAATCTTTCATGGAAATCGACAAGAATTTGTCGGATTTCGATTCATTCAAGCTTTATTTTCAATATCAGGATTGGTTCCCTGTCAAATTTGCAATTCTTTCTACCAATGTGGGTAAGTCAGGAATCGTACCGGCCACATTCCCATTATATTCGTGATTCATCCAATCTTTAACATACCATTATGGAAATCAGCAATAAGGATCACCAACCGGCCGTATTTGAGGCACCCGAAAAGATTCATTGGAACCACTACTTAATCGACGGGAAGATGCACAGTTGGTCGGGAGACATGGAACAAGTTTATTCACCGATGGGCCCCGTCAGTGCTGATGGAAGTGTAGAGAGGACTTACCTGGGCGAGTCTCCTTTGCTGGAAGCAGAGGTGGGCTTGGAAGCGCTGGCTGCCGCCAAAAAAGCATACAATAATGGTCGCGGTCATTGGCCTACGGCAGCTGCAAGCGTTCGGGTAGATGCCATGGAGCGATTTCTCCATTTGATGATTGCCAAGCGCGAAGCAGTGAGCACCATGCTGATGTGGGAGATTGCCAAAAACAAATCCGCTGCCTTTAAGGAGTTTGATCGGACGGTGGATTACATTCACGATACCATTGAAGAATACAAAGAGCTGCAAAGACGAGGCTCGCGCATTGCTTCCAAAGATGGAATCGTATCGCAGATACGCCGAGGACCGCTTGGGGTGGTACTTTGTTTAGGACCTTATAATTATCCCCTTAACGAAACATTTTGTTTATTAATTCCCGCCCTGATGATGGGGAATACGGTGGTCTTTAAACCCGCCAAATACGGAGTATTGTTGCTCACTCCTTTAATTGAAGCTTTTCAAGAAGCCTTTCCCCCGGGTGTGGTCAACATCGTCTTCGGCCGTGGACGAACACTGGCAGGACCGATTATGCAAACGGGAGATGTGGATGTCTTGGCTTTGATCGGAGGGTCGAGCAGTTCCAATGCGCTGGTATCGCAACACCCCAAGCCCAATCGCTTGCGCCAAGTGCTGGGATTGGAAGCCAAAAATCCCGCGATTGTCTTTCCCGATGCTGACCTCGACCTTTCGGTAAAGCAATGTGTAAACGGGGCACTGAGCTATAATGGTCAGCGCTGCACGGCCATCAAAGTGATTTTCGTGCACAAGAGTATCGCGAAGGATTTCGTTACCAAACTGGCCGAAGCCGTAGACCGGCTAAAACTCGACCACCCCGCGACTGACAGTGAGTTGACACCTTTGCCCGAAAGGGGTAAAGTAGCCTCGATGGAGGCTTTGGTCGACGATGCAGTAGCCAATGGAGCAAGAGTAATGAACCGGCATGCCGGCAGGGTGAACGACACCTCTTTTTTTCCCGCGGTGTTGTATCCCGTATCTGAGGATATGGAGATTTATCGAGAAGAACAATTCGGGCCGGTGGTCCCCGTGGTGGAGTACGAAGACCTGGAAGAAGTAATGAAGAGCATTGCCGCCTCAGATTACGGACAGCAATGCAGTCTCTTTAGTCAGGGTGAAGCCACCATCGCCTCGGCGGTGGACAATATGGTGAACCAAGTGTGCCGAGTGAATATCAACGCGTCCTGTCAGCGAGGCCCCGATTACCTCCCCTTTACCGGAAGGAAAGACAGCGCCGTGGGAACCTTGAGCGTGCACGATGCATTGCGTTCTTTCTCCATCCGAACCGTGGTAGCCACCGATACCGGTCAACGTGAGTTGGTAGGGAAAGTCGTATCAGGAGGCAAGAGCAATTTCATGACGACGGATTATTTGTTGTAAGAGACCTTTACCTTTGGCTTTTTATTTTAGTGGGTCGTAGAAAGTTTAAATCTCGAAAGAACCGAGGTGGGATGCTCACCAATACATCCGTGTTTCTGATGTTTGGTTGGGCTTTTTGTTTGGCCATATATGGCTACATCTTTTCGTATGCCTATCAAGAGAATGTGAGGGTGATTTCCTTAATGGTCATCCCACTTGGGTTGGGTCTGATTTGGGAGAATTGGAGACTTTCAGGAAATTGGTATCATTTGCAAATCAAACTATTGGGAGCGCTACTCTTTAGCCTCTTCGCTTTTTTATATGGCAAAGGCGAAACTCATTATAATTTTGAAAGTCACTTGGAGATTTGGCCATATGCTTTTATTGCAATTTTCACGATAATATCTGTAATCTACCACGACGAGCGGGTTGTGCTCAGGGTCGGTGTAGGACTTACTTTATTGCAATCTCTTTGTTTGTTTTATTTCACTATTGAAAGAGGTTGGATGGATCCGTCCAATGTTTTTCAAATCGGTCTGTTGATTCTCATCGGTTTATTCTGTCTCTTTTCTATTTTTCATTCCCTGAATTACACCAAATTAACTGAGCTGAACAGGCTGATCTTAAGTATTTTTAGTTGCTTGGCGATGCTGATTTTCGCAGTTGATCATGCCATTCAGGTACTTCAGAGCGATGTTGCGGTAAATGAGCTATCCATTACTTTTGGGATTATTGCAATGGAGTATTTCCTGTTGGGAATTGCATTGATGTACATTTTTCAAAATTTTCTGATGCTTGAGGTGTATCTACCCGGAAAGAATCGGTTTTATAATCGGTCGCATCGGGAGGTCATCAAAAAGATGAACGGATTGCACATTGCCAGATTTGAAAGTTCTCAACTCCATCGGTTTGATGCTTTTCTCATTATTGGCGTCTCAGTTCCGCTTCTGTATATCAATTATCAATACGCGTTCATTCATTATTATTCCCTCATTTGGATTCTGTTTTTAATTGCTCCATTATTGTTGGAATTACGGCGGCTCTTTTCAACCGAAAAGAGAAGAATTTCTCATACCAAATAGAATCCCTGATCAATATTTCGGGGAATGTTCCCGATTTTGAATTGATCATGCTGCATTCTTGAAAGCAATTCCATTTTTTTTGCGTTTGGTATTATGACATAAAAAAGCCCCCTTGTCGAAACAAGAGGGCTTTCCGTATTTAACCAAATCAACGTCTTGAAATCCATTTGAGACGTCAACATTATTGCTCAGAGAACAATCACTTTAATGTGAAATAACCAGTTTTTTCACCTCCATCTGATCTCCTGAGATCAATCTTACGAGGTAAATTCCATTGGTTAGAACAGATCCGTTAAACTCAATTCGTCCTTCAGGTTGATCGATGTTACCGCTTATCAGTGTTTCCACTACGCGGCCTTGCATATCCAATACTTCCAGTGACATACGCTGTTCGGCCAAGGTAGAATAAGTGATAAACGTGCTTCCTTCCGTTGGGTTGGGAGCAATGGTCAGGCTCATGTCCACCACCTCGTACTCGGTTGTGATAAAGCTCTGTATGGCTACGGCGCTCACGCAACCCGACGCCAAATCACCGTTGAAGAAAATGTCAGGTGCTCCCGTGGCGCTCAGCAATTCAGTGCTGAAGTCGGCAAGGTCCAAAGCATAAAGTCCATCCCCTTCAGGGCTGCTTCCGTTGGCCAAAAGCAATCGGCCGTCTACCAGCGGACAAGCTCCGTTGATTTCGGTTAGCTCCAATGAAATAACGCTGTTGTCGAGGAGGTTGGTCAAGGTATTTTCAATTCTGTTGATCAACCAGAGCACTTGTTCATCGGGCGTTCCCGTGGCGATCAAGTCCCCACCGTTTACATCGACACCGGAGAAGGCCACTGAGGCCACGGCAATACCACCGGCGATTTCGACGCTGTAGACCACGTCATTGGAAGCTTTGGCGATGTAGAGAACACCATTCAAATCAAAAGTTGCGGCGGGAAAACCACTGAGAGATTGGCCCGCAGCCGTTTCAACCGGAATATTTTGCTGAACGTAGGATGCTGCAACCGGGTCAAAAATATCGATGGAGCTTCCTCTTACCGCGTAGATCAATC
>Ga0102943_1002428_pt1 | contig 10937 bp, 8 predicted proteins | sample SalPonC_black_MG_FD_78174 | JGI IMG/M metagenome (GOLD analysis project Ga0102943, IMG submission 78174) | Salt pond soil microbial communities from South San Francisco under conditions of wetland restoration - Salt Pond MetaG... | ecosystem: Environmental > Aquatic > Marine > Intertidal zone >...
CTCGAGCGCTACCGCCTGTTTGCCTACGACTGGAAGCATTGCAGTCTTTACAGCGGGCGGGTGCACCACGAGCCCTACCCAATCCAATCTGCCAGGCAGGTGGAATATTCCAAGCGCCTCTTCGAACTGGGCGGTCTCGAGAAACCGGATGGTGCGCCCATCAGCGCTTTGTCTTCAGCAGGGGTCGATATCACCGTGCATCCGCTCGGGCGGGTGGGCTAGAGCACATCCATGAATTATAGGCACTGTGTCTATAATTCATGGATGTGCTCTAAGGCGGAATCAAACGATGAAGAAGGCGCCTGCTCCGGCCACGACCGTGGCTCCGAGGGCAATGGCGATATGCTTGCGCAACTGCGGGGCACCAATGCTGAATACCAGTCCGGCTTTGAGGACGGTATTTGCGATCGCCGAAAGGATAAGTGCCTGGGTCGCGATCTGGAGCACGACACTGCCATCTTTGAGATTGTTGGCGATGGAGAGTGCGATCGCGTCCATGTCGGTCAGGCCCGACACGAAACTGAGGGCTAGTAGTCCGTCGGACAAATCGGTCTCGCTCAGGACTTTGACGAGAAAAGAAACAATACCGTAGATTACGGCGAATTTCACGGCGATGGATAGACCCAAAGGGTTTTTCAGGTCGGGGATGTCCGTCGCTTCTTTACTTTGTTTGCTCAGGATTCCGACAAAAGTGGCATAGATCAAACCGGGGAGCGCCATGATGGTGAAGGGGAGATAGAGCGCCTGGATGAATGGCGGGTAGATGAACCCAAGTATGATCAGGACCCGGCCCAGCATGATGGTGCAGGCGAGCACGATGGCCAGGGCAAAGCCCCCCGAAAGTTCCGGGTAGGCTTTCGATTCGCGGCTAAAGGCCAGGGTGGTGGCGGTGCTGGAAGCCAAGCCGCCGACCAGTCCGGTAAGAATGACCCCCGCCTTCGCGCCCAAAAGCCGCATTAGAATGTAACCGATAAAGCCAAGGCCGGATATCAAAACGACCATCAGCCAAAGCGAGTATGGGTTGATCGCGTCGTAGGGGCCATAACCTTCGTTCGGCACCAGCGGTAGAACAACCCCGGTCACGGCGACGAACTGCAAGGCCGAGCGGATATCCTCGTCGGTAAATCGACGGGTCCAGGCATGGCTCATCTGTTTGATGCCAAGCACGATCATGGTGAGCGCTGCGAGCATGACCGCGAAGAGCAGGTGGCCCCAGTAAACCAGGGCACCCAACATGATCGTAATAATCGTGGCCGCACCCGTGGTCAGGCCGATCATTTCACGTTTGTCCGATGCCAAGCCGTGAAAAATCAGATGGGCACCGATCAGAATCATTGCGATGAGGAAGGCATAGGGGACGTGCTCGCTGTCGATGTAGGCGGCGGTGTAGCCAATCAAAGCCCAGAGCACGAAGGTGCGCAGGCCGGCAAAGTGATTCGCGGTCTTGTTGTCATCCTGTTGCTCGCCCCATTGCCGGATCATGCCGATCAGGGCACCGAGGCTGGCGCTGACAATGAGCGATTGGAGTAGGTCGTCCATCAATGCTCGAGGATTTCGACTTCGTAGCCGTCCGGGTCGGTGATGAAGGCCATCTTCTTTCCGTCGGCGAATTTCTCACGCCAGTTCGACGGCCAAAGGTCCATCTCCAAGTCCATCTTCTCCAACTCCTCGCAATAGGCGACAATGTCTTCCACCCGGATGCAGGTGTGCACCAGATCCTCGGGAAATTTGACCTCGAAGTCGGGCGAAAAGGTAAGCTCCAGTTTATGGGCGCTGCCGGGAATCTGCAGGTGTGCCAGTTGGTTGCCACTGGGAGATTTATCCGTGCGTTTGAGCACTTCGAAACCGCAGGTGCGGCAATACCAGTCGATGGATTTTTCCAAGTCGGAAACGCGGATACGGGTGTGGTCGAAGGTGATTTTCATGGTGCGTGTTGTTCGTTGATGGTTGCGAGTTGTTTGTTCGACTGATGTTTAGCGAACAAAGCCTCAGTTTCAACCAACAACCAACAACGGGCAACGAACAAACCTCACAAACTCCGCACCACGGCTTTCGCCACGCCTTGGACGCTCAATTCCGAAACGGGATATAGTTCGGGGTAGAACTTGTTTTCCGCTTTGAGGTAGGGTGGTTCGCCGGGTTTTTGGATGTAGCGCTTCAGAGTCGTTTCGCCGTCGATCAGCGCGGCTACGATATCGCCGTCGCGCGGTTCGCGCGGTTCGACCACGACCATGTCGCCTTCGTAAATTTCGGCGTCGACCATGCTGTCTCCGCGGATTTGCAGGGCGAAGGACCGGCGGCGATTGTTGAAGCCCGCGTGCTGGATGTCCACCTGCAGGCGACCGATCTCGCCGGCCGGCTCGACCCGGTCGGGGTAGCCGGCCGCGATATCGCCCATAATGGGAATGTCCACCACCTCGCTGGCATCGGTCGGGATATCGTCCATATCCGGCGCGTCGGGGCGATTAATGCGGAAGGTTCGCGCCTGTCCGGGAATGCGCTCGATCATGCCTTTTTTCTCCAGAGCCCGGAGGTGACCCATGACGGCGTTGGTGCTTTTGAAACCGAACTTCTCTTGTATCTCCCGGATGCTGGGCCAGTAGCGGTTGCGCCACTCGTAGTTTTCAATAAAACTGAGAATCTCTTGTTGTCGTGCAGTGAGGTCTTTCATTGTGTTCACTTGTTTAGGTGAACACTTGAACATTGTCAAGCCTGTGGATAAGATGTTAACAAGTGGCGCGGATGCGGTTTTTCCGAAATAATAATAAGCGTTGAACAAAAACAGCCGAGCGCTTTCGTGAACGTTTCCATGACTTTTCGCCCAGCCTTCAAACCAGCCCCTGTTCTTCCGGCAATTTGGCTGTGCCTGGCGTTTTGCCTTACCGCCTGCGAAGGCCCGCCACGGGTGGAGCGCGGAGAGCACGAGCTTCCGGAGGATGTGGAGGTCGTCGACTGGGAACCGGGGAGTTATGGCGGCATCTTCGTGCTCAACGAGATCAGCCAGCCCACGACTTTCAACCCGCAGGTGCCCAATGACCGCACCACCAGCCAGATTCTTTCTTACATGCTAAGTGCGTTGGTGGGTTTCGATCCCCGCAGCTCCGAGTTTGTGCCCGACCTGACGAAGTCCTGGGAGGTGAGCGAGGATAAGCGCTCCTATACCTTTCACCTGCGGAAAGGCCTGCGCTGGAGCGACGGCACGCCCTTTACCGCCGATGACGTGATCTTCACCTTCGACTGCATTCTGGCGGAAAAAGAAGATCCGGCCACCGGCGAGATGCTGCCGAAGTATCCGTCCCGCTACTACAAGCAGTATCACATCGCCGGCGAAAAGCTGCGCTACACGAAGATCGACGAACATACGGTGCGTTTCGACCTGCCTACGATTTATGCCCCTTTTATCTATGACATCGCCTTGCCGATCCTGCCGAAGCACAAGCTGTATCCATCCTTCGAAGACGGCAGTTTTCTCAAGCAGTGGTCGACGCAAACCGCGATCGAGAATCCTGAAGGGATCGTGGGACTCGGGCCTTTCGTCATCCACTCCTATCGGCCCGGCGAGCGCCTCGTGCTGAAACCGAATCCCCACTACTGGAAGGCGGACAGCGAAGGGCAGCGGCTGCCTTACCTCGACTATCTCGTGTTGAAGTTCGTCGCGGAGTCGAATACGGCCGTGGCTCACTTTGCCACCGGCAAAAGTGATGCCGCGGCCATCGGGGCGGACGATTATGCCTGGGTGAAAAAGGCGGCCGATACCTATGACTTTACCATCTATGACCGCGGGCCCTCGACGAGCGTGAATTTCTTCTGGTTCAACCAGCATCCCGGTAGCAACGAAGCGGGCGAACCCTATCTGCCGCCACACAAATACCGCTGGTTTACCGACAAGCGGTTCCGCCAGGCCGTTCAATACGGCACCAACCGCCAAGGCATGATCAATGCCCTGCTTTTCGGGAAGGGAGAGCCGCTCACCTCGATCATTCCGCCGGCCCAGGGAAAGTGGCACAATCCGGATTTGCCCGAATACGAATATAGCCCGGAAAAGGCCAAAGCCCTCCTGAGAGAAGCCGGCTTCCGCTGGCGCGAGGGCGGGCAACTCGTCGATGCCGAGGGTATTCCGGTCGAGTTCACGCTGCTGATGGTGGAAAGCGCCTCCTACGATAAGATCGGGATCACCTTCGTCGAAAACATGAAAGCCCTCGGGATGAAGGTGAACATGGAACGCACCGACTTTGCGACCTTGCTCCGCCGCACGGACGATACCTTCAACTACGACATCACCATGCTCGGCTGGGGCTCAAGCAGCGCCGCCTACGATCCCTCGGGGAGCAAGGCCCTCTACCTGAGCAGCGGCCAATATCATCAATGGTATCCCAACCAACCGGAACCCGCGACCGAGTGGGAAGCGCGGATCGACGAGCTGATCGGCCTGCAGGAGCGGACGCTGGATATGGACAAGCGCATCGCCTACATGCACGAGGTGCAGGCCATCCTCGCCGAGCAGTTGCCGCTGCTCTATGGATTTACGCCTTACGGCTACACCGGCATCAAAAATAAATGGCGGAATATTTACGTGCCGTCTGCCGGGACCAGCCTTTGGAATATCGAAGTGATTTGGGAGGGGGAGGAGTAAGCTGATGACCGCCTTTATCGTCAGACGTTTGCTTGCGCTCATTCCCCTGCTGTTCGGGGTGAGCCTCTTGGTCAATCTCCTGATGTATCTTTCGCCCGGCGATTTTCTTACCCAGGCGCGCGCCGCCAGGGACATCGATCCCGCCATGATCGAGCAACAGGAGCGGCAACTCGGCCTCGTCGATGCCGAGGGCGAGCCGACCCGCTGGTATGTGCGCTACGGGCATTGGCTGGCGAATGTCTCGCCGGTCAAATACGGCCCCTGGGTGGGGGACGACGAAAAAGGCCTGCACTTCGGCTGGCCTTATTTCGGCGAGTCCTGGACCTATAAGGTCGAAGTCTTTTCCTTGCTGAAGCAGCGCGTTCCCGCGACCTTCGTGCTTTCGCTTACCTCGCTGATGTTTGCCTGGTGTCTGGCGATTCCCATCGGGGTGCTGGCGGCGATCTACAAGGACTCGATCTTCGACCGGATTAGCAGCTTGTTGGCCTATGCGGCGCTTTCGATTCCCGAGTTCTTTCTCGCCATCCTGGCGGTGTATTTCGCCGCCGTGACCGGGATTTTCCCGGAGGGCGGACGATCATCGGTGGAGAGCGAGTTTTATCCCTTCGGTCTGCGCATTTTGGATTACGGTTATCACCTGATTCTGCCGAGTATCGTTTTGGGCATCGGCAGTGTCGCGGGAATGATGCGGGTGATGCGCGCCAACTTCATCGACTACATGCAGGCGGAGTTTGCCACCACGGCACGGGCCAAGGGGCTGCGTGAGCGCGTCATCATGTTCAAGCATGTGCTGCGCAACGCCATCAATCCGCTCATTACCTCTTTCGGATATTCCTTCGCCACCCTTCTTTCCGGCGCTTTGCTGGTGGAAAACGTGATGAACTATCCCGGTCTCGGTCAGCTCATCTACGAGGCGCTGATCCGGGAGGATCAATACGTGGTCATGGCCGGTGTCCTGGTCGGTGTGGTCATGCTGGTGCTGGGGAACTTGCTGGCCGATCTTCTGCTCGGCTGGTCCGATCCGCGCATACGCTTGGAGGGCGGCAGTGGTTCGAAGGGCGGGGTCAAGGGCAGCTACTGGCTCTGGATCGGCCTGATCGGTATCCTGATGGCGGAGATACTACTGGAGGCCTTTGCACCCGGGGCGCTTGCCGTGATCGCGACCGTATTGAAGTATCTCGGCACCGTTTTGGTGGGCTTGCTTGCGGTGGCCTGCGTCGGTCTGGTCGGCTATGTCGTCTACATTCTCTTCAAGCAACTGCTCGGCAAGGTGCTGCGTCGTCCGCTGGGCCTGAGTGCCCTGGCGGTCCTCGGGCTGCTCTACTTCGGCGCGCTCTTTGCCCCCTTCATCGCGCCCTACGAGATTACCAGGCAGAATTTGGACAAACCCTATCACCCGCCCAGCGGGGTGGTCTGGAAAGAGGGTGGGCTGCACGCCAAACTTTACACGCAGGATATCCTGGGCTCCGCTCAATACAGTCATGCCGAGGGCGATACCGCGCCGATTCGCTTTCTTGCCAAAGCGGAGCCCTACCGGCTGTTCGGCTTCATCCCCATGGAGCGAAAGCTCTTCCAACTCGACACCGACAATCCCGACGATCGTTTCTACCTGCTGGGGTCCGATGACACCGGCCGCGATATTTTCAGTCGCCTGCTGCATGGCTCACGGGTTTCCCTCTCGATCGGCTTTATCGGAATTTCCATTACCCTGATCCTCGGTTTTCTCGTGGGCGGTTTGGCCGGTTATTACGGTGGCACGGTCGACTTTGCCGCCATGCGTCTGGTCGAACTGCTCATGTCGGTCCCCGCGCTCTATCTCTTGTTGGCCCTGCGCTCGGCTCTCATGGGGCCGGGGCTTTCGCCCACGCAGACTTATATCGTGATCATCGTCATCCTCTCCGTTATCGGTTGGGCGGGCACCGCCCGGATCATCCGCGGCATGACGCTCTCAATCCGTAACCGACCCTTCGTGCTCGCGGCCGAGAGCATGGGTCAATCCGTGCCGATGATCCTGATCAAGCATATCCTGCCCAACCTGGCCAGCTACCTGTTGGTTGCGGCCACGCTGGCCATCCCCGGCTACATTCTCGCCGAAGCGGCGCTCAGCTTCCTCGGACTCGGGATCAGCGAGCCCTCCGCCAGTTGGGGGCTCATGCTCAAGCAGTCGCAGGGCAACATGATCGTCTTCTTCATGAACTTCTGGTGGATGCTCACACCCGGTTTCGCCATCTTTATTACCGTGATCGCCTACAACGTGCTCGGCGACGTGCTCCGCGATATCGTCGATCCGAAAATGCAAACGCGATGATTTTGTTTTGAACCGTTAATTTACGTGAATTTACGCGAATAGGATGTCTTTCATGATTCTTATCATCAAAAACTTTCTTCCCTTGTTATCGGTAAGTTGTTCATTCTTTGCCGTGTTCATTAATTAACGTTAATTAACGTAAATTAACGGTCCAAAATCCCATGTCAGAATTACTTCAAGTTAAAGATCTCCGGATCGCCTTTCATTCACGGGGCGAGGCCAACGAGGTAGTGCGCGGGATCAGCTTCAGCGTGGGTTCCGAGGGGAAGACGGTCGCGATCCTGGGCGAAAGCGGTAGCGGAAAGAGCGTGACCTGCCTGGCCTTGACGAAGCTGCTCCCCGCCGAGCCGACCTGCTCGGTGCGAGGGCAGATCCTCTTCGAGGGCAAGGATGTGCTCACCATGTCGCGCGACGAGGTGCGCCGCCTGCGGGGCGAGGGGATCGCCTATATTTTCCAGGAGCCGTCGGCCTCGCTGAATCCGGTGTTTACCGTGGGCCATCAGATTGCCGAGGCGGTCAAGCTGCATCGACCGGATATTCAGGATGTCCGCGGGCGTGTGATCGAGCTGCTCGACCTCGTCGGGATCCGCGATGCGTCGCAGCGCTACAAAGCCTACCCGCATGAGATGAGCGGCGGCATGCAGCAGCGGGTGATGATTGCCATGGCTCTGGCCTGCGAGCCCAAGCTGCTCGTCGCCGACGAGCCGACCACTGCTCTCGACGTGACGATCCAGGCCCAGATCATGGACCTATTGCGTGATTTACGTGCCAAGCTCGGCATGAGTATCGTATTGATCACCCACAATTTCGGCATCGTGAAGGGTTTCGCCGACGAAGTGATCGTCATGTATCGCGGCGACATCGTCGAGCAGGGCCCGGTCGAAGAAGTGCTGAACAACCCGCAACACCCCTATACCAAGGCATTGATCGCCTGTATCCCCAAGCTCGGCGTCAAGCAGCGCCGCCTGACGACGATCGATCGGGAAATGGCGGCGGAGGCCGGGTGATCAGCCAAAGGTAAAGGTTCCCTGTAAAGCCACCGAAGCGTAGTGGGAACATCCTGCTCCCTTTTTAAGCGTGCTCTAGCGCTACTTTCCAGTGTCAGCCTATGTTCAACGGTCATTTTGCTGGGATTGGGAGCAAATAGCGGCAACGATAAACTGCATTTTCGGATCGCAGTTGTCTTTCGAAGCAAGAGGCCTTTATTCGGAGGCATGAATTGGGAATCTGTTCGTGAATACGAGGACATCATTTATGAAAAGTGTGATGGCATCGCCAAGGTGACGATCAACCGGCCGCACCGGCGCAACGCCTTTACACCCGACACGGTGGCGGAGTTGATCGATGCGTTCTCCGATGCGAAGGACGATACGTCGATCGGGGTCGTTCTGCTGACCGGCTTCAATCCGCAGACCGACGGCAAATTCGCCTTTTGTGCGGGCGGCGATCAGAAGATTCGCGGTCACAAAGCGGGCGGCTATGTGGGCAAGGACGGCGTGCCGCGGCTCAATGTGCTCGACCTGCAGAAGTTGATCCGCTCGATGCCGAAGGTGGTGATCGCACTGGTCGCGGGCTACGCCATCGGCGGCGGCCACGTGCTCCATGTGGTCTGCGATCTGACGATTGCGGCCGACAACGCCGTCTTCGGCCAGACCGGTCCGAAGGTGGGCAGTTTCGACGGCGGTTTCGGCTCCAGCTACCTGGCGCGGATCGTCGGCCAGAAAAAGGCCCGCGAGATCTGGTATTTGTGCCGCCAATACAACGCCCAGGAAGCCCTCGACATGGGTCTGGTCAACAAGGTGGTGCCCTACGAGCAGCTCGAAGCCGAGGGCGTGCAGTGGGCCAGTGAAATTCTCCAGCACAGCCCGCTCTCAATCCGCTGCCTCAAGTCGGCTTTCAACGCCGATGTCGACGGCCAGCAGGGCTTGCAGGAACTGGCGGGCAATGCGACGCTGCTTTACTATTTGACCGAAGAGGGAGAAGAGGGCCGTAAAGCATGGAACGAAAAACGCCCGCCGGAGTATAAGAAATATCCCTGGCTGCCTTAGTTCCATGCGTTTTTATTTCCCGTTCTTCTTTTTCACGCTGCTGCTGGCGCTCGGTTGTTCCGCGAAGGCGCCAACGGAGTTCACGGTCGTCGCCCATAACTTGGAGAACCTGTTCGACGTCGATGGCCGGGCGATCTTTGACGATTACCAGCAGGACGAAGCGGACGACCCCTTCACTTACACACGGCGGAAGCTGCTGACCAAATTGGAGAACGCCGCTGCGTTGCTCTCGGCGCTCGATTATCCAAAAGGCCCGGATGTGATACTACTACAGGAGCTGGAGGGCGACTTTACCCCGAAGAGCAGGGTGGAGGACTATGGCGGCTTTCTCAAAAAGCACTCCGGGCAGACCGTTCACGAGATGATCGTCGAGGACTGGAAGCCTGAATACGCGGGCATTCCTGCCGTCGCCTGGCTGCTCAAGACAATGGAGGATGCCGGGATGGACGGCTACCATGTGGTGGTCGCGCCGACCAAGCCCTTTGATTCCGGTGTCGCTCATGTGAATGCGATTTTTTCCCGATTCCCGTTCAAACAGGTCCACTTCCACGAAATCGCCGAAGCCCGTGACATTATCGAGGCCGAACTCGATGTCGGCGGCCACTCACTTTGGATTTACAACAATCACTGGAAGTCCGGCGCGTCCAACCCCGAGCGGGAGCCGATCCGCGTGCAGAATGCCCGAGTGCTCCGCCGTCTGGTTGATGCGCGCCTTCGGCAGGACCCGCAGGCCGACATCATCATCGGAGGCGATCTGAACTCCCACTACAACCATTCCATCCTTTATCCCAAAATTCAGACCGGGATCAACGATGTGCTGGGTTCGCATTTTCTTGAAGGTGAACGCCTCTACAACCTCTGGTATGAAATTGAGCCTGAAGAGCGTTACTCCGAAGTCTGGCGCGGACGGCGCGGCACGCTCATGCACTTGATCGCGTCGCCGGGGCTTTACGACGGGCAAGGGATCAGCTACGTGGACAGCAGCTTCCGGGTCGTCAAATTTCCGGGCCTCAATGCCGATGCCATGCGGCGGCCTCTGGAGTGGAACTTCGCCGGCCAAAGCGGCGGTGGGGCGTCGGATCACTTCCCGGTTATGGCACGCTTCAGCACCGCTCCGTTCCAAGCGCGGACCTCGCTTCATCAGACCGAGAATGCGCTCGATTATGAAATGCGGCACGACGACGATCCGAACATTTTCCCTGAGAGCCTGCCGGATGGCAGCTTCCTAAGTCGGGATTTCGAGCAGGATCCCGGCGAGATCGTCGGGCGGCTTTTTTTCGTAACAGCGAAGGTGTTGCGCGAGCGACCACTGGGTCTGGAGGTGGCGGGCAAGAAGTGGTCCGCTTACGCGCCCGCACCGCATGTGTTTGAGCAACTTGAAAGCGGCTCGGAGAAAGAGCTTATCGTGAGCTACGGCTATTGGAAGGGTAAGCCGCAGTTGGTCGTCCATGCGATTCGACCTCACTGAGTCGGGTCTTCCCCCTTTGCCAAAGGCCAGGGCGGGACAGGCGTCGCCAGGCGCGAGCGTAGTGAGTCTTTAGGCAAGCGTTGGCGCTATTGAAGATTCGGGGGCATCGCCTGAACGGTAATGCGGGGATGCGCAAGGAGCTTCACTGGGTTACGCCCGCTCAAGAGCGCAGTCCCTACGGTGCCGACTCTACTGATTCCCAAATCACGCGCTTGCACCGTGCCGCGAAATCACCCAAGTTCCTCCGCTTCCATGAGCAAAAAGTTCTACATCACCACCGCAATCGACTACGCCAACGGCTCGCCGCACCTCGGCCATGCCTACGAGAAAGTGCTGACGGATATCGTCGCGCGCTTCCGGCGAATGATGGGTGATGAGGTCAAGTTCGTCACCGGTCTCGACGAGCACGGGCAAAAGGTGCAGATGTCGGCCCAGAAGGAAGGGGTCCCCCCGATTGAAGTCTGTGATCGCCTGGCGGGC
>Ga0102943_1002430_pt1 | contig 10935 bp, 9 predicted proteins | sample SalPonC_black_MG_FD_78174 | JGI IMG/M metagenome (GOLD analysis project Ga0102943, IMG submission 78174) | Salt pond soil microbial communities from South San Francisco under conditions of wetland restoration - Salt Pond MetaG... | ecosystem: Environmental > Aquatic > Marine > Intertidal zone >...
GCGCTCAATCCGGCGCTGCGGAGAAGCGGCAGCTGACGAACGACGCCGGAGTCGGCATCGAGGCCCGACGGCGTACACTCGATCATGACGCCCCAGCTCCCCACCTACCGCGACCGCGGCGCACGCGCGCTGGTGCTGCTCCACGAGCAGCAGCTCCCCCTCTTCGTCCAGGCGTGGCAGCGGTCCAAGCGGGCCGGCGTGCGCCTCCCGGAGACCGACGACCCGAACTACGCGTCGCTCGAGGCGCTCCTGGCGCACGTGCTGCGCGGCGCGCGCGGCTACATGACCTGGATCTGCGAGCACCTGGACCTGCCGGATCCGGAGATCCCGCCGGCGCCGGAGCCCGACGCCGTCGAGGCCCAGGCGGACGCCTGGGTGGCGGACCTGCTGGAGCGCTGGCGGACGCCGCTGAGCGACGTCGCGCCGGAGCGGCTGGGCGACCGGACGTACCTCTCGCGCTGGGGCCAGCCGTACACGATCGGCGCGATGCTGGAGCACGCCGTCGTGCACCCGATGCGTCACCGGCTTCAGCTCGACGAGCTGCTGGAGCGACAGGCCTGAGCCGGGGGTCGGTCCGCCCCGACGCCCCGATGCGCCGAACGAAACGGCTGGGGACAGCCATGGAACGAGCCGGCGCCGCGAGGAATCGCGGCGCCGGCTCGTCGTTCAGGGTCGGCGCGTCGTGCGCGCCGTGGACGTCGTCGACCGCTACGGGCCGGTGACCATCACCCGCGGGTTCGCGGGCGGGGAGGCGATGTCGACGGTGCCGTCGAGGGCTTCGTTCAGGTATTCGACGAGGACCTGCTGCTCGCCGATCTCCGTGATGTCCGAGGGACGGGCGTCGGCCGCGGCGGCCAGCGCCGTGTAGCCGTCACCACCGGTGACCAGGAAGCTGTTCGTCGCGAGGACGAAGGTGCGCTCCGGGTCGCCCTGGAACGCGCCGTCCTCGACGATGGTGTCGACGACCTCGCCGTCGGCCACGATCTGCAGGGTGCGGACGCGCGAGGGGGTGTCCAGCGAGGTGGCGTCGGAGATGCCCTCCTGGCTGGGGTCGAACACCAGGTGCATGCCGGCCAGCTGCGGGAAGCGGCCGTCGGCGGCCGGGACGCGGCTGACGGAGTTCTCCATCGCGGCCAGCAGCTCGGTGGCGGAGAGCTCGACGACCGAGATCTGGTTGTCGAACGCCAGGGCGGTGTTGATCGCGAGGCGCGTGATGTTCGGGCCGGTGATGCTGGCCCGGATGCCGCCGCCGTTCTTGAGCGCGACGTCCACGCCCATGTCCGGGAAGTCGCGCTGGGCGTACCACAGCGTCGAGTCCGCCGCGAGGCGCCCGAGGTTCGTCGAGCGGGTACGGACCTGAGCACGTGCGCCCTCGAGCGGCACCTCGGTGGTGCCGACCACCTCGAACGCCTCCTGGATCAGGGGCGTCTGCTGCAGCGCGCGGAAGGTCTCCGTCACTTCGGCGCTGGGCTCGACGTCCTGCTGCAGGTAGCGCTCGAGCTCGGTGACGATGTCGGGGTGCGTACCGATCGGTCCACTGCGGCGGTCCACCTCGACGATGCGGCCTTCTTCGTCGAAGCCGATCATGAGGTTTCCGACGTACTTGTACAGCTGGTCGCTGTTCACGACGGCGACGAGCTGGCCGTCACGGTCCAGGCGCAGCGTGGGGTAGATCGTCTCGGCCGTGTCGCCCTCGCGCAGGAGGTTGAACGGACCTTCCGCCTCGGGGCGCGCCATGAAGCCGGTCGCGCCGGCCTGGACGATGATGTCGATGCCGAACAGCGCTTCGCTGCCCAGCGGGTCGGCGGTGAAGTCCTGCGCGTGGTCCAGCAGGATGATCTTGTTGACGCCCTGCTCGGTGAGCAGCTCGACCTGCTCCAGCACCATCGGGACGGCCGAGACCAGCGGCTGGTTGTCCTCGGCGTTGCGACCGCCGTAGAAGTCGACGCCCGGCATGGTGGTGGCCGGATCCTCGATCACGTTGAAGAAGTCCGCGGGGGCACGACCGATCAGGCCGATCTTCTCGCCGCGCACCTCGATCCAGGCGCTGCGCGCGATCTTGCCGGCGTTCTCGGAGACGCTGGCGCCGTCCGTCCCGATCTCGATCTCGGGAACCCCTTCGCCCGTCTGGGCGTTCGTGAAGTCCATGTTCACGGCCAGGAACGGGTACTCGGCCTGGTTCAGCATGACGGCGAAGTCGTCCAGACCGCCGTCGAACTCGTGGTTGCCGATGCCGTTCGCGACGAGGCCCATCGCGTTGAACAGCGCGATGTCGCCCAGCCCGGGCGCGCCCAGCTCGGGGACCTGCGCCGCGGCGCTGTAGAACGGGCCGGGGAGCGTGTGGTCGCCCGCGGTGACGTAGATCGAGGCGTCCGACTCCAACGTGCGGAGCCCTTCGATCACCGAGGCGTAGCCCAGGATGCGCTCCTCGAGCGTGTTGGGATCTTGGAAGGCGGATTCGTTGTCCGACGCGTGGATCACCTGAAGGGTGAACGCCGGGGCCTGCGCGGCGGCGAACGCGACGAGCGAGGCCGAGACCAGAGCGAGAAGTAGGGAGCGTAGTCGATGCATGCTTCACGGTCCTTTCTTGCGAGACGAGTACCGCTTGGAGCCGAACCGAACGGGACCGGCACCTGCACCCCCCATCGTGGCACGGGAAGAGGGGCGGCACCGTCGATCGGCGAACCGCCCCTCTTCGCGTGCGCCGAGTCCGGCGTCAGCGCTTGCGCGCCTCGACCTTCTGACGGGCGGCGTCCGCCATGAGCTCCTCGTGCGCGTCGAACACCTCGTCGTTCGATTCGAGCGACGCGCCCGGGACGGTGGGGGAGACGAAGGTGGGCAGCTCGACGCCGCGGGCGGAGAGCTTCGCGGCGGTGCGGACGTTCAGCTCCTGCATGATCGCCATCGCCACGATCGTCGAGGAGCCGCCGACGGGCCGCGACCAGCCCTCGACGTCGACCAGCGCGTCCTCGATCGGGACGTGGGTGTCGATCACGATGTCGACGACGTCGGCCAGCCGCTTGCCGGTGCTGTGCTCGGCGGGCCGGGCGATGTTCGCCTTCGAGGTCACCGCGACGGTGGCCAGCCCGTGTTCTCGGGCGTACATGGACGCCTCGATCGCGGCGCAGTTGCGGCCGCCGTGGCTGAACGCGACGAGCACGTCGCCGGCCAGCAGAGGCTCGTGCGACAGGTAGCGCTCGACGTAGCCCTCCGTGCGCTCGAGCCACAGCAGCTCGCGCACGCCGCCCGAGCCCAGCACGTCGTGCCACATCAGGCGCGGGTCGGTGAGCGGGTGCAGCCCCACGAACCCGCCGTAGCGGGGGAAGGCGTCCTGGATGGGCAGGACCGAGTGCCCGCTACCGAACAGGTGAACCAGGCGTCGCTGCACCAGGGCGTCCGCCATGAGCGCGGCGGCGGCGTCGAGGGCGTCGTGCTCGTCGCGCTCGACGGTGGCGAGGATGTCGGTGAGGCGGCTCATGAAGTGGGTCACGGCGTGTCTCCTTGGGGTTCGTGCTGGGGCCCTCCGGCGCGGAGGACCCACTGGACGCGGTAGCGGTCGCCTCGCATGACCGAGACGGTGTACTCGAACGGGCCGTGCGCGTCGCAGGCGACGCGCTCGACGTGGAATGCGGGCTGATCCTCCTCGACGCCCAACAGGGCGGCGACGTCGCGCGGGATCCGGATCACGGAGAAGGTCTCGCGCGCGTGGTCCAGCTTCACGCCGTACACGGTCGCGAGAACGTCGTAGAGGGACGAGCCGGGGGCGAGCCGCTCGCCCAGGCGGGGGAAGCGGTCGACGGGAAGGTGGGCGGTCTGCAGGCCGATCGGCTTGTCGTCGCCGGTGCGAAGGCGTTCGATGCGGTGGACGGGCGTGCCCGCCGCGACGCCCAGGTGGTCGGCCACGACCGCGGACGCGTCGATCTCGCGAGCCTTCAGGACGCGGGACCCGGGCCGGAGGTCGAGGGCGCGCATCTCCTCGCTGAACGAGCGCAGGCCGCGCTCGCCCGCCACCAGGACGGGCTCGCGCACGAACGTGCCGCGACCTTGACCGCGCTCGAGGTGGCCGCTGTCGACGAGGTTGCGGACCGCTTGGCGGATGGTGATACGGCTGACGCCGTACATCTGGCCCAGGCGCTCCTCGGTCGGGATCTGCGTGCCGGGCTTCCATTCGCCCGACAGGATCCGCTCGCGAAGATCGGTCTCGAGCTGGTGGTAGAGCGGCTCGGGCCGGTCGCGGTCCAGCCGCAGTGCGGGTCGTCGGGGGGTCACGGCAGGAACGCTCCTTCCCCTTCCGCGGCGAGGTGAGCCGCGCCGATCGCTCCGGCGGCGGAGCCGTGGCGGGCGATCCGAAGCTCGACGTCGTGCGCGACGGGCGAGGCCCGACGTCGCATCCTGGACTGGAGGTCGTCCAGGTGGCGGGCGAGAAGATCCGCGACCCCGCCGCTCAGCAGGATGCGGTGCGGATCGAAGGTGGACGCGATCCCCGCCAGGCCGGTCGCGAGGTCGTCCAGGTAGCGGCTCAGCAGGGCGCTGGCCACCGCGTCCGGCTCGGCGAGCGTGGTCCTGTCCAGGCCGGCGGCGACCAGCCGTCGGCTCAGCGCGGTGCCCGAGGCGAGGCGTTCCCACGGCCCCAGGCCGCCGTGCGCCTCGGTCCGTTCCGTCGCGGCGCCCGTGACGCCGTCGTTCGGTGCGCCCGCGTCCGTGGCGGCGTCGTCGTGCGCGTGCGCGCTGCGGGCCGGCAGCCAGCCGAACGCCCCCGCGGTGCCGTGCGCTCCACGGACGATCCTTCCCGACCAGGCGACCGCACCGCCGATGCCGGTCCCGATGGCGACCAGCACCACGTTCCGACCGTCCTGGGCGGCGCCGGAGCGGAGCTCGCCCAGGAGGGCGCACTGCGCGTCGTTGGCCAGGGTGACGCTCGCGCCGGTACGCCGGGCCAGATCGGGGGCGAGCTCGCGCCCGTCCAGGTACGGGATGTTGGGCACCCAGTCGACGGTTCCAGCGGCGACCCGGCCGGGAACGCCGACGCCGACGGCGGACGCGTCGTCGCCGATCCAGGCCGAGGCGGCTGCGAGGAACGACGCGTAGTCGGGCGGCAGGTCGTGCACCGTCACCGAACCGGGCGCACGTCCGCTCGTCCGGGCGGCCACGCGGACGTGCGTTCCGCCGACGTCCAGCCCCACCTGACGCGAGCCTCGGGGCTCGGGTTCCCCTATCGTCCCGCGATCGGATGCGCGTTCTCCGTGATCCACGCGGTCTGGGCCGGTCATCCTTTGACTCCCGTCGAGGCGATCCCGGCGATGAACGTCCGCTGCATCGCCAGGAAGAGCAGCACGTTGGGCACGATCGCGATCGCGGCGCCGGCCATGACCACGTTCTGGAAGCGGATGGCGCTGGTGTACGACACCAGCCGGTTGAGGGCCAGCACGACGGTGTGCATCTCCTCGCTCTGGAGCACCGTGAGCGGCCACAGGAAGGCGTTCCAGTGGAACACGAACGCGAAGATCGCCAGGGCGGCGACGGCCGGTCCCAGCAGCGGCACCACGATGCGCCAGAGGATCGTCCATTCCGACGCGCCGTCGATGCGGGCGGACTCGATCAGCTCGTCGGGGATCCCGGCGATGAACTGCCGCATCAGGAAGATGCCGAACGCGTTGGCCAGGAACGGCAGCATCGCGCCGGCGTAGGTGTCGACGAGCCCCATCGCCTCGACGATCCGGAAGAGCGGCACCAGCATCACGATCGGAGGCAGGAACATCGTGGCCAGCACGACGCCGAACAGCGCGTCGCGGCCCGCGAAGCGGTGCTTCGCGAACACGTAGCCGGCCATGATGCTGGTCAGCAGGATCCCGAGGGTGGTGCCCCCCGCGATCGTGACGCTGTTCAGGAACGCCCGTGCGAACGGCGCGACCTCGAACACCTGCGCGAACGCCTCCAGGCTGGGCGCGGCGGGGATCCAGACCGGGGGCGACGCTTGCAGCTCCTGCGGCGTCTTGAGGCTGGACGCCAGCATCCAGAACAGCGGGAAGAGCATCGTGGCGGCGACCACCACGAACGCCGCGCTACGCACCAGGACGCCGGGCACGCCCCGCATCACGCGCTCCCCGCCGTCGGGTCGCGCAACAGCCGCATCACGACCACCACGGCGGCCGCCAGGACGAGGAACAGCACGAACGCCATGGCGCTGGCCTGACCGGCCAGGCCGAACTCGAACGCGGACTTGTAGATCTGGAACGACAGCACGTTCGTGGCGTTGGCCGGACCGCCCTGCGTGAGGACGTAGACCGGCTCGAACACCTGGACGGTGTTGATGATCGCGATCACGACGACGAACAGCAGGGTGCGCCTCAGCAGCGGCAGCGTCACGTGCCAGATCCGCTGCAGCGCGTTCGCGCCGTCGATGGTGGCCGCCTCGTAGTACACGGTGGGGATCTGGGTCAGGCCTGCGATCACCAGGACGGTGTAGTAGCCGACCGTCTGCCAGACGTTCAGGATCACCAGCGACAGCATCGCGGTGTCGACCGAGCCCAGCCACGCCTGACGCGGCAGGCCGACGATCCGCAGCAGCTGGTTCAGCGGGCCGTACAGCGGCGAGTAGAGGTAGCCCCAGATGATCGCGACGGCGATGGTGGGGATCATGTACGGCACGAACACGATGGCGCGCAGCGCCGTGCTGGCCCGCCCCATGCCGCCGAAGAGCAGCATGCCCAAGCCCAGCGCCAGCGGGACGATGGCCAGCAGGCTGAGCCCCGCGTAGAGCAGCGTGTTCCGCAGCGCGATTCGGAACGTGCGACTGTCCGCCAGCTCGCGGTAGTTGTCGAACCCGACGAACGTCCAGTCGCCCAGCGGCGTGAACATCGACCATTCGTGCAGGCTGATCCATGCGGTCAGCGCGATCGGGGCGACCACGAACGCGAGCAGCAGCCCGAGGCCGGGCGACAGCAGGATCGCGGTCCATGCTCGTTGCGTTCGTCGCATCTGCGTGCCTCCCTCCCAGGCCACGCCCCTCGGAGCGTGGCAGCCTCGGGGCCCGCCCTCCTCGGAGCGGCGGGCCCCTGTCACGTCGATCGTCGTCGCTCGTCAGCTACGCGTGTCCTTCGCGAGCGTCCTGGGCGAGCGTCAGCGGTCCAGGACCCGCTGCACCTCTTCCTGGGCGGTGTCCATCGCCTCTTCGGGGCTCAGCTGGCCGAACTCCATCTGCTCCAGCGCGGTCTGGACGGCGGTGGTGATCTCCTCGCCACCCATCACGGTCGGGAACGGGATGGCGGCGTCCAGCTGCGCGACGTAGCCTTCCAGGAACGGCGTGTTCAGCTCGTCCGCGTACGCGGCGACGTCGGAGTTGCGGCTGGGCAGGATCCCCATCGACATCAGGATGTCCGCCATCGCCGAGGCGCCTTCGCTGCCGCTCTCCGGCGCGTTGAGCCACTCGAGGAACGACCAGGCGGCCTCGCGCTGCGCGTCGCTGGCGTTGCCGTTCACCATCGTGAGCCACGCGTACGAGACGGGGTGGCTGGCGTCGCCGTTCGGGCCCACCGGGATCGGGGCGGTGGCGACGTCCTCGAACGCTTCGCCCATCGAGTCGCGGAGCGCGCTCTGCCACCAGTTGGCCATGATGATCATCGCGGTCTGGCCGTTCGTGAAGTTCTGCAGGTACGGGCCGGTGGTGCTGGCGTTGGCGGTGCCCATCGCCGGGTCGGTCGCGCCCAGCTCGAAGATGAGCTGGTGGTACAGCTCGGTGACGGCCTGCGCCGCGTCGCTGGCGAGCTGGGCCTGGCCGTCCTCGATCAACGCGCCGCCGTTGGAGTACACCATCGAAAGCCACGGGTGCACGACGCCGGCCGGCCAGCTGTTGATCAGCCCGAACCCCTGCTGGACGACGAGGTCGCCGTCGCGGATGGTGAGCTGCTCGGCGGCGTCCAGCAGCTCGTCCCACGTGGCGGGCGGAGCGTCGATGCCGGCCTCCTCGAACAGCCGCCGGTTGTAGTTCAGGGCGTACAGGTTGACCTCGTTGGGGTAGCCGTACGTCGTGCCGTTCGCCGACACGCTGCCTACCAGGCCTTCGGGCCAGTTGGCGCGGACGTCGCTGTCGAAGAGGCGGGGCATCGGATCGGCGATGCCGGCGTCGACCAGCTCGGGCAGCCACAGCTCGTAGATGCCGGCGATCGTGGGTCCGCTGGCGCTGGTGGCCTGCGACCGCAGCGTGCTGAGCAGGTTGCCGAACGGCACCGCCCGGACCTCGATCGACACGTCGGGCGCCTGCGCTTCGTACTCGTCGATCGCCGCCTGCAGCTGCGTGACCGTCTCGGGTGGCCAGTGCGTCAGGTAGGTCAGCTCGACCTCCTGCGCGGCTGCCGCTCCGGCCAGGCCACCGATGGCGATGGCCGCGAGCGTGCGCGTGAGGAGCTTGCGGGGTTGGAGCACGGGGATCCCTCCTTCGTGACGAACCGTCGATCTGTGGACCCCTTTACGTTACATCGTTATAACGAATCGTGTCCAGACCCGGTCCGTTCCTGCGCGGACGCCCTGACCGTTCTCGTGGGCGTCCTCGGCGGGGCGGTCCCGAAGGGGCACGGACGCCGCGCCTCAATACGGGATCCGCTCGCCCCGGTAATCGAAGAAGCCTCCGGTCTGCTCGGCGGACAGGCCGTCCAGGACGTCCATCAGTCGTTCCGCCGAGGCACCCGCGTCGAGGGTCGGATTGCCGCCCGAGCCGAACGGCGCGGACAGCTCGCTCTCCACGTGCCCGGGATGCAGCGTCACGCACACCGCCTCGCGGTTCTTGCGTCCCACCTCGTTCGCCGCCGTGCGGACCAGCTGGTTCAGCGCCGCCTTCGACGCGCGGTAGCCGTACCAGCCGCCGATGTCGTTCTCGGCGATGCTACCCGCCCGCGCCGAGAGCGAGGCGAACACGACCCGCCCCTTGCGCGGAAGCAGCGGCAGGAAGTGCTTCATCAGCAGCGCCGGCCCGGTCGCGTTCAGCGCGAACGCGTGCGCCAGCGCCGCTGGATCCAGGTGTCGCCACGTCTTCTCGGGCTGCACGCCGTCCCCGTGCAGGAAGCCGGTGGCGTCCAGCACCAGGCGAACCTCGGGGCCGCGCGCCTTCGTCGCCGCGGCCGCCGCCTCGATGCTGGCCTCGTCCGTCAGGTCCAGCGCGGGGTCCGTCCCGCGAGCGAAGCCGATCGCCTCGGCGAAGCGCGGGTCGGTGCGAAGGCGTTTCAGCAGGGCGGTGCCGATCGTGCCGCTGCTGCCGATCACGACGGCGAGGCCGCCGGTGGGAAGGGAAGGGGGGTGCGTCATGGGGCGAGGGTACGGCGGGTCGCGGGGAACGGACCGTAAGCGCGATCGCGCGTCGTGTCGAGCCCGCGACGGTCCGTGGCTCGAGAGGGTCCGAGCCCCGCGCCGGGTCGCGCAGGTCAGCGCGCCAGCAGCTCCTCCAGCGACGGCACCGTCCCCGTCGGTCGGTCCGTTCCCAGCAGCCCCTCGGCCTCCTGGACGTCGCGCGCTTCGCTGGCGGGATGGTCCACGACGACGGCCAGGCAGCGCAGCGCTCGCTCTCCGTCGCCCCTGGCCCGGGCCAGCCGCGCCCGCGCCACCAGGGCGTGCAGCGCGGAGGCCGGCTCGTCGGCGTCGCGCGCGATGTCCAGCGCGGCGTCCAGCCGCCGCCCGGCCTGCTCCGGGTCCCCGGCGCGCAATGCGGCAGAAGCCAGCCGCGCCTGCGCCCGACTCCGGATCGACGACTGGCTGTAGCGCTCGGCCAGCTCCAGCGCGCGGCGCGCGTGCTGGACGGTGTCCCCTAGGTCGCCCCGCTTCTCGGCCAGGTCGGCCAGGTTCAGCTCCAGGTACGGCACCAGGTGCACGTCCACGCCCTCGGCGATGTCGAGGCTCTCCGCGATCATCTCCTGGGCCTCGTCCAGCCGGCCTCCGCTGATCAGCAGCTCCGCCAGGTTGTTCAGGTCGATCGCCAGCCCGACCCGGTAGCCGGTCGCGCGGTTCCGCTCGATCGCGGCGCGGTAGTGCGTCTCCGCGTCGTGGGCGTGACCCAGGACGGCCTCGACGTTCGCCAGCGAGCGCAGATCGCGCGAGACCCGAGCCGGGAGCCGCTCCTGCGAAGCGGCCAGGGCGGCCGTGTACGAGAGCCGCGCCTCCTCGTAGCGACCCGAGCCCACCAGCACGTCGCCCCGCAGCTTCAGCGGCCGGTGAAGCGTGGCGCTGTCCAGTCCCGGCGTCGCCCGGGCCAGACGCAGCGCCGTCTCGGCCACCTCGAGCGCTTCGGCGAACCGGCTCAGGCGGAAGAGGTGCATGCCGCGGCCGCACATCGCCACGATCGCGACCGGGACCGCCGAGGCCGAGAACGGCTCCAGCGCCTCCACCGCCTCGGCGAACATCCGCTCGGCCTCCAGAAACCGTACGCGCATGTCGGCGTAGAGGCTCAGCGGCTCGGCGGCCGCGGCCAGCAACGCGTGCCGGCCCGCCTTCGACGCGAACGTCCACGCCGCCCTGAGGTTCTCCCAGTCGGCCTCCGTGGCGTCCAGAGCCGCGCGTGGATCGGTCCCCAGGATCGCGTCGAGCCGAGCGGCCACCCGCTCCAGGTACAGCCGCGCGTGCCGCTCCTCGACCTGCGCCCCCGCCGGGTGGGCGCGTAGCCGCTCGAGGCCGAACTCGTGAATCATCGGATGAAGGTCGTACCGTCCCGGCGCCGCGCCCTGCAGCCAGCCGGCCGCCTCCAGGCGAGCCAGCGCCGCCGCGCCCGCGCCCGCCACGGCGTACGCCGCGGCAGGGTCGAACGGCCCGCGGAAGAGCGATAGGCGCGCGAGGAGCTCGGCATCCTCGGTCCCCAGCAGGCTCCAGGTGCTCTCCATCACGCGTCGCAAGCCGGCGTGGCGGGGATCGAGCGACAGCCCCGGATTGTCCAGCGCCAGGAGGTCGCCCGAGACC
>Ga0102943_1002431_pt1 | contig 10933 bp, 8 predicted proteins | sample SalPonC_black_MG_FD_78174 | JGI IMG/M metagenome (GOLD analysis project Ga0102943, IMG submission 78174) | Salt pond soil microbial communities from South San Francisco under conditions of wetland restoration - Salt Pond MetaG... | ecosystem: Environmental > Aquatic > Marine > Intertidal zone >...
ATACGGCTCCACCCGCGTTAACATCAGTTTTCTGGTCGACGATCAAGTCATCGAAGCGGAAACGGCACAATCGCTCACCTTCACCATCAACAGCAGCAATTACAAGATGCTGCGGAAACACCCAGCGCTCGCGGGCGTCCGGATCGAGTCCGTCGCCACACCTGTCATCGATGATCGGCGACCATGGCAAAAAGCGAGGCGGGCCAGTTGATGCTCCTTCTTTGGCGAACTCCCGGAATTTCCCTTGCTCGGGCGCGCCGCTCAAAACCACTCAAAACAATTCCAATGATGCATTCGTTCCGTCGGACCCTTTCATTTTTCGGCATTCTGCTAACTGCCCTTGTTTGCCAACAGTCGCAGGCCGCCGGCTTGGTCCTCGAGGGCGGCGAGACCATCGCCTTCATGGGCGACTCCATCACCCAAGCCGGGCACAACCGCAAAGGCGGCTATGTAAATCTGGTCATCGAAGCTCTGAACCATGCGGGATTGGACGTGAAGAAAATTCCCGCTGGTAAATCGGGGCACAAATCCGGCAACATGCTTGACCGGCTGGAAAGAGACGTCCTCTCAAAAAATCCCGACTGGATGACGCTGAGCTGTGGCGTGAACGACGTCTGGCACTTCAAGCTCGTTCTCGGCGACCGCAGCTTTGAGGGCACCCCCCTTCCCGAATACAAAAAGAACATCACCGAGATCATTGATCGCGCTCGAACAGCCGGCATCAAAATCATGATCCTTACCTCGACTATGATCGGTGAAGACCAGAGCAAAGAACTCAACCGGATGCTGATTCCCTATAATGATTTTCTGCGCGAAATTGCCAAAGATAATGGCTGCCTACTGGTCGACCTCAATGCCGACATGCAAGCCGCGTTGAAAAAAATCCCGGACGTCCCCGGCAAACCGCGCCACTTCGGCGAGTATTTCTACGGCGGCGATCTTAAGAATAAGCTCACCAGCGACGGCTGCCACATGAACCAACTGGGCAATATCATGATGGCTAAAGGCGTGCTGCGAACATTTGGTATGAGCGAAAATATGATCGCCCAAGCGGAAAAGCGTTGGCTCCGCTGATCCGGCATTCCGCTCTACTGGAAATATTCTTGTGGTTGGTAGGCTCGCAGGTAGGCCCGATCGCTTGCAATATTTCGTTGTCGAAGCTTCTCCGGTTTAAAACCGGGGCGTTGCCTGCGGAAGACCGGCGCGCCGCAAAGCCCCCAGGCCGCCGGCCAACGTTCAAGGATAAATCGCAGTCGTTTCTGCATGGGAGCAGGCTGTTTCGGCGGCAGTTCGTTGAAGAGCCCCTTGCCAGGGGAATCACTTATCAATAAGATTATAAAATCTTATTCCTAACCTACTGCTTCATTTTATATTCGATAAGTGATGCTGATTATTTTTAAATCTTAGAATTAAGATAATTAATAATCCATATTCCCCTACCAATCCTACTCAATCAACCAACCATCCAATGCTCTCGACAAAAGAAACCTTCCAAAATCAAAACAAAGTCGCTTCGGAAAACCATGCTTGGCGGTCATTCGATGCCGGCCTCTGGCAGGACCAGATCGACGTTCGCGACTTCATTCAGAAAAACTATACGCCTTACCAAGGCGACTACTCCTTTTTAAAGGGACCGACTGCCCGCACGGAAAAACTGTGGGGCGAACTCAAGGGGCTGCTCGCTCAGGAACGTGAGGCCGGCGGCGTCCTCGATGCCGACACCAAAGTGGTTGGCACCGTCGCTTCGCATGGCGCGGGCTACATCAATGAGGAGTTGGAGCAGATCGTCGGCGTGCAAACGGATAAGCCGCTCAAGCGCGCCATGCTTCCCTACGGTGGCGTGCGCATCGCGCAGAAGGCGCTACAGGCGCATGGCCGCGAAATGGATGCCGAAACGGCCGAAATATTCGCCAAACACCGCAAGACCCACAACGACGGCGTTTTTGCCTGCTATACCGACGACATTCGCAAAGCCCGTTCGGCCGGCATCGTCACCGGATTGCCCGACGGTTATGGCCGAGGGCGCATTATTGGCGACTATCGCAGAGTGGCGCTTTACGGAGTGGATAAGCTGATCGCCGACAAACAGAAGCTGCTTAAAACCACCCAGAATGAGGCCTTCAGCGAAGACTGGGTGCGCGAGCGCGAGGAAACGCAGGACCAGATCAAGGCCTTGAAAGACCTCAAGAAGATGGCGGCCGCCTACGGGATTGATATTTCGAAACCGGCAGAAAACGGGAAGGAAGCCGTGCAGTGGACTTACTTTGGCTACCTCGGGGCAGTCAAGGACCAGAACGGAGCCGCCATGTCCTTCGGACGCACGGCGACCTTCTTCGACATCTATTTCGAGCGCGATTTCGCCGAAGGCACGCTGACCGAAGAGGAAGCACAGGAGATCATCGATCACCTCGTCATGAAAATGCGCATCGTCCGTTTCATCCGCACCACCGACTATGACGAGCTCTTCTCCGGCGATCCCACCTGGGTGACCGAGAGCATCGGCGGCGTGGGCGAAGACGGCCGGTCGCTGGTCACCAAGTCGAGCTTCCGCGTTCTGCAAACACTCTACAATCTCGGCCCCGCTCCGGAGCCCAATCTCACGGTGCTCTGGGCACAGGAGCTGCCGCAGGGTTTCAAGGACTTCTGCGCCAAGGTCTCGATCGAGACCAGCTCGATCCAGTATGAAAACGACGATCTGATGCGCCAATACTGGGGGGACGACTACGGCATCGCCTGCTGCGTCTCCGCCATGCGGATCGGCAAGCAAATGCAGTTTTTCGGTGCCCGCGCCAATCTCGCCAAAGCCATGCTTTACGCCATCAACGGCGGCAAAGATGAAAAGAGCGGCGATCAAATCGCCCCCGAGAGCGAGCCCTTCACCGGCGACTATCTCGAGTTCGACGACCTGATGAAACGCTTCGACAAAACCATGGAGTGGCTGGCCGCGACCTACGTCAAGGCGCTCAACATCATCCACTACATGCACGACAAGTATTGTCCCGAGAACATTATGATGGCGCTGCACGATCCGGTTGTCTACCGGACCATGGCCTGCGGCATTGCCGGGCTCTCCGTGGCCGCCGACTCACTCTCCGCCGTCAAATATGCCAAGGTCAAAGTAATCCGTAATCAGGAGGGACTCGCGGTGGACTATGAGGTGATCGGCGACTATCCCGCCTACGGCAATAACGACGAGCGCGCCGATGCATTTGCCAACGACCTGGTCGAGCGCTTCATGGACAAAGTGCGCAAGCAACCGACCTACCGGAACTCCGTGCCCACACAATCCGTGCTCACCATTACCTCCAACGTCGTTTACGGGAAGAAAACGGGCAGCACCCCCGATGGCCGAAAAGCCGGCGAACCCTTCGCCCCCGGCGCGAACCCGATGCACGGGCGTGATAGAAAAGGTGCCATCGCCTCCATGGCCTCGGTCGCGAAGTTGCCTTACGAGCACTCGCAGGACGGGATCTCCTACACCTTTTCCATCGTGCCCAAGGCACTCGGCAAGGCTCAACCCGATCAGATCGCCAACCTCGGGAACATCCTCGACGGCTACTTCGGCGAAAACGGTCATCACATAAACGTGAACGTTTTCGAGAAGGAAACGCTGATGGATGCCATGGAACATCCGGAAGAGTATCCGCAGCTTACGGTCCGCGTCTCCGGTTATGCCGTCAACTTCGTCAAGCTGACCAAAGAACAACAACTGGACGTCATCAACCGGACCTTCCACGAACGCATTTAGGAGCCTTGACATGATTTCGACACTTGAAGAAAGGCCGGTCGCGGAAAATTGCCTTTTCGCGGGTCCGGAAGGGCCACCCGCCCCGGACACGGAAGGATTCATCCATTCAGTCGAGACCTGCGGCACTGTGGACGGTCCCGGCGTGCGCTATGTTCTCTTTCTGCACGGTTGCCCTCTGCGCTGCCAGTATTGCCACAATCCCGATGCGCAAGGCAGGCCCAGCGGGGCGACCAAAACAGCCGAAGAGGCCTTTGCCGACGTGATGCGCTACAAGTCTTTCATCAAAAAAGGCGGCCTCACTATCAGCGGTGGCGAGCCACTCATGCAAGCGGCCTTTGTCCACGCCATGTTTGCCATGGCAAAGGCCGAAGGGCTCCACACCACCTTGGACACCTCGGGATTCGTGGGACACAAGGCGAGCGACGAGCTGCTCGACTTAACCGACCTGGTATTGCTCGACATCAAAAGCTTCAGTCCGATGACGCACAAGCTCGTGACCGGAGTCTGCGTCGACCAGACCCTCAAGTTTGCCAAACGGCTGGACGAGCGCGGCAACAAAGTGTGGATCCGTTTTGTTCTGGTCCCGGGCCTGACCGATCATTCCCGGAACATTCACGGACTGGCGGAGTTCGTGAGCCAACTCGGCAACGTGGACAAGGTCGAAATTCTGCCATTCCACAAAATGGGCGAGGATAAATACGCACGTTCGGGCATGCCCTACAAGCTGGGCAATACTCCCGTGCCCACGACGGAGCAAATCAACAGCGCCCGCGGCATCTTCGCCGCTCATGGCGTGACTGCCATATAGATGGTAGAGTGAGAAGCGACGGTGACAGCGTATTTTCAGAACCTCCACCTAAGGTCAAACCACTCGCAGTGTAAACAACCTTGCCCCATGGGCGTGGTTCTACCCCGTATTCGGTATCCCCTATTCTGAAGATGAAAAAGAACCGTTGGCTCATCGCCGCATCCGCCGTCGGAATTCACGTTTCGATCGGCTCGATCTACGCCTACAGCGCGTGGAAAATGCCACTGGAAAACACCTTCGGCTGGTCGTCCACCAAGACCTCGATGGCCTTCAGTATCTCGATTTTCTTTCTGGGAATTTCGGCCGCCTTTCTCGGACGCTTTATTGAAAAAAGGGGTGCCTCCAAGGGCGGCTTACTCTCGGCAGGGCTTTTCTGCACCGGCCTGATCGGCTCGGCTCTCGCCTGTTGGTTGGAGAGCCTGGTGCTCTTTTATCTTTTCTTTGGAGTGGTCTCCGGTATCGGCCTGGGCGTGGGTTATATATCGCCGGTCTCCACCTTGGTGAAATGGTTTCCGGACCGGCGGGGCCTCGCGACCGGCCTCGCCATTATGGGCTTCGGCTTTGGCGGATTGATCTGCGCCAAACTGATCGATCAATTTGTGCCCGCGCGGGCGGAGATTGTTCTCCATCAGGATATCAGCGGCTACGATTACAGTTCCCTCCTCGCTGAGAGTCCTGCGGCGGCCCAAGCGCTGTTGGCCGACGCTCCCGGGCTCGAAGTGTTCAAGACCAAGAAGGATCGCCTAGCCGAACTCTTCCGCGAAGAAAACACCGAGAGTCAGGAATACGAGGCCCTGCGGGCATCGACCGGGGATTATCGCACAGTCCTGATTTACGACCGCAAATCCATCGCGCTCGCCTTTCTCTTCCTCGGGGTCATCTACCTTTGTGTGATGGTGCCGAGCGCGCTCTACATCGGGCCACCTCCGGAAGGTTACGCAGAGCAATTCGCCGCCGCCCAAAAGGCCGCCAAGGCAAAAGGCACCACGCTTAACGGGGAAATGACCGCCATGCAGGCCATCCGGACGCCGGGCTTTTATGGGCTCTGGCTCATGCTCTTTATCAACGTCTCCTGCGGCATCGCCGTCATCGCCACCGCCAAAAAAATGGGATACGAGATGGTGCGGCTGCCGGTCGAAATGGCGAGCCTGCTCGTGATGGGCATTTCGCTCTTCAATGGCTTGGGCCGTATCATCTGGGCTTCGCTCTCGGACTTTATCGGCCGCTCCAATACCTATGTGGCCTTTTTCGCGATTCAAATCGTCTGCTTCCCGCTGCTTGCCAATCTCACCGCTTCGCCGATCGCCTTCATGCTCGTCACCTTCCTGATTCTGACCTGCTACGGTGGCGGCTTTGCCAGTATCCCCGCCTACATCAGCGATCTCTTCGGACTGAAGGAGATGCCGACGATCCACGGCTTTATTCTCACCGCCTGGTCACTCGCCGGAATTGTCGGCCCCATGCTCAACGCCTACGTTTACGAAAAAACAAACAGCTACCAACAAAGTCTTTACGTGTTCGGTGCCGCTTTCGTGATCGCGTTGATCATCTCCCTCCTGATGAAGGTCGAACTGAAGCGCCTGCATCGCCACTATAGCTCACTCGAGGTGGAATCGGCACGTCCCCACACTCACGACGTCTAGCTCATTCGCTCCATTTCAATTCGACCATCAGGTCCATGGCGATATCGGCCAGAGACGCCCGAAGCGCTTCCTGGTCGAGCTCCGACTGTGGCATAAGTCGGGCCGTAGCGCGAAACAGCATCCCGCCCGAGTCCGCTGCGGCTTCCGTGGAAGTATGCAATTCCTCCACATTCACCTTCGCCTTCGCCAAGGCGGCGAAAATGTCGCGCACGATGCCGGGGTGATCGCTTCCCAAAAGTTCCAATCTTAAGCCGGGACGATTTGAGAGCGCCTCTTCCGGCTCGCCTTTTGTCGCCGCCAGCATCACGTCCAAACCATCAATCATTCTGAGGGCCGACTCCAGATCCTGTTGATTGACCCCGCTCACGCGAATTTGCAGAAGCCCCACAAAGCGATCCGCCAAATGCACCATACGGCAGTGCTCCCAATTCCCGGAATGTTCGGCGATCACGCTTGCCAGTTCCTCAACAAGGCCAGCGCGATCCGGTCCGCTGATCGTCACTACCAATATCGAGTCCATGAGGAAAACTTAAAGGAAAAGGCCTTGATTGAGCAAGGCCGGAGTCAGGCACTCTCGTAGGCCCCGTCGGCCCGTTTGCTCACGAGGCGTTTGATTTCCAGCCCCATGAGCATCGCTGCCACTTCCGGATAGGCCCACTGCAATCGCTCTGCTATCTGCTCCGACGAAAGTGCCTCGCCACCGGAAAACAAGTCCATCAATGTGGCCTCCCTTTCATCAAGATCGGGTGCCGCAGGCGCAAACGAAACTTCCGTCTGCTCAGGTCGGCGATAACGTAGTTCCTCCAATATGTCGTCGATCGAGGTGATCATCGTCGCGCCATCACGGATCAGTTGATGACAGCCCTCGCTGCTCGACTGATCGATGCGGCCCGGCACCGCCATTACCTGGCGGCCCTGCTCTCCGGCAAAGCGCGCGGTGATCATACTGCCCCCGGCGGACGCGCTTTCCACGACGATGACCGCCTCGCACAAACCGGCGACCACGCGATTGCGCATCGGGAAAGTCTGGCGGTCAGCTCGCCGACCGAAAGGAAACTCACTGAGGAGCGCGCCCTTCGCCGTAATCTCCCGCGACAATTCCAGATTTTCAGGCGGGTAGATGATATCCATGCCGCATCCGAAGACGGCGATGGTCGGACCACCGGCTTCCAATGCGCCCTCGTGCGCGGCCGTATCCGTCCCCCGCGCCATGCCGCTGACCACACAAAAGCCCGCCCGGGCAAGTTCGGCGCCGAACCGTTTCGCCACCTTCCGTCCATAGAGCGTGGCCCGGCGTGTGCCGACAACGGCAACACAAGGACGCTCGATGACGTATTCGCCTTTCCAATAGAGGCCGATCGGAGGATCGTATAACTCGCCGAGAGATTCGGGATAATCCGCATTCCACCGATCCACAAAACGGATGCCGGAGGTCGCCATCTTTTGCTTCTCCTTCTCCAGATTAAAATGCTTCGGCCAGCCGGTAAGGGCGTCGGCTGCTTTTTCTCCTATGCCTTTCACGCCGAGCAGCCTGGACCGGTTCCCCGAAAGCACGGCGACCGGGTCGCCGGAAAACTCATCCATCAAATGCCGCAACATGACGGGACCGACATGCGGCAAGCCGTTTAAAACGACGAGAGCGTCATTAGCTGAGAGATCAATCGACACCGCACCAGCCTTGGTCATCCCTCGATTAGTTCAATCTTATATAAATTAACGCCTGAGACCATTCACATCGAGCGACCGCATCACATCCGGAAGATAGTCAAGCAACTGAGTCGTGTTCACCATCACCTGTCCCTTTTTGCGGGCCAGGCGTTGGGCCGCGAGGCCATGCAACATTACGCCCCGGGCGACGGCAGTGACCACCTCGCTGTTATTTTGCGCAATCATTCCGCCAACCAAACCGGACAACAAGTCACCGCTGCCTCCTCTGGAAAGCACGGGGCCTCCGGTCGTGTTGTAAAAGATTGATTCCCCGTCGCAGATCCGCGTATTCGCCCCCTTCAGGAGAGTGATGACCCGATAAATTCTGGAAAACGTGAGTAGCGTCTCCGACGAGTAATCGGGCTCATTGATCTTGGCGATCCGCATGAACTCTCCCATATGCGGCGTGACCACAATCTTGCCGTAGCTGCTTTTCCTCTTTTGAGCCACCTCGACAACGCGCGCACGCAGGCCGTCGCCATCGAAAACGACGGGCAATTCGACTTTCGTCGCGATCTCTTGGGCTAAAAGCTCGGTGTTGCGGTCGCGCCCCATGCCCGGCCCGATCAATAACGCGCTGGCCTGCCCGATACGGTCCGTCAGCAAAGGCAAGGCCCTTGGATTGAGCGTGCCGTTCGTGGTTTCCGGCCAGGGCACCCACATCGCTTCGGGGACCTGTGCCGAGAGCGCCGCAGCCACGGAGGCGGGAGCAAAAGCCGTCACCAAGCCGACACCCGAACGCACGGCCGCCTGGACCGACATCAAAAGTGCCCCCGGCATGTAGGCGGAACCACCCACGATGTAAAGGTGCCCGAACTTGCGTTTATCAACATCTGCAGCACGAAGCTTATTGAGCGCTCTCAAAACCCTCGGGGTCAAGACCGATTCGGTCTCATCGAGCGATTCCGCCTCCTTGCGATTGAAGAAGCCCAGATCAAGATAGCGCACGCGGCCGCAGCCTGCGATCCCTTCAAAGAGCGGTTTCTTGGCAATCCCGGTCGCGTAGCTGAAGTCGGCATTGAATTTGAGCTCCGAAGACTCGTCCCCCGCTCCCGAAGGCAGATCGACCGCCGCTCGCAGATCGATGCCATCGTAGCTGTTAACCGCCTCGATCAAGGCATCCACTGGGCTGCGCAGCGGCGGACGGAAACTCATACCGAGTAACCCGTCCAGGCAGACATGAAAGCCGCGGCCCTCCGAAATTTCGTCCAGCAAACTTTGGATTTGCTCGATTGAAGCAGCTTCGAAGGAATGCTGCTTGACCCGTCCCTCGAGCCCTTGAAGAGCGCGTGCAGTGAGGGGTTTTAGCTCACTTGGAGACCCCTTCAGGATCAGGTCGACCCGCGCGCGCGGGAAATGAGCCAGCAGTTCGCCGCAAGCCAACAGCGCATCGCCACCGTTGTGGCCTTTGCCGACAAGCGCCAAAATACGCAAATGATCGGGCATGGGGCGCAACTCCTGATAATCACGCATAATGCATCGGGCGATGCCCGAGCCGGCCTTTTGCATCGCGGACCATTCGGTCGCTTCATCGGTCATGATGTTCGACTCGTATTCCTTGGCTTTTTCGCAGCTCAGAACGGGGTGGGCGTGAGGCAAAATTTTCATTTCCAGCGGGTATGGTTATATCCGGCCTCCTTTACAACAAAAAGGCTTTCATTTCTTTCGTGGCACTTTCGACGCCGACAAAAAGCGCGCGGCTGATGATGGAATGGCCGATGTTCAGCTCATGCAAGTGCGGAAGCGTCACCACTTCCGAGATATTGGTATAATTGATGCCGTGGCCCGCATTCACCGTTAGACCGAGACGATGGGCCAACTCCGCACCATCGCGCAGCATCTTAAACTCGCGGCTGCGCCCCTCATTATAGTAGGCGTTGGCGTAGGCCCCGGTATGCAGCTCGATCCACGGGCTCTTCAACTCCGCCGAAGCCTCGATCTGGGCGGGATCGGGGTCGATGAATAAACTCGTCGTGATGCCGCCCTCCGTCATGGCCGCCACCACATCGCCGACGCGGGCCTTTTGCCCCACCACGTCCAGCCCCCCTTCCGTCGTGATCTCCTCCCGGCTCTCCGGCGCCAGACAAACCGAGTCCGGCTTGAGCTTCAGCGCATACTTGATCATTTCCCTTGTGCAGGCCATCTCCAAATTCAGCCGCGTCGCGATCTGCTCGCGCGCGCGCCACACGTCCGAATCCTGCACGTGGCGGCGGTCCTCCCGCAGATGCATGGTGATGCCGTCTGCACCGGCCGCCTCGCAGGCAAGCGCGAAGGCCACCGGATCCGGCTCGACCTCGTCGCCGTGATCCAGCACATGGCTGCGGTAACGCGCTTGGCGAACCGTGGCAGAGTGGTCGACGTTCACGCCCAGGAGGATCGGGTTGGGTAAGTTAGTCATGGAAATAATCAAACTTAACCAGACCGAGATGCAACTTCTTTGCCGCATGTCGAAGTGGTCCATCCGAAGGCAGGGGAAGTCCTCTGGGAGCGGAATGCGTCTCGCATTCCAGCAAGATTCTCAACCGACCGTTTTTGAGTCATTCAGCGCCGCCTGCAGGGATCCCACTCTGAATTCAGCTCAGCCGAAGACCTTCTTCCTTAGCCCCTGGATCGTGGCCAGACCCTGCCAATCTGCCCCGCGCAAGAGATTCACCTTTGGCGGATATTTACGCTTTTTCTCCAGTTGCCAGGCCCCCACAAAGCTCCGAACGAACTCCTTGCTGCCCAAAACCGCCCCGTCGGTGAAATACCGCACCCGACAGCGCAAAACCGTCGCTTTCGGGAGGGTGGCGTCATCCTTCTCCAAGACTTCAATCGCCTTCTGCCGGCTCATTTCAGCTATTCCGGCATCACCGCCACGCTTGCCGAAAATAAGTGCCCTGTGCGCCTTCAAGGCCTCCTCGAAATTGCCGCGAGCACGCACCGAACTATCCCCATGCGCCGCCCAGACGAGCGAAAGCCCTTGTCTCGCGAGCTTGTTGCCTGCCACCGCTTCCGCATAGCCGCAGAAACGATAATCCTTCGGAT
>Ga0102943_1002433_pt1 | contig 10924 bp, 9 predicted proteins | sample SalPonC_black_MG_FD_78174 | JGI IMG/M metagenome (GOLD analysis project Ga0102943, IMG submission 78174) | Salt pond soil microbial communities from South San Francisco under conditions of wetland restoration - Salt Pond MetaG... | ecosystem: Environmental > Aquatic > Marine > Intertidal zone >...
CAGGGCGTGACGATCCAGCCCTACTGGCGCTCGCTCTACCGGCACTACGTCGACGGCCTCGTGGGCGTCGACATGCACATCACCTTCGAGCACCACCACTACAAGTGGGGTCTCGCGGCCTGACCGCCTGATACCGGGCCGCGGCGACGACGCCGCGGCCCAATGCAACGCGCGGGGGCCACCCACACCACAAAAAACCGGCTCCAAGAGGCTCCAAGCCCGACCCGCGCAGACCGACGGGGATGCATATGGGACTGTTTCTGCTGCGCCGTTCTTTCGTGATGATACTCACGGCGCTCTGCCTGACGTTCGTCGTATTCTTCCTGACGAACCTCTACCCGAATCTCGAAAAGCTCGCGAAGACGCAGGGCGACATGCGGATGTCGGACGAGCAGGTCGCGTCCTGGCTCAATCGCAACGGCTATCTCCAGCCTCTTCCCGTCAAGTACGGCCAGTGGCTCGGCGTCCTGCCTGGCTTCGTCTTCGAGACGCCGGACGGCGACATCTCGGGGCGCTGCATAGATCCCGGCATGGACCCCGCCGACGCGCCCAACTTCTGCGGCCTGCTTCAGGGCGACTGGGGCACCTCGACGGTCTTCCGGGACGACGTCTCGAGCATCATCTCGACCCGGCTCGGGCTGACCGGCAAGCTGATGTTCTGGGTGATGGTGCTCATGGTGCCCTCCGCCCTCATCATCGGCGTCCTGGCGGGCATGCGCGAAGGCTCCCGCCTCGACCGATCGCTCTCGACCTTCTCGATCGCGACGACGGCCACCCCGGAATACGTCTCCGGCGTCATCCTCATCACGGTCTTCGCCTCCTCGGCCTTCGGCCTCAGATGGTTCAAGGGCACGGCGACATCGGCCGCGGAAAACGCCAATTTCGAGAACTTCTTTCTTCCCGTGCTCACGATCGCGCTCTACGGCATGGGCTACATCGCGCGCATGACGCGGGCTTCGATGACCGAGGTGATGACGGCGCAGTACATCCGCACCGCACGGCTCAAGGGCGTCTCGTTTCCCAACATCGTCATGAAGCACGCGCTCCGCAACGCGCTGATCGCGCCCTTCACGGTCATCATGCTCCAGTTCCCCTGGCTCCTGAACGGCGTCGTCATCGTCGAGACGCTCTTCAACTACAAGGGCTTCGGCTGGACGCTGGTTCAGGCCGCGGGGAACAACGACATCGAACTGCTTCTGGCCTGTTCGGTCGTGGCGGTGTTCGTCGTGCTCGTCACGCAGCTGATCTCGGATATCGGCTACGTCTTCCTCAACCCGCGCATCCGGATCGCCTGAGGGAGGATCGACAATGGAACAACTCACCTGGACCGGCAATCTCGCCTTCCTCAACCCGATCTTCCTGACGGCTTCCGCGGTGCTGGTGATCGCCGTCGCGGCGCAGATCCTGCTGTCGCTCGTGCCCTCGTCCGGGACGCGGACGGGACCCATGACGCTCGCCGTGACGCGCGGCCCGGCCGACTATGCCGGGCTCGTCGTCAAATGGAGCTTCTCCTTCCTCGTGCTGGTCGTGCTGGTCTACCTGATCGGCGGCATCGCGATGCCCTCGCTCGAGGCCAAGGGCATCGTCGGCGGCATGTCCACGCGCTTCCTGCCGATCTGGATCGGCATGGCGATCGTGTTCGCGCTGTCGATCACCTTCAAGCGGCGTCTCGGCCTCTACGGCAAGCTCTTCGACAGCCCGATCGGCATGATCGGCTTCGGGATCGTGCTGTTCTGGGTGTTCGCGGCCGTCTTCGCGGACCTCATCATCACCCACGATCCGCTCGGGCAGGTCTCGGGGATGAAGAACGCGGTGCCGGGCTCGCCGATGCCGGCGGATTACGAGGGCTTCGCCTACTACCTGCTCGGCGGCGACAACCTCGCCCGCGACGTCTTCAGCCGGATGGTGATGGGCGCGCGGCGGGTGCTGGTGATCGCTCCGGCAGCGACGCTCTTCGCCTTCATGGTGGGGATCACGCTCGGGCTGCCGGCGGGATACTTCGGCGGCAAGCTCGATACCTTCCTGTCGTTTCTCGCGAACCTCGTGCTCGCCTTTCCGGTGATCCTGCTCTTCTATCTGCTCGTCACGCCGGAGATCCGCGTGACGGGCATCCCGATCATCCTTGCGGCGGTCCTGTTCCTGTTCCCGATCATCTTCCTGACGATCCTCTTCAACAGCCGCTACTTCACACAGCCGGCCAAGCGCAACCTCTACATCGGGATCACGCTGGTGTTCGGGCTCTGGGCCTACTCGGGCCTCGCCTTCAACATGGACCCGCTCGGCGTCTGGGGGATGGACGCGAACCTGCTGAACGTCTTCGTGTCGGTGGTCTTCGTGAACTCGCCCACGGTGTTCCGGATCGTGCGGGGGATCGTCCTCGACATCCGGACGCGGGACTACGTGGCGGCCGGCCAGACCCGCGGCGAGGGGCCGTGGTACATCATGCTTTGGGAAATCCTGCCCAACGCGCGGGGTCCGCTGATCGTCGATTTCTGCCTCCGGATCGGCTACACGACGATCCTTCTCGGCACGCTGGGCTTCTTCGGCCTCGGCGTCTCGCCGGAGAGCCCCGACTGGGGCTCCACGATCAACGACGGCCGGCGGCTGCTCTCGATCTACCCGCACCCCGCGCTCGCACCCGCCGTCGCACTGATGAGCCTGGTGCTCGGCCTCAACCTGCTCGCGGACGGTCTCCGCGAGGAAAGCCTGAGGGACTGAGGACATGGCCCGCCCCCACCGACACGACCCGTACGCAATCCACACACCCGTCTTCGGCGGGTCGGAGGACTCAAGATGAGCGCCCGCGACTACGACGGACCGATCCTCGAGATCGAGAACCTCTCGATCTCCTTCTTCACCCGGCTCCGGGAAATCCCGGCTGTGATGGACTTCTCCTGCACCGTCCAGCCCGGTGAGGCCATGGGACTCGTGGGCGAATCCGGCTGCGGCAAGAGCACCGTGGCGCTTGGCGTCATGCAGGATCTCGGCGTCAACGGCCGGATCGTCGGCGGCACGATCAAGTTCAAGGGCCGCAACCTCAACGAGATGTCGGACGACGAACTGCGTGAGATCCGCGGCAAGGAGATCGCGATGATCTACCAGGAGCCGATGGCCTCGCTGAACCCGGCGATGAAGGTCGTCAAGCAGCTCATGGAAGTCCCGATGATCCATGAGGGCATCGGCGAGAAGGAAGCATACCAGAGGGCGCTGGAGGTGGTGCGCGACGTGAAGCTCCCGGACCCCGAGCGGATCCTGAAGAGCTACCCGCACCAGCTTTCCGGGGGCCAGCAGCAGCGCATAGTTATCGCGATGGCGCTGATGGCGAACCCCTCGCTCCTCATCCTCGACGAGCCCACGACCGCGCTCGACGTGACGGTCGAGGCGTCCGTCGTCGACCTCGTGGCGGAACTTGGCGAGAAGTACGGTACCTCGATGCTCTTCATCTCGCACAACCTCGGGCTCGTGCTCGAGACCTGCGACCGGATCTGCGTGATGTATTCCGGCGAGGCCGTCGAGACGGGCTCGATCGAGGACGTCTTCGACAAGATGCAGCACCCCTACACGCAGGCGCTCTTCCGCTCGATCCCTCTTCCGGGCGCCGACAAGAACGCGCGCCCGCTGAAGGCGATCCCCGGCAACTTCCCCCTTCCCCACGAGCGCCCGACGGGCTGCAACTTCGGCCCGCGCTGCGACTACTTCGAAGCGGGGCGCTGCGATGCGCAGGACATCCCGATGTTCCCCGTCGAGGGCGACGACCGCCACGACACGCGCTGCCTGCGGTTCACGGAAATCGACTGGAACGCCGGCTACGAGGCTGCGGCGAAGCACGAGAAGGTCGAACCCGGCGACGTCGTGCTGAAACTCGACGAGCTGAAGAAGTACTACGAGGTGTCCGCCAACAAGCTCTTCGGCGGCGGCGACACCAAGGTCGTCAAGGCGAACGAAACGATCTCCTTCGAGGCGCGCGAAGCCGAGACGATCGCGATCGTGGGCGAGTCCGGCTGCGGAAAGTCGACCTTCGCCAAGGTCCTGATGGGCCTCGAGACCGCCACGGACGGAAAGATCGTCCTCTACAATCAGGACATCCACGACACGCCGATCGAAAACCGCTCGACCGAGACCGTCTCGTCGGTCCAGATGGTCTTCCAGAACCCGTTCGATACCCTGAACCCCTCGATGACCGTGGGCCGGCAGATCATGCGGGCGCTCGAGATCTTCCGCGAGGGCGCGACCGAGCAGGAGCGGCACGAAAAGATGCTCGGTCTCCTCGATCTCGTGAAGCTGCCGCGCGAATTCGCCGACCGGATGCCGCGCCAGCTTTCGGGCGGGCAGAAACAGCGGGTGGGCATCGCGCGCGCCTTCGCGGGCGGCGCCAAGGTCGTCGTGGCGGACGAGCCGGTCTCGGCGCTCGACGTGTCGGTCCAGGCGGCGGTGACGGACCTTCTCATGGAGATCCAGCGCAAGAACAAGACGACGCTCCTCTTCATCTCGCACGACCTGTCGATCGTGCGCTACCTCGCGGATCGTGTGGTGGTGATGTACCTCGGCTACATCGTCGAGACGGGGACGACGGAACAGGTCTTCTCGCCGCCCTACCATCCCTATACCGAGGCGCTCCTCTCCGCCGTGCCGATCGCGGACACCCGCGTTCAGAAGAAGCGCATCGTGCTGGAGGGGGACGTTCCCTCAGCGATGAACCCGCCGTCCGGCTGCCCGTTCCAGACCCGCTGCCGCTGGAAGGAAAAGGTGCCCGGCAACAAGTGCGAAACCCAGGTCCCGCCGCTGCGCAATCTCGGCAACGGGCACAGTTCGCTCTGCTGGCTCGAGGACGACGAACTCGACGCGATGGAACCGGTGATCAAGATCGCGGCGGAGTAGACCGCGCAGGCGAGCGGGCTGTCTGCCCCGTCACGCCGGAGGCGTGCGCGGAACAGGGCGAGGGGGCTGTCTGCCCCCTCACGCTCCCCCGAGGATATTTCCGGACAGATGGAGGCTCAGGTCTTCCTGGCGAAGAGCCCCGCGACCGGGGCGATGACCCTCGCGGATACGGGAATGAGCAGGAGGCCCAGTCCAAGGCCGAGGACGCCGTCGATCACCGCCTTCACCGTCCAGCGGAGGGTTCCCGAAGCATCGCCCGCAATCCCGGCCACCGCCCCGGCCACACCTTCGATCCAGTGTTCCGGGCCGTGCCAGCCCATTTCCGCCAGCCCGTGCACGATGATGGAGCCCCCGACCCAGAGCATCGCCGCCGTTCCCACCGTGACCAGCAGCTTCATGAAGCCCGGCATGCCGCGCACGATCAACTCGCCGAGCTTCCGCGTCGCGGCAAGCCGCCCGGACGCGGCGAGAAACAGCCCGACGTCGTCCGCCTTCACGATCAGCGCGACGCTGCCGTAGACGGCGACGGTGATGCCTATGGCCACGACGGCGAGCGCCGCGAGCTCCGTCCAGAACCCCAGTTCGGGCAAGGCCGACAGCGCGATCGTCATGATCTCCGCAGACAGGATGAAGTCGGTCTTGATCGCTCCGGCGACCTTGCGCTCCTCCAGATGCGCGTCCGACAGCTTCTCCTTGTAGAGATCCTCGGCATGGTGGTCCGACGGATTGACGAGGTGCCAGATCTTCTCCGCCCCTTCGAAACAGAGATACGCGCCTCCGAGCATCAACAGCGGCGGGATCGCCCAGGGGGCGAAGGCCGAAAGCAGAAGCGCGATCGGCAGGAGGATGACGAGCTTGTTGAAGATCGAGCCCTTGGCTATGCGCCACACGATCGGCAGTTCGCGCTCCGCCTCGAAGCCGTGGACGTATTTCGGCGTCACCGCCGCATCGTCGATCACCGCGCCGGCCGCCTTCGCCCCCGCTTTCGACGCCTGCCCGATCACGTCGTCGACCGAGGCCGCCGCCACCTTCGCGATGGCCGCCACATCGTCGAGAAGGGCGAGAAGTCCGCTCATGCCTGCCTCCGTCGTGTGCGCCCGACCATAGACGCCCCAGACGGACAGGCAACGCCCAAAGCCGGTGGACAGGGAACCGGAGAGGTCTTACCGCAAGCACATGACAAACCGCATCGCTCTCGGGATCGCCCTCGTCATTCTCGGCTCGATCGCGGCCGACCTGCTGCTCGGCCTCGGAGCGACGCTTTTTCTCGCGCGCCGATTCGTCGGTCTGATCGAATGGATGGCCTTCTGGCGCTGAATAACGGTTGACCTCTGACGGATAATCCCCAACTTGGCGCCGACGCGGGCGCCATGCCCGGCATCCGACGGAAAGGAGCGACGAGATGGCAGTGAAGGTGGCAATCAACGGGTTCGGACGGATCGGACGGAACGTGCTCCGCGCGATCATCGAATCGGGGCGCACCGACATCGAAGTGGTCGCGATCAACGACCTCGGGCCGGTCGAGACCAACGCCCATCTCATCCGCTACGACAGCGTCCATGGCCGCTTCCCCGGCACTGTCAAGACGACGGACACCACCATCGACGTGGGCCGCGGCCCGATCGAGGTCACGGCGATCCGCAACCCGGCCGAACTGCCCTGGAGCCATGTCGACATCGTGCTGGAATGCACCGGCATCTTCACCGACAAGGACAAGGCGCAGATCCACCTCGAGAACGGCGCGAGCCGGGTGCTGGTCTCGGCCCCCTCCAAGGGCGCCGACAAGACCATCGTCTACGGCGTCAACCACGAGACGCTCACCAAGGACGACGTCATCGTCTCGAACGCATCGTGCACGACGAACTGCCTTGCGCCGGTGGCCAAGGTGATCAACGACTCCATCGGCATCACCCGCGGCTTCATGACGACGATCCACTCCTACACCGGCGACCAGCCGACGCTCGACACGATGCACAAGGATCTCTACCGCGCCCGCGCGGCGGCGATGAGCATGATCCCGACCTCGACGGGCGCCGCCAAGGCGGTGGGCCTCGTCCTGCCCGAGCTCAACGGCAAGCTCGACGGCGTGGCGATCCGGGTGCCGACGCCCAACGTCTCGGTGGTGGATCTGACCTTCGAGGCCTCGCGCGACACCAGCGTCGACGAGATCAACTACGCGATCCGCGCCGCCGCGGATGGACCGCTCAAGGGCGTTCTCGGCTACACCGATGAAAAGCTCGTCTCGATGGACTTCAACCACGATCCGCAGTCGTCGATCTTCCACACCGATCAGACCAAGGTCATGGAGGGCACGATGTGCCGGATCCTGACATGGTACGACAACGAGTGGGGTTTCTCCAACCGGATGTCGGACACGGCCGTCGCCATGGGCAAGCTCATCTGACGACCCGGCAGATCGCGAAATGGGCGCCGCTGCACCGCGGCGCCCTTTTTTTTGCGTGCGCAGGCAATATTTTGCCGCAGCGCAGCGCCATGCAGTTTTCGCATGGCAGCTTGACCGAACTGTCAGTTGTCCGGCGCTAACATCTCCCCAAATATGAGCCGTGAGACATGAAACGCCACCCTGACAGAAAGGATCGGCAAAATGATGAACGTCATCGCTCAGTTCAAGACTGCCGCCGAAAAGCGTGCGGCGTACTACCGGACCGTCGCGGAGATCGAGGCAATGCCCCTCGACGTCGCGCTCGACCTCGATATCCACAGGCCGGACGCCCGCAGGATCGCCCATCAGGCGGTCTACGGCGGCTGATCCGGCACCGCGCACGACCTCAAGGGCAGGCCCCGTTGCCTGCCCTTTCGAGTCAGGACGGCCCGAATTTCGACTGAAGCGCATCCCGCACGGCCGGCGTCACGAATTTCGACACGTCGCCGCCGAGCCGCGCGATTTCCTTCACCAGCTTGGACGCGATCGCCTGGTGCTCGGCACCGGCCATCAAAAACACGGTCTCGATCGAATCGTCGAGGCGGCGGTTCATGCCGACCATCTGGAACTCGTATTCGAAGTCCGCGACGGCCCGAAGTCCGCGCACGATGATACCCGCGTCCACGTCGCGCGCGCAGTCGATCAGCAGGTTCTCGAACGGCCAGACGACGATCTCCACGCCGGTTCTCTCGGCGATCGGTCCGCAGACCGCCTCGATCATCCCGACGCGTTCCTCGAGCGAGAACAGAGGCCCCTTGTCCCGGTTGATCGCGACCCCGATCACGAGCCGGTCGACCAGCGCCGTCGCCCTCTGAATGATGTCGATATGGCCGAGCGTTATGGGATCGAATGTCCCTGGGTAGAGGCCGACGCGCATGACTGTCCCTTCGTTTTTCGACGCAGGCAACACGATGCGCGGCGGCAGATCAAGCTGCGACTGGCCCTCTCGGGGCTCAGAAGCCCATGATCATGCCTTCGAGGGCGTCCTTCTCCATCGCAAGCTCGGTCAGCCGGTACTTGACGACGTCGCCGAGCGTGATGAGGCCGATCATCTTGCCGTCTTCCACGACCGGCATGTGACGGAAGCGCCCCTGGGTCATCTCCGCCATGACGTGGTCGGCGCGGTCCTCGCGGGTGCAGGTGACGATCTTCGTGGTCATCATCCCGTCGACCACTTCGCCGAGGCACCCGGCCCCCCGCCTGCCGATCTCGCGGACGATGTCGCGTTCCGACAGGATGCCGGCGACGGTGAGTCCGTCCGGCGACACGACGACAGACCCGATGCGCTTGTCCGACAGGACGCGGGCGGCGTCGGCCACGGTCGATCCGGGCCGCACCGTCACGACCTCGCCGGTACCCTTCGAATTCAGGATCTTCGCGACAGTCATGCGTCCTCCTCCCTGGCCGCTGCAGTCGATCCAGCGTCGCCGGGCGCAGGACCATCTGTCAAGGCCGAAGAGGCCCGCGCGTGGACGCTTGCTCTTCACCTTGCCCCGCGCCGCGACTAAGGTCCGCGCAAACGGGAGGATCATCCATGCAGGAACTCAGCCACTTCATCGACGGCAAGCACGTCCCCGGCGCGTCCGGACGTTTTGCCGATGTCTTCAACCCGGCCACCGGCGAGGTGCAGGCGAAGGTGCCTCTCGCCTCGAAGGCCGAGCTTGACGACGCGGTCGCCCGCGCCGCGAAGGCGCAGCCGGCCTGGGCCGCGACCAACCCGCAGCGCCGCGCGCGCGTGCTCATGGAATTCGTGCGGCTCCTGAACCGCGACATGGACAAGCTGGCCGAGGCGCTCTCGCGCGAGCACGGCAAGACCGTCCCCGACGCCAAGGGAGACATCCAGCGCGGGCTCGAGGTGGTCGAGTTCTGCATCGGCGCGCCGCATCTGCTGAAGGGCGAGTACACCGACTCGGCCGGCCCCGGCATCGACATGTACTCGATGCGCCAGGCGCTCGGCGTGGTGGCCGGCATCACGCCCTTCAACTTCCCCGCGATGATCCCGATGTGGAAATTCGCCCCCGCGATCGCCTGCGGCAACGCCTTCATCCTCAAGCCGTCGGAACGCGATCCCTCCGTGCCGATCATGCTGGCGGAGCTGATGATCGAGGCGGGACTGCCCGCCGGTATCCTCCAGGTCGTCAACGGCGACAAGGACGCGGTCGACGCCATCCTCGACAACCCCGACGTCCAGGCCATCGGCTTCGTGGGCTCCACGCCGATCGCCGAATACATCTACGGCCGCGGCTGCTCGAACGGCAAGCGGGTGCAGTGCTTCGGCGGCGCCAAGAACCACATGATCGTCATGCCCGACGCCGATCTGGACCAGGCCGCCGACGCGCTCGTGGGCGCGGGCTACGGCGCCGCGGGCGAACGCTGCATGGCGATCTCGGTGGCCGTTCCGGTGGGCGACGCCACCGCCGACAAGCTGATCGAGAAGCTCGTGCCGCGCATCGAGAAGCTGAAGGTCGGCCCCTATACCGCCGGGACCGATGTGGATTACGGCCCGCTCGTCACCGCGCAGGCGAAGGAGCGGGTGCTGGGGCTGGTGGAGTCCGGCGTGAAGCAGGGCGCCGAGCTCGTCGTGGACGGCCGCGACTTCCAGCTCCAGGGCTACGAGGACGGCTTCTTCGTGGGTCCGCACCTCTTCGACCGGGCGACCAAGGACATGGACATCTACCGCCAGGAGATCTTCGGCCCCGTGCTCACCACGGTGCGCGCCCAGACCTACGAGGACGCGCTGTCGCTCGCGATGGACAACGAATACGGCAACGGCACCGCGATCTTCACCCGCGACGGCGACACCGCGCGCGACTTCGCCAACCGCATCAACATCGGCATGATCGGCATCAACGTGCCGATCCCCGTGCCGCTCGCCTACCATACCTTCGGGGGCTGGAAGAAATCGGGCTTCGGCGACCTCAACCAGCACGGCCCGGACGCCTTCCGCTTCTACACCCGCACGAAGACGGTGACCTCCCGCTGGCCATCGGGCCTCAAGGAGGGCGGGGAGTTCCACTTCAAGGCGATGGACTGAGACAGGCCCGAAAACGGCGAGGGGCGGTCCGAAGACCGCCCCCGTTGTGTGTGGTCCGGAGAAAGCGCCGGCGTCAGGCGGCGGCCTTCCTGCGGCGCAGCGCCGCGAGGCCGCCGATGCCGCCCAGCAGCAGCCAGCCGGCGGCCGGGAGCGGGATGGGTGCGACGTCGTACTTGACCTTGGCGTAAACCTTGGCGCCGTAGTGCTCGCCCTCCTTGATTCCGAAGTACCCTTTGTTAAAGATTTCGTCGAACAGGTACACGGACAGTTGCCCGGTGTTCCCCGCGCCGAAGTTCAGCGTCAGCGGGTTGTTCCAGTCCAGTTTGCCGTACTGTTTGATTCCAAACCAAGCCGCCTTACCGTCCGTCGTGCCGCCGAGTGTGCCGCTGGTCGACGGAGAGGTGAAGGCGAAGTCGACGCTGATCGGCTTTTCCACCTTGTCGTCGTGGTTGACGGCTGTTTCGTCCGTCCAGATGTCGAAGATGTGGAACTTCTTCCATTCGCCGACTTCCAGATCGAACGGGCCGAAGGAACCGTAATCCGGCGCGACCTGTACGACCAGCCCGGGG
>Ga0102943_1002435_pt1 | contig 10920 bp, 7 predicted proteins | sample SalPonC_black_MG_FD_78174 | JGI IMG/M metagenome (GOLD analysis project Ga0102943, IMG submission 78174) | Salt pond soil microbial communities from South San Francisco under conditions of wetland restoration - Salt Pond MetaG... | ecosystem: Environmental > Aquatic > Marine > Intertidal zone >...
ATCGGGCGGCCGAAGACGGTGCGGTCCCTGGCGTAGTCCACCGCGCGGGAGAGGGCCTGGCGGCCGACGCCGATCGCCTCGGCGGCGATCAGGCAGCGCTCGGGGTTGAGGCTGTCGAGGATGACGCGGAAGCCCTTCCCTTCCTCGCCGATCATGTCGTCCTCGGTGACCGGGAGGCCGTCGTAGTGGACGGTGTTCGAGTTGACGGCGTGGCGGCCCATCTTCGGGATCTCGCGGATCTCGACATGCCCTTGGTTCAGGGGGGCGAAGAAGAGGGTGAGGCCGTCGGTGGGTTTCTGCACCTCCTCGAGCGGCGTGGTGCGGACGAGGAGCATCACGCGCTCGGCCTGCTGGGCGGTGGTGGTCCAGATCTTCGAGCCGTGGATGGTCCAGCCGTCGTTGGTGCGTTCGGCCCGGGTCTTGATCTTGGTGGTGTCGAGGCCGGCGTCGGGTTCGGTGACGCCGAAGCAGGTGATCAGGTCTCCCGAGATGATCTTCGGGAGCCAGCGGTCGCGCTGGGCGTCGGTGCCGTGGCGGTGGATCGCCTCGGGGCCGAAGATGTTGATGTGGATGGCGGAGGCGGCGGCCATCGCGCCGGGGGAGTTCGCCACCGCCTCCATCATCACCGCGGCCTCGATGACGCCGAGGCCGGCGCCGCCATAGGCCTCCGGCATGGCGATGCCGAGCCAGCCGCCCTCGGCCATCGCCTGGCGGTAGTCGTGGGGGAAGCGGTGCTCGCGGTCGCAGGCCTGCCAATAGGCCTCGTCGAAGGGGCGCATGACGCGGCGGACCGCCTCGCGGATCTCGAGCTGGTCGGGGGTGAGGTCGAACATCAGGTCTCCTCCGGGCGGCGGCCGGTGGCGAGGGGGCTCAGCAGCCAGAACGGCGTGCAGGCGAGGGCGGCGGCGACGATCGAGGTGAGGAACACCGCCTGATAGCCGCCGGTGAGGTCGTGCAGCAGGCCCGAGAGGAAGCCTCCCGTCGCCGAGCCGAGGCCGAAGCCGATGGTGATGGCGCCGTAGACCGCGCCGACGCGCTCGGGGTAGAGGCGCGCGGTCAGCGAGGAGAAGATCGGCCCGCGCGCGCCCATGGTGATGCCGAAGACGAGGACGAACGCGCCGAGGGCGACGAGGGGCGGGTCCTCGGGCAGCGCCCAGAGGATCACGACGCCGAGGATCGAGAGCGTGTAGCTCGCCGTGACCACGGGGCGGCGGCCGTGCCGGTCGGCGAGCCAGCCGGTGCCGACCATGCCGAGCACGCTGAGCGCGCCGACCGCGCCGTAGGTGGTGGCGGCGGCGAGGGGGGCGACGCCGCGCTCCACGAGGTAGGCGACCGTCTGGAGCATCACGCCCCAGGTGGCGACGGAGGTCAGGAAGAAGCTGAGGAAGAGGCCCCAGAACGTCGCGTCCTTCAGGATGGCGCGGGGCGGGAGCAGGGTGGCGGAGCGGATCGGCGCATCCCAGCCCGGGCGGCCCGAGGAGAGGCGGCGCCAGGGCAGCGAGAGGGCGAGGACCGGCACGACGGCGAGCAGGCCGAGCCCCATCCAGCGATAGGCGGCGCGCCAGCCCTCGGCCTCGATCAGCATCTGCACGAGGGGGGCGACGGTGATCATGCCGACCGAGAGGCCCGCATAGGCGAAGGCCATGGCGAGCGTGACGTCCTTGCGGAACCAGCGGGAGATCAGCCCGGCGCCGACGGCCATGCCGGTGCCGGCGACCCCCATGCCGACCATGAGGCCGGGGCCGATCATCGCCTGCCAGACCTCCGTCATCTCGGAGGCGATGAGGAGGCCGAGGCCGAAGAGGAGAAGCGCGGGGACGTAGACCGCGCGGGCGCCGTGCCGGTCGAACAGCGCCCCGGCGAAGGGGGCCGCGAGGCCGTTGGCGATCATGTAGACGGCGTAGACCGAGGAGAAGGCGGAGCGGGACCAGCCGAGCTCGGCCGTCACGGGCAGGAGGAAGAGGGCGAAGCTCTCGCCGAGGCCGCGGGCGAGCATGTTCATGCCGAAGCAGAGCGCGACGGCGCCGAGCGCCATGCCGGCGAGCTCGGAGGGCGGGCGGGCGAGCGGGGCGCTCATCGGCGGCCTCCGGCGCGGGCCGGGCGCGGACGGCCGGGCGGGAACGCCGGGACGGCGGGCGGCGCGACGCTCCCGCGCGTCCGGCGCGGCCCGGAGCGGCGGACGGCGGCGAGGCGCTTCCGACGCCGGGCGGCGCCGCGCCGCCCCGTGGCGGCCGGCGCCGGGCGCGCCGCGGGCCGTGCCGGGCGCCCCGCGGCGCGGCGACGGGTCCGAAGGACCCCCGCCGCGCCGCCCGGCCCAACCTCGCGCCGCCTTCCGCCGTCAGGCGGGAGGCGGCGGCGGGGCGGGAGCGCGCCCTCGGGGTCGGGCGCGGCGGCGGAGCGGTCGGGCATCGGTCAGGTGTTCATCAGGTCCGGCAGCCAGGTGATGATCTGCGGGAACATGATGAGGAGCGCGATGGTCAGGATGTCGGCCACGAAGAACAGGGCGATGCCGCGGAACACGTCCGAGAGGGGGATGTCCGGTCGCACCGAGTGCACCACGAAGCAGTTGAGCCCGATCGGCGGCGTCACCAGGCAGACCTCGGCCATCTTCACCACGATGATGCCGAACCAGATGCTGGCCTGCGGCCCGGAGAGGCCGAAGGCGCTGTCCGCCGCGGCGACGTCCATGCCGCCGTTCAGCGCCATCACCGCCGGGTAGACCACCGGCAGCGTCAACAGGAGCAGCCCGATGGCGTCGAGGAACATGCCGAGCACGACGTAGCCGAGCAGGATCGCGCCGAGGATCAGGTAGGGATCGGCGTCGAACGAGAGGATCCAGTTCGCGAAGCTCTCCGGCAGGCCCGAGAAGCCGAGGAAGCGCCCGAAGATCAGCACGCCCCAGATCAGCGAGAAGATCACCACGACGAGCTTCGAGGTCTCCATCAGCGCCGCCTTGAGCTGCGGCCAGCGCATGCCGGAGCCGATCGCGACCACCAGCACCACGAAGGCGCCGAGCGCGCCCGCCTCGGTCGGCGTCGCCCAGCCGGCGTAGACGGCGGAGATGATGATCACGATCACCGAGATGATCGGCAGCAGTCCGGGCAGCGCGCGCAGCCGCTCGCCCCAGGTGAAGCCGCCGACCGGCGGGCCGAGCTCGGGATTGATCCTGGCCCAGATCACGATGATCAGCGCGTAGACCACGGCCGAGAAGGCGCCCGGCAGGAAGCCGGCGAGCAGCAGCGCGCCGACGCTCTCCTCGACGATGATGGCGTAGATCACGAGGATGGCGGAGGGCGGGATCAGCGAGGCGAGCGTGCCGCCCGCGGCCACGACGCCGGCGGCGAGGCGGCGGTCGTAGCCCTCCTTCAGCATCTCCGGGATCGCGACGCGCGCGAAGACCGCGGCGGTGGCGACCGAGGCGCCGGAGACCGCGGCGAAGCCCGCCGCCGCGAACACGGTGGAGACGGCGAGGCCGCCCGGCACCCAGCCGACCCAGACCTTGGCGGCATGGAACAGCTGGCGCGTCATGCCGGCGTGGAAGGCGAGGAAGCCGATCAGGATGAACATCGGCAACAGGCCGAGCACGAAGCTGACGGACTTCGAGTAGGGGATCTGGCCGATCGAGCCGGCGGCGGCGCTCCAGCCGATCAGCTCCACCAGGCCGACGAGCCCGACGATGCCGGCCGCGAACACCACCCGCACGCCGAGCACGACCAGCACCAGCAGGAGCCCGAGGCACCAGAGGCCGACGGTCGTCGGATCCTGGTAGCCGATGCCGAAGATCGCCGCGGGCGCGCCGGAGAGGAGGGCTTCGAGGTTCACGGGGCGCGGTCCTGGCTGAGGGGGACGGAGGCGGGGCGGCGGCGGGGACGGGCGACGCGGCTCATTCGAGCATCGCCTCGCGCCGGGCCTGCTCCTCGACGGTCTCGATCATCGGGACCGCGACGGGCGCGCCGCCGAAGACGGTCAGGCGCATCCAGCCGACGCTTTCGAGCGCGAGGCGCAGCGCCCAGACGCCGAAGGCGAGGGGCACGAGCAGCTTGGCCGGCCAGGTCGGGATCTCGTAGTCGACGGTGCTGTCGCCGTTCTCGTAGGCGAAGAGGAAGAAGTCCCAGGAATAGCGCATCAGGATCAGCACGAGGCCGAGCCCGGCGAGGGCGGCGACGGCCTCGAAGAGGTAGCGCGCGCGGCCGGGGACCTTGCCGATCACCATCTCCATGCGGATGTGCGCGCCGTGGCGCTGGGCGTAGGCCGCGCCGAGGAAGGCGAAGATCGCGATGGAGAGTTCCGAGACGTCCAGATAGCCCGGGATCGGCGCCCACACGATGCGCGTGAGGATCGAGATCACGGTGCCGATCATCACGGCGAAGATCGTCACGGCGGCGAGCACGTTGAGCGCGTCCTCGAGCCGGCCGAGCCAGCCCGAGAGCGTCGCGAGCGCCCCGCCCGCCTGTTCGGAGGCCGTCATCGTCGATCTCCCGGAAACCGAGGGGACCGGGGGCGCGCGGCCCCCGGCGCGGCCGCGCCCGCCGCGGCGATGCGGCGGGCGGCGGCGGGGTGGATCAGGAGCCGCCGGCGGCGAGCTCGAGCGCCCGGTCGAGCACGGCCCGGGCGTCGAAGTCGCCCTGGTTCGCCTCGACCCACTCGTTCCAGACCGTCTCGCCCGCGGCCTCCTGGAAGGCGGCGCGCTGCTCGTCGGTGTAGACGATCTCGGTCATGCGCTCCTTGAAGCGGGGGAGGTATTCGGCGTCGGCCTCGGCGTAGGCCTCCTCGTAGGCGGCCGTCACCTCGTCCTTCAGCGACATCAGGAGGTCCTGATACTGCTCGGGCAGCTCCTCGTAGGAGGTCTTGTTGAAGACGATCGGGCAGTCCGAGGTGCCGGGCGAGAGGTTGGCGGTGAACCAGTCGGCCACCTCGTCGATCTTGTAGGCGGCATGGGCGTAGGTGTACGGGAACGACGCCGCGTCGATCGCGCCCCGCTGGATCGCGGTGTAGACCTCGGTGGCCGGCATCGACTGGCGCACGGCGCCCAGCTTCTCCATCGCGAGGCCGATGCCGCCGCCGGCGCGCACGCGCAGCCCCTCCCACTGCGAGAGCTCGACCGGCGGCTCGCCCTCGCCGAGGAACTCGTACTGCGGAAGGTGCGAGGAGTTGTAGTACATGGCGTTCCACTGCGCCATCTCCTCCTGCAGGATCGGGTGCTCGTAGAGCCCGAGGCGCACGCGCGCGGCGTCGTCGAAGCCGTCGATGGGCAGGAACGGCATGGTCATGACCATGAGCGCCGGGTTCTTGCCGGGGTGGTAGAAGTTGCAGAACATCGCCGCCTCGAAGGCGTTGACCTTGAGGCCGTCGAGGTTCTCGCGCGCCTTGGAGAGCTGCTCGCCGTAGAAGATCCGCAGATCGAAGTTGCCGCCGGTCTCCTCCTTCAGCCGCTCGGCGAGATGCTCGACGCCGACGGTGAAGGCGCGCGGGTTGCCCCAGGTGGAGAGCTTCCAGAAGACCTTGGGGCCTTCGACGTTCTGCGCGGTGGCGGGCGCGGGGGCGAGGGTCGCGGCGGCGGCGGCGAGGGCGACGCCGGCGACGCCGGCGCGAAGGGTCTCGAAGGGCATGATCGGGCCTCCCTGGCTGCAGATCGGATCGCCCGCGCCTCTTTCTCGGGCGGTCGGGCCTCGAAGGGGCTCGCGGCCCCTTTTCAGGCGGCAACCGTTGCCGCGCGCCCTCTGCCAAGTCAACCGCCGCGCCGGTTTGACCGGGCCCGCGGCGCGTGCTTTCTGTCCGCCGGACGCGCCGGGAGAGCGCGGCGGCGGGGGAGGGACGATGCGCGCGGACATGCATCTCGGCGCCGGGGATCCGGGGGCGCTGGAGCGGCTGCTGGCGGCCGAGACCGGAGCGCGCGAGCGGGCGCTGGTGGAGGCCTGGCGCCGTCACGGCTGGCGCTGGGCGCGGACCGATCCGCTCGGCCTCGCGCCGCGGGACCGGGACCCGGCGCTCGACGCCGACGACGCGCCCTGGCTCGGCCCGCTGCGCGAGGCGCTGGAGCGGATCTACGCCGGGCCGATCGGCTGGGAGACCGGGCACGTCCACGATCCCGAGAAGCGCGCCTGGCTCGCCGCCGCGGCGGAGACCGGCGCGGGGCCTGCGCCGGGCGAGCGCGAGCGGGCGGCCTGGCTGCTGGCGGCGACGGAGCGCTTCGAGGCGGCGACGCTGACCCGGCTGCCGACGGCCAAGACCTTCAGCCTCGACGGCGCCGAGGGCTTCATGGTGCTGGCCGACGCCGTGATCCGCCGCGCGGCGGCGGCTGAGGCCGTGGTCGGGGGGATGCATCGGGGCCGCATCGCGCAGATGGCGCTGCTGTTCGGCAAGCCGATGCGGCGGCTGACGGCGGAGCTGAAGGGCGCGCCGGACCTGCCGCAGAGCCTCGGCGCGGCCTCGGACGTGCCGTATCACCTCGGCTGGCGCGGGACGCGCGAGGACGGGCTGGCGGTGCGGGTGCTGCCGCATCCCTCGCACCTTTCCATCGTCGCGCCGGTGGCGGCCGGGATCGCGCGGGGCACGCCGGGCGCCCTGCCCCTGATGCTGCACACCGACGCGGCGATCGCGGGCCAGGGCGTGAACTTCGAGCTGATGCAGCTTTCGGGGCTGGCGCCCTATTCGGTGGGGGGGACGATCCACCTCGTGCTCGACAACCGCGTCGGCTTCACCACCGACGCGGCGGCGGCGCGGACCTCGCGCGGGCCGGCGGACGTGGCGCGGGCCGTGGAGGCGCCGATCCTGCACGTCAACGGCGAGGATCCGGACGCGTGCCTCCGCGCGGCGGCGGTCGCCGTCGAGTGGCGCGCACGCTTCGGGAGCGACGTCGTCTTGGTGCTGACCGCCTATCGCCGGCGCGGGCACAACGAGATCGACGAGCCGCGCTTCACCCAGCCGGTGATGCAGACGGCGATCGACGCGCGGCCGCGGCTGGGCGCGGCCTATGCGGCGCGGCACGCGCTTTCGCCCGATCTGGCGGCGTTCGAGGCGGAGATGGACGCCGCCTTCAAGGCGGCGCCGGCGACGCCGAACGACGGCGGGGACGCGCCCGGCCTCGCGCCCGACGCCGCGGCGCGGATGCTGGCGGCGCCCGAGACGGGGTTGGCCGAGGACCGGCTGCGCGCGCTGCTGGCGCGGCTGGGGGCCGAGCCGGAGGGGCTCGCGCTGCATCCGAAGGCGGCGAAGTTCCTCGCGCGGCGCCGCGCGATGGCGGCGGGCGAGGCGCCGGCGGACTGGGCGGCGGCGGAGGCGCTGGCCTTCGCCTCGCTGCTGGCGGAGGGGTCGCCGGTGCGGTTCTCGGGCCAGGACAGCGTGCGGGGGGCGTTCAGCCAGCGCCATCTGGTGCTGTCGGATCAGGGAGACGGGCGGCGCGTGAGCGTGCTCGACGGGTTCGGGGCGCGGGCGGAGGTGTTCGACACGCCTTTGATCGAGAACGCGGTGCTGGGGTTCGAGTATGGCCTGAGCGTCGCCGATCCGCGGCGGCTGGTGGTCTGGGAGACGCAATTCGGGGATTTCCTGAACGTCTTTCAGCCGGTGTTCGACCAGTTCGTCACCGGCGGCGAGGACCGCTGGCTGATGACGTCCAGCCTGACGATGCTGCTGCCGCATGGCTGGGACGGGGGCGGGCCGGACCATTCGACCGGGCATCTGGAGCGGGTGCTGGCGCGCTGCGCCAAGGCGAATCTGCGGGTGGTCAACGCCTCGACCCCCGCCAACTGGTTCCATCTGCTGCGGGGGCAGGTGCACGGGCCTTTGCGCAAACCGATGGTCGCCTTCACGCCGAAGGCGCTGCTGCGGCATCCGGGGTGCCTGTCGCCGCTCTCGGAGATGGGGGCGGGGACGGGGTTCCGGCCGGTGCTCTCGGATCTGGAGGCGGGGGCGGAGCGGGCGCTGATCTGCTCGGGCAAGATCGCGGCGCTGCTGGCGGGCGAGCGGGAGAAGCGCGGGCTTCAGGGCCGGGTCGGGATCGTGCGGCTGGAGCAGCTGTATCCGTTCCCCGCCGAGGCGCTGGCCGAGGCGCTGGCGGCGGCGCCGGGCGCCCTGCCCGTCTGGGTGCAGGAGGAGCCGGAGAATCTCGGCGCCTTCGGGTGGCTGGATCGGCGGCTGGAGGCGGCGGCGGGGCGGCGGGTGGCCTGCGTCTCGCGGCCCGCCGCGGCCTCGCCGGCGGTCGGCTGGCGCGGCTGGCACGATGCGGAGGAGCGCGCGGTGTTCGACGCCGCCCTGGATCTGGAGGAGACGCCGTGACGCGGGTGAGCGACGAGACCCTGGAGGCGCTGGCGAAGCTGGCGACGCCGACGCTGGCGAACGCCATCGACGTGGTGGGCGAAGGGGGCGTGATGGCCGGGCCGGGCGCCGTCGGGCCGGGCCTGAAGGCGGTCGGGCGCGCGGTGACGGCGCGGGAGGTCACGGGGCCGTTCGGGTCGTTCCCGGTGGAGGACTTCAAGGTCGGCCACATGATCGAGATGGCGGGGCCCGGCGACGTGATCGTGGTCGCGAATTCGGGGGCGCCGGTCTCGACCTGGGGCGGCATGGCCTCCTACGCGGCGGTGGTGAAGGGGATCGCCGGGCTGATCGTCGACGGCGGCGTGCGCGACCGGGAGGAGATCCTGGAGTTCGGCTTTCCGGTCTTCGCGACGCATGTGGTGCCGACGCCGGGCAAGACGCGGATCCGGGTGGAGAGCCTCGGCGAGCCGGTGATCTGCGGCGGCGTGCGGGTGGCGCCGGGGGACGCGATCGTGGCGGACGGCTCGGGCGTGGTGGTGCTGCCGGCGGCGCGGGCGGCGGAGATCGCGGCGCTCGCCGCCGGCTATGCGGCGGACGACGCCAAGGCGATGGCGGAGCTGAAGGGCGGCCTCAGCTTCCGCGAGGCGCTGGCGAAGTTCGCGAAGATCTGATGCGCGAGGGGCGGATCGAGGCGGGGGTCCTGTCGGTCGCGTATCTGGAGACGGGGCCGGAGGAGGGCTGGCCCTGCCTGCTGCTGCACGGCTTTCCCTATGCGCCGGAGGGCTGCCTGCCGGCGGCGCGGCTGCTGGGGGAGGCGGGGGCGCGGGTGGTGCTGCCCTATCTCCGCGGCTACGGAGGGACGCGGTTCCTCGATCCGGCGACGCCGCGTTCGGGCGAGCAGGCGGCGCTGGGGGCGGATCTGCTCGCGCTGATGGACGCGCTCGGCCTCGGGCGGGCGGTGCTGGCCGGCTACGACTGGGGCGGGCGGGCTGCCTGCGTGGTCTCGGCGCTCCGGCCGGAGCGGGTGGAGGCGCTGGTCTCGGGCAATTCCTACAACATCCAGGACATCGCGCGGAGCCTGGAGCCGGCGCCGGCGGCGCAGGAGGCGGCGCTCTGGTATCAGTGGTATTTCCACGGCGAGCGGGGGCGGCGCGGGCTGGAGGCGGACCGGCGGGGGATCGCGCGGCTGCTGTGGCGGCAGTGGTCGCCGGAATGGGCCTTCACCGAGGCGGAGTTCGAGGCGAGCGCGGCGGCCTTCGACAACCCGGATTTCGTGGAGGTCGTGATCCACTCCTATCGCCACCGCTACGGGCTCGTGCCGGGCGATCCGGCGGTGGCGGCGATCGAGGCGCGGCTGGCGGCGCGCCCGGAGATCGCGGTCCCGGCGGTGACGGTGGACGGGAGCGTGGACGGCGTGAACCCCGGGACCGCGCACCACGCCAGCCGGTTTCGCGGGCCGCATGAGCATCGGGTGTTCGAGGGCGCCGGCCACGCGCTGCCCCACGAGCGGCCCGAGGCCTGGGCCGAGGCGGTGCTCGACGCGCGGAGCATGGCGGAGCGCTGAGCCGGGCGCGGGCCCGCCGGGCCTTGGCGCGGCGGGCGTCGATGGCGGGCCGCCCCCTCGGCGGGGCCGCGCCGGCGCGCGGGGATCGGGGCGAGCCGCGATCCCCGCCGCGGTCAGACCAGCTCGGCCGCCCGGGCCGCCGCGGCGCGGAGCCGCTCGGCCTCCTCGCGCGCCGCCGCGAGCCGCTCGCGGTTCTCCTCCACGACCTCCTCCGGCGCCTTGGCGAGGAAGCCGGGATTGTCGAGCTTGCGCGCGATGCCCTCGGCCTCCTTCTCGGCCTTGGCGAGCGCCTTTTCGAGGCGCGCCCGCTCGGCCGCGCCGTCCACCACGCCGGCGAGCGGCAGGCAGACGGCGCCCGCCGGGAGCGTCAGCGTCACCGCCCCGGCGGGCGGGGCTTCGGCGCGGGCGAAGCGCTCGATCCGGCCGAGCCGCTCGATCAGGGGCATCGCCTCGCGGATCTCCGCCTCGAGGGCGGCGTCGCCCTCGGTCAGCAGCAGCTCCAGCCGGGCGGAGGGCGGCACGTTCATCTCGGCGCGGACCGAGCGGACCGCCTCGATCAGCCCGATCAGCCGGCGCATCCGACCCTCGGCGGCCTCGTCGACGAGCTCCGCGCCGATCTCCGGCCAGTCGCTCACCGCCAGCATCCGCGGACGCTCGGCGATCTCGCCCCAGAGCCGCTCGGTCACGAAGGGCATGAAGGGGTGCAGCATCTTCAGGCACTGATCCAGCGTCCAGGCCAGCGTCGCGCGCGTCTCCTCCCGCGCGTCCGAGCCTTCGGCGAGGAGGGGTTTCGAGAACTCCACGTACCAGTCGCAGACGACGCCCCAGACATGGGCGTAGAGCGCCGCGGCCGCGTCGTTGAAGCGGAAGCCCTCCAGCGCCGCGTCGACGGTCTCGCGCACGCGGCCGGTCTCTCCGACGATCCAGCGGTTGAGCGGCGCCTCGACCGCGGCGGGGTCGAAGCCCTCGACGGGGCGGGCGCCGTTCAGCTCCGCGAAGCGGGCGGCGTTCCAGAGCTTGGTGACGAAGTTGCGGTAGCCCGCCACCCGCCCGACGGCGAGCTTGATGTCGCGCCCCATCGCCGCCATCGAGGCCAGCGTGAA
>Ga0102943_1002437_pt1 | contig 10914 bp, 10 predicted proteins | sample SalPonC_black_MG_FD_78174 | JGI IMG/M metagenome (GOLD analysis project Ga0102943, IMG submission 78174) | Salt pond soil microbial communities from South San Francisco under conditions of wetland restoration - Salt Pond MetaG... | ecosystem: Environmental > Aquatic > Marine > Intertidal zone >...
CATGTCGGCGTATTTGGGATCATTCGCCAGCACGTCCTCCATCGCCGCGATCCAGGTGTTCTGGTCGGGCGCGTCGGTCGTCGCCGACAGGATCGCGATCTCGCCCTCGTAGTCGATCATCGACCCCAGAAGCTCGACCTGGTTCGGGCCGGTCTTGGTGAAGTCGACCGGCAGGATGCCGGCGTCGCGATGCTCTTCGTTGCCCACGAGGTCGCCATTGACGGCGAGCACGAGGATGCCGCGCGACCGGGCGCGGTCCAGCACCTGGTTCAGCGCGTCGGGCGAATTCGGCGAGATCGCGATCACGTCCACACCGCGCTGGGTCTGCGCGGTGATGAAGGGGATCTGCGAGGTCGCCTCGGCGGTGGCCGGCGCGGCCTGGCTGAACGTGCAGTCGATCTCGGCGCAGGCATCCTCGAACCCGGCGACGAGACTGTCGAAATAAGGGTTTCCCGTGTTTTTGGGGATATAGACGATATCCACCGTATCCTGGGCGGCAAGCGGCGCTGCGATCATCGCGGCGCCCGTGGCCAGTGCTGCAAGCAGTGTTCTGCGTATCATGTCGGGTCTCCTCCTCTGTTGCACCCGTGGTGATGCACCCGCGATTACCTTTGCGTGCGGGCGTAGATGGCGTTGGTCGCGACGATCGAGACGATGAGCAGCAAGCCCATGACGATCAGTTGCGACGTGATCGGAATGTTGGCCACGTTCATGCCCGTGGCGATGACGATGAGAAGCCAGGCTGCGAGGAAGGTCCCCGCGATCGACCCGCGCCCGCCGAAGATGTAGGTCCCGCCCAGCATGACCATCAGGACCATCTGAAGCTCGCCCCCCGTCGCCATGTCATAGCGGACCGAGGCAAGGCGCGACGCGGTGAGCATGCCGGCCACCGAACTGGTCACGCCGAGCAGCACGAAAAGGCTCATCTTGATCCGGCGCACCCGGATGCCGGCGTGCCACGCGGCCTCGGGCGATGTGCCGATCTGGTAGATCTGCCGGCCGGTGACCGTCAGCGCCAGAAACACGCCCAGCACGATCGCGACGAGCACGAAAAACACGACCGGGATCGGAACGCCGAACCAGTATTTCCAGTCGATTCCGATGAACCAAGACGGAAAACCGCTGATCGAGCGGTCGCCCGCCAGCACCTGCGCGAGGCCGCGGTAAAGGGTCAGCGTGCCGATCGTCACGATGATGGACGGCAACTTGAACCAGAGCACCAGCACCCCGTTGAACGCCCCCATGAGCGCCCCGGTGACCACCGAGGCCCCCATGGCGACGCCGATGGGCACACCGGCCTTGAAGAGCGCCGCGAAGACGCAGGCCGAAAATGCCATCATCGCCGCGGGCGACAGGTCGATCTCGCCCGAAATGATGATCAGCGTCAGAACCAGCGCGATAAGCGCGAATTCGACATAGAAGGTGGCGCTTTCGAGAATGAAGGTCGTGTCGGCGAAGAATGGCGACAGCCACGTCGCGACACCGAACGCCACGAACAGCAGGACCAGCGTCATCACCTCCGGCCGGATCAGGACGACCTGCCAGAGCGGCCGCGGCGCCGCAGCCTCGTGCGAGGAAAGCGCCGGTTTCTGCTCGGGCCTGGCTTGCGTCGTGTCGCTCATCCGCTGCTCCTTGCCTGCGCCAGCGCCCGGGTCGAGCGTTCCCGCACCGTCCGGTCTATCAGCAGCGCAAGGACGATGACCGCGCCGTTGAACACGTCCTGCCAGAAGGCCGACACGCCCAGGACCGGCAGCGCGACCGACACCAGCCCCAGAAGCAGCACGCCCAGAACCGTGCCGAGCACCGTGCCGACGCCTCCGTTGATCGATACGCCGCCCACGACGACCGCCGCGATCACCGTGAACTCGAAGCCGACGCCGGTGATGCCCGGGTTCACGTACCCGAAGCGCGAGGCGTAGAGAACGCCGGCGAGCCCCGACAGCGCCCCCGAAAGGGCAAAGACCAGAAGTGTCACGCGCACCACCTTGATCCCCCGCAGGGGGGCTGCCACGGGGTTCGACCCCAGCGCATAGATCTGCCGTCCGAGGCGGGTATGATCGAGGAACAGGTACGTCGCGACCGCCACGGCCAGCGCGATGATCACAAGCCAAGGAATTCCGAAAACGGGCGAAGTCTGAGACAGCGAGATCAGCGACCGCGGGATGAACTGCGGATCCACCTGCCGCGCGTCCGACACGAGAAACACCAGACCGCGGTACAGGCTGAGCGTGCCGAGCGTCACGATGATCGACGGCAGCTTGAAGATCACCACGAGCAGCCCGTTCACAAGGCCGAGTCCGGTGCCAAGCGCAATGGCCACGACGACCCCGGCCATGATCGGCAGGTCGGGCAGGTCGCGGAACATCATGCCCGCGATGATGGACGAAAAGGCCATGATCGACCCGATCGACAGGTCGACGTGGCGCGCGACCAGCACCATCATCTGCCCCATCGCCGCGATCAGGATCAGCGGGATCGCAAGCGCCACGATCCGCGCGGTCTCGAGCGTCAGGAACCTCGGTTCCATCGTGCCGACCAGGGCCGTGATCAGCAGGAGCATTGCGAAGATGCCGGCCTCGCGTCGATGGATCAGGGTCCGGACGAAGTCTCTCATGCAGCTTCACCCGCAGCCCGCGGCACGGCGGCCTGCATCACGCTTTCCTGCGTGGCTTCATCGCGCGAGAGTTCGGCGGTGAGCCGGCCCTCGGCCATCACGAGGATGCGGTCGCAGAGCGCGAGAAGTTCGGGCAGTTCGGACGAGATCAGCAGGATCGCCTTGCCGTCCTCGGCCAGCGCGCCGATCATGTCGTAGAATTCGGCCTTCACGCCCACATCGATCCCGCGCGTGGGTTCGTCGAGGATCAGCACCGCCGGATCGGTGTGCAGCCAGCGCGCGAGGATCGCCTTCTGCTGGTTGCCGCCCGACAATTCCATGATCGGCTGGCGTAGGGACGCAAGGCGGATCTTCAGCTTCTCGACCGAGGATCGCGCCAGCGCGCGCACCCGGGCGGCGCTGATGAAGCCTCCTTGCGAAATCAGGTCGGGCACGGCCGCGGTGATGTTGTTCTCGACCGACATGGTGCCGAAGATGCCGGCGGTCGCGCGGTCTTCCGGCACGAAGGCGAGGCCGAGGCCGATGGCGTCGGACGGATCGGCGACGGTCACGTCGGCGCCATTCACGCGGATCGTGCCGGTGTCGGCCGGCGCGACGCCGAAGATAGCGCGGGCGACGTCGGTGCGCCCCGCACCCACAAGACCGGCAAGGCCCACGATCTCGCCCCGCCGCACTTCGAGCGAGATGTCGCGAAAGGCCGGAACCCGGGTCAGGCCGCGCACCTCGAGCGCCGCTTCGCCGATCCGGGCGCGGTGCTTGTGAATGTAGTCCTTCACCGGCCGCCCGATCATCATCCGGATGATGTCCGCGTCTTCGAGGCCGGCCACCTCCTCGGTCCCGACGAGGCGGCCGTCACGGAACACGGTGGCGCGGTCGCAGAGTGCCCGCACCTCTTCCAGGCGGTGCGAGATGAAGACGATCGTACGACCTTCATCCCGCAGGCGGCGGGCGATGGCGAACAGCGTCTCGACCTCTTTCGGCGTGAGCGGCGCGGTCGGTTCGTCCATGATGATCAGCCGGGAGTCGCTGTCGAGGGCACGGGCGATCTCGACCATCTGCTGGTCGGCGATCGACAGGCCGCGCATCACCTGATCGACATCGATCCGCACGCCCAGAAGATCCATCAGCTCGCGCGCCCGCGCGGCGTTCTCGGCCCGGCGCACCCGGCCCAGCGCCGCTTCGTTGCCGCGCCCGAGAACAAGATTCTCGGCCACCGACAGATCGGGAAACGATATCGGCTCCTGGTGGATCAGCGTGATGCCGAGGCGCTGCGCCGCGAGCGGCGATGACACCTCGATCGGTCGCCCGTCCATGCGCAGCGTGCCGCGTGTCGGGCGATGAACCCCCGCAAGGATCTTGGCGAAGGTCGACTTGCCCGCGCCGTTTTCGCCCAGAAGGGCGTGGATCTCGCCGGTTCGCAGATCCAGATCGACATCGCTCAGAACCTCGACACCGGCGAACTGCTTCGAGATTCCCCGCGCCGAGATCAGCTTCTGCTGGTCCATGCCTGCCTCCGCCACGCCAGTCAGCCCGCGTCGCCGGGCACGGGTGCGTCGGCCGCAAGAAGTCCCTGGTCCTTGAGGTCTTCCCAGAAGGCCGGAGGAACCGGCGTCCCCATATGGGCGACGTTCTGCACCACCTCCTGCGGCCGGGCCGCGCCGGGGATGATCGAGGCGACAGCGGGATGCGCGAGCGGAAACTGCAGCGCCGCGGCCTGAAGCGGCATCTTGTGGGCCAGGGCGATCTCTTGCAGACGCCGCGCCTTCTCCTGCACCTCGGGTGGCGCGGCGGCATATCCATAGCTCGCCTTCTCGCCCGCTCCGGTGGCGAGGATACCCGACGCGTAGGGCGCGCCGATGATGACCGACACGCCGCGCTTCAGGCAATCGGCCATGCCGCGGTGCAGGCTGTCCTGATCGAGCAGGGTGTAGGGCATCGCGACCAGCAGAAAGTCGAGATCGACCTCGGGCGCGACAGTCTCGAACGCCTCGTTCGTGTTGATGCCCATGCCGTAGGCGCCGATGTCGCCCGCCGCTTTCAATTCTTCCAGTGCCTTCATTCCCGCCCCCGCCAGATCACGGCGATGCGCGGCATAGGCGTCAGGGACGTGATAAGCGGCGTCGAGGTCGTGGATCACCAGCGCATCGACGGTATCGAGGGCCAGGCGCTGCAATGCCTGTTCATATGAGCGCATGATGCCATCGTAGCTGTAGTCGAACTTCACCTCGAAATTCAGGCCGCCCACCCATGGGCCACGGTCGAACGATCTGGGGTCGGCGGGGCGGTGCAATGTGCGGCCGACCTTTGTGGAGATCCGGAATTCGCTGCGCGGAATCGTTCGCAGGAAGCCGCCCACGCGATGCTCGGACAGGCCGCGTCCATACCATGGCGCGGTATCGTAGTAACGAACGCCCGCATCCCACGCGGCCTCCAGGGTCGCGCGGGCGACCGGCTCGTCGACGGGGCCGTAGAGTTCGCCGAGATGGGCGGACCCGAATCCGAACACCGGCAGTTCGAGGCCGGTCCGCCCCACGGCGCGGCGCGCATCGATGCTGATGGTCACGGCTTCCCCCCTGTTCTTGCCGGCGCCGTCTCCGGCGCCTTGCCCGACCGCATTTGCTGCGGTGCCTTTGAGACTGATCAAAATTTGTCAGACAAAAATTAGTTTGACAACTTTTTTCTGATGCCGACAATCCCGGTCGACGAGGCGCGGCGCCACCGCGACCGCCGGAAAGAGGGGATCCACGCATGATCGGGGTCGGAATCCACCCGATGCTCTACGCGTTCTTCGACGCGGACGGGCGTATCCGGGCCGACACCATCGTCCCGCAGGTCGCGGCCGCCGTGGCAGCCGGTGCGGACGGCGTCGCCGTGCTCGGCCTCGGGACCGAAGCGGGAAAGCTCGGCCGCACGGAGCGGAAAGCGCTGCTGGAGACGGCGATCGAAGCGGCGGACGGGCGCCTGCCGGTGGTGGCGACGATCGCGGAGACGAACCTCCCCGACATGATGGACGCCGCGCGTGAAGCCCATGCGGCGGGCGCCGCCTGGCTGATCCTCCAGCCACCCCGGCCACCCGCGTCCGGGGCCGACCTCATCGCCATCTTCGGCAAGGTCGCCGAGTCCGTCGGTTGTCCGGTGGCGATCCAGAACGCCCCGGAATTCCTCGGCATCGGGCTGACGACCGGCGAGATCGCGCAACTGCATGATCGCCACCCCAACGTCGTGGCGGTCAAGGCCGAATGCAGCGCGCTGGCGCTGGGCGAGATGCGCGACGAGCTGGGCGACCGCCTGCGCCTTCTGAACGGGCGCGCGGGTCTGGAACTGACAGACAATTACCGCGCCGGCGCGGACGGCATGATCCCGGGGATCGAGACGGTCGATCTTCAGGTCGCCGTGGCCCGGGCCATGGGGGACGACGACGAAGAGCGGGCCGAGGCGCTCTACCGCCGCCTGCTGCCCACTCTGACCTTCATCATGCAGGGGATCGCGCATTTCGTGCTTTACGGAAAGCTCATCGCCGCACTCCGCCTCGGGATCGACCCCGGCGCGGCGCGCCTGCCCTCCCTCACCCTTTCCCCGCGCGGCGAGGCCTGGTCACGGCGCCTTGCCGCCGACCTGGGCCCGCTGGCCTGCTGACAAAGGACGACCAATGGCGAAGATCACCGATGTGCGCACAACGATCTGGGAATGGGTCGGACCCGTCGCGCCCATGCCGCCGCACTTCTGCACGACGGCGGGCGATCTGGTGACCGACGTCACCGGGTCGATCTCGGGGTTCCGCTTTCTTGGCTGGCTGGTGGTCGAGATCGAATGCGACGACGGCACAGTCGGTATCGGCAACGCGGCCCTTGCACCGCATGCCACGAAGACGACGATCGACACCTATCTCAAGCCGCTTCTGATCGGGACCGACCCGATGGACAGCGAGTACATCTGGCAGAGCATGTATCGTCGCACCCTGCCCTTCGGGCGCAAGGGCATCGGCATGACGGCGATCAGCGCCGTCGACCTCGCGATCTGGGATGCCAAGGGCAAGATGCTCGATCAGCCGGTGTTCCGGCTGCTCGGCGGCCGCACGAAGGCGAAGCTGCCGGTCTATGCCAGCCGGCTCTACAGCCAGCCGCTCGAAACCCTCTTCACCGAGGCGAAGGCCTATGCCGACGAAGGCTTCAAGGCGGTGAAGATCCGCTTCGGCTGGGGGCCGAAGGACGGGCTCGAAGGGATGCGCCACAATCTCGACCTCGTGCGCACCACCCGCGAGGCGGTGGGCGAGGATGTCGACATCATGGCCGACTGCTACATGGGCTGGAACGTGGAATACGCCCGGCGGATGCTGCGCCTGCTCGAGCCGTTCAACATGCGCTGGGTCGAGGAGCCGGTGATCGCCGACGATCTCGCCGGTTACGCTGAACTGCGCGGCCTCGGCCATGTTGCGATTTCGGGGGGCGAGCACGAATATTCTCTGCACGGGTTCCGCCACGCGCTGGACCTGCGTGCCTACGACATCGTGCAGTTCGACGTGAACCGCGTGGGCGGGATCACGGCCGCGAAGAAGATCGCCGATCTCTGCGAAGCCCATGACATTCCGGTGATTCCGCATGCGGGCCAGATGCACAACTACCACATCTCGATGTCGTCATATGCCGCCCCGATCTCGGAATACTTTCCGAAAGTGCCGGTCGAGGTCGGCAACGAGCTTTTCTGGTACATCTTCGACGGCGAACCGGTTGCCGAGGACGGCCACGTGAACCTTTCGGACACCGCTCCGGGCTTCGGGCTGACGCTGAAGAGCCCCGACGAGAACTTCAAGCTGACCCGCTGAGGAGCGCGCCATGCCCGCTTTCCCGATCATCGACACGCATCTGCACATCTGGGATCACGACCGGCTGAAATACAGCGCGTTCGAAGGGCACCCGATCTTCGAGAAGTCGTTCCACGTCGAGGATTACCGGCGCGCCTGCGGCGACGTCGAGATCGAGGCGATGGTCTTTCTCGAATGCTATTGCGACTTCACCCCCGAGGGCGGGCAATACATCGAGGAGATCGAGTTCGTCGAGGACGAGGCGAAGCGCGACCCGCGCATCCTTGGCATCGTGCCGATGGCGCCGGTCGAGAAAGGCCGCGCGGTCGAGCCGATGCTGGACGAGATGACCGCGCGCTTTCCGAGGGTGAAGGGCATCCGCCGCATCGTCGAGTTCGACGAGGACCCGCGCGCCCTGACTCTGTCGGACGCCTTCGTCGAAGGCGTGAACCTCCTGCACAAGTATGGCCTGCACTTCGAGATCAACGTCAACCACACGCAGATGGACATCGTGCGCGAGTTCGTGAAACGCGTACCCGAGGTGCCGATGATCCTCGACCATTGCGGCAAGCCCGGGATCGCCGAAGGTGCAATCGCGCAGTACCGCGACGACATGGCGGTCCTTTCGCGGCATCCCAACCTCTGGATCAAGCTGTCGGACCTGCCGGTCGAAGCCGATCACGACACCTGGACCGATGCCGACCTTCGCCCCTTTATCGACGCCACGCTCGACAGCTTCGGACCGGAACGCACGGTCTTCGCCAACGACTGGCCGATCTGCCTGCAGGCGACGACCATCCCCGAGTGGGTTGCGGTCCTCGACCGCGCGCTCGAAGGTCTGTCCGAGACCGAATTGCGCGCGATCTATCGCGACAATGCCAACCGCTTCTACCGCCTGAACCTTTAGAAATTGCCCTGGCCCGTCATGTCGCAGGACCAACCTCCTCTCGCCCCGGACGACGACACGCCCTTCGGCGGCGCGGTGCGCCCGATGGAACCCGACGCCCGCAGCCTCGGCGGCACCCTCGAGCGCAAGCCGATCGCCGAGCAGGTGACCAACCGCATCATGGCGATGATCAAGAGCGGCAACCTGAAATCGGGCGACCGCCTGCCGACCGAGGCGCAGATGTGCGTCGCCTTCGAAATCTCGCGCCCGCCGCTGCGGGAGGCCCTGAAGGCGCTGACCCTGATGGGCGTGCTCGAGAGCCGTCAGGGCGGGCGCTACATGGTCACCGATCTTTCGCCGACGCGCATGGTGGCGCCGTTCAACGCGATGCTGTCGGTCACCGAATACGACGTGACCGAACATTTCGAGGCGCGCGCGCTGGTCGACCTTGAGCTGACCCGACTTTGCGCCCTTCACGCGACCGACGCCGAACGCCAGCGGATCCGCCGTCTCGCGCAGGATGGCAAGGCGTTCTACGGCGATCCGGTCGCGTTCCGGCTTCTCGACATCGAATTCCACCGCGCGATCAACGAAGGCGGACGCAACGCGCTGATCATCGCGCTGGCGCAGGGGCTCTACGACATCGGCCTCGACATGCGGCGCCTGGCAAGCACGCTGCCCGGCGTGATCGAGGTTTCGGTCGCGCAGCATTGCGACGTGGCCGACGCGATCTGCGACCATGACCCCGACGCGGCGGTCGCGGCCTATCGCCGCCATCTCGAACACGTGGCGGCCACCACGGATCGCGCCATCGAACTGACCCGGAACAAGGAGGGGCGGGATGCCTGAACGCATCGCTTTCCGCATGAACCTGAATCCCGGACAGGCCGCCGAGTACGAAAGGCGCCACGACGAGATATTCCCCGAGCTTGTCACGGCTCTCAAGGATGCCGGCGTGTCGGACTATTCGATCTGGCTCGACCCGGAAACGCACCATCTCTTCGCCATCCTGACGCGCACCGACGACCACGGGATGGACGCGCTGCCAGACCGGGAGATCGTGCAGCGCTGGTGGGCCTTCATGGCCGACATCATGGATACCCATCCCGACAACGTGCCCGTGCAGGTGCCGCTGGCGCGCGTGTTCCACCTGCCATGAGCCGCGACTTCCGCATCCGCGCCCTGCGCGTCTTCACGGTCCGTCCCGGCAGCGAATCCGGCACCTACTTCCAGCAGGGTGCGACCGGGCACTGGCTGGTCGACAGCCTTATCGCCAACCCGATGTCGGGCCATCCCCCCTATCGCGAGCGCCGGTCGAGCTGGGGGATCAATGCGCTCGACAGCATCGTGGTCGAGATCGAGACCGAAAGCGGCGCGACGGGCGTGGCCACCGGCAGCGGCGGGCTGCCCGCGGCCTGGCTCATCTCCAACCACTTCCGCCGCTTCATCGAAGGGCAGGACGCGCGCAACATCAACATGATCTGGGATCAGATTTACCGCGCGACCCTGCCCTACGGCCGCAAGGGCCTGCCGATTCTCGCTCTGAGCGCGGTCGACCTCGCGCTCTGGGACCTCAACGGCAAGGTTCGCGGCGAGCCGGTCTACAACCTGATCGGCGGCAAGACACGCGACGAGATCACCTTCTACTGCACCGGCCCCGACGCCGGAGCGATCAAGGCGATGGGCTTCTGGGGCGCCAAGGTGCCGCTGCCCGAAGGCCCGTTCGACGGCGAGGCCGGACTTCAGCGCAACCTGGCCTTCCTGAAAGCCCAGCGTGATACGGTCGGGCCGGGCTTTCCGCTGATGGTCGATTGCTACATGGCGCTTGACGTGCCCTACGCGACAAGGCTCGCCGCCGCCTGTCACGAGATCGACATCTACTGGTGGGAAGAGGTGCTGTCGCCCGAGGATGTCGAAGGCTACCGCAGGCTGCGGCAGGCGCATCCCGGCCTCAAATGGACCACAGGCGAACACGAATACACGCGCTACGGGTTTCGCCGGCTCATCGAGGAACGCACTCTCGACATCCTGCAGCCCGACGTCATGTGGGTCGGCGGACTGACCGAGACGCTGCGGATCGCCGCCCATGCCGGCGCCTACGACATTCCCGTCGTGCCGCATGGCAGCGGCCCCTATTCCTACCACTTCATCGCCAGCCGCGCCGAACCCGCGTTCTGCGAATACGTCGCGGCGAGCGCCGACGGGCAGTCGATCCGCCCGGTCTTCGGGACGCTTTTCGACGGCGAACCCGTCCCCGAAAACGGGCGCATGCGCGTCCCCGACGCGCCAGGCTTCGGCATGACGCTGGCCGCGCGCGACATGCTGAGCGAGGTCCCTGCGGGCGTCGGCTCCCCGGAGCACTCCGAAGCCGGTCGGTGACGCTGGCGAGGTAGGAAGATGGCGCCACCCCACCACCCCTCGGCGCCCGCTTCACCGCCCCCTTCCCGGTCCCTGCGCGCTGCCATTCTTCTGCACGCAAGAACACCGAGCGATACGACGATTTCTTGCGTCGCACCGGGATGGAGCGCTCATCCATCGTGAGAAAGCTCGTCGATGCACCCGTTACCGGGCGCCTTGACGGGGAAATGCCGCGAACGGCGAGCAACCGTGTAC
>Ga0102943_1002441_pt1 | contig 10911 bp, 17 predicted proteins | sample SalPonC_black_MG_FD_78174 | JGI IMG/M metagenome (GOLD analysis project Ga0102943, IMG submission 78174) | Salt pond soil microbial communities from South San Francisco under conditions of wetland restoration - Salt Pond MetaG... | ecosystem: Environmental > Aquatic > Marine > Intertidal zone >...
AACATCAATGATATCCGAGATGGTGAACCACCAGCAGCATGGCAATATGCGGCAGATCGGCATGGAAACATCCATTCGAACTATGGATATCTAATTTTCTCAAAGCGATATCACAATCAATTTAAAAATGCCTTGAATGAACTTTGTCAAAATCCAGATTCTCGTCGAGCGAATATGATTTACACTCGTCCCGAAATTTGGACTGAATTTGATGAGGGTGGAAAATCCGATTTCATTTGTACGAATGCGGTATGCTATTATATCCGTGACGGAAAGATGCACGCTGTAGTTCAGATGAGGTCGAATGATGTCGTGTTTGGATATAAAAATGACCGAGCATGGGCAAAATACATTCTCGACGCCATGGTTTCTGACTACAATTGGATGAACCCAAAAGGAGATATAGTTGAAGCCGGAGATATTCACTGGCAGGTTCAGAATCTACATGTTTATGAAAGACACTTTCACCTTGTGAGGGAGAATTAATATGGAATTTATCGCTGGATTTGTTTTAGGATTTACATTCCTTGAACTTCTATGGATCTTTGCAATTTTTGGAGTCGGAATTTCTGGTTCTATGGTCGACTCCACTATTGCTGGTCTTGTTTCAATCGCACTTTTCTTTACTGGACTCTGGTTTTTCTATGATGTAAATCTTGTTCAGAACCTGTTTACTATATTCATTGGACTAGCTGCATATTTTGTGGCTGGTGGACTATGGACACTCTTTGTAAGTTGGCCAGAATTTCTTGACAAGAATTCAACTGCAATTCGTGATGACTTTATGCAATGGCAACGCCTTAAAAATACACAAGGTGAGAATGCTTCCCTTGAACATTTTTATGGTTCTAGTGAAAATATGTGGAAAGCTTCGAGTAATGTCCAATGGATCACGGGAATGATCACAACCTGGTTCTTTGAGGCGATTTGGAGAGTTCTTTCTGATCCTCTTTCTTGGGCTTGGAACAAGACTTATGAACTCTTTTCCGCTCAGTATGAAAGAGTTTCTCGTCGTAAAATCAAGGAGAATATTGAAAAATGAGTGTTATCAAGCAAATGGTACGCGATGAAAACCAGGTTGAGTTCGCATATTATCGCGATCGTCAGCTCTGGTATGAAGTCATGTATATGGATGATAGTATGCTTCCACAGAAGTTCCTATTTCCGGTACCCATCGAAGATATTGGAAATGCAACGTTTACTCGGGTTGAAAAGGCTCTTCTATTGATGAGATATATTCGAAAGCATCTCAAAACTTTGGAGGAAAAAGACAATGAAGATCAAACGGAATCTTCTTGATATCAAACAAGAAATTAGTGAATGTCGAGACCGTATTGTTGAACTTGAAAATGAAGCTAAAGTGTTCATCGATCACTGTCCACATCCTGAAGATTTTATTCATATTCAACCCGAAACAATGGAAGATGAATATGGCGACTATACTTCTGAAACAGTAATAACCTATACTTGTAATCTTTGTACTGGTCGATTTGTTGAAACTATTGGTACTGAAGAAAGAATTCCATCGCTTGCGACGGTATTAACAAGAAGGAAATCTAATGGAGAATGAGTTTCATATAGATTCGGACTATATCGAAAAAACTCTTGATAATAGCATGGTTGCGATACAATCTTTAAGTAATTCGATAAGCCGTGGAACTCATCATTTTGATCGAGATCATACACATGAACTATTTACAATTTGTGTCTGTGATGATAAAATAAACCCAGAATGCCCATTACATAAGGAATTTTTAGATGGACAGTGATATCCCATTCGCTATTTTAATCACGGCATGTTGTATTTTTGCTCTTATACTTGCCTTTTCTCTTGGAATGTTGAAAGCAACAGATACCGCATGGCATTCATTTTGTGATGTCGAAACCCAAGAACTCATCTGGTCACCAACGGGGATGCATTGTGTTGATGAATAAGTGGGACGAAAGATTTCTCGATATGGCTGAGCTTGTGGCGACGTGGTCAAAAGATCCGTCAACCAAAATCGGAGCTGTATGTGTAGAACCACAATCCAAACGAATTCTTTCGATGGGTTACAATGGTTTTCCTCGCGGTATTGCTGATTTAGATTGGAGATACGAAGACAAAGAAGTCAAGTATTCTCTTGTCGTCCATGCCGAGGCAAATGCAATTTACAATGCAACGTCAAACGGCGTCTCTCTCGAAGGATCAACAATTTATGTGACCGGACTTCCCTCTTGTTCTGATTGTGCCAAAGGTATTATCCAAGTTGGGATCAAGCGAGTTGTCTGTAGAGCTCCAAATATTCCATCACACTGGGGAGAGCATTGGAAAAAATCAAAAGCAATGTATCGAGAAGCTTGTATAGATTTTTTGCTTACGAGCGGAATAGAAGGCGGAATAGAAGCGGGAGTTGAGTATGAACCTAACGAATGATCAAAAGGTTGGTATTATAATCTTGTCATTTTTATTAACATTTCTCATTATCGTAACGTCATTTGCAATATATGACACACATACCCAAATGAAAATGTGCCTTGACGCAGAAAAAGATTGGATTGATGGAAACTGTGTCGATCCTGACGTATAACTACTTGTATGGACCTACCCAGTAATACTACTGGCCAAAATATGCTGTCCTTAAACTGATATGGAGAAAATCAATGGATAACGAAATTCGTGTCGGCATCATCGGTGTCGGTAACTGTGCTAAATCTCTGGTCGAAGGTGTTCAATACTACGTCCAGAATCCCGAAGATAAGATCGGTCTTATGTACCCCGATATCGGTGGTTACACGACCGAGCATCTCAAGTTTGTAGTCGGATTCGATGTCGACCGTCGTAAGGTCAATCGTACTCTGAAAGAGGCACTTCGTGCTTCCCCGAACTGCGCAATGGATCATGTTGATGAGATCTCCGAACAACTCGTACCAGCCTCTTCAAAAGTCTATTCAGCTCCGAAGATGGATGGTGTCGCCCCTTACATGGAGAAGTTTCCTGAGGAAGTTTCTTTTCGTACGGGTGCTGAAGCCGCGCTTGGATTTGATGAGATTGTTCGGAAACTTCGTGAAACGAAGGTTGATGTTCTCGTGAACTATCTTCCAGTCGGATCCGAGGAGGCTTCTCGTTTCTGGATCGATGTCGCCATCGCAGCTCGAGTTCATTTCGTGAACTGTATTCCGACCATGATCTCGACTGATGAGACCCGTAAAATTGAGCAAAAGTTCATCAATGCTGGTCTGACTATTGTCGGTTCTGATATGCGTTCAGCCTGGGGTGCATCCAGAATGTCTGAGGTACTTCAGGGCGCAATGATCGATTCTGGTCTATATGTTACGCAACATATTCAAATGAACATGGCGGCTGGTTCAACCCAGGGTCAAGAGAATATCAAAAGTGGTCGAACAGCGAACACCGACTTTCTCAACATGGTCGAGAAAGAGCGACTCCATAACAAGCACATCTCGAAAGAGAATGTTCTGAAGGGACAAAACGAGGTTCGTAATACACCATACGCGGGTACGACCATGTTCGCTGGACCATCGCTTACAGTCTTCCAGAAGCCTGGTGGAGAATACATCGGCACCGATCAGAAGATCGCAAACTTCGACATCGTCGCATTTGGATTTGCTGGAGCTCGGTATGAACTTACTGCCCGTCTGGCAGTTCAAGACTCGCCAAACTCCGGTGGTGTTGTAGTCTCGGCAGTCAGATTCTGTAAAGTCGCATCTGAAATGGGTGTTGTTGGATTCCTTCGTGGTCCTTCAGCCTGGACACAGAAAACGCCCCCACTTCAGCTCTCGACCCAAGATGCCAAGTTTGAGTGCGATGCTCTTGCTCGTCGGATCTTCACCGATCTTACGAAGGCTCAACTTATCGAGAACGATCCAAAGGCAAAAGATCTTCCTTACACCTTCCAAAAGTCAGAGACTGATTATGAATAATCTTCATCAGAATATCAACTCCTTCGACTTTGATGGTGTCATTTGTATGGGAAAGGGTCCTGGAGTTTATCCAGGACCTCATGATGTCATCATTACTGGTCGGTCTCATGAAGAAAAAGAAGAAACTCTGGCATGGCTTGCTCGATGGGATATAACTAATGCAGTATTCTTCGCACCATGGTCATTTGATAATAAGACCCGACTAAACTCTGGAGCCCATAAAGCTGAAGTCATCATGATGCTTTCTAGATATAGATGGAAAGTGGGAATACATTTTGAAGACGATCCAATACAGGCCGAAGTCATTAAACAACATTGTTCAAATGTAAAGGTCGTACTTCTTGAACATGATCTTGTTAACAAAGAGAACGTAAGACGCGATGGGTTTGGAAAAGAAATCACTTGAACTGATTATGGATAATCGGGACCCAGAACGATTTGATTTTTTCAATCGTTGGGTTCTTGATTTCTTTCGCCGTGAAGCATTGAGAGAACATGGTCGTATCGATGAATACAAGGTGGATCCACTCTTTGGTGAAGCCATGCGTCAAGAGGTTTCATACTGGAATCCGAATCGATCTAAACACGCCGAGGTATTCTGGCTAGAGAATTACGTCTTTGGTCAGGATACCTCGATGCGGAATAAGGTTCTCAATGCCATGGCGGTGAAGTTTGTCGGAATGCCGACTCTTACCCTTGTCGCGACAGATTCAACGGATTACAGAAACATCATTGACTTCGATCAATACAAGAATCGTGGTAAGTATTACGATTGGATCAATAAGAACCTCGACGAGAATCCATACAAAATACCAGTATGGGGTCGAACCCAACTTCAGACGAGTCTTCAGACCGCGGCAAGAAACTTCGTAAGAGAAGAAGAAAAGGATCCAGAACTCCGATTCAGACTATCTCATATGATTCGTTGGATGGAACATCTCGATGAGGTGGGACTTTCTGATGTCGTGCTGAGTAAAAATTCCAAACTACATAATGTTTGTGAGTGGCTAAGATCACATCGTGGTATTGGACCGTATTTCGCATATCACCCACCCTGCAATTTCTCTCGTTCAGATGAATTGGCTCATATCGATGAAGATGATGATTATTGTCTTGTCGGCCCTGGTGCCAAACGTGGTCTCGAGTTCGTATTTCCAGAGGTCAACTTCAAGAACGAAAAGATCATGGAAGAATATATCTTGGCTGTCCGCGATCATCAGAAGGAATTCTTTGACTTTTCTGTTTACGATGGTGCCGAAGAATGGTATAATATGAACCTAGAACGTGGTGGTAATCTCACGACATTTGGAACGGAAATTACATTCTGCCAATTCAATGTTTATGAATGTATCAAAGATAATTCAAAGGCACAACAGAAGAGAATGCTACCGCTTGAGTTTGATGCATTCGATAAGATCGCCGAAGATCTAGAAAAGAAGAGAAACACATCTTCTTTGGAGGAGTTTTTTGACCTATAAGTTATTCAAAGACATATATGTTCGAACCGGTAAGCACGAAAGATCGGATCGCCGAATTGCCGGTGAATGCGCCCGCAATTATGTCGATATCAAGACAAAGGCAGATGATGTAATTGTCGATCTTGGGGCAAATATCGGTGGATTTTATCGAATGATTCGAAATCAAGAATTCCTCGATTATATCGCGGTTGAACCTGATCGAGAAAATATCAAGGTCATTAAGGAAAACAGTGAAGGTGACCGCCGTCTTATCGTTGCCCCCTTTGCGGTTTCAATGTCAAATCAAAAAATGGTTACATTCTATCAGACCGATTCAAAAAATTCAGCGTGTTCGGGAACCGTAACTCCTGTTTCGAATAGATCTATGTCGATGCGCAAGGTCCGTCAACAGGTACCAAACATCAATATCGTCACCTTCTTAACCGAGTTTCAGCCAACAATTCTTAAGGTCGATATCGAAGGTGCTGAAAATAATTGGTTGGCGGAAAGTAAAGGAATTCCAGAAAATATGGGATGTCTGCCTAGAATAATGTTCCTCGAACTCCATGGCGGTGATATGGTTCAGGAACACATCAAAAATGGAGTCATTGATAATCTTCGAGAATATTACGATATCTCAGGAGATGTGAATTGTGGTTTCGTCGACATCAATAAGCCAAAACTTACAATTGATGGTCTTCCAGAAGTCGGAGAATACGGCAATGGCGCATTATTTGGAATTGATTTGAGATTGGAATTGAAGAAATGAAAGCCGTACTTACATCCCCATTCTATCGAATAAACGATAAGCCGACCTCTCACAAATCATCACAAGCACATATCTATGCTGCAATGATTCGTGAAACCGAAGGCATCGATCTTGATGTCAATATCGGTGGAAAGATTACAGACTTCTCTAATTATGACACCATGTATGTGTATCATGGTAATGACTTCTTTGGTTCTCTTAACCTCTTTGGCGGCGTCAAGGGTTATGGTGGAGTAGAAGATCTCGTTGAATTCTCGAAGTTCCGTGGTCTCGTCTTTTCTCTTGGAATCGAGTTTCCCAATTATGCTGAGATGATTCGTGGTCGCCTTAAGGGTGATTACCCCGAGATCTGGGATCAGGTTGATCTCGAAAATCTCGAAGTCATGGAACGAGAAGCCAAACATGTAAAATTCCCGTCATGGTGGAGAAATATGGTTGGAGGTGACTCACATGCCATTTGCATGTATCGACCAGGATGGATGGTTAACTCAGTTCCTTTCAAGACTCTGAATGGGGCTCTTAAAGAGGGGCTAGAGCATTATGTTTTCCACCCAGGTGGAGGATATCTTGAAAAGGCCGAACTCTATTTTGGTAATATCGACATTCGTCACCATCTCTGTAGACTGGGTGATCCATCGGACACTGTTCCCCCCTTGGTGAAGGAATATGTACAAGCCGCAGACGCATTGGATATCGAACATCTGGGTATCTATGAGCCACTACCCATCGAAGACGAATCGAGAAAGTTGCCCAAATCTGGATACTACAAGGGTCGACCATTTTGGGGATCGTGGGAAGATCGGAATCGAGCTCGAGAAATATTCATCGAGACCGCGAAGAATGAGATCGAGCGTATAAATAGCCGTGTACGACTTATAGAATGGACCGATTATTTGAAAAACCCCCAAGGACAACTTGACTTTGCACACATGGAAAAGCCACGTTCCGTGCATCTTTCGCGTGCGAGTTATCCCCATTGGACCGGTCTCGAATCAGAAAATACATTAGAGGACTTTTTTGCATGAGCATTATGGACAAACTTAAGAAGAACTCTCGATCAAAGGATTCGAATATCCTTTCGAAGTCGAAGTTCTTCAACGCAAAGGATATGGTTCCGACTTCGGTTCCAATGATCAATGTTGCCCTTTCTGGTCGACTTGATGGTGGACTGACTCCTGGACTTACTGTCCTGGCTGGTCCGTCAAAGCACTTCAAGACGTCATTTGCCCTTCTTATGGCCGCGGCATATCTCAAACAATATCCCGACTCAGTCATGCTCTTCTATGACTCGGAATTTGGTTCACCACAATCTTATTTCAAGGCATTCAATATCGATCCAGAACGAGTATTCCATACTCCCGTCGCGAATGTCGAAGAATTGAAGTTTGACCTCATCAATCAGCTCGAACAGCTTGACCGCGATGATAAGGTCATTGTTGTAATCGACTCGATCGGTAACATCGCATCGAAAAAGGAACTCGAAGACGCAAAGGATGCGAAGTCGGTCGCGGATATGTCAAGAGCAAAGGCGATCAAGTCTCTGTTCCGTATCGCGACACCATACTTCACGATGAAGGATATTCCATGTCTTGCAATTAACCACATCTACATGGAGCAAGGCATGTATCCAAAGGCCATCGTTTCGGGTGGTACTGGCATCTATTACTCAGCCGACAATATTTGGATCGTCGGTCGTCGTCAAGAGAAAGACGGGACAGAAATCAAGGGTTATCATTTCGTCATCAATATTGAGAAATCTCGATTCGTGAAAGAGAAATCCAAAGTTCCGATCTCTGTCTCATGGGAAGGTGGTATCATGAAATGGTCTGGCCTTCTGGATGTCGCAGTTGAAGGTGGATTTGTTCATGAGGGCAAGAAAGGTCGGGCTAAAGGTTTCTTCCATATGGACCCAGAAACCGGTGAGGTTGGAGAAAAAGCCCATTATGAGCGTGAGACAAATAATGCTGAATTCTGGAAGTCAATTATCGCCAATCCGAAGTTTGGTGATTATGTCCAGAAGAAGTATTCAATCGCCCATGCTCCAATCATGGAAGAAGATGTACCAGAGGTAGAAGATGAAGTTTAATATCACAAACAACGAAGAATTTGAACAATTCGTGAAAGAAAAGAAACCAATTCTTTCAAGCAGCTCTGGTCTTGCTTATACTGTAGCCGGCGTCGGTCTTCAAATTTCTGAAAGCCATGTTCCAGGACGAACTGAGTGTACATTATTTCTAAAATGTGAATATCAGGGTGGAGTTGATCCATTTTGTATTGAAAAATTTACAGTGAAATACGAGGTTGTTGAAGACAATGAAAGAGAATGAAGACTACGCAATGGTCCCAGCTAAGGTCGATTCAGATCAGACATGGGATATTCGCATTCTCAAGGGTGACTTTATCGAGACCGTATTTCGATATGGAGCCGTGAGAATTGATGGCGAGAATGAACAGATAACATTTGATTTTGAAGTTATCTCGAGTCCAGATAAAGAAGTTGATGAAACAAATGAAGAACTTCAACAAATTGCAGGAGAAATCCTCAAGGACGTTATAGATAATTCTATTGAAGATGGATCTATTGAAATGTCGGATGTTGGATGAGCCATAACCTTGAACAAACTGTACTTCGTAATGTAATCACAAATGAACCCTTTATGAGAAGGGTTCTCCCTTTCCTCAAGACCAAATACTTTCAAGGCAATTATCGGATTCTATTCCGTCAGCTTTGTAAATATGTCGAGAAGTATAATCGTCTTCCGACCCAGGAAGCGATTGCAATCGAGCTTGAGAAATCCGAAGTCGCGTCGTCAGATCGATATTCTGATATCGTCGCTCTTCTCCCAGGAGTATTCCAAAAGGAGAAAGTCGATCAGGACTGGTTGTATGATCGGACCGAAGAATGGTGTCAGGAACGAGCCATTCATTTGGCAATCATGGAATCGATCGATATCATCGATGGAAATTCCGAGAAGTTCACAAAGGGCGCTATTCCGGATCTTCTAACCCAAGCCCTCGCGGTCGGATTTGATGCAAATATTGGTCACAACTATTTCGATGACGTGGCTGATCGATTTGCGGCTTATCATACCGAAGAAGAGAAAATCCCATTCGATCTTGATCTCATGAATAAGATCACGGGTGGTGGTATCGTCAAGAAAACCCTCTCAATTCTCTTGGCTGGTACTGGTGTTGGTAAGTCTCTGGCGATGTGTCACATGGCCGCGGCAAACTTACTCGATGGTAAGAATGTCCTCTATATCACGATGGAGATGTCAGAGGATAAGATCGCCGAGAGAATCGACGCAAATCTTCTAGATGTACCAATCAATCAGCTTGAAGATATGCCAGAAGATGCCTTCATTGATCGAGTTTCAAAGGTCAAGAAGAAGACTTCGGGTAATCTCATCATCAAGGAATACCCAACCGCCCAAGCCCATTCGGGTCACTTTCGTGCTCTTCTTAATGAGCTCAAGCTCAAGAAGCAATTTGTGCCTGATGTAATCTACATCGATTATCTTAACATCTGCGCTTCTTCTAGGCTGAAGGGAATGGGTGGTTCGATCAACTCATATTCCTATATCAAGTCAATTGCTGAAGAGGTTCGTGGTCTTGCCGTAGAATTTAGTGCGGCGGTCGTATCTGCTACTCAGGTTAATCGAACCGGTTTTACCAATTCTGATCCGGGTCTCGAAGATACGTCTGAGTCATTCGGTCTTCCAGCTACAGCAGACTTCATGGTCGCGCTCGTTTCAAATGAAGATCTGGAACGAGATGGAATGATTATGGTCAAGCAGCTTAAGAATAGATACAATGACCTGAACAAATACAAAAGATTTATGCTCGGCATTAATCGATCTCACATGAGACTATTCGATGCTGAGACAGAACCAGGTGATATTATTGCAGAAACTAGTCAGACCGAAGAAATAGAGTTCGAAGCCCCTGGAACAAGGGGTTATCGAAACAATCTCGCAAAGTTTGACTCAATCGTGGTAGATTAATATGAAAAACTTAGCAGATTACTATACGCCAGAAGAATTCTTTGAAACATTCGTATGGCTGGAAACAAAGGACTATGCTCTTGCAGAAAGCGCATCGCCCTTTGATAACACCCGATGGTCTATTATTTGGCAACATATTATTCAGAATATTTCAACTGGTTTGTATTATCGAATTACATGGGAAGTTCCTGCAACTGAACTTCAAGACCAAGATCTTGAAGATCGAATGATGTCGATTGAAACAGTAGTTCCAGTTAAAGTTGAAACCACAGTGTATATTTCAAAAGAGGAAATGGACAAAATATGAAGAAGTCAACTGTTCAGAACAATAAGAAGACATCAATTGGTCGAAAAAATATCAAGTTCGCGACCATGAATAAGTCGAATAAGAGAAGCTATAAGAAATATCGAGGTCAAGGAAAATGACAGTAAATCTCATTTCTAGAACTGAGGGATTCGGCGTTCTTGAAGGTAAGAACCTCGAAGAGATTATTGAATACACTGCTCGTGTTTCAAATCCATCGAATCAGGCAAAAGATCTTCCGGCCGGTAAGCTTCTGAAATATCTCGCAAAGCATTCCCATTGGTCACCATTTGAAATGGTTTCTGTTTGTCTTGAGGTGAATACGACTAGAGATATTGCACGTCAACTTCTTCGCCATCGATCCTTCTTCTTTCAGGAATTCTCCCAGAGATATGCTGATCCGACTTCTGATCTGGCATTTTCTACCCGAGAAGCCCGTTTACAGGACATGAA
>Ga0102943_1002447_pt1 | contig 10898 bp, 9 predicted proteins | sample SalPonC_black_MG_FD_78174 | JGI IMG/M metagenome (GOLD analysis project Ga0102943, IMG submission 78174) | Salt pond soil microbial communities from South San Francisco under conditions of wetland restoration - Salt Pond MetaG... | ecosystem: Environmental > Aquatic > Marine > Intertidal zone >...
CCTCCACCTCGAGCCCGAGATCCGTCAGCGCCTCGGCGATCGCCTCGACCGAGGCGTCGGTCTCCAGATGCTCCTTCAGCCAGCCGAGGGTGAACTTCATCGCGCGCGCTCCCGAAGCCGTCGCGGCGCGCCCCGCGCGCCGCCGTCGCCGGGCGTTCTAACCGCTAGGCGCGCCATGTCCACCGGCCCGCTCCCCCGGCGGGGGCTGCGCCGCTCGGGGGGATCGACCCCCGCTCGCGCCGCGTCGGCGCGCGGGGCGCGCACCTCCCGCCCGGCCGCGGCCGTCGCGCCCGGCGGGGGCCGCCCCCGCACGTCCTTGCCGGGCGTGTCCCTGCCGCCGCAGTCCGGCCCTTCCGCCTGCGCGGCCCTTGGCGTCCGGCCACCCGACGGGCACGCTTCCCTCGACGGACGCGCCCCCTCACCCACGCCGACGGAGCCGCACGCCATGACCTCGCCGATCCGCGCGGCCGCCGCCGCCCTCGCCGCCGCCGCCCTCGCCGGGCCCGCCGCGGCGGAGCGCCTGCTCGGCCCGCTGACCCTCGGCGAGCTCAGGAGCGGGGAGTTCGAGTTCTACGGCCAGATCAACAAGGCCCTGTTGGTGCACGACGACGGCGACGCCGTGCGCGCCTACCCGCTGGTCGACAACGGCTCCAGCTCCACCCGCGCGGGCGTCTGGTTCCGCCGGCGCGCGGCGGACGACCTGCTGCTCTCCGCCAATTTCGAGATGCAGTGGACGCCTTACGCCACCGGCACGGTGAACCGCGTCGACGATTCCGTGAATCTCGAATCGCATCTCGTGCGGAAGGCCGAGCTGCGGGCCGACACCGCGTTCGGCCGCTTCAGCTTCGGGCAGGGCTCCACCGCCTCCGACGGCGCGTCGGAGGTGGACCTCTCCGGCACCGCGCTCGCCGCCTACGCCTCCGTCGCCGACATCGCCGGCGGCCAGCGGCTCGCGCTCGAGGGCGGGGGCGTCTCGGGCGTCACCCTCGCCTCGGCCTTCTCCGACCTCGACGGCCTCGGGCGGCTGGTGCGGGCGCGCTGGGATTCGCCCTCGGTCTCGGGCGTCACGCTCTCGGCCTCCATCGGCAGCGACCAGATCGGCTCGGGCCCCGAGGACGGCGCCTACGACGCCGCGCTGCGCTACGCCGACACCCTCGGCGGGGTGCTCGTCAACGCCGCCGCCGCGGTCTCGGCCCCGCTCGGCGAGCGGGAGCGCGTCAACGGCTCCGTCGCCGCGCTGCACGAGGCGACGGGCCTCAACGCCGTCCTCGCCGCCGGCTGGGATTCCGCGCAGGACGGCCGCTTCGCCTATCTCAAGCTCGGCTGGCGGCGCACGGGCCTCGTCACCTCCGGCGACACCGCCGTCTCGATCGACGCCACGACGGGGCGCGACCGCCTCCTCCGCGGGTCCGAGACGCTGAGCTTCGGCCTCGCCGCCGTGCAGCAGGTGGCCGAGGGCGGCGCGGATCTCTACGCCGGGCTGCGCTGGTTCGACGTCGACTCGCCGACGGCCGACTACGAACCCGCCCTCTCCTTCATCGTCGGCGCTCGGCTGATGTTCTGACCCCCCGCCCCGGCCCTCGCCGGGGCCGGGCTCAGCCGCTCAGCCCGCCGTGCAGCGTCGGCGTCTGCAGCGCCGCGAAGCCGTAATGGCGCAGCCAGCGCAGGTCGCTGTCGAAGAACGCCCGCAGGTCCGGCACGCCGTATTTCAGCATCGCGATCCGGTCGATCCCCATGCCGAAGGCGAAGCCCTGCCATTCGGCGGGGTCGATCCCCCCGGCCCGCAGCACCTTCGGATGCACCATGCCGGAGCCGAGAATCTCCAGCCAGTCGTCCCCCTCGCCGAGGATCAGCCGCCCCTCGCGCCAGGAACAGCGGATGTCGACCTCCGCGGAGGGCTCGGTGAAGGGGAAGTGGCTGGCGCGGAAGCGCAGCTCCACCCCCTCGACCTCGAAGAACGCCTTGCAGAACTCCTGCAGCACCCATTTCAGGTTCGCCATCGAGAGCCCGCGATCCACCGCCAGCCCCTCGACCTGGTGGAACATCGGCGTGTGGGTCTGGTCGTAGTCGGAGCGATACACCCGCCCCGGCGCGATCACGCGCAAGGGCGCGCCTCGCTCCCGCATCGCCCGGATCTGCACCGGGCTGGTATGGGTGCGGAGGACGTGCGGCGGGCGCTCGTCGCCCTCGCCGCGCGCCATGTAGAAGGTGTCCATCTCCGCCCGCGCCGGATGGTGCGAGGGGATGTTGAGCGCGTCGAAGTTCAGCGCGTCGGTCTCGATCTCCGGCCCCTCGGCGACGGCGAAGCCCATGTCGGCGAAGACCGCCGCGACCTCCTCCATCACCTGCGCCACCGGATGCAGGCTTCCGCGCGGCCGCGGCCTCGAGGGCAGGGTGACGTCCAGCCACTCCGCCTCGAGCCGCCCGGCCAGCGCCGCGTCGCCCAGCGCCGCCCGGCGCGCCGCGACGGCGGCGTTCAGCTCGTCCTTCAGCGCGTTCAGCGCCGGCCCCGCCGCCTGACGCTCCTCGGGCGTCATCCGCCCGAGCTCGCGCATCTTCAGCGACACCTCGCCCTTCTTGCCGAGCGCGGCGACCCGCGCCGCCTCCAGCGCCGCCTCGTCCTCCGCCTCGGCGATGCGCGACAGCCAGCGCGCGCGCAGCTCGTCCAACCCCTCGACCGGCCCGTCCATCGGCTCCTCCTTGGCTCCCGCGCCGGATACCACGCGCGGCGGGGATCGCAAGCCTCAGGCCCCGGCCCGCGCGCTCTCGATCCGCTCGCGCAGCCGCCCCTGCGCCGCCGCGTCCAGCGGGAAGCCCCACATGATCGCCACCGCGATCAGCTTCAGCACGACCGGCGCGCCGGCGTAGAGCAGCGCCAGCACCCAGAGCGCCCGCTCGGAGTTCGGCGCCGCGGTCTCCCCGGCGTCCAGCGCGCCGACGCCGACGCCCGCGCCGCCCGCCGCCTCGAACCCCGCCGTGGCGAGCAGCATCAGCGCGACGCCCCCCGCCGCCGCCTGCGCGGCCTTGGTCGCCACCGACCAGACCGCGAAATAGACGCCGGTGCGCTGCTCGCCCGACTGCGCGGTGTCCTCGTCCACCACGTCCGCCTGCATCGCCGGCGGCAGGCTCAGATCCGCGCCCAGCGCCAGCCCCGACAGCGCCGAGATCACCGCGAAGGGCACGACGTCCCCCTCGCCCAGCGTCAGCGCCCACAGGAACACCGCGCAGGCGTAGAGCATCACCAGCGACCAGACCCGGTGCTTGGGCAGGTGCTTCGCCGCCCAGGACCAGAGCGGGGCGCCGAGGATCGCGGCGCCGAAATACAGCACCAGCAGCGGCCCCGCCCAATCCGGCGCGCCGAGCCGGAACTCCACGAAGAACAGGAACAGCGAGGCCGGCAGCGCGTTCGCCGCGCCGTTCACGAACCAGGCCAGCAGCAGCCGCAGGAACGCCTTGTTGGAGGCCGCGAGCGCCAGCCCCTCGCGCCAGGCCACCTTGCGCACCGAAAGATCGTCGGGCTCCGGCGTCACCGCGACCGCCGCGCCGAAGCCGAGCGGCACCGCCACCAGCAGCGCGTAGAACACCAGCGCGAGGCCGAGCCCCGCGTCGCCGCCCCCCGCCGCGTAGAGGAGCGCCGCGCCGAGCATCCCGACCAGCCCGGCCCCCTCGCGCCACGCCGTCACGCGCGCCCGCTCCGCGTAGTCGCCGCTCAGCTCCGCGCCCCAGGCGAGATACGGCGTCAGCGCCATGGTCCAGACCAGCGTCATCAGCGCCAGCCAGATCCCGGCGTAGACCGCCGTGGCGTCCTCGGGCGGGCGGAACAGCATCCACGCGCTGAACAGGATCAGCGGCCCCGACAGCGCCAGCCAAGGCTTGCGCCGCCCCCAGCGCGTGCGCACCCGGTCGCTCAGCATCCCCATCAGCGGGTCCGTGGCGGCGTCGAGCAGCCGCGCCGCCAGCATGAAGGCGCCCAGCAGCGCCAGATCCGCGCCCAGCCCCGCGTAGTAGGGCACGAGGTAGACGTAGACGGGGAAATACAGCGCCCCGAGGGGCGCCATCGGCGCGGCATAGGCCGCGAGGGTCAGGGCGGTCGGCCGCGTCATGCGCCGGACATGGCGCCGCCCGGCCCGCCGTCAACGGCAGCCGGTCGGCCTCAGCGCCGCCGAGGCGGCGTCGACCCGCGTGCGCCCTCGCCCGTCGCCGCCGTCGGCGCGGCCCAATGCAGATGCAGCGCCTCGGCCGCCGCGGAGACGACCACCCCCGCCGCCAGCGTCCACGGCATGATCGGAGAGCCCGCCCACGCCGCGACGAGGTCCAGCGAGCGTTGCAGCGCGAAGAACAGCAGCTCCGTCGCGTCGCGGAAGCGCATCACCGAGACCGCCCTCGCCGCGGCGTGCAGTCCGCCCAGCAGGCAGAACAGCCCCGCTCCCGCCGCGCCGGCGGTGACGCCCCGGAACAGCGCCCAAGGCCAGCCGCGCCCGAAGCTCAGTCCGATCAGCCGCCAGCCGACGTAGAGCCCGCTCAGCGCCGCGCCGGACTGCAGCTCGGAACCCGCGAGCGCCGGCCCCTCCGCCGCTGGCGGGTGCAGCGAGGCGAGCCCGGCGGCCGCCGCCGCGCCCATCGCCGCCGCCGCCAGCCGGGCGCCGCCGTAGCGTTCCCTCGCGGGCGCCTTCGGCGCCGTTCCCTGAACCTTCATCCCGTCCTCCTCCCGCACGCGGGGGCCGCGCCGAAGACCGGCCCCGAGGGACGTCTACGCGGGGCCGCCGGACGTCGCGGCCCCATGAGGGACTCGCGGCCGAATCCCGACCGCAGGATGAAGCATAGCTTAATTTACGTAACGGGAGTCGCCCCGTTCACGCCCGGCGCAGCGTGACCTGCGTGACGTCCGTGGTCCGCGCCAGGAAGCAGGCCGCGCAACTGGCGAGGTAGAAGTTCCACATCCGCCGGAAGCGGTCGTCGAAACCCATCGGCGCGATCTCGTCCCAGGCCCCCTCGAAGCGCCCGCGCCAGCGGCGCAGCGTCTCGGAATAGCTCTGCCCGAACTCGATCGAGCCGACCTCCGCCAGACCCGCGCGCGCCGTCGCCGCCTGCAGCGCCGACGGGGAGGGCAGCATGCCGCCGGGGAAGATGTACTTCTGGATGAAGTCCACGCCCTTGCGGTAGCCGTCGAACAGCCGGTCGGCGACCGTGATGATCTGCAGGCAGGCCCGGGCCTCGTCCTCCAGCCGCTCGCGCAGCGCCCCGAAATAGACCGGCCAATAGGCCTGGCCCACCGCCTCGAACATCTCGATGGAGGCGACGCCGTCGTAGCGCCCGCGCTCGTCGCGGTAGTCGCGGATCACCACCTCGGCGCGCTCGGCGAGCCCGGCCTCGAAGATCCGCCGGCGCGCGTATTCGGCCTGCGCCTCGGAGATGGTCAGCGCCGTCACCCGAAGGCCCCGCTCCTTCGCGGCGTATTCCGCGAAGCCGCCCCAGCCGCAGCCGATCTCCAGCACCCGCCCGCCCTCGGGCGCGGCGATGGCGTCGCAGATGGCGGCGTACTTGTTGCGCTGGCCGGTCTCCAGATTCTCCTGCGTGCCGCGGAAGAGGGCCGAGGAATAGGTCATGGTCTCGTCGAGCCAGCAGGAATAGAATCGATTGCCGAGATCGTAATGCGCGGCGATGTTGCGCCGGGCGCCCTTCTTCGTGTTGCGGTTCATCCAGTGTCGCAGGCGCTCCACCACCCGCGCCAGCGCCGCGCCCGAGAATTCGCGCGCCATGTTCTCGTTGTTCATCAGCGCCACGTCGAGCACCGCCTGCAGGTCCGGCGTGTCCCACTCGGCGTCCATGTAGCTTTCGGCGAAGCCCAGTTCGCCGTCGCGGATCAGCCGCGCGAAGATCTCCGGATCGCGCACCTCGACGCGCGCCGCCGGACCGGGGCGAGAGCCCTCGGCGCGGAACTCCCGCCCGTCGGGCAGCACGAAGCTGAACGAGCCCGTCTCGATCCGCTTGACGGTGTCGAACACCGCGCCGAACCAGCGCGGCAGGTCCGCCTCGCCCTTCGTCGTCGTCCTGGCCTGCGCGCCCTCGAGCATCCGCCGCCTCCCCGAAACCCTCGCCGCGGCGGAGGTTAGACCGCCCCCGACGAATTCGCCAACCCGCCTGTGCCCCGTTCCGGGCCCGAAATCGCGCCGCTGACGCCGTGCGCGTCCGAAAACGCGCCATCCGAACCCGGATACCGCCGGAACGGCGCCCGTTTCAGCGCCAGCCGCAGCGCCTCCCAATGGATCCCCGCGATCACCTTGAAGCTCATCAGCGGCTGGCTCGCCAGCAGCCCGGCCAGCGTCCGGTCGCTCAGCGCCCGGCGCTCGCCGCTCTGCGTCGCGATCAGCAGATCGCCCTCCGCGTCGCCCTGCTTGATGCGGATCGCCAGCCGCTCGCCCGGCGGCGCCACGTCGAAGCGGTAGGTCTGGTCCATCCCGATGAAGGGCGAGACGAACATCGCCTTGCCCTGCCGGTGGCGCCGCATCCCCTCGCCCGAGGCGTCGACCACATAGGCGATCTGGTCGCCGAAGGTGTTCTTCACCTCGTAGACGAGGCTCTCCAGCCGCCCCGCCGCGTCCTCGCAGAAATAGACGCTCAGCGGGTTGAACACGAAGCCCAGCATCCGCGGCATCGCCAGCAGCCGCACCCGCGCGGGCGCCGGCCGCCCCGCCTCGCTGAGCCGCGCCTCGACCCAAGGTCTCAGCGGCGATCCGTCCCGCGGCCCGTGGTCCTTGTCCCAATGCGCGAACACGCCGCGCCGGTTGACCGAGAACAGCCGCAGGCCCGCCGCCGTCTCCGCCAGCCGGTCCACGTCCAGCAGGAAGGTGGCCATGCGGTAGCGGAAGCGATGCGCCCGCGGCCTGAGCCGCATGTGCATCACGTGCCCCGCATAGACCGCATCCATCGCCGTCACTCCGCCGCCGCCGTCGCCGTCAGCCCGTCCGCCGCATCGACGTCCCGCGCCCAGGCCGGCCGCGCGCCCAGCGCCGCCGCGACGCGCAGGCCCGAGCGCAGCCCGTCCTCGTGGAACCCGTAACCCAGCCACGCCCCGGCATGCCAGATCCCGCCGCGCCCCTGGATGCCGTCGGTCATCCCCTGCGCCTCGAAGCTCCGCCCCGAATACAAGGGATGGCCGTAATCGTACTCGCCATGCACCTTCGCCGGGTCGATCGCCTGCGTCGGGTTCAGCGAGACGAACAGCGGCACGTCCTCCGGCAGCCCCTGCAGCCGGTTCATCCAGTAGCTCACCTGCGCCGGGCGCCCCATGTCGGCCGAGGCGCCCTCGCTCAGGAAGTTCCAGCTCGACCACACCTTCCGCCGCCGCGGCATCAGGCTCGCGTCGGAATGCAGCACCGCGCGGTTGCGCGAATAGGGGAACGCCGCCAGCAGCGCCCGCTCCGCCTCGTCCGCGTCCTCCATCAGCCCCAGCGAGGTCGGCGCATGCGTCGCCAGCACCACCTGGTCGAACACCCCGTCCGAGCCGTCGTCGAAGCGCACCTCGACCATCCCGCCGACGCGCCGCACCGCCTCCGCCCCGACGCCGAGGCGCGCCCGCGGCCCCAGCGCCTGCACGACCTTGCGCACGTATTCGCGCGAGCCGCCCGTCACCGTCCGCCACCTCTGCGCCGGGTCGAGGCCCGTCATCAGGTCGTGGTTCTCGAAGAACGCCACGAAGTTCTCCGCCGGGAACTCCAGCATCGAGCGGGTGGAGGTCGACCAGATCGCGCCCCCCATCGGCAGCACGAAGCGGTCGCGGAACGCCGTCGAATAGCCCCGCGCCCCCAGCCAGTCGCCGAGGCTCATGCCCGTCAGCCCGCCGTCCGAAAGCTCCGCCCGCGCGGTGCGGTTGAACTTCAGGATCTCCAGCAGCATCCGCACGTGCCGCGGGTTCAGCGCGTTGCGCCGCTGCGCGAACAGCCGGTCGAGATCGTCGCAGGCGTATTCGTAGCGCCCGCCCATGAGCGAGAACCCGAAGCTCATGTCCGACCAGTGGCTCTCGACGCCGAGATGCTCGAACAGCCCCGTCAGGTTCGGATAGTTCCGCCGGTTGAACACGATGAACCCGGTGTCCACCGCCACCGTCCGCTCCCCGAACGCCACCTCCACCGTGTTGGCGTGGCCGCCGAAGCGCGGCTCCCGCTCGAACAGATGCACCTCATGCCGCTCGGACAGCGCCAGCGCCGCGCCCAGTCCCGAGACACCGGCGCCGATGACCGCGATCTTCACCTGTCGTCGCTCCTCGTTCCCGCCCCCGCTGTCGGGGGTCGTTCGTGTCTGTCGGAAGATCCCCTCAGGCGGACGCGCCGTCCTTCCGGGACTTGAGATCGGAATAGGCCTCGAGCGCGCGCTCCCGCCCCCGCTTGAGATCCACCATCGGCGCCGGATACGGATCCGACGGCGTCATCCCCCAGGATCGCGGGATCGCCTCGAAGAAGGCGAGCGCGTCGGCCCCCGGATCGTCGTTCAGCTCCGCCACCCAGCGCGCGCGGTAGCGTCCCTCGGGGTCGAACTTCTTCCCCTGCGTCTCGGGGTTGAAGATCCGGAAGAACGGCGAGGCGTCGGGTCCGGAGCCCGCCGCCCACTGCCATCCCATCGAATTCGACGCCGGATCCCAGTCCACCAGCGTCTCCCGGAACCACGCCTCGCCGACGCGCCAGTGCGTCATCAGATGTTTCGTGAGGTAGGAGGCGGTGAGCATCCGCATCCGGTTGTGCATCGTGCCCGTGACGTAAAGCTCGCGCATGGCCGCGTCCACCACCGGCTGGCCGGTGCGACCCCGGCGCCAGCGCTCGGCGTCGGCGTTGTCGCCGCGCCAGGGGAAGGCGTCCCATTCGGACCGCCAGTTCTCGGTCTCGATCTCCGGCGTGTGATGGAGCAGGTGATACGCGAACTCGCGCCAGACGATCTCCTGCAGGAACCCCGTCACGGCGTCTCCCTTCGGGCCCGAGCGCATCGGCGCCGCCGCCGCCCAGATCTGCCGGGGAGAGATCTCGCCCACCGCCAGATGGTCCGACAGCCCCGAGGTCGCGTCGAGGTCCAGCCGGTCCCGCGCCTCCGGATAGCGCCGGACGTCCTCCGCCAGGAACGCCTCCAGACGCTCGCGCGCCGCGTCCTCGCCGGCCTCGACGTATCGCGCCACGACGGGCCCGCCGCGGTCCATGTCCGCGCCCAGCGCCAGATCACCGCGCGTCAGGCTCGCCGGCCAGGCTTCCGGCAGTCTCAGCGAGGGCGCCTCGACCGGGCCCGGCGGCTCGCGCCCCTCCACCGCCCGCCAATAGGGCGTGTAGACCTTGTAGAACCCGCCCGAGCCGGTCTCGACCGTCCAGGGCTCGAACAGCAGGCTGCCGTTGAAGCTCCGCGCCTCGATCCCGTCCGCCTTCAGCGCCGCCTTGACCCGCGCGTCGCGCTCGCGCGACGCGCCGTCGTAGAGGCGCGACCAGACCACGCCGCGCGCCCCGGTCTCCGCGATCAGCAGGCGCAGCGTCTCCAGCGCCTCGCCCCGGCGCAGGATCAGGCGCGCGTGATGGCGATGCAGCCCCGCCTCCAGCCGCTCCAGCGCCCGGCCGAGGCGCCAGCGATGCGCCGCGCCCAGCGCCTCGGTCTCGGGATCGAGGACGAAGACCGGGATCACCGGCCCCTCGGACGCCGCCGCCGCCAGCGCCGGATGATCGGCGAGGCGCAGGTCGCGGCGGAACCAGACGATCGTCGGCGCGTTGTCGGGCGGAACTGTCATCGCGACTTCTACGGGTCTCCGTCGGCTGCGGTTCACGTGTCCGGCCACTGGCGCGCGTCATGCGCCCAATGCAACATCGCCCGCGCGCCCGGTTCGTCCACGCGCCCCACCGTCGCGCCCCCCGTCACCTCAGCCCGCATCGGAGATCCGCCATGCCCAGCCCCGAGGAGCGCCTCGCCGATCTCGGCCTGACCCTGCCGGCCCCGGTCCGCGTCCCGCCCGATCTCCATCTGCCCTTCACCTTCGTCAACGTCCGCGGCCGCCGGGTCCTGATCTCCGGCCACCCGGCCCACGACGCGAAGGGGAACATCGCCGGCCCCTACGGCAAGCTGGGCGAGGCGCTGACCACCGAGGAGGGTTACGCCGCCGCCGGCGAGATCGCCCTCTCCGTCCTCGCCGACCTCAAGGCCGAGATCGGCGAGCTCTCCCGCGTCGCCGGCTGGACCCGCGTGTTCGGAATGGTCAACTCCGCCCCCGGCTTCACCGATCAGCACCGCGTGGTGAACGGCTTCAGCGACATGATCCTCGAGGCCTTCGGCCCCGTGGCCGGCCGCCACGCCCGCTCCGCCATCGGCGTCGCCGGCCTGCCGATGGACTTCGCGATGGAGATCGAGGGCGAACTCGAACTGACCGAGAGCTGACGGCGGCGCCTTCACCCGTCCTCAACCGGGACCTGCGAGCCTGCCGGGTGCGGACCGCCTCCGCCCCGCCCGCCCGGCTCCGCCGCCGCCCGAACCCCCGTCGGCGCCATGTCGGCGCGAAAGCCCGACGCGGTCGGCGCCGAAGCCCGACCGAAACCGCACCGAAGGCCGACGCAAGGCGCATGAAAGGCCGACCGAAGGCCGACGCGGGTCCGACGAAAGGCCGACGCCGTCGGTACGTCTGCTGCACGACGCATGCACGAACGCGGGACGCTCAATCGCCCTCCAGCGCCCGCCGCTTCACCTCGCGCCGCATGATCTTGCCCGTCGCCGTCAGCGGCAGTTCCGCCACGAACTCGACCCGCCGCGGCGCCGAATGCGCCCCGACCCGCTCGCGCACCAGGCCCTTCAGCGCCCCCGCCAGGGCCTCCCGGTCGCCCTCGAAGCCGGGCGAGAGCACGCAGAACGCCGTCACGGCCTCGCCACGAACGTCGTCCGGC
>Ga0102943_1002450_pt1 | contig 10889 bp, 6 predicted proteins | sample SalPonC_black_MG_FD_78174 | JGI IMG/M metagenome (GOLD analysis project Ga0102943, IMG submission 78174) | Salt pond soil microbial communities from South San Francisco under conditions of wetland restoration - Salt Pond MetaG... | ecosystem: Environmental > Aquatic > Marine > Intertidal zone >...
CCATAGGAATGGCTGCTGCGCCAATAGAGGCTAATAAAGCCGTAAACACAACAATGGCCTGCTGCAAAATTGTTAAGTCCACGCCATAGGCCTGAGCTATAAAAAGTGCTGCTACACACTCATATAAAGCTGTTCCATCCATATTTACCGTAGCACCCAGAGGCAATGTAAAGCTGGTGATTTTGTTGGAAACCCCCGATTTTTCCTCTACTGCAGTCATGGTCAGAGGCAGGGTGGCACCCGAGGATGAAGTGGAAAAAGCAGTCATAAGCGGCGTCCCCATATTTCTGAAATGCTTTGCCGGGGAAGCTTTCGCAATAAATCTCAGTAGCAATGGCAAGGTAACAGTGGCATGTATCGCCAGTGCCCCGACTACTGTAGCCATATAAATCCCCATACGGCTCACCAAACTGAGCAGGTCATCCTGATCGGCAACCACCTTTGCTACAATACCAAAAATACCGATGGGAGTGAAACGAATGATGAACATGGTGATCTTCATCATCACCTCAAAAAACGAATTAAACAGCTTGGTCATATGCTCTCTGGCCGGCTTATCCGCCTTCGTGATGAAAAAACCAAACAAAATAGCAAAGAAAATAATCGAAAGCATGTCGCTTCTCACCATAGCATCAACAATATTGGCAGGAACAATATCCACGATAATTTCAAGCAACGAACGCTGTTTGTCAACCAAGCCTTCCACAGATTTACTAAAGTTTAAATCCGCCCCTTTTCCCGGTTGAATAATATTTACAAGAAAAAGGCCGGTGACGATAGCAAAAAGACTGGTCATAACATAATAACCCATGGTCTTTAATCCCAGCCGCCCAAGATTCTTTCCGGTCCCTATATTTGCCACCCCTGAAATTAAACTACTGATAATTAACGGAATAATCAGCATACGCAGCGCTCTCAGAAAGATATCTCCCAGCCAACTGATATAATAAACCTGCGGGTTATGGTATGCCGCTGCCTCAATGGTTAGATAATATTTCCGGAACTCATCAACATCAAGCCTCGATTCTGTAGCCTCCATAAAAGCTTCCATCGAACGAAATGTTTCGCCCTCCAGAGGTTTTACCTTGTCCACGATGCTCTTCGGCACCTGCTTTCTTTCCAGAAGTTTGTATGATTGCTTATCAATGATGTAAGAGGTAGAAAAAATAACCCCATATATAATGGCTGCAATGAGCGCAATAAGTATTTGCCAGTGTAGTGCGATTTTTTTCATCAAGCTGATTTTAACGGGTAAATGTAGAAATTTTTAGAGTTTTCGCGTAATGAAAAGTTTTTTTTTCAAAGTAATTTCTGTTCCGAACCGGGTTTAGTGTTCCCGCCATTTTAGTCTCAGGCTTTGTGTTATCATAAATAAACCGGATGATCCTATCTAACAGAAAATCCTTAACTTTATAGACGAAAAACTGTGACTTTATGAAATATCTGTTATTGGCCATCCCGACTTTTTTTGCGTTAATTTCATTTGGACAGCATTTAAATATCCGCGTCGATGACCCTGGCGTAGTCAGTTCTCCCAATGAGCCATCCATTATGATTAATCCCAAAAACACTGAACAAATTATGGCTGCCAGTAATCTGAACTATTACTACACCTCCAATGACGGTGGCTATAGCTGGGAAAGCCACCAGCTTTCTTCGGCATCGAATGGGGTGTGGGGCGATCCATGCATTATCTCTGACACTGCCGGAGCATTTTATTTTATGCATTTATCTAATCCTGCTGATGGTGAATGGATCGACCGGATAGTTTGCCAGAAAACCTATGATTTTGGCGAATCATGGCCCGTAGATACTTACACCGGACTAAACGGCGATAAGGCGCAGGACAAAGAGTGGGCAGTGGTTGATCGCAGTAATAACAACATCTACATGACATGGACTCAGTTTGATGATTACGGTAGCAACGCTCCTTCCGATTCATCAAACATCATGTTTTCAAAATCTTTTGATGGCGGAGAATCGTGGAGTGAGGCTATCAGGATAAACAAAATCGCAGGTAACTGTATCGACAGCGACAGCACCGTGGAAGGCGCCGTTCCGGCTGTTGGCCCTGATGGACAGGTTTATGTGGCATGGTCAGGCCCTGATGGGATTGTTTTCGATAAATCTTACGATCAGGGCGAAAGCTGGCTGGAGGATGATATTCCGGTAGATCCTCATCCCACAGGCTGGGATTATGACATTCCGGGAATATACCGCGCCAATGGCCTGCCGGTTACGGCTTGCGATACCTCTCAAAGCCCCTATCGAGGAACGATTTACATCAACTGGTCGGACCAGCGAAACGGAGAGAACGACACTGACATCTGGTTAGCAAAATCTGCAGATGAAGGAGCAACCTGGAGTGAACCCATCCGGGTAAATAATGACGATGCCGGCAATCAGCAGTTTTTTACATGGATGACTATCGATCAGACAAATGGAAAATTATACTTCGTATTTTACGATCGCAGAAGTCTTGATGGGCTGGCCACCAACGTTTACCTGGCCATGTCGGAAGATGGCGGAGAAACTTTTTTTAATTATAAAATCAATGACGAGCCTTTCATTGCCTATTCAGGATATTTTTTCGGCGATTACACCAATATCACTGCTCACAACAACGTTATCAGACCCATCTGGGCAGAATCTAATACCAGTATGGAAATTTATACCGCAATTATTGACCCATTGGCTCTTAACGAACCACAATCGGCAACTCCCGTGGCCGAAATAAAGGCCTATCCAAATCCCTTTAACAGGAATTTTAACATTGCATTTGAAAACAAAAAAGCTACAAACCTGACGGTAGAGCTATTTACTATTGATGGCAGGAACCTGATGACCTTTATGGATAATCAGGCTATGGGCCCGGGAGAACACCACCTCGAATTTCAGGTGCCCGCCGAACATCTCAGCACCGGAGTGTATTATCTGAAACTAATAAAAGATAAGGATATTGAAATGAAAAAAATGGTCTGCCGGCCATAATGCCCGGAAATCAACAATCAGAAGGTCATCTTTGGTGATATTATTTTTTTTAATACTTTTACCCACTTAATTTAGAGGCTCATTTTTTTACTATCTGGTTCACAAAGAGATAAATGGATTTAAAGAAGAGAAAAATATTGGAGATTGTTCGGACGATGGCGCTGGCCGAAGGGATAGAAAAAGTTACCATCGAACGAATATGTGAAGCTGCGGAGCTGGGGAACAATGATTTCGATGAGTACTTTAAGTCCACTGCCGATTTGGTATCACAGGTGTTGGCTTACGAACGGGAAAATTTCGCATCTATTTTCGATCGCCACGATTTTGAGGGCGTAAACGCCATTGAGATTTTATTAACGGTAAGCAAGGAAATGGCAGACAAATTCCAGGATGTGAATCCTTTTGTGACCATACCCTTAAAAACCCGCTGGCCCACAGAATACCAAAAACATTTTGATCAAAGAATCAGTTTTATTTTCTCAAAAATAAAAATCAATCTTCAGAAAGGTATTTCGCAAGGTCTTTACAGGCCGGATCTCAGTATTGAGCTCATCGGCAGGCTGTACATTTCACGTCTTGTTGATTTGCACAATCCCGACTTGTTTCCACCAGAAAAATTCAACTTCAATACCCTTTTCGAAGTTATGTTCGATAACTTTATCAGAGGCATTGCCACTAAAGAAGGCTTATCTTACTACGAAGAACATAAACCTCTTTACAGTTTCAAAACTTCCTGATCAACGGGAAAACTATCCCGGTATCTGTTCATTAAAGGGCGGATTATATTGAGCGCCTTAAACACGCGAAGGACTATTTGTGCAATGGACAAATGAATAGACTGCCCGTTACAAATGTGAACAGACAGTAAACAAAAATTTAACGGAAACGTTTTCGATTATAATTGTTTCCTTGTATAAAATGTTTATTTTTGCCAAAATTTAGCGCGAAAAATGGACGAAAAAAAGAAAGAGATATTGGAGAAAACACTTGAAATATTCCACAGCTTTGGAATAAGAAGTGTTTCGATGGACGACGTCGCGAAGGAATTGCGGATTTCAAAAAAAACACTCTATCAATTTGTCGAAAATAAGAGCGATTTAGTGGAGCAAACGTTTCGTTACCAATCGTCTAAAAATAATGATTTCATGGAAAATGTTTCCAATAGTAACCGGAACGCTATTGATGTGCTTCTGGAAATTTCGAAATGGATGCATGATGAACTAAGCCGCATCACCCCACAATTGTCATTTGATTTAAATAAGTACTACCCTGAAATGTTCCAAAAACTGTTTAATGAAAAAAGGCAACACATCTATGAAAAAATTAAAGCCAATATTGAGCAGGGCATCCAAGAGGGTTTATTTCGTACGGATCTAAATGTAGAATTGATTTCAAGCCTCTACATGAAAAAAATAGAAGATTTACACGAACCTGATGGCTTGATTTGCAACCATGATTTCAGCTTTAAAACCATATTCAATGTGATGTTCGACAACCACATACGGGGCATCGCCAATGAAAAAGGAATAGCATATTACGAAGAAAATAAAAAGAACCTTAAACTCAACGAAAAAATATGAAACACGTCACTTTAATAACCATTATGTTTCTTTTTTCGGTTCTGAACCTTTCAGCGCAGGAAACCTTAGAGCTCAGCCTGGAAGAGGCCAAGCAGTATGCGCTGGAAAACAACCGGACCATTGAAAATGCAGAAATGGAAGTACTAATTGCGAAAAAGAAAGTATGGGAAACTACGGCCACCGGGCTTCCGCAAGTGAATGCTTCGGTAGCTTACCAGAATATTTTTGATGTCCCGACGGTGAACTTCCCGTCGAATGCCATTATTAAAAACCCTTCTGATGACGTTCCGGTTTTCGGGGCCCCCATCGAAACAAATACAGGAACCTACGTGCTTAGCATGGTAGATGGCCAGCCCATTCAATTGGCCACTAAACAAAATACTACCATCAACCTCACCGTTTCACAATTGATTTTCAGCGGTTCCTACATTGTGGGTTTGCAGGCATCAAGGGTTTATAAGCAGCTAACTGCCGAGCAGCTTGAAAAATCGGAGCTCGATGTTAAAGCTGAGGTAACCAACACCTATTACATGATATTGGTGCTTGAAGAAAATCTCAACATCCTAAAAAATACTCTGAAGAATGTAGAACACACCGAATATGAAATCAGTGAAATGCTCAAAGAGGGTTTTGTTGAAGATACAGACCTTGACCAGATAAAACTAAACCGGATGTCTATTGAAAACGGCATCAACGAACTGCAAAGTCAGGTAGATATTTCTTACGAATTGATGAAAATGCAATTGGGTATGGAACGCAATAACAAAGTAGTTTTAACCGACGATGTTGAAACCATATCAACCGAGCTTCCTGTTGAAGGAATGATGCAGAGCGAATTTGATTTGGAAAACAACCTTAGCTACCGGATGCTGGAAACACAGGTCGAGCTCTCTGAGTTGGATCTGAAGCTCAAGAAATCTGAATTCCTCCCCACTGTTTCCGGCTTTTACCGTCACGAAGAAATTACCAACGCTGCCGATTTCAACATGTCTATTCCCGACCTCGTGGGGCTCAATGTGGATATACCTATCTTCCACAGTGCCGGTCGGTTTGCGAAAGTAAAGCAAGCAAAATTAACCCTTGAGAAAACCAAAAACCAAAAAGAGCAGGCAGTACAAGGGCTTTATCTTGATGTAAAGCAGGCACGGAGCAATTTCAGCACGGCAGTGGCCAGCTTCAATAATGAAAAAGAAAACCTCAATCTTTCGCAACGCATTTACGATAAAACGCTGGAAAAATATAAGGAAGGAATGGCCAGCAGTATGGATTTGACCCAGGCTAATAATCAGCTTTTAAATATTCAAAGCAATTATTACCAGTCGCTTTTAAATATGCTCCAAGCCAAAGTTCAGCTAAACAAAAAATTAAACAATCTATAAAATCCACAATCAAACTATCATGAAAAAAACAGCATATCTTTTCGTCGTTATATTATTTATGGCTTCCTGCTCATCAGGCGATAAAAATGAGCAATTAAAAGAATTGAAAAAAGAGCGAAATAATCTCAAAACAGAACTCAATAACATCAATCAGCAAATCAGCAAGATTGAGGATAAAATTCTTGGTAACGGAGGGGAGCTTCCTGCGCGTAATCAAACTTTTGTAAAAACCTCAGTTATGCAAACAGAAACTTTCAGGCACTATATTAATGTTCAGGGCGATATTAGTTCAGACAACAATATCATGGTCCCTGTAGAGTCGCCGGGTGTGGTCAAAACCATTTATGTGGAAGAAGGGGATGATGTAAAAAAAGGTCAGAAACTTGCCCGGATAGATGCTTCAGTTATTGAAAAACAAATAACAGAATTGAAGACAAACCTTGATTTTGCACGCGATGTGTTTGAACGCAGAAAGCGTTTATGGGAAAAAGAAATTGGCAGCGAGATTGAGTATCTGCAAGCCAAAAACACTAAAGAAACCCTTGAAAAAAAGCTTGCAACGGTTAACGAGCAACTAAGCAAAACCACCATTAAAGCACCACTATCGGGAACTGTGGATGAGGTTTTTCTCAAAGAGGGTGAAATGGCTCCGGCCGGGTTCGCCGCCGCAAGGGTCGTTCAGCTATCGAAAATGAAAATCAAAGCCGAGGTATCAGAAAGTTATCTGAACCAAATAGCTAAAGGCAATGAGGTGATTGTTTCTCCAGTTAATTCAAACGAAAAATATATCAGCAAAGTTATTACCGTTGGAAAAATTATCAATCCCGATAATCGCACATTCCTGGTTGAAGTAGCATTGCCCGAAGCAAAAAGCCTGTCTACGCCAAACATGATTATGGAACTGAAAATTCTCAACTACATAAATGAGAATGCCATTACTGTTCCGGTAAACGTTGTTCAGAAAACCCAAAACAAACACTTCCTTTTTATGGCCAAACAGTCGGGTGATAAATGGGTATCAGAAAAACGCTGGATAAAAACAGGTATGACCTTCAAAAACAAGATGGAAATCACTGACGGTCTTAAGCAAGGCGAATATGTGATTACTTCCGGCTATCAGGGCCTTGGCGATGAAGAACCGATTGTTATCAAAAATTAGAAAAATCAGTTTGTATGAAAAAAAGAAAATTTCTGTTATCAGAATTTGCTGTTGATAACAAAGTAACGATATACTTTTTCACGGTGGTTTTCATCCTTTTCGGGATTATTTCATACCAATCCACCCCGAAAGAAAACTTTCCTGAAGTAGAGTTTCCTTATTTTTCCATCAGTACCGTTTACCCGGGAACCTCTCCTGAGGACATGGAAAACCTGGTTACGCGGCCCATTGAAAAAGAGCTGAAGAGTATTGATGGGATCAAAGAAATTACCAGTAATTCTGTTCAGGATTTCTCGATGATTCTTATCGAGTTTGAAACCAATATCGACAACAACCAGGCTTACCAGGATGTAAACGAAGCCGTTGATAAAGCAAAATCCGAGCTTCCTGAAGGGATCCTCAACGACCCTGACGTGATGGAGATTAACCCGTCAGAATTCCCAATCCTTTATATCAACCTCTCCGGAGATTTGGGGCTGGTAAAGATTAAAGAATACGCTGAAGAATTGCAGGACGAGATTGAAGGAATGCAGTCCATTACACGGGTTGACATCGTGGGTGCGCTGGAGCGCGAATTTGAAATCAATGTGGACCTCTACAAAATGCAGGCGGCCGGTGTTACTTTCTCACAGATTGAACAAGCCGTTTCGATGGAAAATATGACCATTTCGGGCGGACAGCTTAAAATGGAGAATATGCAGCGTAACATGCGGATTGTGGGGGAATTTAAAAATGTGGATGATCTCCGGAATGTGCTTATCAGTAAAGGGGTATATCTGCAGGATATCGCTGAGGTGAAGGATGATTTCGCCGATCGGGAAAGCTTCTCCCGGTTAAATGGTCAGGATGTTATTACTTTGAATGTCATCAAAAAATCAGGGGAAAACCTCATCGACGCCGTCGATGAAATTAAAATCATCCTTGACAATTTTGATGAAACAGCACCCAAAGGACTGGAAATTATAACTACTGGCGACCAGAGCGATATGACCCGCAACAGCGTGAGTAATCTCTTCAATACCATTATTCTCGGTTTTCTGGTGGTTGTGCTTGTGCTGATGTTCTTTATGGGAGTTGACAATGCGCTCTTTGTGGCTATTGCTATTCCGCTCTCGATGGTAATCGCATTTATTTTTATCCCTTCTATTGGATTTACCATGAATATGGTTGTTTTAATGGGATTTATACTCGTATTGGGAATTGTGGTCGATAATGCCATTGTGGTGGTAGAAAACATCTACCGGCATTTTATGAACACTCCCAACCTGAAAATTGCTGAGGCCGCCAAAATAGGTACTGCCGAAGTAGCAGGGCCGGTATTTGCAGGAACGCTTACCACTATGGCTCCTTTTCTTCCCCTTGCCTTCTGGCCGGGAATATTTGGTGAGTTTATGCTCTATATTCCGATTACCATCATCATTACGTTGTTTGCTTCCATGCTGGTGGCTTATACCATGAATCCCGTTTTTGCGGTTTCATTTATGAAATACCGTGAGGATAAAGACATCAGGGTTAACCATAAGAAAAACCTTTATGCGTTTATAATTGTGGCAGGCGTTGTGGTTTTATCTTACCTGTTCGATATAAAATGGGTGGGCCACCTTCTTGCTACTGGGTTTTTGCTTTATCTGCTGGTCAGGTATGTGCTCACTGCGCTCATAAGAAAATTCCAGAGGAGCCTTCTTCCTAAGCTCAGCAATGCTTATAAAAGCACGCTCAGAATTGTCCTGAAAGGAAAAATGCCATACATCGTGCTGGCCGGAACATTTATACTTTTGATTTTTACCTTCTTTTTGATGAGTGTGATGCCCCCGAAAGTGGTGGTCTTTCCATCGGGTGATCCCAACACCATCCATGCTTATTTGAAAATGCCGGCCGGTACCGAGCTTACCACCACCGATTCTGTAGCTAAAATAATGGAGAAACGCATATTCAAAGTGTTGGGTAAAAATAATCCTGATGTAGAAAGTATTGTGACCAATGTGGCTGTGAACGCCGGTGAAGACGTTTTTGACCGCACCACTCAGGATAAGCTGGCCAAAGTAACCATTAATTTCGTAGAGTATCAGTTCAGGAAATACCCGCACACGATGGAGTATGTCGATCAACTGCGTAAGGCTATGGAGGGGATTCCGTCGGCTGAAATAACTGTGACTGAAGAACAGCAAGGCCCACCTACCGGAAAGCCCATCAATATTGAGATCTCAGGTGAAGAATTTACCGAGCTTATCCCGATAACACAGCGACTGAAGGAAAAAATTCAGCAAATGAAGATTCCGGGTATCGAAGAGTTGAAAATGGACATCGAGCCTAACACGCCTGAGTTGGTTGTTAACATCAACCGCGACAAAGCAAGTTTGATGGGACTAAGCACAGGGTATATTGGTTCTACTCTTCGTACTTCTCTTACCGGGAAGGAAATCAGCAAAATCAGGGAAGGAGAAGATGAATATGATATACGTTTGAGACTAAAGGAAGAATATCGCGACGACCTTGAATCGCTGATGAATATCAAACTTGTTGTTCCCGGACGTGATGGAATTAATAAAATACCTTTGTCAAGTGTGGCAGATATTGAGTTCACCAGAACTTACGGGGGTGTGAAACGTAAGGATTATGAGCGCGTAGTTACACTCTACTCTAATGTGCTCTCGGGATACAACGCCAATGAAATTGTAACCCAGTTAGACAATTCTTTAGGCGAATTCCGCGAAAGCATACCAAAAGGCTATAAAGTGGCCTTTACAGGAGAGCAGGAAGATCAGCAGGAAAACGCAGAGTTTTTGTCCTTTGCATTCTTACTGGCTATAGTATTAATCATCGTTATCCTGGTCATTCAATTCAATTCTGTTGTAAAACCATTGATTATTGCAGTGCAGATTCTGTTCAGTTTAATTGGTGTGTTGTTAGGTCTGGTTCTCTTTAAAATCGACTTTTCGGTTATTATGACCGGAATGGGGGTGATTGCAGTAGCCGGTATTGTTGTAAAAAATGCCATTATCCTCATCGATTACACCGACTTGCTCATCAAAGAAGGTCAGAGCCGCTACGACGCCATTATACAGGCAGGTGCAACCCGTCTTACTCCGGTAATTCTTACGGCGGCATCTACCATTCTTGGACTGTTGCCACTGGCAGTGGGAATGAATATCGATTTTGCCATGTTATTCAACGAGCTTGATCCGAACATATTTTTCGGTGGCGACAGCGCCACTTTCTGGAAACCATTGGCATGGACCATTATTTTTGGGCTGGCGTTTGCTACATTCCTTACTCTGGTTGTGGTGCCCTCGATGTATGCTATTTTTATAAAACAGAAAAAAACAGAATAAAGATTTTTTTTGATTAACAGAAGAGCTAATGAAGCCGGATTTCAGCTATTTATAAATAGTCTGTATTTCCGGCTTCCTCTTTTGAAATAAAATGTGTAATTTCGTTTTCTGTATTTCGAAGGAGCAGAGATTAAATATAGGAACATGGATAACAATGCCATTCATTTGAGGCTTATTGAAGCTATTAATTTTTCTACTGAGAAATTGCTCCAATCGCATAGTTGGAAGGAAAATATTCCTGTAGTCCTGAATAATTTGGGCGCGGCTACAGGAGTGAGCCGGGTGTATATTTTTGAAAACGACTATGATGCAGACGATAACCTGGTGATGCGTCAAAGTTTTGAATGGGTTAATACCGGTATTACAAAACAACTCGATAACGAGAACTTACAAAAGGTGCCTTATAATGTTTCAACAGAGCTCCATTCGAAACTGGCGTCTGGCAAAC
>Ga0102943_1002451_pt1 | contig 10889 bp, 10 predicted proteins | sample SalPonC_black_MG_FD_78174 | JGI IMG/M metagenome (GOLD analysis project Ga0102943, IMG submission 78174) | Salt pond soil microbial communities from South San Francisco under conditions of wetland restoration - Salt Pond MetaG... | ecosystem: Environmental > Aquatic > Marine > Intertidal zone >...
AGAATCGCGCCCATGGCGGTGGAGATGCCGCGCACGATGGCCTCGAGAATCTCCGCCCAGCGTTCGCCGTTGTAGATCGCGATGATCGCGGCCACCGCGGCGGTCAGCGTGAGCGCCACCTGGTTCGCGCCCTGCGAGGAGTCCGCGCCGAACAGCCAGATGGACAGTGACAGCAGCGTGATGAGGACGGCAACCGGCGTCAGCGACTGCAGCAGGGTCGGCACGCGCACCGAGCGCGGCGGGGTTCCGTGTTCGCTCAATCCGGACTCCGGGGACGGTTCGTGTCGAGCGCGCAGTATAGACGAGTGGGCCGCGGCCGTTTGGCGCGCGCGGCGCTCCGGCTCAGATGCGCGCGAGCAGGTAGTCGCGCATCTCCACCCGGGCGCCGAGTCGCTGACACAGCAGGAAGCTGCCGCCGAGCTTGCGATGCAGCACGGCGGTGTTGGCCGGCGGGTTGCGGTATTCACGCGAGCGGAACACGATGTCCAGGCCGGCCGCGGCGGCGCGCGACGGCAGCGTCGAGGCGCCGAAATCGTAGGCCCCTTCCGTCGTCAGCGGCTCGCAGACCATCATAATGAGATCCACCACCAGCTTCTGGTGGCGCTCGGAATCGGTCTCTCGCAGGTAGCCGATCTCGGCGGCGTGGCGGGCGACGCCTTCACGGTCATGGTCCAGGATGGCGCGCGTGATGCGGCGGTAGCGGTCCACGAAAGCTGGCGGGAATTCGACCGCAGCGCCCAGGTCCAGCAGCCCGATACGGCCGTCCTCGTGGCGGTAGAGGTAATTGGCGAAATTCGGATCGGTCTGCATGAAGCGGAATTCGTACAGTTCGCGGAAAGTCAGGTCCTGCACCGCCTCGGCGATGTTGTTGCGGATTTCCTGCGGCACGTCTTCCCGCACCAGCCGGTCCAGCGACTCGCCCTCGATCCATTCCATCGCCAGCACGCGCCGGCTGCTGAGCTCCCGGTGCAGCCGCGGCACGATGAAGCGGTCGTCGTCGGCCAGCAACTCGCGGTAGCGCTCCAGGTTGGCCGCCTCGGTGCTGTAGTCCGCTTCCTGGCGCAGCTGTTTCTTCGCTTCCTCGACGATGTCGGAGACATCGAGATCGCGCGGCAGTATGCGGGCCATGTTGAGGAACATGGCGAGGTTGTCCACGTCGCTGTCGATGCTCTTGGCGACGCCCGGATACTGGATCTTGAGCGCGATGTCCTCGCCGTCACGGGTGCGGGCGCGATGCACCTGGCCGATAGAGGCGGAGGCCGCCGGCTCGAAGTCCAGGGTCTCGAAGCGCGCCTCCCAGCCCTTGCCGTATTCCCGGCCGAGGATGCGCTTGACCTGGGTTTTCGGCATCACGTCGGCGGACGCGCGCAGCACCGCCAGGGCCTCGGAAAACTCGGGCGGCAGCACCTGGCTGCTTTCCATCGACAGCAGCTGTCCCAGCTTCATCGCGGCGCCGCGCATGTGCGCCAGCCGCTTGGCGAGACGCGTCGCGTTGGCGCCGGACAACAGCGCGGAAGTCGCGCGGCTGGAGGCCCCGCCCGTGGCGCGCCTGAGGCTCTCGCTGAGTCCGCCAACGGCCATGCCGCCGGCTGTCATGCCCATGCGGAAAAGCCGGCCCGCCCGCGTGACGGGCACGCGCGACTCGCGGCGCTTGTCCGCGGGTTTTTGCTTGTCGCTCATCCTTGCGAGCGTATCACGCCGCGGGCGCGCCGGACGCTCGCGGGCTGGCGATTTGAGTTTCCCGCCTCCTGTCAGGACCGGCCGGAATGCAGCTCGACGAGGTCGCCGTCCGAGACAGGGTGATCCGCGCCCACCTGCTGGCCGTCAAAGACCTTCGCCCCCCACATGCGCGCGAAGCGGAAGCTGTCGGCCACGTCCTTGTGCACCAGCCGGGCGACGTCGAGCACCGTGTCGCCCCGGCGGACGGTAAACGGCTTGTCCCGCGCCGCTTCCTTGCCGGGCGCCTTGGTGTAGACGCGCAGCACGCCCAGCGCGCGAAAGGACCAGGGCCCCAGATCTCCCAGTCCCTGCCCGGTGCGCGCGGAGACGCGCAGGGCCGGGAAGTTCACCCCCAGCAGTTCCTCCAGCACCCGCAGTTCCTCCGGGTCGCCCGCCTGGTCGCTCTTGTTCGCCAGCAGCAGCGTGGGCAGCTCGATACGGAAGGGGTCGCCGGGCTCCGGTCCGGCCGGCTCACCCGGCGACTGCGTCTCCAGGCCGGGCCAGCCGGCCGTCAGCACGACCTTCTTCTGCGCCAGCGTGTCGATGATGAACTGCAGCTGCTCGACGCAGGCCGGATCGGCGAGGTCCACCACCAGCCACGCGGCATCGGCCGACTGCAGGCTGCCGCCGATCCAGGGCGGACTGTGCTCCGGCGACATGGACGGCATGTCCAGCAGCTGGAAGGCGATGTCCTCCCAGGGGAACATGCCCGGCTCCGGAAACTGCGTGATGAAGGGTCCGGGCCCGCCGTGTGCGCGCGAGCCGGTGAGGCGCTGGTGCAGCGTCGACTTGCCGGAATTCGGCGGGCCCAGCAGCGCCAGCTGTGCCGCGCCCTCGGGGCGCACGGAGAGCGCCGGGCCGCCGCGCTTGCCGCCTTTCTTCGGCCCCGCGAGTTCTTCAGTGAGGTCCTTGATGCGGCTCTTGATGTCCGCCTGCAGGTGCTCGGTGCCCTTGTGCTTGGGGATGCTGGACAACATGTGGCGGAGGCAGTCCAGCCGCTCGGCGGGCTCGCGGGCCTTGCGATAGGCCTCTTCCGCCTTCTTGTATTCCGGCGTGACGTTGGTGGGCATCGCTGCTCAGGCGCGCTGCCGCGGCCAGGCCGAGGCGTCCACCACGTCGCGATAGGCGTGCCAGGTCGCGTGGCCCAGCAGGGGAAACAGCACCACCAGTCCCACGAAAGCGGTGGCGAAGCCTATTCCGGTGAGCAGGATGATCAGCGCCAGCCACACGGCCATGGCGCGCTTGTTCCGCAGCACGGCGTTGATGCTGGTGATCACGGCCGTGATGGTGTCCACCTGCCGGTCCATCAGCATGGGCAGCGAAAAGGCGCTGGCGGCGAACGCGATGAGGGCGAAGATCGAGCCGACGGCCGAGCCGATCAGCAGGAAGAGCGCCAGCTGCCGGAACTCGGGGTGAGACTCCATCGGGAAGAAAACGTGCACCATGGATCCGGCGCGCGCCCAGACCAGGAAGATGACTATCAGCACGAGCGCGAACACCATGCCGTCGCCCAGGCGCTTGCGGGCGGCGTCGAAGCTCAGATCGAAGTTCGGCACGCGCCCCAGCTCCAGTTGCCAGCTGATGGCGTACAGGGCGATTGCGAGCAGGGGGCCCACGAACACGAAGCCCGACAGCAACGACAGCAGCACGATCCAGTTGCCCAGCCAGAGGGCCAGCAGGCTGACGGCCCACGACAGCCCCAGCACGACCAGGCCCCAGCCCAGGCTCTGGCCGCTGGCCGCCCTCAGGTCGCGCCAGCCGGCCGCGAGCCAGCCGAACGGCGCCGCGGCGGGGACCTGCCGGCAGGGTGCGAGCAAAGGCAGCGCCTGTTCGTCTTCCGGGGCGTCCGGCGAATGGGGCGCTTGTTCGTTCATGGCTGACCGTGGGCATGCATACGCTCTCTCTATAACACAGGCGCCCCCCGCTGGAGTCAATCGGGCGCAGGGGACGCCCGCCAAAGTGGCGTTTGCAGGGAGGCGTGATTAAGCTCGGGCCTGTGCTTCCACGGGCCGGATGGTCGATGGATTTCCGATGAAGTCGTTTTTTGCCGAACTCAAGCGCCGCAATGTCATCCGTATCGCGGTTTTTTACGGTGCCGGCGCCTGGCTGATCCTGCAGGTCGCCGACGTGATGCTCGAACTGCTGGAGGCGCCGGAGGGGTCGCTGCGGCTGATCGCCGGCGTCCTGGCGCTGGGTTTTCCATTCGCTCTCATCTTGTCCTGGGCCTTCGAGATCACGCCCGAGGGCGTCAGGCGCGAGAGTGACCTCGCCTCCGCCGGGCGTGACGGGAACCAGTCCGCGCGCAAGCTGGACATCGCCACCATCGGCCTGCTCGTGCTCGCCATCCTGCTTTTGCTGTGGAGCCAGTTCAATGTCCGCGAGGGGAACCTGGCAGGCCGTGCGGCCCCGCCGGCGACCCCGGTCACGCCCGGCGAGCCGCGCGATCTTTCCATTGCCGTGCTGCCCTTCGTCAACATGTCGGCGGACGAGGACAACGAGTATTTCTCCGACGGGCTGGCCGAGGAAGTGCTCAACGTGCTTGCGCGCATGCAGGATTTTCGCGTGGCGGGCCGCACCTCCTCGTTCGCCTTCAAGGGGCAGCAGGCCGACCTGAAGGCCATCGGCGAGCGTCTCGGCGTTGCTAACATCCTCGAGGGCAGCGTGCGCAAGCAGGGCGACCAGATCCGTGTCACGGCCCAGCTGGTCGACGCGCGCGACGGCTATCACCTGTGGTCCGACACTTACGACCGCCGCCTGGATGACGTGTTCGCGATCCAGGACGAGATTGCCACGGAGGTGGTCAAGGCGCTGCGGCGCACCCTGCTGGACACCGATGAGACGGTGATCAGCCAGACGGCCAAGGGCGACGTCGAGGCGTACAACCATTACCTGCGCGGCCAGTCCAACGTGCGCCTGCGCACGCCCGACGGCTTGCAGCGCGCGCTGGAACAGTTTCAGCAGGCCATCGTGATCGATCCCGGATACGCGCCGCCGTATGCCGGCGTGGCGATGGTCTACGCGCTGCTGGATAACTACGGTTACCGCAGCCTCGAACAGACCGGCGAGCTGGCGCACCGGGCGCTCGAGCGCGCGCTTGCGCTGGACCCGCAGAGCGACGAGGCCTGGGCCGTGCGCGGCTTGCTGCTGACGCAGGGCGCCGGCGCCAAGGAGCGCCTGCCCGAGGCACGCGCCGCGTTCGAGCGCGCGCTGCGAATCAACCCGAACAATGCCTTTGCGCAGCTGTGGAGCGCCACCACCCTGCTGCCCGACTACGAGGCGGCGAGCGCCGCCGTGAGGCGCGCCTACGAGCTCGACCCCTTGTCACCGGTGATCGTTCGCCGCCGCGCCGAGGCCGCGATCCAGTGGCAGGACGAGGCGGCCTTCGATCGCTTCATGGCCGAGCTGCAGCAGATTGCGCCTGACTGGTTCGGCACCTGGCAGATGAAAGGCAGCGCGGCGGAACGTTCGGGCCGCCTGGCGGACGCCGCGCTCGCCTTCGAGCGCGTGGTCGAGTTCAACCCCGATTACGCTATCGGCATGGTGCAGCTGGCCCGCGTCCTGCACATGCTGGGTCATGACGCGCGCGCGCAATCCCTGCTGCAGCGCGCGCTGGAACACGGCGCATCGGACGAGGCGCGCATCATCCTGGCTGCCATGGAAGCGAGCCGGGCCGTGCTGGCCGATGAGCCGGCGGCCGCGCTGACGATCTACAGCGAGACGATCGAGTCGCTCGAAGCGCCGCCGAAGGAACAGCTGGCTGAACTCGCCATGCTGGAAACCAAGGCCGGCCAGGCCGACGCGGCGGTGCAACGGCTGCGCGCGCTACTTGGGGTCGGGGCGGGCGAGCTGCCGGCCCGGCCGGGGAAGGACACGACCATGGTGCTGTTGGCGATGGCCTCGGGTCTCTCGGCGCAGGGCCTGGACGACGAGGCGGCGCGGTACAGGGACGCATTACGGTCCCTGCTGCAGGACATGACCGCGCAGGGTCTGGACCAGCACCACTTCCCCTTGGTGGCAGGCCTGCTCGACTACCTCGAGGGCGATGCGAACGCGCTCGAGGCGGGCATGCAGGCCTCCCTGCGCCGGGGCATGAGACTGCCGCCGGGTTACCTGGCCTGGATGGTGCCGCTGGAGCGCGGCAGCGCTGAGCTGCAGCGGATACTCCAGCCGCTGCGCGACTTGCTGGCGGAAGAGCGCGCGCGCTACGACCGGGCCAGGGCCGCGCGCTGAACTCCTGCGCGGCGTTCAGCATCCGTTCAGCCGTCTCCTCGTAGCCTGTACTCGAGGCTGCCGGACCACCCCGACGCGGCGGTGGCGGCAAACAACGAGGAGAACGGCGATGAAGACCAATCTGAAGCTGAAGATGGCCGTGAGCATGCTGGCACTGGGCGTGGCCGGCGCGGCCGCGGCCGATCCGAACCTGCGCGGCCCCGGGCGGGATTACGCGCGCGTGGTGGACGTGACGCCCATCGTGCAGCGCGTGCGCATCGAGACGCCGGAGCAGGAATGCTGGCAGGAAACCGAGTACCAGGTCGTCCGGCATGACACCCGTGGACGGAATGATCGTCGCGTGCGCTCGGCGGCGCCCACCATTGCCGGCGGCATCCTCGGCGGCGTGCTCGGCAGGCAGTTCGGCAGCGGCAGCGGCCGCGACGCCATGACGGCGGTGGGTGTGCTGGTGGGCGCGTCGGTGGCCGCCGAGGCGGCACACAACGAGGCGCGCCACGCGGCGCCGGTGCGCAGCCGCTACGAGGAGCGACCGGTGACTGTGGAGCGCTGCCGGACGACGAGTTCCTATCGCGAGGAAGAGCGCATCGAAGGCTATCGCGTGACCTATCGTTACGCCGATCGCGAATACGTCACCACGATGGCCTCCCATCCGGGCACCAGCATTCCGGTGCGCGTGACGGTGGTTCCCGCGGGCCGGCGCTGAGCGCCCGGACGCCCGGGCCGCAGGCAGTCCTTGCATTCCCGCGGCGGGGATTCCAATCTTGTCGCACCCGGAGCGAGCGAGTGGCCCCCACATGCATGACAACGCCGCCGAGCAGAGCCCGCGCCGCGCCCTCCGGGGCGGGCGCCTCGGTACGGTACTTTTTTGCGCGCTCTGCCTGCTCGGCGGTGCCGGTCCTGTGATCGCCGAGCGCGGCGACCAGCCGCCGCGGCCGATGCTGCAGCTGGCGCAGGCCGAGGAGAAAATCAGTCTCTCGCAGGCCACCCGCATGGTCCGCGAGCGCACCGGCGGCCAGGTGCTGCGCGCCGAGACCAAGCGCAACAAGGGACGCACAGTGCATCGCATTCGCGTGCTGACCGAGGAGGGCCGCGTGCGGACCTGGCACGTGGACGCGCAGACCGGGCGGGTCTACTGAGCGGCTGAGCCGGGAGGCGGGATGCGCGCACTGCTGGTCGAGGACGACGAGAACCTGCGCCACGGGCTGGCGGCCGCGATGCGCGCGGCCGGCTGGCAGGTGGACGAGTCGGCCGACGGCGCCGAGGGGCTCTACCTCGCCGAGGAAACCGCGCCGGATGTCGTCATCGTGGACCTGGGCCTGCCGAAAATGTCCGGCATGGAACTGATCACGGCGTTGCGGGCCGACGGGAGGGACCTGCCGGTGCTGATCCTGACGGCGCGCGACAGCTGGCAGGAGAAGGTCGCCGGCCTCAAGGCGGGCGCCGACGACTACATGGTGAAGCCTTTCCACGCCGAAGAGTTGCTGGCGCGCCTGGAAGCGCTGGTGCGGCGCTCGGCGGGCTGGTCGCAACCAGTGCTGGACTTCGGCGCGCTCAGGTTCGAGCCGGCGGCGCAACGCGTCGAGCTCGACGGCGAGCCGGTCGAACTGACCAGCTTCGAGTATCGCTTGCTGGAATACCTGGTGTTGCGCGCCGGCCAGGTGGTGTCGCGCAGCGAGCTGATCGACCGCCTCTACGACCAGGACTACGATCGCGACAGCAACACGGTGGAGGTCTTCATCGGCCGCTTGCGACGCAAGCTGGACCCCGCGGGCAAACTCAAGCCGATCGAGACGCTGCGCGGTCGCGGTTACCGCTTTGCGCTGGCGCCGGTGGGGCGTGACTGAGTCCCCGGCAGCCGCCGGCTCGCTGCGCCGGCGCGTCCTGCTCAGCCTGGCGGTGGCCCTGCTGGTCTTTTTCGGCGCGACGGTGGCCGTGCTGGAATGGAGCCTGGCCGCGAGCCTGGCGCGGGCGCGAGCCGAGCTCCTTGAAACCCAGCTGATGGCGCTGATCGCGGCGGCCGAGCCCGTCGAGGAGACGCGCGGGCTGGATCTCCCGGAACCGCCGGACGGCCGGATGCTGAGTCCGGACTCGGGCCTGCACGCCGAGATCCTGCGCGGCGACGGCCGGCCGGTCTGGCGCTCCCCCTCGGCGCTCGGCCTGGAGTTCAGCCTGCCGCCGCCGGGCGAACCGGGGACCCGCCGCCAGTGGATGCAGGCCGGGGGCGAAGGGCCGGGGCTGGCCCTGGCCAGCATGACCATCGACTGGGAGTTCGACGACGGCGTCGTCGAGCCGTTCCGCTTCGTGGTGGCGCAGAGCCTGGAACCGTGGCAGGCGCAACGGCGCGCCTTCCGCCTCGGGCTGGTCGGCTGGTTCGGCGCCCTGGCGGCCGCCACGCTGGCCCTGCTGGCCTTCGTGCTGCGCCGGGTGATGCGCCCGCTGGGACGTATCGAGCAGGAGATCCGGGAGATGGAGACCGGCCAGCGCGAGCAGCTGTCTGCGGGCTGGCCCGAAGAGCTGCGCGGCGTGGCCGCAAACCTGAATGCCCTGCTGCGGCGGGAGCGCGACCGGCAGCAGCGTTACAAGGAAAGCCTGGCGAACCTCGCGCACAGCCTGAAGACCCCGCTGGCGGCGGTACGGGCCCTGTTGACGGGTGCGGACCGCGAGCCGCCGGTCGGGCGCGACGCGATTCGCGCGGAGCTGACCCGCATGGACCGCATCGTGGCGTGGCAATTGCGCCGCGCGGCGGCCGCCGGGGTCGCCGGCAGCGTGGGGCTGGCGCCCGTGGCGGTCGCGCCCGTGCTGCGGGATCTCGCCGCGACGCTCGACAAGGTCTATCCGGAGCGCCGTGTCCGCTGCGAACTGGATGTTTCCGAAGCGCTGCGCTTCCGCGGCGACGAGGGCGACCTGCAGGAAATGCTCGGCAACGTCATGGACAACGCCTGGAAATACGGGGACGGGCGGGTCCGGTGCAGCGCGCAGAGCATCGCTCCGGAGCGCTTCGCGCTGCGCGTGGAGGATGACGGCGCGGGACTGGACCCGGCGCAGGCGAGCGACGCGCTGGCGCGCGGCGCAAGGCTGGACGAAAGCCGTCCCGGCCAGGGCATCGGCCTTGCCGTGGTCAACGAGCTGGTGCGCGCTTACGGTGGCGAGGTGCGGGTGGAGCGCTCGGCGCTTGGCGGCGCCGCCGTCATCCTGGTCCTGCCGGGCGGCTGAGCAGCCCGCGGGTCCACTCGGCCAGTCGGCGCTGCGCCGGCAGGGGCGCGGCAAGCGCGTCGAGTTCGCGCAGCATGTGCTCCAGGTCCGCCGGCTGGTCCACGTCGCAGAGCGTCTGCAGCATGCGCCATTCGCCGTGGCGCTCCATGACCGCCCTGAAGCCCGCGCCGGTGGACGCGCGGCTGCAGGGCACGCGGGTCCAGTCGTCGGGCTCGGGCGCGCGATTGCCGCCGATCAGCCAGAAACCGCCGTCGCGGGCGGGTCCCATCACCAGTCGCGGAGGCACTTCCGAGAGCCATTCGACGGCCAGCGCGAGCTGCGCGGGCTCCAGTTGCGGTGTGTCGGCGCCCACCAGCAGGGCGAAGTCGTGGCGCGCGAGCAGTGCCGCATGAACTCGGCCCATGCGCGCGCCCAGGCCGCCCGGGCCCTGGGCGATGCATGGCAGGCCCGGCCAGCTCTCCGCCGCCTCGGCCGTCTCTTCGGCGACGGCCCAGCAGGGCGCCACGCCGGGCGTCGCGGCCAGCACCTCGGCGACTGCCTCCGCGGCCAGCCGGTACCAGCGCTCCGCCGCCGCCTGGCCGATACCCTCGGCCAGTCGTGTCTTCAGCGGCGAGTAACCCGGCGTCTTGACGAAGATGGCGGCGCCGCCGTTCAAGAGCGCCGCTCCGGATCGCGGGCGCGCGCGAAACGGGCCGCCTGCGTGACGGTCAGCACGCCGTGGCGAAGCGTGGTGCGCAGCCAGCCCTGCTCGCGGTAACGCCGCGCGCTGCTGAGCACCGGCGCCCCGATCGGCGCCAGCGGCAGCCCGGCGCGGCGCGCGGCCCAGACGAAGGCGTGATCCTCGGCAGCAGGCAGCGACTCGTCGAAGCCGCCCAGCGCCAGGAAAGCTCGGCGCGGCACCATCAGGCCCTGGTCGCCGAAGGGCAGGCGCAGCCAGCGGCTGCGGATGCGCGCGCCCAATGCATTGAGCCGCGCCAGGGCCGGCCCGTCGCGATCGAAATGCAGGTCCAGGTAGCCCAGCGCCTCGCGGCCGGCAAAGTCCCACGCGGCGTCCAGCGCGCGCGCCGGCAGCCGCGAATCCGCGTGCAGGAACCAGAGGGTCTCGCCGCGCGCCGCGCGGGCGCCGGCGTTCTGCTGTCGCGCGCGGCCGGTTCCGGTTTCCAGCCAGCGCGCGCTGACCCGCAGGCCGTGCTGTTCCGGCCTGAAATTCGCCGGCACTGCCCCTCGAGGCGCCGCCAGCAGGATCTCCGCCGGGCCTTCCAGCGCAGCGAGGTCGTCGAGCAGCCGCGGCCAGGCCCGCTCGCCGGGACCCACCGGGATCACGATGGAGAGCTTCAGTGGCGGCGCCATCTGAACAGGCGCTCCGCCAGCCGCAGCGCCGTTTGCGGCGCGTGGGCGCGTTTCCATTCGCCGGCGGCGTACTTGTTGGCTTCCATCATGGTGGGGTAGATGTGGATGGTGCCCAGCAGCTTGTTCAGCCCCAGTCCGTGCTTCATCGCCAGCACGAACTCCGCCACCAGGTTGCCGGCCTCGGCGCCGACCACGGTTGCGCCCAGGATGCGGTCCTTGCCCGGCGGCGTCAGCACTTTCACGAAGCCGTGGTCCTCGCCGTCGGCGATCGCCCGGTCCAGCTCGTCGATGCCGTAGCGGGTCACTTCATAGTCGATCCCGCGCGCGCGGGCCTCGTCCTCGGAGAGGCCGACCCGGGCGACCTCGGGACTGGTGAA
>Ga0102943_1002453_pt1 | contig 10885 bp, 11 predicted proteins | sample SalPonC_black_MG_FD_78174 | JGI IMG/M metagenome (GOLD analysis project Ga0102943, IMG submission 78174) | Salt pond soil microbial communities from South San Francisco under conditions of wetland restoration - Salt Pond MetaG... | ecosystem: Environmental > Aquatic > Marine > Intertidal zone >...
CGACGGCGCGCGCGATCTCGAGCTTGCGAAGCTCGCCCACCGTCAGCGCGTCCGCCCGGCGGTCCGCCAGCGCCTCGATCCCGGCGATGCGCATCGCCTCGGCCGCCGTCGCCTCGACGTCGTGCGCGTCCGGGCGGCCGAACATCGCGCCCACGGCCACGTTCTGGCGCACCGAGAGGGCGCGGAAGGGCTTGGCGATCTGGAAGGCGCGGGCCATGCCGGCCTGGTTGCGCCGGAAGATCGGCATGGCGCCCAGCGGCTCGCCGCGGAAGCGGATCTCGCCCGAGGTGAGGGGCAGATAGCCGGTGATCAGGTTGAAGAGGGTCGACTTGCCGGCCCCGTTCGGCCCGATCAGGCCGAAGATCGCGCCTTCGGGGATGTCGAAGTCCACGTCCTCGATCGCGGTGACCCCCTGGAAGCGCTTGGTGACGCCGCGGCCCGAAAGGATCGCCTCGCTCACGTCCCGCCCTCCCGCTTCGGCCGCAGCCGCGGCAGCTCGCCGACCGCGCGCAGGATGCCGCCGGGCATCAGCAGCACGGTCGCCACCACCAGCGCGCCGGTGATCATCAGATGCACGTCGAGGAAGCGCGAGAGCAGCACCTGCGTCAGGAACAGGAGCAGCGCCGCCCCGATGGTCGGCCCCCAGAGCGTGCCGATCCCGCCGATCAGGCAGAACACGATCATGTTGAGGCTGAAGTCGAGGCGGAACACGCTGTAGGTGGTGAAGTAGCCCAGCGAGTAGCCGTAGATCGCGCCCGCGGTTCCCGTCAGCGTCGCCGAGAGCACGAAGGCCGCGATCTTCCAGCGCTCGGTCGCGACGCCGAGCATCATGGCGGTGTCCTCGTCCTCGCGGATCGCGAGCAGGGCGTAGCCGAAGCGGGTGCGCCGGATCGCCCAGGCGATCAGCAGGCAGAGCCCGAGCAGCACCGCGAAGAGATAGTAGAAGAACCGCTCCGGCGGCATGCCGGCGGGCGTCGGGGAGGGCAGGAACACGCCGATGCCGCCCTTCAGCACGCCGACGTTGTTGGTCAGCTCGGCCGCGATCTGGCTGACGCCGAGCATGGCGATGGCGAAGTAGATCCCGCGCAGCCGCAGCAGCGGATAGGCGATGACCAGCGCGACGCCCCCCGCGCTCAGCGCGCCGACGGCGACCGGCGCGATCATCGAGGCGGGTCCGGCGCCCCCCCCGCCGAAGGCCATGGCGTAGTGCGCCGCCGCGAAGGCGCCGATGCCGATGAAGGCCATGTGCCCGAAGCTCCAGTATCCGGCGTAGCCGCCGAGGAGGTTCCAGGCCGTGGCGAGGGCGGCGGAGAAGAAGAAGAACTGCAGCACCCGGATGTGGAACGGCCCCAGCGCCTCGGGCGCGAGGGCGACCGCGACGGCCGCGACGAGGGCCGCGAACACGGCGAGCGGGCGGGCGGGCCGGGTCATCGCGTCTCTCCATAGGCGGCGCCGAGGATGCCCTGCGGGCGCAGCAGCAGCATCCCGACGAGCACGAGGAACATCATCGCCTGGGTCAGCGCCGGCCCGACGTACTGCGCGGTGAAGGCGTTGATCAGGCCGAGCAGCAGCCCGCCGATCAGCGCCCCCGCCGGGCTGCCGATGCCGCCGAGCACGACGACGACGAAGGCGTTGAGCGTCCAGGCGACCTCGGTGGCGGCGGAGAACGGCTGCACGATGCCGATGATCGCGCCCGAGGCCCCGGCGAGCGCCGCGCTCATGCCGAAGGTCAGCCCGAAGATGCGCCGCACGTCGAGCCCGCAGAGCGAGGCGGCCAGCGGCTGCTGCGCCACGGCGCGCATCGCCCGGCCGAAATGCGTGCGCGCCAGCATCAGCGCGAGAGCGAGCAGGATCACCATGCTGGCCCCGAGCGCCGCGAGGCGCACCACGTCGATGCGGATCTCGCCGATCGCGACGCTCTGGAATCCGTAGGAGGGCGTGATCGCCTGCACGTCCGGCCCGAACCAGAGCTGGAGCAGGTTTCGGAACACCATCGCCATGCCGAAGGTCACGACCAGCGACGCCTCGACCGAGGCGCGCGACACGGCCCAGTGGATGATCGTGCGCTGGTAGGCGTAGCCGACGGCGAACAGCACGGCGCCGATGGGCAGAACGCCGATCAGCGGGTCGATGCCGAACGAGTCGTGCAGGACCAGCGCGAGATAGGCGCCCGCCACCACGAACACGCCATGCGTCAGGTTGACGATGCCGATGACGCCGAAGATCAGCGAGAAGCCCACGGCGGCGAGCGAGAAGATCCCGCCCAGCACCAGGCCGTTCAGCGCGGTCTGAAGGAAGAGGTCCATGGGCTTCCGTCGGATGGGCGGAGGTGGGCGCGCGGCGGCGCGGGGCCGCCGCGCGGCGGGCTCAGGCGCGCTCGCGCCAGGGCGGGGCGGGGTGGATCGGCTCGGCCGCCGCGCTCTCCGGCGGCGAGACGATCTTCAGCTCGCCGTCCTGGTGCTGCATCAGCTTCGGACCCATCAGCGCGGCGTCGCCGTCGCCGTCCTCGGTGAAGCGGACGGGGCCGTAGAAGCACCGGAAGTCGAGCGCCGCGAGCGCGTCGCGCACCGCGTCGAGCTCCAGCGAGCCGGCGTTCCGGGCGGCCTGCAGGTAGCTGACGATGCAGACCGCGCCCGAGGCCATGTGGTAGGCCAGCTCCCGGTCGAAATGCGCGCGATAGTAGGCGGCGAAGTCCCCGGCCGACCCGAACCAGTCGCCGGAGAACGGCGCTTCCTCGTCCCAGTAGGTCTGCGTGACCACGCCGTCGGCGTAGCCGCCGAGGGTCTTGCGGTAGGCCTCCGTCTGCGGACCGAGCGTCTGGTAGAGCATCGGCACGTTGGTCCGCGAGGAGATCATCTGCCGCGCGATCAGGATCGAGGTCTGGTCGTGGGTGGTGCAGATCAGCACGTCGGGCGTGTTCGCGCGGATCGTCGAGAGCACGTTGGAGACGTCCGAGACCTCCGCCGGCAGGGCGATGAAGTCGAGCACCTCGATCCCCGCCGCCGCGCAGCTCTGCCGCGCGCCGTCGGCCTGGAACTGCGAGAACGGATCGTTGGTGTGGATGATCGAGACGGTCTTCACCGGCGGCTCCAGCGCCTCGAACATGTTGACCGAGGAGACGAACTGCCGCGAGGCGCGCGGGAACACGCCGAAGACGCGGCGGCGTCCCTGGGTGAAGATCAGGTCGGAGCCGCCGCCGGCCTGCACCATGATCCGACCGGCGGCCTCGGTGATCGAGCAGGTCGGCAGGACGATCGCGCTGCCGAAGGAGCCGAGGAAGAAGCCGATCCCCTCGTCCACCTGGCGCTGGATCAGCGTCGCGGCGCGGGTCGGGTCGGAGGCGTCGTCGAAGAGCTGGAGCTCGAGCGCGTAGGTCTCTCCGCCGATCTCGACGCCGCCCATCTCCTCGTTGACGAACTTCACGGCGGTCTCGTAGCCGCGCAGCACGTTGAGGCCGGTCTCGGCCGCCTTGCCGGTCATCGGGACCGAGCCGCCGAAGGTGATCGTCTTCGCCTCCGCGCGGGCGAGGCGCGGCGCGGCGAGCAGCGCGCCCGCCGCGGCGCCGGTCTTGAGAAGGGTGCGTCTGTCCATCGGGTCTCTCCCTGTCGTCCGGAGGAAAGGGGTGTCAGGCCACGCCGAGATACGCCTCTCTCACGCGGGGGTCGTTCAGCAGCGCCTCGCCGGTGCCCTCCTGCGCCACGCGCCCCTTCTCGAGGACGTAGGCGTGGCCGGCGACGGCGAGGGTCTGGTGCAGGTTCTGCTCCACGATCAGCATCGCGATGCCCTCGGCGTTGAGCTCGCGGATCAGTCGGAAGATCGTGGCGACGAGGATCGGGCTGAGGCCGAGCGAGGGCTCGTCGAGCACCAGGAGACGGGGGCGGGTCATCAGCCCCCTGCCGATGGCGAGCATCTGCTGCTCCCCGCCCGAGAGCGAGCCGGCGTTCTGGTCGCGCCGCTCCGCGAGGCGGGGGAAGAGGGTGTAGACGTGTTCGAGGCTGCGCCGGAGTTCGGCGCGGGCGCGGGCGACGCGGCCCGGGATCAGCAGGTTCTCGTGCACCGAGAGATGCTGGAACACCTTGCGGCCTTCGGGCACGAGCGCGAGCCCGCGCTCCACGGTCCGGTGCGCGGGCAGGAGGGTGACGTCCTCGCCGTCGAACAGGACCCGGCCGCGGCGCGGGCGCAGCGTGCCGGCGACGCATTGCACGGTGGTGGTCTTGCCGGCGCCGTTGCCGCCGACCAGCGCGACGACGCCGCCCGCCGGCACCGAGAAGCTGCAGTCCTGCACCGCGTGCACGCCGCCGTAGTCGTAGGCCAGCCCGGTCACGCTCAGCAGCGGCGTCTCGCGGCGGTCGCTCGGCGTGCGGGGGGCGGTCGACGGCATGGTCGTCACGTTCCTATCGCGGTCCGATGCGACCGTAGCGGAAATCGTGAGGCGATGCGCCTCGTCCTGTCAAGCGCGAAGCCGGTTTCCGCCGTCGGCGTGTGATGGGGGCGGGCGCAGCCGGCGCCCCATCTTGACATCACTAGAATAATGGTCGTATCGGTCTTGCATGATGCAGACCGACGTCGCCGCCCGCGCCCTCGCCGCCCTCGGACACGAGGCCCGGCTCGCCCTCTTCCGCCTGCTGGTGAAGGCGGGGGAGGACGGGCTCCGGGTCGGCGATCTGGCGGGGCATCTGGGGATGCCGGCCTCGACCTTGGCGCATCATCTGAAGGCGCTGGTGGACGCCGGGCTCGTGATCCAGGAGCGGCGCGGCCGCGAGGTGATCAACCGCGCCGACTACGACGCGATGCGGCGCATGATCGGCTTCCTGACCGCCGAATGCTGCACGGGCGTGACCCTGACGCGGGCGGGCGCGGCGTGAGCCGCCGGGCTCCCCCCTTTTCGACTGAAGCGACGACATTTCCGGAGGAGTCGCGATGACCGAGCTCGCCCTTCAGGCCCGCGGGGCCGTCTTCGACCTGTGGCGCCGGCTCTGGCCGGGCGAGCAGGTCTGGCTCGCCTCCGCGGCGATACTGACGGCGCTTCTGATCCTCGACCCGGCGCAGGCGCGCGAGAGCGCGGTCTTCGCCACGGCGAACCTGGTCGAGGTCGCGCCCTATCTGCTGCTCTCGATCGGCCTTGCCGCCTATGCCGGCGCGACCGGGGCGGACGGGCTGATCGCGCGGGCCTTCACCGGCGCGCCGGCGGCGATGATCCTGTTCGCGGCGCTCGCCGGCGGGCTGTCGCCGTTCTGCTCCTGCGGCGTGATCCCGCTGATCGCGGCGCTGCTGGCGATGGGCGTTCCGCTTTCGGCGGTGATGGCGTTCTGGCTGGCCTCGCCGGTGATGGATCCGTCGATGTTCGTGCTGACGACCGGCGTCCTCGGCGCGGAGTTCGCGGTGGCCAAGACGCTGGCGGCGGTGGGGCTCGGCCTCTTCGGGGGCGCCGCGGTGCATCTGCTGGCGGGGGCCGGCGCGCTGTCGGATCCGCTTCGCGAGGGCGTGGGGACCGGCGGCTGCGGCGGCGCCAGGGTGCGCACGCGCAAGGAGGTCGTCTGGCGGTTCTGGGAGGACGGCGAGCGGGTCGCGAAGTTCCGCAAGGAGGGTCTGAGGACGACGCTGTTCCTCGCCAAGTGGCTGTTCCTCGCCTTCGTGCTCGAGAGTCTGATGCTGGCCTGGATTCCGGCCGAGACCGTGACCGCGGCGCTCGGCGGCACGGGACTCGCACCGATCGCGACGGCGACCCTGGTGGGCGTGCCGGCTTATCTCAACGGCTACGCGGCGCTGCCGCTGGTCGGCGGACTGGTCGAGCAGGGCATGGCGCCGGGCGCCGGGCTGGCCTTTCTCGTGGCCGGCGGGGTGACCTCGCTCCCCGCGGCGATCGCCGTCTGGGCGCTGGTGAGGAAGCCGGTCTTCGCGCTTTACGTCGGATTGGCGCTGACGGGGTCGTTCGCGACGGGGATGCTGTTCCAGTTCTGGACGATGCTCTGACCGTAGACATCCCTCGCGCCGATCGGGGGAAGCCCTCGCGACCGGAGGTGCAGGTGATCCTCCGGTTTCGCCGAGGCTGGAGCGGGCGGTTCGTCGCCTGGCACGGCGGAGCGATCTTGGTGGGCGCCGTCTGCCCGAAGGTCGATCGCACTCCGGAGACGAGGATCGGATCGCCTGTTTGGGGACGGATTTGCGTGGTGGCGGCGATGCGGGAAGGGCGACCGGGCGACCTACGGCGCGGGAGCCCGTCGCGGCGCCGAAAGGACATGCGGCGAGCCGCCTGAGCCGGTCCGGACGATCGACGTGATGCGAGTTACGCGTCCGGCCGCCCTTCGTCGGTCGAGGCTCATGCCGAGGAACGGCTTGCCGGGCGATCTCGCCATCGGGCGCCGGCAGCGGTCAGGCCACCGGCGAGGGGCTCGTCATGAGCCGGTCTGCACCGCCAAGCAGGCGGTCCACCCTGTCCTGCGGGCGACGATGACGACCGGTGAGGCGTGCGGCGGCGCTTTTCGGCGAAGCTTCGCGCGCCGCCGCCATACCTGTCGTGCGTGCCTGCGCCGGCCGTCCGGCCGGCGCGAAGGCTCGACCCGTCTCCTTCGTCGCACCTCGAGCTCAATTGGTGCTGACGGTCGCGGTCGTCGCCACGGTCGAGACCGTCGAAACGGTCGTCGTGGTCGTCGGCGCCGTGTCGGTCGTCGTGGGCGTTGAGCCGACGTCATCGTCCCGCCGATCGGGTCGGTCTCGCTCGGGCGTCCGCACCAAGGTCGCGGTGGGCGACGAGCTGCCGCCGAGAGCCCCCGTGAACGCGACGATCCCCGCGGCGAAGGCCGCTGCGCCGAGCGCGGCGCCGGTCGCACCGCCGATCGCCCCGAGGCCGCCGCCGAGCGCGCCGCCGGAGCCTGCCCCGCCGGTTCCCGCACCAGCGGGAGCCTGAACGGGAGGCGGCGGCGCGGATGCCGCGGAGGCGGGAGCCGAACCGGGCGCCGGCGTCGGCCCCTGCGCTTGGGCGAGGCCGGGCGCGAGGCTCAGCGCCAGCGCCGCGGACAGGGATACGGTCGAACGCATGGGCGCTTCCTCTCACGTGATGACGTGAGAGGACATGCCGAACGGCCCCGATTCGAGCAATCGTGGCGAATTTAAGATTTTAGCCGATTTGAAGGGCTTGGGCGTCGCCCGGGCCGCCTCAGCGCGTGCTCGTGGTGCTGACCGTCGAGGTCGGTCCGTCGGAGCCGCCGCTGCTCAGCGCCCAGATGCCGAGACCCGTGAAGACGGCGGCGCCCGCGATCACCTCCGGCCGCACGTCGCCGAGCCCGGAGCCGATCAGAGACGGGTCGGACGCGGTTCCGCCGGTGGAGGTCGTGCCGGGAGCCGGCGGGGCGGGCGAGGCCGAGGGCGACTGCGCCAGAGCCGGGACGGCGGCCAAGCAAAGGACGGAGATGGCTGATGCGACGAGCTTCATGGTTCCCTCACGCCTACGGTTCGTGTGCACGGCCCTCGCCCGAAGCCGATGCCCGGATACGCTGGACGCATTTCTTAACGTTCCATTGGGAATTTATAACGCTCGCGACGTGGCGACAAGCGATTTCGCGGCCACGGACGCGCCTCGCGTCTCCTCCTTCAGCGCAGGCGCCCTATGGCGTAGCGGGGCGAGAGGCGATGCTCCGCCAGATACTCGGCGAGCCGCTCGGGATCCGGGCTCTCCGGATCTGCGCCGAGGCGCTCCGCCGCGAGGCCGCCGGTGACGAAGACGCAGTCGAGCCCCTCGGCCACGGCGCCCTTGACGTCGGTGAGCACCCCGTCGCCGAGGCACAGGATGCGGTCGTCGTCCAGCGGGCGGCCGAGGGCCGCCTCCGCCTCGCGCCGCCCGATGTCGTAGATCGGCGGATGCGGCTTGCCGTAGGCGCGCGTCTCGCCGCCGATCGCCTCGTAGGCGACGGCGAGCGCGCCGGCGCAGAACACCCGGCGCGGGCCGACGTCCACATGCACGTCGGGGTTGGCGGAGAGCATCGGCAGGCGTCGCAGCTGCAGCGTCCGAAGCTCGTCGCGATAGTCCTCCGGGGTCTCGGCGTGATCGTCGCGCAGCCCGGTGACGACGACCGAGTCCGCGTCGGCCGGGTCCGAGACGCGCTCGACACCCGCGTCCTCGAAGAAGGGCTCGTCACGCTTCGGATCGCCGATGTGGACGACCTTGCGGCCCCATTCGCCGCGCCGCACCGAGGCGAGCGCCGCGTCACCGGAGGAGACCACCCGGTCCCAGCAGTCCTCCGGCACCTGGAGCCGGTCGAGCTGGCGGATCACCGAGCCGCGCGGCCGCGGCGCGTTGGTCATCAGCACCACGACCCCGCCGGCGGCGCGGAAGCCGCGCAGCGCCTCGACCGCGGCGGGGTAGGCGCGCACGCCGTCGTGCAGGCAGCCCCAGAGGTCGCAGAACAGGGCGTCGTAGTCTCCGGCGATCTCGGCGAGAGAGTCGAGCAGGCGGGGCGCGGCGGCGGTCATCGGCGATCCTGTGCGGCGGCTGCGGCGCGCCTCCCCTGCCCCGCGGCGCGGACGGGCGCAAGGGCGCGTGACGCTTGCTTGAACCTGAACGGAGCGCTACCTGCCATGCGGGGGTGGAGGACGGGTCCGGCCGCGCCGCCGGCCGCCGTGTTCTTGGGGAGCGCCGATGACAGACGTGACGGAGCCCGCCGCCCCGCGCTGGAGCCTTTCGGCCGTTCCGCGGGCGGCCCTCGGCCTCGGCCTCGCGGGCCTGGCGCCGTTCCTCGCGCTCGCCGCGGCCGCGCATGTGGCGCCGGAACCTTGGGACGCCGAGGCGCGGCGGTCGCTCGCACTCTACGCCACGGTGATCCTCTCGTTCATGGGGGGATGCCGCTGGGGCCTCGCCTCGGCCGGGCTGGGCGAGGGGGCGAGCTGGTGGCGGCTCTCGGTGTCGGTCATGCCGGCGATCCTGGCCTGGGCGGCGATGACGGTCGGCGTGACCGCCGCGCTCTGGGCCTCGGCCCCGGCGCTGGTGGCGCTTTTCTCGGCGGACGTCAGCCTGACGCGGGCCGGCGGAGCGCCGGCCTGGTGGCCGGCGCTCCGGCTGCCGTTGACGGCCGGCGCGACGGCCTGCGTGCTGGCCGGCGCGCTGACCTGAGCGGAGCGACGGATTCGCGGGCGCTCCGCCTCCGCGGCGTCTTGACACGACTCGCCCCGCTCCCCTATGTCGCGGCTCGTAGCACTCTCCCTTGGTGAGTGCTGACAAATGCCCCGACGGCCGAGGAGGCCGGATCGGGGACGGCGGCGGCCGAGGGGCCGTCGACGAACCGAACGCAAGGAGCGACGTCCATGAACTTCAAGCCCCTGCACGACCGGGTGCTCGTGCGCCGCATCGAGTCCGAGGACAAGACCGCCGGCGGCCTGATCATTCCCGAGACCGCCAAGGAGAAGCCGCAGGAAGGCGAGATCATCGCCGTGGGCGAAGGCGCCCGCAAGGATTCCGGCGAGCTGATCGCGCCGGCCGTCAAGTCCGGGGACCGGGTGCTGTTCGGCAAGTGGTCGGGCACCGAGGTCAAGATCGACGGCGAGGACCTCCTCATCATGAAGGAGTCCGACATCCTCGGCATCATGGAGGGCAAGTCGCAGGCGAAGGCCGCCTGAGCGACTCCCCTCACCCTCTGAATTCCGTTCTACAGGAGCGACAACGACGATGGCTGCCAAGGACATCAAGTTCAACACCGACGCCCGCGACCGCATGCTCAAGGGCGTCAACATCCTCGCCGACGCCGTCAAGGTGACGCTGGGCCCGAAGGGCCGCAACGTCGTCCTCGACAAGTCGTTCGGCGCGCCCCGGATCACCAAGGACGGCGTCACCGTCGCCAAGGAGATCGAGCTCGAGGACAAGTTCGAGAACATGGGCGCCCAGATGGTGCGCGAGGTCGCCTCGCGGACCAACGACGAGGCGGGCGACGGCACCACCACCGCCACCGTGCTGGCCCAGGCCATCGTGCGCGAGGGCATGAAGTCCGTCGCCGCGGGCATGAACCCGATGGATCTGAAGCGCGGCATCGACAAGGCCGTCGCCAAGGCCGTCGAGTCGATCAAGTCCGCCTCGCGTCCGGTCAACGACTCCGACGAGGTCGCGCAGGTCGGGTCGATCTCCGCCAACGGCGAGTCCGAGATCGGCCGGCAGATCGCCGACGCGATGCAGAAGGTCGGCAACGAGGGCGTGATCACGGTCGAGGAGAACAAGGGCCTCGAGACCGAGACCGAAGTGGTCGAGGGCATGCAGTTCGACCGCGGCTACCTCTCGCCCTACTTCATCACCAACGCCGACAAGATGATCGCCGAGCTCGAGGACTGCTACATTCTTCTCCATGAGAAGAAGCTCTCCTCGCTGCAGCCGATGGTGCCGCTGCTCGAGACCGTGATCCAGTCGGGCAAGCCGCTCCTGATCATCGCCGAGGACGTCGAGGGCGAGGCGCTCGCCACGCTCGTGGTCAACAAGCTGCGCGGCGGCCTGAAGATCGCGGCCGTGAAGGCGCCGGGCTTCGGCGATCGCCGCAAGGCGATGCTGCAGGACATCGCGATCCTGACCGGCGGCCAGGTGATCTCCGAGGATCTCGGCATGAAGCTCGAGAACGTCGGGATCGACATGCTCGGCACCGCCAAGAAGCTGCGCATCACCAAGGACGAGACCACGATCGTCGACGGCGCGGGCGAGAAGTCCGAGATCGAGGCGCGCGTCGCCCAGATCCGCCAGCAGATCGAGGAGACGACCTCCGACTACGACAAGGAGAAGCTGCAGGAGCGGCTGGCCAAGCTCGCCGGCGGCGTCGCGGTGATCCGCGTCGGCGGCGGCTCCGAGGTCGAGGTGAAGGAGCGCAAGGACCGCGTCGACGACGCGCTCAACGCGACCCGCGCCGCGGTGCAGGAG
>Ga0102943_1002455_pt1 | contig 10881 bp, 9 predicted proteins | sample SalPonC_black_MG_FD_78174 | JGI IMG/M metagenome (GOLD analysis project Ga0102943, IMG submission 78174) | Salt pond soil microbial communities from South San Francisco under conditions of wetland restoration - Salt Pond MetaG... | ecosystem: Environmental > Aquatic > Marine > Intertidal zone >...
AAGAATGCCCCACGACACGAAGCCAATGAAGAGCGGCACCGAGGAGCACGAGCAGAAGGGCGTCAGCACACCAAGAGCGGCCGCCAGCGGATAGCCCCAGATCTGGTGTTTTCCCGCGAGGATCGCGCGGGTCTTCTCCGGGCTGGACCAGCTAAGCAAGACACCGGTGACGAAGACGATGCCCGTCAGCAAGAGCAGCAACTTGGGCACATCATAGATGAAGAAGGCAATGGCCTCGCCGGTATGGCTGTAGCGCGCGACCGGAAAGAGCGACGTCGCCAACTCGGAGAACGGGATCAACGGGCCGTAGACCAGCCACCAGACGACGACCGCAAGCGGCACGCCTGCATACCATGGCCAGGCCGGGAGCTCCTGCGGGGCATGGTGATCGTCGGTCCTGGTGGTCATGCGACCTCCAATTCGCGTTTGTCTCCCGCAGCCAGAACCGCGTCGACAACCGCTGCAAGCTCCGGCGCGAGGTCGGGGTTCCGGCGGTAGCGCACCCATTGCGCATCGCGCCTGTCGATCACGAGACCGGCTTCGCGCAACACCTTCATGTGCCGCGACATCCGGCTCTGGCTCGCGTCGAGCCGCGCCATCAGTTCGCAGACGCAATGCTCTCCCCCATCCCAGAGGATAGAGAGTGCCGCACGGCGTGTCGGGTCGCAAATGGCGGTCAGGACATCCTGCATGACCGAAAGTTTATGCGCCACGGCGCATATACGCTATGATCCATGTCAAATCATGGCACTTGTCAAATCAGGAACGCGTCGTAAGTTTGGCATGAGGATGAGCATCGGCTTTGGTCCGGACAAGCGCCGGACCCGATGCCGAAGAATTCAAAATCATCAGTTTTGCTTGGTTCTGGTTGCAAATCGACCGGCAAACAATGTCTCATTGGTCTTTCGGCGTAGGCGAATTCGCTTCGGGCGCAACGTCCAAGAACAGGAAAAAGGCTCTCGTGAGGTTACATGCCAGCGTGTTCAAACGACGAGGCAAATCAAAGCCGCGCCACAAAAGACACCTCTGCTGAGGCGGATGAGGACACGGCCGCCCCGAACGGAGATGATCCATCGGAGGATGACGAACAGCCTGTCCGAGGACAACGCGAACCAACGGCCCAACCCAGAGAGGAAAGCAGCCAAGCTGCCGCTGAACTGACAGACGTTTCGCGTGAGGCGGCGGAAAAAGCAGAACAACCCTATGCGCTCTGGTCCTCGGAACGCGCCTTCGTCCTCTCGACGGCAGCCGCCGGTGTCGGGCTTGGCAATCTCTGGCGCTTTCCAACCCTGGTCGGGGAAAATGGCGGCGGGGCTTTCCTGTTCGCTTACGCGATCGCTGTCGTTTTCATCGCCATTCCCTTCGCAGCCTTGGAAATCGCCATCGGACGCGAAACCCATGGCTCGGTCATTGCGAGCTTCCGCCGGCTCGGCCGTGTCTTCTTGCCGGTTGGTGTCGCCGTTGTCCTGCTCACTTTGGCGATCGACAGCTATTACTTCGTCGTGACCGGCTGGACGCTGGGCTACGCGGTGGAATCCACCATGGGCGCACCGCCTGTGTTTTCAGAGTTTTCCTCCGGCTATGCGTCGCTCGAGTGGCTGGGCGTGACCGGAGCGATGGTGGCCGCGATTCTCGCTTTCGGCCTGTCGGGCATTGAGCGTGCGGCGCAGTTGCTCATGCCGGTTCTGCTGCTCGCGTTGCTCGGCCTTGCGGTATACGCAATGCGGTACGGCGCGGCACATCAGGCGTTGGCTTTTCTCTTCTCTCCCGACATCTCGCGGATGCAGGATCCGGCTGTCTGGCGCGCGGCATTTGGACAGGCGTTTTTCTCCATGACCATCGGCCAGGGTTATCTCATCACCTATGGAAGTTATCTGCCGCTGCGCGTGAATGTCCCACGGTCTGTCGCATCCGTTGCCGCCATCAATTCCGGGGTGGCGATCCTGGCGGGTGTAGCCATCTTTCCGCTGGTCTTCGCCGCTGGGCTGGATCCGGGTGTCGGCTCTCAACTCGCCTTCGAGACACTGCCACGCGCCTTCGAGCAGATGGGCGGCGAGGCGATCCTGGCGCCGGTCTTTTTCTGGCTGCTGTTTCTGGCGGCGCTCTCTTCGTGTCTGGGCGGCGCTAAAGTGGTAACCGCGGCACTGCGCGAGCAAGGTCGCCGTATCAACTCGGTGTCTGCGGTCTTGATCGGCGTTGTCGCAATTGTGGCCTTGGGCGTTCCATCGGCGCTGTCCTATACGGCCCTGGAATGGACAATCGGCGAAAGACCGGTGCTGGATGCCATAGATCGAACCGTTGGCTCAAGCGGCACGATCCTGGCCGCCATCGCCTCATCGCTTATCTTGGGGTGGCGTTTTTCTCCTGCCCAGCTGTGCCGCCAATTTGGCCTGCACCAACGCATGGCGACCATGCTTGGCTGGCTGATACGGATCATCCCCATTCTTTTGGCAGCGCTTTTCGGCTATGGCATGGTCGCGTCACTGCAATGATTGATGGTCTTGTGACCCAAGCGCCAAGTGGTCAGCGGTGATCGACGTTTCGACAAACGGCTTCCTGGCCCATAGTCATTTTTGCGCGCCTGTCGTGAAAACGTAGCGCACCTGATGGCGGTATTCGTTTTCAGGCCGGAGAATCGCGTCGGGAAATTCCGATCTTCCGGGTGCGTCCGGCCAAACCTGGGTTTCCAGCGCGACCCCGGCAAAAGGTTTGTAAGTCCGGCAGTCCAGACCGGCGAGACCCGCCTCGGGAATATAGGCGGCGTCATAAACCTGAAGTCCCGTCTCCGTCGTTTCGACCGACATCGAAAGATCGCTTTCTGCGCTGTGCAGGCGCGCGACCGGTCGTAGGGGCTTCCGCGTGTCAGACAGGCAGAAATTGTGATCGAGGCCGCGCTTGCCGATTTCCGATCGGGTGCGAAAATCGAATTTTGTGCCCTCCACGGGTCGGATTTCGCCGGTCGGGATCAACTCGTCGTCGACAGGCAGATAGGCCTTCGCATCAATCTGCAAATCGTGGCCGGTAATGTCGGGGCCGCCATCGAGGTTGAAATACCCGTGATGCGCAAAAGAACATGGCGTCGCGGCGGTTGTCGTGGCGCGGATGTCGAAACCGAGGCTGCAATCTTCGGTTAGGGTTATCTTGGCGTGAACGGTCAGATGACCGGGGAACCCCATGTCGCCATCGGCAAGTTCGAGACCCATGGTGACGCGGCTGTCGGTCAGATCCTCGATGCTCCATATCTTCTCGCCAGCGCCAACCTCGCCACCATGCAACGTGTGTCTACTCAGCCAATTACGCGAGACGTTGTACGCGTGCCCATCGAGCAGGAACCTGCCTTGCCCAATCCGGTTCGCGAAGCGCCCGACAATGGCCCCGAAGTATTTCATCGGACCGAAATATGGCTCGATCGACGGGGCGCCGAGGACGAGCGGGTGGGCAACCCCCTCCAGGCGGAGATCCTGCACGGTTGCGCCATAGGTCAGGATATTGGCCTTCAGCCCGCCGCCTTTCAGTGTGACCCGTTGGATGGCGTCGTTGTCGGGCGTTTTCCCGAACTCAATGATGCTTTGCGACACAAGACTCTCCTCGTTGCGTAGCGATACGTTTCTTTGTGCGGCCCGCAGTATTCAGCGCGGGCCAAGTAAGCGTGCGATCCGCCTGCGCGTCCGGTTCTGCCCGCGCTGAGCGTCCGCAGAGGTGGGCAATGTTCGCGGGTCACGGCGCATTTCAACGCCACCCCGACCAGCTTTCTCAAAGGACCACGGCCGTTTTGAAGCGGCACATCTAGGCGGTTGTTTCCGGCGCGCAAACCCCCAGATGCGATTGCCGGATCATGATCGGCCCCTCAAGCCGAATGGCTTCGGGGTTCATGTCGCTGCTATCCAGAAGCTTGCGCGCGCACCACTGACCCATTTCGCGGTGTGGAAGCAACACCGTGCTGAGGCGCGGCGAGAGATGCTGTGCAACTTCCTGATCGTCATATCCCATGACGCCAATTGTTTCGCCGATGCGATGACCCCGCTCCTTGAGCGCCTCGTAACAGCCGATGGCCATAAGGTCGTTTGCGCAGAAGATGGCATTCGGGGGCTGTGCCGACTCCAGCAGGGCGACCGTCGCGGCATGACCGCCGCTCGGCAGGAAATTTCCCTCGACGATAAGGGCCGGATCGACTTCGATCTGCGCCACGCTCAGCGCGCGCTTGTAGCCTTCCTGTCTCTGGACCGATGCATCCATCCAGGGCTCGCCAGTGATGAAGGCGATGCGGCGATGGCCCACTTCGATAAGCGTCCGGGTGGCCAGTTCTGCGCCCCGCCGCTCTGCCGGAACGATCGAGGACACACGCCCGGTGGAGTCGGTGCAGTTCAACAAGACCGCCTTGTGCCGCGCCAGCGCATCGGGCGGTGTGATCTCGCGCGTCAGGATTGAGGCGTAGGCGACGCCATGCACCCGGTCCGCCGCCCATTTGTTGAGAACCGCCGTCTCGTGCGCGCGATTGCCGCCGGTCATAACCACCTCGACGATGACGCCCTGTTTCCAGGCCTCTTCCTGCAGACCCTCGATTGAAATGGAGGCGAAAGGACTGGTGGCGATCTCGTCGAACATGAGCCCGATGACCCGGTGGCCCTGGCCGCCGGTTGGTCGACCGGCGGCCCGCGAGCGATAGCCAAGCGCCTCGACTGCTTCGAGCACGCGGGCGCGGGTCTCCGCGCTGATACGCATGTTTTCTGTTCCGCTGAGTACGAAGGACACGGTCGATTGCGACACGCCCGCCGCACGCGCCACATCCTTCATCGTGACCCGGATGGTCTTGTCGTCTTTCGATGTCATTGTCTTTGGCCCTCATGCGCAGTCCGGTTCCGGGTACCTGAAGCTTTTCACAAAACGTCGATAGACAAAACTAATAATTATTGCTAATAAAAATTAACAAGCTGAGTCGCCGGGTAAAAACCCGGATCGCGGTTTGCCGGGAGGGTCAAATGTCAAATGCCAAGTCCCCGCTCCAGCGGTTGAACGAGACGCAGTCCGCTTATCTGCTGCTGCTACCGTTTCTGCTGACCTACGGGCTGTTTCTGATCTACCCGTTTTTCCGGGGTGTCTGGATCAGTCTGCATGACTGGAACCTCCTGCAAGTCGCCTTCAATCCAGACGCCAAGCAATTCGTTGGCCTCGACAATTATGTCCGCGTGATGTGGGGCCGGAATATCGAGTGGAGCCCTTGGGCGCGGCCGGTTCTTCAGGTCTTGGGCCTGCTTGGCGTCGTCGCGTCTGTCGCATTGAACCGGACCCGGCGGCTGACAAGCCTGACCTCTGTCGCGCTCGGTCTTGCCGGCGCGGCGCTGTTCCTGATCTCGGGCGTCCATGCCGGGGAGGAGGGGCGCTGGTTCGATCGTCGCTTCTGGCCGACAGTCGGAAATACTGTGCTTTTTGTCGGCCTCACAGTGCCGGGCGTGACGATCTCGGCGCTTCTCATCGCTGCCGCGCTCAACCGCGAGACCCGCGCGATGAGCCTTCTGCGCACGCTTTTCTTCCTGAGCCAGGTCCTGTCGGTCACCGTCGTCACGCTGATCTGGCAGATCATGTTCTCGCCTCGTCAGGGCCTGATAGCCAATATCACCGAGCTTGCCGGCGGCTCCCCGATCAATTGGCTGACCGATGAGCGCTTTGCCATGGCCGCCATCGTAATCGCGACGATCTGGTGGTCGCTCGGCATCGCGATGATCCTGTTCCTTGCAGGGCTTCAGGATATCTCGAAAGATCTGTTCGAGGCTGGCGCGCTCGATAATTGCACTGGCGTTCGGGCGTTCTGGCACATCACGCTGCCGAACCTGAAGCGCACCATCACGCTGGTCATTATCTTGCAGATCATCCTGCATTTTCAGGTCTTCGGACAGTCGCACCTGATGACCCAGGGCGGCCCAAATGACGAGACGCAAGTGCTGGTGCGCTACATCTATCAGACCGCGTTTCGCGACAGCGAACTTGGCCGGGCCTCGGCCATGGCGGTGTTCCTGTTTGTCATCATGGGGGCCTTTTCGGTCGTCCAGTTTCTTGTTGGACGAGAGGAGAACGACTGATGCTTTCGCGCAGTTATTACTGGCTTGTTCTGGCCCTTTCGATTCCGGCCTTCCTGTGGCTGGTGCCGACAATCTGGATGGTGTCGCTGTCTTTCCAGCCCAACGATGTGCTGGCGCGGACAACCTCATCGACCTTTCTCGGATTGGTTCCAATTCCTTTCACCGTCGAGAATTACACAGCGCTCTTTGCCTTCGGGCAGACGCCGATGTGGTTTCTGAACTCGATCATTGTCGCGCTGGGCATGACGTTTGGCGTTCTCGCCGTTTCCACCACGGCGGGCTATGCGCTGGCGCGGCTGAACTTCCCGTTCAAGGCGCCCATCGCGGTTTTGTGCCTCATCGGCCTGATGGTGCCGGAACAGGCGGTGTTCATCCCCCTCTATACGATGTTTTCCGATTTCGGCTGGCACAACAGCTATCACGCCCTGATCCTGCCGCGCATGGCCGTGCCCATCGGGGTCTTCCTGATGCTGCAATTCTTCAAGGCGATCCCAAAGGATATCGAGGAAGCTGCACGGCTCGAAGGTGTCAGCTGGATCCAGATTTTCTGGCATATCATGTTGCCGCTGGCCCGGCCTGCGATGATGACGCTGGCGATCCTGACGTTCCTTTATGCCTGGAACGATTATCTGTGGCCGCTCGTCTCCGCACAGCAGCGCGATTACTTCACGATCACGCTCGGGTTGGCCTCCATTCAATCGAATTTCGCGCAATCGGAAGGGCTGGGCCGCGTCATGGCCTCGGGCGTCATCGCCTCGCTTCCGGTCGTGATCCTGTTCCTGATCTTCCAGCGTTACGTGGTTCAGGCCATGACCGCAGGCGGAAGCAAGGGCTGAAGCGGGGCGAAGCCCCGGCACAATACCAAGGGAGAAAACCAAAATGAAACATCTGCTGACGGGAACCCTGCTGGCCTGTGCCTGCGCCTCGACGGTGACGGCTCAGGACATCACATTGGGCCGTTTTTTCGGAGCCTGCGAGGATGCGGGCACCGACACCAAGGCCAGTGTCGGTGAAGCCTGCATCATCCAGTCGATCATCAACGCCGCCGATGCCGAGATCGAGGGCGTGTCTATCGAGACGCTGCCGACAGACTGGGGCAATTACTACGACCAGATCAAGGCCGCCTATGCGGGCGGCACCCCGCCGGACGTCCATGTCATGCACCGCCACCGGGTGCCCGAATTTGCCGGATTCGGTGCGCTCGCAGCGCTGAGCGAGGATGACCTTGCCAGCGCGGGGATCGATCCGGCCGATTGGACAGACAGTGCCCGCGATGCGGTCACCTTCAACGGTGAGATCTATGGCGTGCCGATGGATCTGCATGCCAACCTCTGGCATGTGAACATGGACCTGATGGCCGAGGCTGGTCTGGTCGAAAACGGGGAACCTGTCCTGCCGTCTTCACCCGAAGAGCTGTTGGAGCATGCGCGCCAGATGAAAGAGGCGACGGGCCAGGATTATCTTGCGGCTGATTTTGCACAGTTTCCGATCGGGGTGCGCCTTGTGCTCTCGCTCATGTGGCAACAAGGAGAGAATATCTTCTCCGAGGACGGCACCGCCACGATCGACAACGATGCCGCGCAGGCGGCGGTTGAGACAATCACCCAGCTCTTTGCAGAGGATCTGTCCGACCCGCAGCTGAACTACGCCGACAGTCAGCAATCCTTCCTCAACGGTGAGGCGGCGGTTCTGGTCAACGGCACCTGGGTCGTGGACTTCCACACCGCAGAGGCCGCGAAGGAGGAGACCGGGCTCGACAATTACTACGCCGCCGAATTCCCGACGCTCTTCGAGGAAGGCGCGACATGGGCGGACAGCCATATCTGGGTCATTCCTTCGCCGGTGAAGCAGGATGCCGAGACATATGAGGCAGCTCTCAAGGTTCTTGCCTTCATCAACGAGCATAATGTCGATTGGGCCCGGACCGGCCATATGGCCGTGCGCAACTCCGTGCTCGAAAGCGACGAATATGCCTCCCTGCCGCATCGGACTGAATATGCCGGGACAGCCGACATCGCGCGCGACACCCCGCCCGCTGAGAACTACGGCGCCATTCAGGACGTGTTGAACCGTGAACTGCAGGCGATCTGGCTGACCGACAAGCCGGTCGCTGACGCCCTCGCGGATGCCAATATCGAAGTTCAGGATCTGCTTGATCGCTGATACCACACCGCCCGCCCCGAGGATTGGTTCGGGGCGGGCCATTCCTGCTGCGAAGGAGTAGAGATGTTACCTTGGTCGCGCCAGAAAGCCCGTGCCTGGCACGATACGCAGCCCTGGATCTGCGGATGCAATTTCTTGCCTTCGAGCGCTGTGAACTTTCTCGAGATGTGGCACGAAGACAGCTTCGATCGCGTCACCACTTCGCGAGAGCTTGGCTGGGCCGCCGCGGTGGGCTTCAACGCCGTGCGGGTCAATCTGCACTCGCTGATTTGGGAGCACGACCGCGCAGGCCTTCTGGCGCGGGTCGAGTGGTTTCTCGACGTGGCTTCGAAGCAGGGAATCCGGACGGTGCTTTGCCTTTTTGACGATTGCGGGTTCGGCGGCGCCGAGCCGGTTTATGGTGCGCAGGCCGACCCGGTCCCCGGCGTTCATAACAGCCGCGCGGTCGCCAGCCCGGGCCGTGCCACCGTGATGGATCGTGAGGCGTGGCCTATGCTGCAGCGATACGTCAGCGACGTGCTTATGCAGTTTGGCACGGATGAGCGCGTTCTTTTCTGGGATCTCTATAATGAACCGGGAAACAGGATGATCTTTTCGGCGGATGGGTTTGATCGCTACGACGAAGCCCTGATGCCGCATAGCCTGGCGCTGATGACGGCGGTCTTCGACTGGGCGCGCGCCACAGGACCGATGCAACCGCTGACCGTCGGCGCCTGGATGACACCGCAAGTGGGCAGCACCGAGGTGCCCTTTCAATCCGAGATCGACCGCCGTGCGGTGGAATTGTCGGACATCGTCACCTTTCACGCCTATTGCAATGCCAGCTCCGCAGGGCGCTTCATTGACCATCTCGAAGAACATGGCCGTCCGATCTTCTGCACGGAATGGATGGCGCGCCCGGTCGACAGCCGGATCGAGGATCAACTTCCGCTCTTTCGTGAACGGGGTGTCGGCTGTTTCCAATGGGGCTTTGTGAAGGGCCGGACGCAGACACATCTGCCCTGGCCCGAGGCGCTGGTCGTGCAGCATGGTGGCCATACTGACCGGGGGACCTGGTTCCACGACATCCTGTATGCCGACGGGACGCCCTATGATCCGACCGAGACCGCGTTGATCCGCAAGCTCACCGGCGCCTCGTATCCTGCAACAATAGACTGAGAGAGGACACGATATGTCCCGCGTAGAACTGTCCCGAGCCATCAAGCGCTATGGCGCAACTCAGGTGATCCACGGCATCGACCTGGAGATCGATGAGGGCGAATTCTGCGTCTTCGTCGGCCCCTCCGGCTGTGGAAAGTCGACGCTTCTGCGCATGATCGCAGGGCTCGAGGAGACGTCGGACGGCACCATCCGCATCGGTGCGCGCGATGTCACCCGCGTCGATGCCGCCGACCGCGGCGTCGCCATGGTGTTCCAGACTTACGCCCTGTATCCGCATATGACCGTTGAGGAAAACATGGGCTTTGGCCTGCGGATGAACGGCCACGCCAAGGATGAGATCCAGCAGAAGGTCGACGAGGCAGCCGGGATCCTCAAGCTCGAAGACTACCTCTCGCGCAAACCCAAAGCGCTGTCAGGGGGACAGCGGCAGCGGGTGGCCATCGGCCGCGCCATCGTGCGCGGTCCGGAGGTGTTTCTCTTCGACGAGCCTCTGTCGAACCTTGATGCCGAGCTGCGCGTCGATATGCGGGTCGAGATCGCGCGCTTGCACAAAGAGATCGGCGCGACGATGATCTATGTCACGCATGACCAGGTCGAAGCGATGACCTTGGCCGACAAGATCGTGGTGCTGCGCGCGGGTCATATCGAGCAGGTCGGCGCACCGATGGATCTGTACAACGATCCCGATAACCGCTTCGTGGCAGGCTTTATCGGCTCCCCGTCGATGAATTTTCTGCGCGGAACCGTCACGGCCGACGGCGTCGAGGTGCCGGGCCTGGGCCGGACCCTTCAGCCAAAGGTGACCTTGCCGCCGGACGGCACGGCGGTTCAGATCGGCGTTCGTCCCGAACATCTGAAACTCACCGAAGGCACAGCGCTTCGGGTCGATCTGACCGAAGCGCTGGGCGGTGTATCCTACGCGTATCTGGTGGCGGAAACGGGCGAGCGCATGATTGTGGAGGACCGTCGGAGAGAGCGCATCGGCATGGACACCCGCGCGGACATCACCTGTGATCCCGGCGATATTTTCGTGTTCGACGCGGAAACAGAGCAGCGGATCCGCTGAACCCGCCGGACTGACAGAACCGCAAAAACAGGGTCGAACATGGCTCGGACCACCCGCGTCTGCGGCGGTGCCGGGTACATCCGTGCCCAAACGGTCGGGGTGTTGCGGGGCAGCGGCCATGGTCTTCGACAACCTGTCGCAGGGGAGGGGCATCGGCTCGCGCTTCCCGATGATCTGGCGGTCATGCTCCGCACGTGCGTGATGTTGAGCGTCGCCGCGAAGGCGTTGCAGCGCGCAGCCAATCTTTGCAAGCAGTCGCGGGAGGCCTCGTCCATGCCCGGCTTTTCGGCCCTGATTTCCACGCCGGATTGCCCGCCTTGGGGTGACCGCTCGGCCGGACGTCGATTGCAGCACCGGACAATCCCGACCCAGGGTGGTTTGCGGCTGCCCAATTGGCAGGAACTTTGCCGACAA
>Ga0102943_1002457_pt1 | contig 10875 bp, 10 predicted proteins | sample SalPonC_black_MG_FD_78174 | JGI IMG/M metagenome (GOLD analysis project Ga0102943, IMG submission 78174) | Salt pond soil microbial communities from South San Francisco under conditions of wetland restoration - Salt Pond MetaG... | ecosystem: Environmental > Aquatic > Marine > Intertidal zone >...
GAGGCCCGCGGCGTCGGCCTGCTGGGCGGGCTCGAGCTCGCGCCCGACAAGTCCGGCAGGACCATGTTCCAGCCCGCCGGCAAGGTCGGCCCGAAGGTCTGCGCCGAACTGCTGAAGCACGGCGTGATCCTGCGCGCCATCGGCGACACCGTCGCCTTCTGCCCGCCGATGATCATCACCGAGCAGGAGGTCGAGGCGATGTTCGAGCCGATGGAGACCGCGCTCGACGCCGCCCACGCCTGGGCGAAGGCCGAAGGCTTCCTCTGAGCGCCGGCGGGGCGCGGAACGAAAAAAGGGCGGCCCGTCGTCGGCATACGGGCCGCCCCAGATCGCTTGCTCCTGCCTCTAAACCACGCGCAGGCACATCGAGTTACGCAACACGTCCAACCGCTTGTCTGCGAGTCGAACAACGCGTTAAGGATTCATTAATCCATGACCGACGTCAACCCTGAGTCTCGCGCGCTCGGCGAAACTCGCCTGATATACAAGATCTTGCGTCCCGAGGAGTGGTCCGCCTTCAAGATGCAGGAAGCCTTCGCCGGAGCGCCCGTCGATCTGGCCGACGGATACGTGCATCTTTCGACCGCGGAACAGGCCCCGGAAACCGCCGCGAAGCATTTCGCGGGCGAGGAAGGCCTCCGCCTTCTGGCGTTCGATTCGGCGGGATTCGGCGACGCGCTGCGCTGGGAGCCGTCGCGGGGCGGCGCGCTGTTCCCGCATCTCCATGCCCCGCTGCCGCGCGCGGCGGTCGTCTGGGACGCGCCGCTGCCGCTCGGCTCCGACGGCCGCCATCTGTTTCCGGAAGGCTTCGGAGCCCCGCAGGGATGAGCCTCGCGGAACGTGCCGGCCTCTCCCTCCTCTCGCGCCTCGATCCGGAGCGCGCGCACGCCCTCGCCCTCGGCGCCCTCGCCGCCCGGCACGCCCTGGGGCTCTCCCCGGCCTCGGCCCCGCCCCGTCCGCGCCTCGCCGGCAAGGTCTGGGGTCTCGACCTCGCGCACCCCGTCGGCATCGCCGCCGGCTTCGACAAGAACGCCGAAGCGGTGGCCGGCGCCCTCGCCGCCGGCGCCGCCTTCGTCGAGATCGGCGCCGTCACCCCGCGCCCGCAGCCCGGCAACCCCCGCCCGCGCCTGTTCCGGCTGCCGCAGGACCGCGCCGTCATCAACCGGTTCGGCTTCAACAACCAGGGCATGGAGGCCGTCGCCGCCCGCCTCGCCGCCGCCCGCGCGAAGGGCCTCCCCCCCGGCCCCGTCGCCGTCAATCTCGGCGCCAACAAGGACAGCGCGGATCGCGCCGGCGACTACGCCGCGGTGCTGACCCGCTTCGCCGGCCTGGCTCAGATCTTCACCGTCAACGTCTCCTCGCCCAACACCGAGCGGCTGCGCGACCTGCAGGGCCGCGCCGCGCTCGAGGCCGTGCTCGCGCGCGTCCTCGCGGCCCGCGACGCCGCGGCCCCCGGCGCACCGGTCCTCGTCAAGCTCGCGCCCGATCTCGACGACGCCGCGCTGGCCGGGGCGGTGGACGCCTGCCTCGCCGAGGGCGCCGACGGCATCGTCGCCACCAACACCACGCTCGCGCGCGACGGCCTGCGCTCCCCCCGCGCCGTCGAAGCCGGCGGCCTCTCCGGCGCCCCCCTCCGCGACCGTGCGCACGCCGTCCTCGCCGCCGTGGCCCGCCGGACCGCCGGCCGCGTGCCGCTCGTCGGCGTGGGCGGGCTTTCGACGCCGGAGGACGTCTACGCGCGGATCCGGGCGGGCGCCCGGCTGGTGCAGGTCTACACGGCCCTCGTCTACGAGGGGCCCTCGCTGCTGGCGCGGCTCGCCGGGGGGCTGGACGACCTGCTCGCGCGCGACGGCTTCGCCCATGTGGACGAGGCCGTCGGCGCGGATCTCTGAGCGTCCCGCGTCGAATCCGGCGCCGCGCTGCGGAACGCCGCTTCGCGCCCGCGGCGGAGGAATGGTCGCACCCGGCCTCCCGCCATGCTGATGACGCAACGGCCGCAGAGACTTGACGGACCCGTTCCGGCGCATGGGGCGCGGTTGCGCGGCCCGGGGGGCTCTGCTAATACCACGGCGGCTCGAGGGGAGGCGGTTCGCCGCGGCGTCCGTCCCTGTGCAGGCGTGTCTCCCGCGCCGAAGCGGGCCGAGAGAAAAAGACGAGGCGGGCCTTCGGCCCGGACAAGCGGAAGGGGTCCCGTGGCACAATCAGCATCGGAGTCCTCCGGCATCGCCGGGCGATACGCGACGGCGTTGTTCGAGCTCGCCGACGAAGGCGGCTCGATGGAGGACGCGGAGCGCGACGTCCTCGCGCTGAAGGAGGCTCTGGCCGGGAGCGAGGAGCTGCGGACGCTGATCGCCAGCCCGATCTACGGTCGCGAGGAGACCGGCGACGCCGTCGTCGCCGTCGCCGACGCGATGGGCCTGTCGCAGCTGGTGAAGAACGTGCTCGGGCTCATGGCCGCCAAGCGCCGCCTGTTCACGCTGCCCCACATGTGCGACGCCTTCCTCGAGATGCTCGCCCGCCGCCGCGGAGAGGTCACCGCCGAGGTGACCTCCGCGCAGAGACTCACCAAGGCCCAGCGCAACGCGCTGTCGGAGGCGCTGGCCGGCGCCGTGGGCCGCGAGGTGAAGCTGGAAACCGCCGTCGATGCGACGCTCATCGGCGGCCTCGTCGTCAAGCTCGGCTCGAGACTGATCGACACTTCGATCCGCTCGAAGCTCACGAGCCTCAAGAACGCCATGAGAGAGGTCGGGTGACATGACCATCCAAGCCGCAGAGATCTCCGCGATCCTCAAGGAGCAGATCAGGAACTTCGGCCAGGAGGCCGAGGTCTCCGAGGTCGGACGCGTCCTCTCCGTCGGCGACGGCATCGCCCGCGTCTACGGTCTCGACAACATCCAGGCCGGCGAGATGGTCGAGTTTCCGGGGGGCATGCGCGGCATGGCCCTCAACCTCGAGGTCGACTCCGTCGGCATCGTGATCTTCGGCGACGACCGCGGCATCGCCGAGGGCGATCTCGTCAAGCGCACCGGCGACATCGTCGACGTGCCGGTGGGCAAGGGCCTGCTCGGCCGCGTGGTCGACGCGCTCGGCACGCCGATCGACGGCAAGGGCGAGATCGACGCCCACGCGCGCATGCGCGCCGACGTGAAGGCGCCGGGCATCATCCCCCGCAAGTCGGTGCACGAGCCGATGGCGACCGGCCTCAAGGCGATCGACGCGCTGATCCCGATCGGCCGCGGCCAGCGCGAGCTGATCATCGGCGACCGTCAGACCGGCAAGACCGCCGTGGCGCTCGACGCGATCCTCAACCAGAAGACCTACAACGAGGCCGCGGGCGACGACGAATCCAAGAAGCTGTACTGCGTCTACTGCGTGGTCGGCCAGAAGCGCTCGACCGTCGCCCAGCTCGTCAGGAAGCTGGAGGAGACCGGCGCGATCGACTACTCGATCATCGTCGCCGCCACCGCCTCCGACCCGGCCCCGATGCAGTTCCTCGCGCCCTACGCCGCCTGCACCATGGCCGAGCACTTCCGCGACAACGGGATGCACGCGCTGATCATCTACGACGACCTCTCCAAGCAGGCCGTCGCCTACCGCCAGATGTCGCTGCTGCTCCGCCGTCCGCCGGGCCGCGAGGCCTATCCGGGCGACGTGTTCTACCTGCACTCCCGCCTGCTCGAGCGCGCGGCGAAGATGAACGACGATCACGGCGCCGGCTCCATGACCGCGCTGCCGATCATCGAGACGCAGGCCGGCGACGTCTCCGCCTTCATCCCGACCAACGTGATCTCGATCACCGACGGTCAGATCTTCCTGGAGACGGAGCTGTTCTACCAGGGCGTGCGCCCCGCGGTGAACGTCGGCCTCTCGGTCTCCCGCGTCGGCTCCTCGGCCCAGACCAAGGCGATGAAGTCCGTCGCCGGCTCGATCAAGCTCGAACTCGCGCAGTACCGCGAGATGGCGGCCTTCGCGCAGTTCGGCTCCGATCTCGACGCCTCGACCCAGCGCCTGCTGAACCGCGGCGCCCGTCTGACGGAGCTCCTGAAGCAGCCGCAGTACTCCCCGCTCACCAACGCCGAGCAGGTCTGCGTCATCTTCGCCGGCACCCAGGGCTACGTCGACGACGTCCCCGTCGCCGACGTCACCCGGTTCGAGCGGGGGCTGCTGACCCACCTGCGCTCCAAGCAGCAGTCGCTGCTGGACGACATCGAGCGCAACGACCGCAAGGTGGAGGGCGACCTCGCCGACAAGATCCGGTCGGCCATCGAGGACTTCGCGAAGGGCTTCGCGTAAGGCGCGGCGGAACGCAGGAAGGGACGCCGGAATGCCGAGCCTCAAGGACCTGAAGAACCGGATCAACTCGGTCAAGTCGACCCGGAAGATCACCAAGGCCATGCAGATGGTCGCGGCGGCCAAGCTCCGCCGCGCGCAGGAGGCCGCCGAGGCCGCCCGGCCCTACGCCGAGCGGCTGGACGCGGTGCTCGGCCGTCTCGCGGCCAACGCCAACAGGGACACCGCGCCGAAGCTCCTCGCCGGCACCGGCAAGGAGGACGTGCATCTCCTGATCGTCGCGACCTCGGAGCGCGGCCTCTGCGGCGGCTTCAACTCGACCATCGTGCGCCTCGCCCGTCAGCACATCCGCGAGCTGACGCGCGCGGGCAAGACCGTCAAGATCATCACGATCGGCCGCAAGGGGCGCGAGCAGCTGCGCCGCGACTGGCGCGACCTGATGATCCACCACGTCGACCTCTCGAACGTGAAGCGCGTCAGCTACCCCACCGCGCAGGCCATCGCGCAGGACGTGCTCTCTCGCTTCGCGGCGGAGGAGTTCGACGTCGCGACGCTGTTCTACAACCGCTTCAAGTCGGTGATCTCCCAGATCCCGACCGCGCAGCAGATCGTCCCCGCCCAGTTCTCCGAAGAGGGCGAGGAGGAGCGCGAGCAGGCGGAGAAGTCCGGCACGCTCTACGAATACGAGCCGGGCGAGGACGCGATCCTCGCGGACCTTCTTCCGCGCGCCGTCGCGACGCAGATCTTCACGGCTCTTCTCGAGAACGCCGCTTCGGAGCAGGGCGCGCGCATGTCCGCCATGGACAGCGCGACCCGCAACGCGGGCGACCTGATCGACCGTCTGACGCTGGAGTACAACCGCTCCCGCCAGGCCGCGATCACGAAGGAGCTCATCGAAATCATCTCGGGCGCCGAGGCGCTCTGACCCCCGACAGGAGACCGAAGGCATGGCCACCGGCAAGCTCACCCAGGTCATCGGCGCGGTCGTCGACGTCCAGTTCGACGACGACCTGCCGGCGATCCTCAACGCCCTCGAGACGGACAACAACGGCGTCCGCCTCGTCCTCGAGGTCGCGCAGCATCTCGGCGAGAACACCGTGCGCGCCATCGCCATGGACTCGACCGAAGGTCTGGTGCGCGGGCAGGCCGTCAGCGACACCGGCGGCCCGATCACGGTGCCGGTCGGCGACGCCACGCTCGGCCGCATCATGAACGTGATCGGCGATCCGATCGACGAGAAGGGCCCGGTCGAGGCGGAGGAGCGCCGCGCGATCCACCAGTCCGCGCCGGAATTCGCCGCCCAGTCGACCGAATCCGAGATGCTCGTGACCGGCATCAAGGTCATCGACCTGCTCGCCCCCTACGCCAAGGGCGGCAAGATCGGCCTGTTCGGCGGCGCCGGCGTCGGCAAGACCGTGCTGATCCAGGAGCTGATCAACAACATCGCCAAGGTGCACTCCGGCTTCTCCGTGTTCGCCGGCGTCGGCGAGCGCACCCGCGAGGGCAACGACCTCTACTACGAGTTCATCGAATCCGGCGTCATCAACGAGGAGGATCTCTCCAAGTCGAAGGTCGCCCTCGTCTACGGCCAGATGAACGAGCCGCCGGGCGCCCGCGCCCGCGTCGCCCTGACCGGTCTGACCCTGGCCGAGCAGTTCCGCGACCAGTCCGGCACCGACGTCCTCTTCTTCGTCGACAACATCTTCCGCTTCACCCAGGCGGGCTCCGAGGTGTCGGCGCTTCTCGGCCGCATCCCCTCGGCCGTGGGCTACCAGCCGACCCTCGCGACCGACATGGGCCAGCTGCAGGAGCGCATCACCTCGACCAAGTCGGGCTCGATCACCTCGGTGCAGGCGATCTACGTGCCGGCGGACGACCTGACCGACCCCGCGCCGGCCACGTCCTTCGCCCACCTCGACGCGACCACCGTGCTGTCGCGCGCGATCTCGGAGCTCGGCATCTATCCCGCCGTGGACCCGCTCGACTCCACCTCGCGCCTGCTCGACCCCGCCGTCATCGGGCAGGAGCACTACGACGTCGCCCGCCGCGTGCAGGAGATCCTGCAGCGCTACAAGGCGCTTCAGGACATCATCGCCATCCTCGGCATGGACGAGCTCTCGGAAGAGGACAAGCTGACCGTGGCCCGCGCCCGGAAGATCCAGCGCTTCCTCTCCCAGCCGTTCGACGTGGCCGAGGTCTTCACCGGCTCGCCGGGCGTGCAGGTTCCGCTGGAGAAGACGATCGACAGCTTCAAGCGGGTCTGCGACGGCGAGTTCGACCATCTCCCCGAGGCCGCCTTCTACATGGTGGGCGACATCGAGCAGGTGCAGAAGAAGGCGCAGAAGCTGGCCGCCGAAGCGGCCTGAGGGAGAGCGCGCAATGGCCTTCGCCTACGACCTCGTCTCGCCGGAGCGCAAGCTCGCCTCCGGCGAGGCCGACAGCCTGCAGATCCCGGGCGCCGAAGGCGACCTGACGGCGCTGCCGAACCACGCCCCGTTCCTCACCACGCTGCGCCCCGGCGTGGTGACGGTGCGGGCGGGCTCGGACGCCACGGAGTACGTCGTCACCGGCGGCTTCGCCGAGATCTCGCCCGAGGCCGCCGCCGTCCTCGCCGAGGAGGCGATCCCGAAGTCCGAGGCGAACGGCGACTGGTTCACCGCCAAGCTCGCCGAAGCCGAGGCCGCGCACGAGGCGGCCGAGGGTGAAGCGCGGATCATCGCCGCCCAGCGGATCAACGACTTCAAGTTCCTCGCAGGCCAGCTCGGCGTCTGACGCCGCGCGCCGGCGCACGCGATCCGAACGCCCCGCGCCCGAAACGGCGCGGGGCGTCCGCGTTCGGCGGCCCCTTGGCCGCGCTGGACCTCCTTCGGTCGCAGCGTCCGCCGTCCGCCTGCGCTCGACGACGCCTCGCCGACCGACCGGGTCCGGGTCGCTCGCGACCTCTGCCGGGACGACGCGTCGGAGACAGGACCCCCTCGAAGGGCGACGGATCGCGGTCGCCGGGCGCGGCGGAGCGGCCCGTCATCGGCGATCGCGACGGATCGCGGTCGCGCCGGGCGGGGGCATGAGCCGGCGACGGGGGCCGCGACCGTGCGCGCCCCGTCTCAACGCTTTCCCAACCTCGCGGCCGTAGCCTCCCGTGCCGGGACCGGCGGCCGTCGCACAGGCCCGAGACCCCCTCCCTCGCCACCGCGTCCGCACCACGTCCCGACACCCGCCGCACAGATGGCCGACGCGGACCCGACGCCAGGCGCACGCGAGTCCGACGAATGGCATACCAAAGGCCGACAAAGGTCCGACGCACGGCACACCGAAGGCCGACATGCGCGGCACGCCGTGCGGACGTCGGCGGCGCCGATGCGGGACCGAAATCCGGCCCCGCCCGGCCTCAGCCCTTCGGCTTCACGCCCATCGCCAGCATGGTCATGCCGGGGATCATCGGCTGCACGGTGACGTCCTCGAAGCCCGCGCGCTCCAGCGCCTCCGCCAGCCAGGCGTCGTCCACGCTCCGCGCCGAGGGCGTGAAGGCGGTGTGCTGAAGCTGCCAGAGCGCCGCGAGCTTCGGCCCGTTGCGCTCGGCGTTGACCACGAAGTCGTGGATCATGATGCGCCCGCCGGGGTTCATCGTCTCGAAGGCGCGCCCCAGCAGCCCGTCATGCGATTCGCCCGGCACGCCGGAGAAGAGATAGCTCATCAGAAGGGCGTCCTGCCCGGCCGGCCATTCGGCCTCCAGGGCGTTGCCCTCGACATAGTCGACGCGATCGGAGAGCCCCGCCGCCTCGACGTAGCGCTTGCCCACCGCGGCGACGTTCGGGAAGTCGACGATCGTCGCCCGCAGCTTCGGAAAGGCCTTGCAGAGCGTGATCGCATAGGCCCCCGTGCCGCCGCCGACGTCGAGATAGCTCCGCGCCTCCGACAGGTCCGCGAGTTTCGCCAGCCCCCGCGCCGGGCCCAGCGAGCCGGAATGCTGGCTCTCGGAATAGAGCCGCGCCTCCTCGGCGTCGGAGAACCAGCTCTCGTAGCTGTCGGTCGCGTCCTCGGGCAGATCGCCGCCCAGCGCCTGGTCGATCTGATCGAGCAGCGGGTACATCTGCCGGTCGACCTGAAGGCGCAGATAGTCGCCGAAGTCGTGCTTCGCGCCCTTGACCAGGAACGCCTCCGCCGCCGGCGAATTGGCGAAGCGGTCGTCCTCGACCGCGACGAGCCCGAGCGCGGCGAGCGCCGTCGCCAACGTGCGCGCCCGCTCCGCATGCAGTCCGGTGGCGGCGCCGAGCGCCTCGGCGGTCATCGGCCCATCGGCGAGCGCGGTGAAGACGCCATGGTGCAGCGCCGCGAACAGCGCCTTCGATCCCATGAACCCGAAAGCGATGTCCGAGATCTCCTCCGCCTCGGTCAGCGGCGCGGGGGCGACGTCCTTCATGCCGGTCTCCTTCTCCTGTCCCGTTCGCGACATGGATAGCCCGTTTCCGACCTGAAGGGCGCCCCCCTTTCGGCGCCGCAGCGTAACGCCGCCGCCGGGACCTGCCCGATCGCGCCGCCGCCGGGTTCCGCCGCGGCCCCGCCGGCCGGCGCCCCGACCTCGGTCGGACGCCCCTTGTGGCGGCCCGCGCGAGACCCGAAGCTGCCGCGCGCCGAAGTCCCCCGAAGGAGCCGTGATGCGCCAGGAGACCGTCGCCGACCCGCCGAGCCGACCCGATTGGGCGGCGCGCCGCGTCAACCTCGCCTCGCCCCGCCTCGGGGCCGAGGCCACGGCCTGCTCGGACGACTTCTTCGCCCCGATGGCCCGGATGCTGCTGGACGAGCCCCCGGTCTGGCGCCCCGGCGTCTTCGACGAGAACGGCAAGTGGATGGACGGCTGGGAGAGCCGCCGACGCCGCGACGCCGGCCACGACTGGTGCGTCGTGAAGCTCGGCGCCCGCGGCCGGATCGCCGGCGTCGACGTCGACACCAGCTTCTTCACCGGCAACAATCCGCGCGCGGCCGAGGTCTGGGCCGTCCGCTCCGACACCCCGCCGACCGACGCGGCCCCTTGGAGGCGGATCGTGCCCGCCGCCGCCCTTTCCCCGAACGCCCATCACTTCCTGAAGGCCGAGGGCGGCGACGAAGCCTACGACTGGGTCCGCCTCGACATCCTGCCCGACGGCGGGGTGGCGCGGTTGCGGGTCTACGGCGATCCGGTCCCCGCCTGGGACGACGTCGACCCGGCGGCGGAGGTCGAGCTCTCGGCGCTGCGCAACGGCGGCCGCATCGTCGCCTTCAACGACGCCCATTACGGCGAGGTCGAGGCGCTCCTCTCCGAGGGCCGCGGCCGCGACATGGGCGACGGCTGGGAGACGCGCCGCCGGCGCGAGCCGGGCCACGACTGGATCATCGTCCAGCTCGGCGCCGCCGGGACCGTCGCGCGGATCGAGATCGACACCGCGCACTTCAAGGGCAACTTCCCCGACCGCGCCTCCCTCCAGGCCGCCGAGGTCGGCTGGGGCACGGACGAGAGCGTCGTCACCCAGTCGATGTTCTGGCCCCGCCTGATGGCCGAGAAGCCCCTCGGCCCGGACCGGATCCACGTCTTCTCCGGCGAGGATCTCGAGAGCCTCGGCCCCGTCACCCACGTCAAGCTGAACATCCACCCCGACGGCGGGGTCAGCCGCCTGCGCATCTTCGGCCGGCGGAGCTGACGCTCAGCCGAACAGGAAGTCGTCCTCGTCCAGCGCCCCGGCCGCGCCCTTGACCACGATCACGCCGCCGTCGTGCTTCACGACCGCGTCGCCGCGCCGGTCGCGGAGCGTCAGATCCTCGAAGCCGCCGGAGGCGAAGGCGATCGAATCGCGCCCGTCGCCCCAGCGCAGGATCACGTCGCGGCCCGAGGCCTCGTCGAAGCGGTGCTCGTCCCGCCCGCGACCGCCGTCGAGGCTGTCGCGCCCCCGGCCGCCCTTCAGCACGTCGGCGCCCTTGCGCCCGACCAGCAGATCGCGCCCGCCGCCGCCGTCTAGGTCGTCGTCCCCGGCATGCCCGACCAGCCGGTCGCGGCCGCCCTCGCCCGCCAGATCGTCGTCGCCGCGCTTGCCGGCGTGGGTGTCGCGCCCGCGCCCGCCCTCCAGCACGTCATCCCCGGCCCGGCCCACCACCTTGTCCGCGCCGAGCCCGCCGGCCAGATGATCGTCGCGCCCCGTGTCGCGGATCTTCTGACCGGCGCGCCCGTCGCCGTCCTCCAGCGAAACCGCGACCGGATCGGCCATCGCCGCGACGGCCGCCTCCGGGTCGCCCTCCATTTCGTAATCCGCCACCACGGTCAGCGCCCGCGCGGCCTCCACCACCCCGTCGAAGCCGGGTCCCGAAAGGCGCGAGGTCGCCGACGCGGCATTCTAGGCGATCCGGAACTCGCCCGTCCGGTCCTCGGGCGCGAAGGCTTCGGCCCCCGGCCCCTCCAGCCGCCAGAGCACGCGCAGGGCCTCGCCCGCGGCCCCCATGCGCAGCGCGCGCAGCGTCAGGCCGCCGTCCTCAGCCAGCGTCTAGGCCTCGGCCCGCAGCTCGGCGAAGGCGGCGACGATCTCGACCGCCTCGCGTTCTTCGGTGGTGCTGAACAGC
>Ga0102943_1002458_pt1 | contig 10875 bp, 6 predicted proteins | sample SalPonC_black_MG_FD_78174 | JGI IMG/M metagenome (GOLD analysis project Ga0102943, IMG submission 78174) | Salt pond soil microbial communities from South San Francisco under conditions of wetland restoration - Salt Pond MetaG... | ecosystem: Environmental > Aquatic > Marine > Intertidal zone >...
CCGATGCTCCCACAGCTGAATACGCACTGTTCTCTTTGTGCTGAAAGAACGAAGGGATGTCAGAAACGATAATTGCGCTAAGGTAAAATAACAAGAACACAATACGCCCCATGGCAGGCTCGAAAATGAGTTGAGTGAAAAACTGTTCTAGCGTAGAGCCGAACAGATAGAACACATACATATTCAGGATCAGGTGCTGCCAATCGTTATGCACAAAGCCGGAGGTCAAGAAGCGGTACCACTGTCCGAACTCGTTGATGGAAACCGGGTGGAACGCTAGTTTATACTTCATGTCCGTCCGGTTGAAAGCCTGGTAGGAAATCAGCACGGTCATGCCAATAAGAATGATCGTAAGGGTAATGGAATCCATGGATTATATCAAGGGTTGTGATAGGGTTCGTTATTCAGAATAGTGGCGGCCCGGTAGAGCTGCTCTGCCATAAACAGCCGGACCATTTGGTGGGAAAACGTCATTTTAGACAGGGATAGTTTGCCGTTGGCGTTTTCGTACAGGCTGTCGTCAAAACCGTAGGCCCCACCGATGAGGAAAATCAGGCGGCGGTGGCTGAGCTGCAGCTTGTGTTCTAGGAACTGTGCGAAGGCTTCGGAGGTCATCATTTTACCCCTTTCGTCGAGCAAGATGAGGAAGTCGCCCTGTTCCAGCTGTTTGAAAACGGTTTCGGCTTCCTTGGCTTTAAGTTGGGCAGGGGGTAATTTGCCGGCTTTCTTCACATCTGGCAGTACTCGCCATTCGAATTTGAGGTAATGACGGAGCCGTTTTGCATAAAGCGCTATTCCTTCTTCCAGATAGCGTTCGTTGGTTTTGCCGATAGCCCAGAGCTGCACTTTCATGGCGGTTAAGGTAGGGAAAAAGCAGCAAATACAGGAGTTTTCAGGGTGTTAAGCCATGCAGTTCCTCCATCAGGGTATGGCGTTCCCCGTAATTGTCCCGGAAATCGTCCAATAATCGCTGGGCTAGCGGTGCCGCCCCGATCACCATTAGGCGTTCCAACGCAGTGCGGATGCGCCTGGCGGTCTGCCGGCCGAGGTGGTGGCGGGCGTATTCGCGTATGAGCGCTTCGTACAGTTGTTTTGTGCGCTTTGGGAAGCGGGGTAGCAGGTGCTCATCGGCAAAAGCCAAGAGGTCCAGCGATTCCAATTCTTCGGCGTAGGCCATCAACCCATTCCAGTCTTCCTCCAAGATCAGCAGCTTGGCACGGGTGTCACGCAGCTTTTGGGAGAAGGGTAGCGTTCCAAGGTGGACCCAGGTCTTCTCAAATATCGCTGGCCAGCCGGACGGTAAGCTATGTTGCCGTGCCAACCGGTAGTATTGCAAGTCAAGCGTGTCGTAAAAGCGCAGCAGCGCGTACTGGACAATAGCGGCTTGATCGTCCTCCCGCTGAGCAATGTCCAGCAACAACTTTTCCAGCCGGCCGCGGGTGCCTTGTGGTGGGTCGAGCCGCAAGCCGGTTTGCGCCAGGGCTTTCACCCGGTGGGTCTGTTGCTTGTCTTGGGCCTGCCGGATGGCGTACTCCAGTACATCCGGTTGGGTAAGGTTGCGCTCCATGAGTTGCCGAGCGGCTTTCTCCTGACCTGCTTTTTCCAAGGTGCTGACTTTCTGTAAAAGCAAAGGGGCTAGCGGCCGGTCTTCTTGTTCGTAGGTGTCGATTTGCTCGTCGAGCTTTTGCAGCAGCGTGCTCAATTGTTGTGGATCCTGTGCCAGCTGCAGCATGAGCTTGAAAAAGTAAAGGTCGATCTGCTGGCTACGGTATGTTAGTTTGCCATGTTCTTCTAGGGCATACGTCCAGAGCTGCTGTTTTAGCCGTGGTGCGGGTTGCTGAGCTAGTAATTGGTGTAGAGAATCAAAGGCGTCTGTCACATGCTGCCGGAGGGCTGCTTTTTTCCCGCTGGTCTTGCGGAGCAGGGGTGTTATTTTGCCGATGATGGTCCTGGCTATAATGGTTGCTGTCAGAAAATCCCCCTCGGCTTGGGCGGTATCACTTTGCTGTCTCAATTCGGCCAGCACTTTGAGCAGGCGTTGGCTGCCGCGCAAGGTGATCTCCCGGTCACTTTTGCGTACAGCTTTAATGGTCGTATCCAGCAATTGGGCATATTTATCTTGGCTGTCCATGGCCTCTACTGTTGAGGCGAAGCGGGCTTTCAAGGCAATGGCAAAGTTGCGGTTGGTACGCGCGTATTCCCTGACGAAACTGGCCAGCTCTTCCAGTTCGACGTTTTCCAGTACGGTTTTTGTGGTCAGTTTTTGCGGCTGTTTCCGCCGTTGTTGCTTTTTCTGTTGCCGCTCTGATTTGCGGTTTTGCAGTTGTCGCCTCAGTACGAGCAAAGTAGCGACGATGTGCCCGCAAATGCCAATATCCAGATACCGCTCGCATTCGCAGGTGCCTTCCAGTACTTTTTGCCCTTTGAGCCGCACTTCTGTCTCGTACCGTTCTACTTCGGCCACCCACAACTCTTTCTCTAGTTCTTCTAGCTTTTGCACGGCATTGTTCTCCATCAGCTGCTCGCCTTGCGTCCAAGAGCGCTCATCGACAGCACCTTCAATTTGTCGGAGCAAAAAGTTCATGTTGGGCATTGTGGTTGACCTATCTCATTACAATGCTACAGGCTGCATATGGTTCGCCCATTGGGGTAAGATCATGCTCGAAAGGGCGTAAATGTTAGAAGCGGTCATAAAAAAGCCCCGGAGCCAAATGCCTCCGAGGCTTTTTTGCTAATACATCAAGCGAAAAGGCTATTCGATATAGAGGTCGAACTCCACGCGGCGGTTTTTGCGCCGGCCAGCGGAGCGGTCATTGTCCGCAATCGGCTTTTCTTCGCCAAAGCCTTCGTATTGGATCCGGTCTGAGCTGATCCCTTCTTCGATCAGGTAATAATAGCAAGCTCGAGCCCGCTCTCTGGAAAGTTTTTTGTTGTCGTCAGCGTCGCCTATGCTGTCGGTATGGCCGCTGATGCGCAGTTGGTAGCCTGGGTAACGCTCCATGATACCGGCGATTTGGTTGAGCACTTCTTCGGATTCTTTCTTCAGCCGTGCTTCGCCAAGTTCGAACTGTACGGCGCGCATGGCAAATTCGAGTACCTCCTGTTCTTCTTTTTTCAGCTCCGGGCAGCCTTTGTTTTCAGCGGTGCCAAGGCGCTCCGGGCAAGCATCAATACCATCGTGTACGCCGTCGCCATCCGTATCCGGGCAGCCTTCCATTTTACCCGCTACAGTGGGGCACAGATCATCTTTGTCCGCTACGCCGTCCGCATCCTGATCGGGGCAGCCATCCAGCTCTATGTTGCCGGCTTCGTCCGGGCATTCGTCCTTTTCATCCGCCACGCCGTCACTGTCGCGGTCGCCGAACGGGCAACCGTCAAACTCCGGGGTGCCTTTGGTCAATGGGCAGGCATCGTCTTTGTCGGCTATTCCGTCCTCATCGGTATCCGGGCAGCCCATAGTGGCGGTACTGCCGGCTTCATTCGGGCAGTCGTCTTTACCATCCGCTACGCCATCGCCGTCGGTATCCGGGCAACCGCCGAGCGCGGCTTCACCGGCTTGTTCGGGGCATTCGTCCTCATCATCGGGTACCATATCGCCGTCGGTGTCCGGACAGCCATCGAAGCGCTTTTGACCCGGCCGGGCAGGGCACTTGTCTTTATCATCTGCAATGCCGTCCTTGTCTTGGTCGGGGCAGCCCATCGTGGCTTCGGTGCCGGCGATGGTGGGGCAGTCGTCAAGTTGGTCGGCTATGCCGTCGCCGTCTGCATCCATCTTGCCAAACCGGTGCAAGTAGCCAACGCCCAACTGCAGGTTGTTACGGTCGGTCTCCTGAGACAGCCGGTATTCGCCCTGAATGTTGACGAAAGAGCGGCCGCCTACGCGGATGTTTAGGCCAGCGCCAACTGGAAATTGTGGATTGGTCCCTAGTTCGCTTTCCCAAGTGATCCCCCCGCCGGCCAGCAGGTAAGGTATAAATCGGGAGCTGTCTGCACTGGGCATCTGAAATTGTAGCACCCCATCAAGACTGGCAAAAGTGCGGTTGTTAATATCCTCTTGTACGTTCAGCACGCCGACTTTTATGGGGGCATTGATATTCAGCCAGGGCAGCAAGTTGCGGGTGTAGGCTAACTCTAGGCCGTTGGTGATATCGAGGCCATCGATGCCGTTGGCCCGGCCGTAGTCGATAAACAAGAGCTTGGCGGAGAAAGCGTCTCGTGGTCGTTCTTGTTGAGCCTGAAGAGCGAGGCTGCCTAGCAAGCAGAACATCAGGAAAGGCAATAATCTTCTCATACTTAATGTGGTTTTGGAATTACGTGTGTAGTTTTTTATGGTTTGTTGCCTGCAAGGCCACAGCGCCTGTCGCTGGGGGGCTCACAAACTTTGGTTGGGTGAAATGTTGAGCTGCTATTGAGTATTTACGCGTAAAGCAGCCAAGGGTTTCGCTCTTGGGCGCAAAACTAAGGTTGAAAATGGAACTAATTACCCGATTTCCCAAATTGAATTTGGTCAAATAAAATAAATGTGCCTATATTTATTGCCGATCAGAATTTGATTTTTCAAATAGCCGGATTGCCCGGTTTTGATTTCTTTTCTAAGTTTCGGATGGACTCACCCACAAAAGGCTATCTATTTATTTCACCTATAAACATTCAGAACACCCTATGAAAATTCGTAATTTACTATTGCTGGCTGGCATCATGCTGGTCATTTTTAGCTGTTCCAAAGACCGCTTGGACAAGGAGGTGGCACCTGTCTTGCAAACCGACCCCATGACCAAAGCGGAAATCAATAACCTGGTTGAGGAAACCCTGGAAGCGACCAATACCGTGTTTTACTGGAGCGATGCTGAGCCTCGTGTTCTATGGAGTGCGTCCGTTCGATCCGACTCTATCATGTCATTGGGGTATCAGCTACCTGGCATGACAGATGTGGAAAACCGGATTCACGAGCTTGACCTGCAATCTGAGGACTGGACCGCAGTCCGTAACCGCCTAGTCGACTTTGTGGTCAGTGAGACCAACCGATTATATCCTGGCCTGAATGCCACTGCTGATGATCTTTTTGGCAATCTCGACAATCAGTACTTACCAACCTTAGACGTGAAAATTTTCAACCAACAGCTTATTGAAGCTTTACGCGAAATGCCCGAGGTACGCTACATTGAGCCCATGGGGTACACCATGTACGACATCAACGACCGCAGTGACAGTGGTTGCGGCTACAGCCCAAATTTCAATATACCCAGTTCGGACTATACTACAGTAGCGCCCAACGCCAAGATCCCTTGGAACTTCTCGCACCCTAGCATGAATATACCGGGTGCTTGGAGTACAAGTACTGGTAACAATATCAAAGTGGCACTCATCGATACGGGAACTTCACCCAACCAAAGCAAGCTGGGCAGCCAATTCAACTCTGGTTATTCTAGCGGGCGCAGCCTAGAGCGTATCGGCACCCATGTCAGCGGCTGGTGGTGGTGGGCGTCCAATGACGGTCCCGATGATCAGTGCGGCCACGGAACGCAGATGGCGGGCCTCATTGCTGCCCCTCGCAGTACCGGCGGCAGCACATTGGGTGCGGCTTATAACTGTGACCTCAAAGCTTTCCGTGCGACCACCGATGTGGTGGTAAACGGTTCTAGTGAAAAGGAAGGGGTACGGGATGCGCTATATATTTCTGGTGCGGATCATCAAGTTAAAATCATCAGCATGTCGATTGGCGATGTGTTCTACAGCAGCACGGTGGCAGATGGCGTGTTCTATGCTTACAACAACGGCAAAATGCTGCTGGCCGCGGCGGGTACTTCCCTGTCTTGGACGAGCTGGTACGGCGTGATTTTCCCGGCCAGTATGTCGCAAACTGTAGCGGTGACCGGTATCCGCGATGGTTCTACTATGCAGCGTTGCCATACTTGCCACGATGGCTCAGCCGTAGACTTCGTGGCGGTGATGCAGCGGGCGTCTAACACGGACCGTACTTCCCTGACGCTAGCCATGAGTGGTGATACCCCGGCTTACGTCGGTGGTTCTTCTGCTGCTACAGCCACCACGGCTGGCATCGCGGCGCTGGTGTGGGCGACAAACCCGAATCAGTCTCGTTCGCAGGTTCTTCAACGCATGAAGAATGCTGCGTCGATCTACCCGAACCGCGATAACAACTTCGGTTGGGGTACGATTAATGCGGCGCAGGCTGTGCAGTAAAATATGGAAGCTTACAGCTATGATAAGCCCGGTCTTCCGTTTGGGAGGCTGGGCTTTTCCTTTTTTCGCTGTGTGGCGCTGTCAGGTATTGGCTAGAGAGGGGTAAAAAAGAAAAAGCTCACACCGTTGACTGATGTGAGCTTCTGTAGAGCCACCCATCGGACTCGAACCGACGACCCATACATTACGAATGTATTGCTCTACCAACTGAGCTAGGGTGGCTTGTGTTTCCGGCTGCAAAGTGCTTACGATAACAGAGGTTTTCGACACCCTTTGCAGCTGTTTAGTGAGGATTGGCTACGCCCTTCCTCTGGGTGGGGTGTCTAAAAGCGCCATGCGGCTTCCGCCCTGTCGGGCTATGTCTATTTCTGCCGCAAAGTGCTTACGAAAACGAAGTTTTCGACACTCTTTGCGGCAGAAATAGACACTGATCAAAGATCAGGCCGCATGGTGCTTTTGTCGGGGTGAGAGGATTTGAACCTCCGGCCTCGTCGTCCCGAACGACGCGCGCTAACCGAGCTGCGCTACACCCCGATATGATTAAACTTTGTTAGCCATCAAGGGCCGACTTCGAATGTCAGTCGCGTTGCCGCTCCTGACAAACAAGGTGCGCTAATCCCGCTCCTAGAGCGGGACGCTAAGTCCTGAATAACCGGGTTCTTTTACCCGTTTTTTCAAATCGGAATGCAAAGTTAGGTGGGTGGCCGGATAAATCCAAATCCGAGATCAGGATAATTTAGCGGACATATAAAGTTTTTATAGGTACGTCAACTCCCATGCTTATCGACAGGCGGGTGGACTGCACGGAAGAGACGTTGCCATTTTGCTCTTGGAAATGTGGCCCGTACTGTACGCCAGTACCTATATAAAAGGGCGAGTTCTTGCAGTTGTATTGCAACTGTATGCCTGGTTTGAACATGTTCTTGAAGGTCAGTTCGGTATTACCGAAGTTCGAGCTGCTATCGAAGCGGTAATTGAATAAGCTGCCTAGGTCGAGCAGGCCGGCAAATACGGAAAACGAAGCCCCGCGTCTGACTTGTTTTACCAATTCTCCATCATCATCAAATACCGGTTGTAGTTTTCTTCTAGTCATAAAGCTAAAGGCGACGCCAATGGGCAGGGTAGGGGTCACATTGTAAAACTCGTCCGTTTCCGAAGCGGTGCTCCACCATTCTCTCCCAAATGAAGCCCCGACGTAGCTGTTAAGCGTAAGCGAAAAAGGCCGGCGGCGTTTCAGGCGCGAACTGCCGGGTGGGTCAGCAATACCGTTCAGCAGGCTCTGCACTTCGTACCTGCTGCGGGCATCAACTAGCCCGCCGACGAAAGTGCCGTACTCGCTGAGGAACGACAGGATCGTATTGGCGGCGTTATCGCTAGTATCCTTTAGTAGAGGCTGAATTTCGGCGAACAACTGTAACAGGCTGCCGATCGCTTGCCGGTGGTCCTTCTTGTTAAGATAGTAGATGAAATCGGTCACTTCCCCAGTGATGGGCGGCACTTGCTCCAAGGCGGGGTAAACTGCCGAAAGCGACTTTACGGACGAAGGCGTATTCTGGGTGTCCACGAGCAGCGGCAGTTCCACGATCCGATTCAGGGTGTTGACCACAAACGTGGCTTTGCGTTGAAACGCTAGTGTATCTGCCGCTTGGAGCGAATCCGGCAGGGGCATAATCTGCGGTAAATCTTCTACCGTTAGTTGTACCAGTTGTGCCAGGCCATCGGGGGAAATGTTTTGCAACTGTTTTACCGTGCGCATCCGCTGGTAGAGTAAGCCCAATAATACCGGGCGCAGCTCCTGATTGGCCATCGCTTCGCGCAGTTCTGTATGGTCAATCCAAGTAGAACCGGGTTGGTCTGAGCGCAGGCAGTACATCAACTGGGTGAGTGATTCCGACAAAAACACCAAGGGTTCGGCATTACCAATGAGTCGGCACTCGGTGCTGGCGTGTGCGGTGTCCAAGCTGTCGAGCTTCTGCTTCAATCCACGGAGATCTTGATGCAAGCGTTGAATTTCTTGCCGTACCTTACCATGCGGCTGTAGGGGGTTACCTTCTAAGTAGTCGGTAATGGGATTGTCCTCGAGTTCGGTGTCGTACGTATCTCTCAGCCTCTCATCTAAGGCAATCAGCCGACCTTCTACCTGCTCAAGCTTGGAAGCCTGGGCGTCAAGGTATCCGCCTTTGCTATCGTAGCGGCCGATCATAATATCAGTTTCCAAAGCGGCGGTTTCTGTGTCAAAGGGCTCTTTAATGATTGCGTACAATACCGAAAAAGCAGCGGATTCTTGGTTGGACAAGTCGCGTTTGGCTAGCCAGTCGCTGCGCGTGTCGAGGATCGTTATACGAAGCTTATTGCGCCGGTTGTTCAGCGTTTCTTGGTAATCGGTGAGCTTGTCATTGGGGAACAGGGTGTAGCGGTAGTTCCGAATTTGCTGCTCAGCGAATATGATATCTTCAAGCCAGGAAGAAAAGATGTCGCTCAGTCGCTGTTGGTTATACCAGTTCCCGTTCAACTTCCGGGCAATTTCCAAGCCGGCGGCACGGTACTCTTTAGCGCTGTAAGTCGTACCAAAATAGCGATCGTAGTCTTCTACCGAGCGCAGCCCACTGAGGTAACTGGTGTCCAGCCCGCCTTGCAACAGGTAAGGCAGAAAGTTCAGCCGGTAACCTTGCGGCTCTCCCGCCCCGGCTTGACCCATGATGCTGCCTAGTTGGTAGTCAGGTTTGTACAGTTGTTCTAGTAGCGGGGGTTGCTTTTTTAGCCTTTCCTTAGTCTCAGGTGTGGAGGCGCTTAATAGGCTGTCCATACGGCGCAGCCGCAGGTTTCCCTCTCTGTCCAGCAAGGTGTTTTCTGCCGCGCTCAGCGAGTCGTAGATGGTACTGATGCGTTTGACAAGCCGTTTTGAAGTTTGGACTAGCTCTTGGTAGGTGTCCTCCTGAGCTGCATCATCTGCCAGCACGAAATTGCGTTTCTTTTCATTTTGCAGCAGGTTATCGTACAGGGTGCGGTGCGTCAGTGGCATGATGTCTTGTGCCGGCAGGTCGTTTTGCGCCATACCGATGATCGCGTAGGCCGTCAGCAGATTATATATAATGGGCTTTTCCTGCAGCGCCGTGAAGCGGCTGTCTTCTAGGAGGAGTTGAGGCAAGCGGATGCTCAGTAATTGCAAGTCCTCGTAAAACGCTAAGCGGATGCGGTCAAGGTAGGAGTGCGAATAACTGAACCCGGTATTGCTAATTTGTTGAAAGACGGTAGGGAACAACGCTTTTACTGGGGGGACCTCTTTTTCAAGGAAACGGTCCATGAATGAAATGGCGATTTCCTGCTGGGCGCGTTCGACCACGAATTTAAACAGGCCTTCGATCAATATAGGGGCATTAAGCAGACCGTCTTCCACGTTTTGGTTGCTTTCTTGGGCAGCGGCTTTGAGGTACATCCGGCTCTCCACGGGCGGCACGCTGTATTCTTGCAGGGACTTGCCGATGGACAGGTAGTCGGCTGGGTTAGCACTGCGCAAGCCCAACATCGTTCTCACCATCTCTTCCCGACCGGCGAGTCGCAGGCTGTCTTCTATAGCTCGTAGTGATCGTTGAAACGTAGTGTCCCGTAGCCAGGCATTGGGGTTTTGGCTTAGGGCATCAGAGGGGAGCCAGCTGCCAAGCAGAGGGTTGGAGCTGTAATGCTGAGGTGTCTCGAGCAGCCCTTTGCCAAGCTCGATCTGGTCCACATAGCTGAGGTCGTAGCGTTGCAGGATGGCCAGCATGTTGGCATAAGCGCTCATGCGGGTTGAATCGGAGGGGTCCTCTTGCAGTGCCGTTTTGGCTTCGACCAGCCGTTTAGCATCGCTGATAAGGCTTTGGGCAGATAGACCGATGGACAACGTCAGGCATAACAGGAGAAGAAAAGGCTTCATCGTTGGGGTGGTTTTGTATTAAGCTTTAACACTACTTTGTTCGGCGATCAGGTCATTGAGTTGCGCGTACGCCTTCAAAAATTCAGATAGTTGCTGGATCAATTTAATGTGTTTTTGTAGCATGCTCATACGGGTGACTTCCTCTTTGTTGGACTCGACCTCGCCGCTCATTAGTTTGTCCCAGTAGTCTTTGTACAGCTCTTTGAACCGTTGGTCTTGCTTTTGGCATTCGGGGTCGTTGTCCAAGTCATGCCCTTGGTTGATAAAACGGAATTTGGTCAGGCGGATGGTTTTACGCATTTGCAGCATTTGGTCCCGCATTGCCTGATTCCAACCCGAGTCGTCTACGTCTTTCACCAGCGATTGGGCTCTGGCAAGGATGCGTTGCCGCAAAAAAGCAATAGTACCATTGACATTTTCGACAAATTTCTGCGGTGCGTCCGCTTTGATCATCTGTATGCCCACAATGAATTCCATGAGTTTCGAACGCTCGTCCTCATTGTAGGGGATAGGGGCCATCCAAAGCTCGGGCAGGCTGAAATCCTTGAACAGTTGCTGCACACTGTCTTCTACCGGTTGGAGTTCTGAGGCGGGGAGGTGTTCGCCTTCCTTAATGACAGCTAGCTTGGCATTGCAAGTTTGGTAGGCCATATTCAGCAGGCTGATGAGTTCTTGGTTTTTCTCGGACATGGGTTTAGTGTCTGGTTATCGATCTTGTTCTGACTCAAAAAGCGGAGAGTAGTTGGTATACAAACATGTAA
>Ga0102943_1002459_pt1 | contig 10873 bp, 10 predicted proteins | sample SalPonC_black_MG_FD_78174 | JGI IMG/M metagenome (GOLD analysis project Ga0102943, IMG submission 78174) | Salt pond soil microbial communities from South San Francisco under conditions of wetland restoration - Salt Pond MetaG... | ecosystem: Environmental > Aquatic > Marine > Intertidal zone >...
GTTTAAGGCGCGCCAGATCTCTGCGATAAGCAAGTGCAATCGCCGTAGCAAAAGCCACCACGAAAATTGCCGCAAAAACCCAATGACCGGTAGTGATATTTTCCATTTAGACTTATTGGACAAAAATAGATTTAAATTGTTCGGCGGAAGCCCTAATTTCGAACCATGGAAGAAGACTGGCTAAATCAAGAAGTTAATCGCACGGAACTGCCGCTGATAGAGGAGGTGTCTTTTCAGAAGCATCCCATCAGGTACATGAGCTACAGAAGGTTAATTGCCGTTATCTTTTGGAGTATTCCCATTTTGGCATTGGGCATACCTGCGATTATTGCTCCTGATATTTGGATGGCTTATGTCGGTGGAGTGCTGGTAGTTTTTATCGCTCTTACTTTTATTTCCATTCCCATTGGCTACCGAAAAAGGTCTTATGCTTTGCGCGAGAGAGACCTGACTTACAAGAAAGGATGGATTTTTTCGACGATGATTACCATTCCTTTTAACCGTATTCAGCATACAGAGATATCGAGGGGGCCGATTGAGAGAAAATACGAGTTAAGTACGCTCAAAATATACACGGCCGGCGGAAGTACGTCCGATCTGTCCATTCCCGGACTGGAGGCCGAGGAGGCCGAGCAACTCAAAGAATTTGTCGCCAAGAAAGCCGCCATTTATGAGTGAAGAAATCAAGGAGTGGGACATCCACCAACCGACACGGCAGAGCTATCTGGGGGTGATTGTGTATATGCTCAGGAATTTCAGGGCCCTGATTACCTTGCTCATCTCCTTTGTGGCTGTGGCCGCCGCAGCACCCATTTTTTGGACCATTGTAGGTATTGCGATCATACCTCTTATGATCCTTTTTGCCTTGCTGGCCTATTGGCAATACCGCAATTTTACGTTTCACGTCGAAGGCGACAACCTGATTATCCATCAAGGCGTGCTTGTGAAAGACAGAAAGTCGGTACCGATTGACCGCATTCAGTCCATCCAGGTCACCAAAAACGTGATTCAACGACTGCTCGGCTTGGTGGCACTCAAGGTAGATACCGCAGGTTCTCGTGGCAATGAGCTGGAAATTCCTGCTTTGGAAAGAGAGCGAGCAGATGCGCTGCGCGACTTGCTTTACGAAAAGAAAGAGGCCTTGCTCGACAGTCAGTCTGCGACCAATGATCCTGCAGAAGAAGAGGATTCCACGCCAAGACCAAAAGTGGCTCAGCGAGAGGAAGAGGGCAGGGTATTGGTAAAGTTGGGATTGTTTGATTTGTTAAAAGTAGGCCTCACTGAAAATCACCTCAAGACGGGATTCATAGCTATTGCTTTTGTATTCGGTTATGCCAGCCAGTATCAGGAATTGCTGACAGAATACTTGGAGGGATACGTGGATACTTATGCCTCTCAAGTAGCCAATGCGGGAATCACTTTGGTTATCAGTATGTTGATTTTTTATGCGCTGGTGTCAGTGGTTATCAGTCTGGTACGCACGCTTTTGCGCTTTTATGATCTCAAGGCTGTCTTGAAAAGCGAAGCGGTAGAAATATCGACCGGTTTATTGCAGCGAAACGAATCTCGAATTCCCAAAAAGAAAATCCAGTACATCCAATGGGAGACGAATCCGCTGCGTAGAAGTGTGGGCTACGAATCGGCTACCATAAAGACCTCCAATTCGATGGGGGAGGTAGCCAATAAACAGGCCATCGAAATACCCGCCTTGCGCTTGGAGTCGAGCGATTACCTCGCCAATGGGGTCTTCCCGGGTGCTCAAAAACCCGAAGAATATATCCAAGGCGACCCTTGGGCCTATGCACGTTTGTATGCGATTTTCGGAACAATCATTTTTGCACCCGTGGCCTTTCTGCTTTTTTGGCACTTTTCGTATCCGGGAATTTCCGCCTTACTCTTGATCGGTCTCTTCGCGGCATACGGTTACCGCTACGGCAAGACCGTTCGCATTCACTTTGACGAGAAGTATGTTTATATCTTGAGAGGTTGGCTGTTTCCCAGAAGGGTGGTTCTACCTTCATTCAAAGCGCAATCGTTGCAGCTTTCGCAAAACATCATATTGAAAAGAAGGAAGCTCGGACACCTCACGTTTTATACCGCGGCGGGGAGCAAAACCGTGAGGTTTCTTAAGGAAAGTGAGGCCTTGAATGTCTACAATTCTCTGCTTTATGCCGTGGAGAAGCATGAAGGTAGCTGGATGTAAACAATGTTGTGAATTCAAAGCTCTAGCTTTTTCCAAAGAAGATTAATCGTAAATTCATCGTATTATGAATCCTGAATACCACAAAGACTTTCTGACTTATCTTCTGCTTTTTGCCACTCATGCCGATTTTGAATGTGATGCTGATGAGCGAAATTACATTCTCTCAAAAGTAGATGAGGAAACGCTGAATCGGGTGGATAAAATTTTTCAAAAGCAAAATGATATCCAACGACTCGATCGCATTCGCGCCTACCTCAAGCAGGGAAATTATTCGGAAGCCGAATTGGATGGACTAATCAAGGAGGTTGTGGCCGTTTGTCATGCCGATGGAGATTACTCAACGATGGAGCAAAACTTGATGATTTGGTTGAAGCGGATATTGAAAGGTTAAAGAACCTTATTTCATCACTCCGCATACTTTTCCGCCAGCGAGGCCATTACCCTCTGCCAACCAACTCCACCCGTTTTTTTGCCGAGCCTTACGGCGATGATGTTTAATTCGGGATTGACGTAAATGTATTGTCCCAAAATACCGTTCGCATAGAAGTCCTTCTCCCCCGGTCCTTGCCACCATTGGTATTGGTAGTAAGAAGCGCTTCCGTTTGAGGTATCCACTCGTGTGGAGCGCTCGACCCATTCTTCGGGCACCAACTGCTCGCCGTTCCAGTTTCCTCTGTTGAGGTAAAGACGACCTATCTTGGCGAAGTCTCTCGCCCGAGCATTTAAGCAACAAAATCCTTTTTCCTGTCCGTCTTTTTTGTCCAGACTCCAAGAAGCATCGTACTCCATGCCAAGGGGTTTCCAGAGTTTTTCTTCCAAGTATGCGCTTACTGATTTTTCTCCCAAAGCTGCCGATAGAATATTTGCCAGAATTTGCGTGTCACCGCTTACATAGCTGAATCGCTGACCGGGTTCGGTTTCGAGTTTTGACTTATTCACCATTTTGGTCAGGTTGCGGCCGTAATAAGAGGTGGCCGCATCACCGAATGGATTCACGTAGCTTTCGTTGTAATCCAGCCCCGAGGTCATTTGCAGCAAGTGTTCAATCGTGACCTGATCAAATTCTTCTCTCATCTCGGGAAGGTACTTGGTTGCGGGGTCTTGAACGCTCTCGATGTACCCTTCGTCAATGGCGATTCCGATAAGGATTGAAACTACCGATTTGGCCATGGAGAAAGAAGGTACGATCGAAGCCTCATCATAGTCATAGAGGTAATCTTCCGCCACGATGGTATCGTTCTTTATCATCAGAAAAGCCACGGTTTTGAACTCCTCTAAGAATTCGCGCCACTCGGTATCCTCGCCGTTTACGGTAATGCTCTTGGGTGGTTTGAGTGTGTCCAACCTTTCGAATTGCCAGTTTGTTTCGGGTTTTTCGATCGCTCGCGACGGGAACTTCTTGTGGTCGTTTATATCGGCGAAATTGTAGATGACGAAGCGGCCGAGTTTGCAGGATGAGATACTTACAGCAAGAATGATCAGTAAAACCGGTACTTTAAATTTCATCTCCAAATATATGGTTTCATGTCCCTGCTGTGGGATGATTTACATTTACTAAATGAGTAACTTTGAGAAATGGAGCTCAATATATCAGAAAAAAACTGGCCTTGATAGAATGGCTAACAAAACTCGATGATGAGAAAGTTTTGGAAAAACTTCTCGATATCAGCAATCTCAAGGGTGATCATTATGAGTTGTCAAAAGAAGAACGCGAATCCATAATTACAGGTCTTGAAGATTTGAAAAATGGCAATGTTGTGCCTCACGCTGAAGTGAGAAAGCTTTATGAAAAGTGGTTATAATTTAACTCTTAATTAATTTGATGAATTAAACCTTCGTCGGCTCACCTTCAAGCTCTTTTAGAAAATTCGGACAGAAGTCAAATCCGTTTTCCCAAGCAATACCTCCTCCGGGTTCAATATAGACCTGCTTGAACTTTTCGAAGTTGAGAAGTTCTTTGGTAAAACCCTTGCCTAAAAATGGCTTGAAGTTGACGGTTTTTAATTCACCATCATTGAATTTGATTTCGATTCGAAAATCTTGTAAAACTTTGATTTCAACTACTTCGTTCATCATCTGATCAATCTAAAGGTTCAATTTTCTTCAAAGAAGAGGGGACTTTTGCTTTCTCCCAATTTTCTAATAATTCATTTTTGTGAAGTGCTGCCTATTCCAGTACTAAAGCGTTTGCTCTATTGGGTAGTTTTCCCGCCAATAAATCTAGCGTTCTAATATCGTACTCAGCTTTCATACCTTGGTATTCAGCATGGAAGTGCGGCGGATTGTGATCCATAAAGTACATCCGAATTATAATTCCGTAAAACCTTGATATCTCGGGCATGATTTTATAAAGATAAATGGTTTAGCATACATTTAAATGGGCAGACTAGAAAATTAGTTGGGAAATGATCATTCTCCTAAACGTCAAATTAATCCTCCCTTCAGTCACCTTCGTGCTCTTCCGCAAGGTGTGCAACCAATGCTCCTGGGTGGGCGGCTTCATCAGCAAAAGACTTCCGTTTTCCAAAAAAACCGAAATGGTTTCTTTGCTTCTTCGGTGTTTAAACGAAAATTTTCTTTCCGCTCCTAAGCTTACCGAGGCAATGGAAGCGGTGGGATCCAGCTCCGGCTCATCGTCGCTGTGCCAGCCCATGTAATCCTCCCCGTCGTGGTAAAAATTAAGCAGGCAGGAGTTGAAGGATTCCCCCGATATTTTCTCAACCTCTGTTTTGATTTCAGCGAGGGTCTTGGTCCATGGCAGCGCTTTTCGGCTCACCTGCGAATAGGTATAGTCGAAAGGTTCATCACCATACCAAGCAGTAAGTCGGCGCATGGTGATGTGCTTCCCGAACATCACTACTTCGTCTTGCTTCCAGTCGATTTCTTTTGCCAAAGCACGAAAAAGTTTTTCCGATTCCAAGCTCAACCAATCCTCATAAAGGTGGGCGGCTCCATCTGCGGAAAGAAGATTTACGGTTTGATTCATTGTGCACTTAACAACCACGGAGGTATTCGGTTTAGCAATGCGACCTGAGTCACTGAGGTGAACAAAGACAGGCTTTAACTTTACGCCAAACTACGATCGCCATGTACGCTCGAATTCTTTCTGTGCTTTTTGTTTTTTGGACATCTCTACTCTTAGGTCAAACCTTGCTTGACGTTCACTTGGAGCCCACCGAGATACCCGGGCTTGGTGGCGTTCAGTCATATGCTTTTGGCACACACGAGGGCGAATGGTTGATAGCGGGGGGGCGGCTCGATGGCCTTCATAGACGCCAACCGTGGGCTTCATTTGATGAGGCGGGAAACAATAACCAGCTCATTGTGGTAAACCCGGAAGAAGGCGTATCATGGTCGGCTTCCACTTCCGATTTAGATGAAGAGATCAGAGAGCAGTTGAGCTCTACCAATTTTGAGTTTTATCAGCAGGCCGAATACCTTTACATGATTGGAGGGTATGGCTACAGTCCTACCATTGGCGACCATGTAACACACCCGGGAATGATCGCCATTGACGTGCCCGCAGTAATAAATGCCGTGAAAACAGGCGGTGATTTCCAAGCACATTTCCGACGGATTGAAGATGAAGAATTTGCCGTGACGGGTGGCTACTTGCACTATTTAGACGGAGTATACTATCTGGTAGGCGGACAGCGATTTGACGGAGCGTATAACCCCATGAATATGCCCACTTTCGTGCAAGAGTACACCAATGCCATTCGCAGATTTACTGTGGTCGATGACGGTGAAAATATAGAAGTCACTCATCTGGAGGAATGGTACGATGAAGAGAATCTTCACCGTCGAGATTACAATGCAGTGGCACAGATTATGCCCGACGGAAGCCAAGGAATTACCGCATTCTCGGGGGTCTTCAACTCCCAAGATTTGCCTTTTTTGAATTCCGTAGATATCTCCGATGAAGGATATATCGTAAACAATGATTTCACCCAGTATTACAACCATTACCACTGCGGACATATTCCCCTTTACAGCGGTTCTGCCAATGAGATGCATACCATTTTCTTTGGTGGAATGGCACAATTCTATGAGGTCGACGGCGGGTTGATCCAAGACGACAACGTGCCATTTGTGCGAACCATTGCTCAAGTAACCCGATCGGCTGATGGCAGCATGGCAGAGTACAAGCTCGATAGCGAAATGCCCGACTTATTGGGCTCCGGCGCAGAGTTTATCCCGGTAGAAAATTTGCCCGCCTATCCGAATGAAGTGATTGATTTGGATGCATTGGAAGAAGATTCGATTTTGTTGGGATACCTCTACGGCGGTATAAGAAGTACTGACCAAAACATCTTCTGGATTAATGACGGAACGCAGAGTGAGGCGAGTTCCGAAATTCTGGCAGTTTATCTGATCTCGCAAAGTTTATCGACTTCCAATTTCAACGAAGGAGGAGAAAAAAGCTTGTTCGTCGTATACCCCAATCCGTCAAACGGCGAGTTGACTTTTCAGTTTACACTCGAAAATTCAGTGCCCGTAGAAATTAAAATGATCGACGAGGCAGGGAAGACCGTTTTTTCCGAGCGTTATTCAGAGCAGAACTTGAAAGTAGGGGAGAATATCTTATCCGTCGACATTGATTTGCCATCGGGAACCTACACCGCACGCATACTGGCGGGCAAACTCAAGGAAAGCCAAAAAGTAATTCTCATCGAATAGCTTCAGACTGCTTCTCCTTCTCTTTTCAGTACGACGGGGTCCAAGTAGAGCGGACCACCGGGAAGGATCGAAGCCAATGCCAAGAGCAAAAAGCTGGTAAACTTCCATTTTCGCTCGAAGCCATTGAGCAGGGCTGAACCTAAATAGGCCAAGAAAAGCACTCCGTGTGCCATCCCTACTGCGCTTACCGCCTCAGGCATGCCTGCTAGATATTTAAGCGGCATTGCAATAAAAAACAAAAGCAAAGAAGAGATACCCTCTGCTTTTCCAATCCAAATAAACTGTTTCAGATTCATGTTATTCGAGTAAAACGCCTGCTTCGTATAGTAAACCGAGTTCGGCAATTTTAGTTGTGATTTGTTGTCTGATGATAGCCGTTTGGGCATCATTTAAGTTGAGCTGGGCATTTCGCAACTCTATGCCTGTGATTTGTCCCGTAGCGAATGCATCCTCGCTGCGCTCGTAATTCGTTCGGGCCAGTTCGAGGTTTCGCTCGCTCAGTTCTAAGAGTTCCAAATTCGTCAGGTAGGTTTCGTAGGCATTGCTCAGCAGCCGAATGAGTTCATTGCGGGCCATTTCAACTTCTACTTGCGCAATCTCTCGGTCCAACTCTGCATTTTGGATGGCGCGCTGAATTCTGTTTCCATCGAAAATGTTGAAGCGAAAAGTAAGGCCGGCATTCCACCCCAGATTTTCCTGTGTGCTTAGGAAGTTGGCTTCAAAATCGGAGTATTGATATTGGTATGCGGCATTGGCTGCCAAGGTGGGCCACAAGTCAGACTTGGTGGTTTCCAAACCTTCTTCGGCGGTATACAGGGCGTTGCGCGCACGCAGGTAAGCCGTATTTGTATTGAGTGCCTTTTCACGTAGTTCTTGCTTGTCGAGAAGACTTTTCAATTCATACTCGGCATTGAGAGTGATACTCGTATCGGCGGGAATACCCATGGAATAGTACAAATTTCGCTTGCTGTTGCCAAATTCCAATCGGGTTTGTGCCAATTCAATGCTGTCGCGACGCAAATCTACTTCGGCATTCAGGACTTGGAGCTTTGTGGTATTTCCGTAGTCATAGTTTTGTTGGGCTCGGTTCAATCTTTCCTTGGAAAGCTCTACCGTTTCTTCCAAAATATCTACTTGCTCTTGCAGTCCCATCGCATTGAGAAAGTTTCGCGACACTTGGAGGACCGTGTTTTCCATGGCCAGCCTTTCACGAAGGCGGGCGTCTTCACTTAAGCTCTGCAGCCGCTGCAAGGTATTGATCCGTCGACCACCGTTGAAAAGTGTGTATTCCAAATTGGCACTCGCGCCATAAGTCAAGGTGGCCGCGCCTTCCTGATCGATGGGTGGTTGCTCTGGTGTAGCGAAAGTCAGCTCAGTATCTTCTTCGCTATATGAGCCGTTGGCTTGTAGAAAGACCCGCGGCAGGAGACCTGCATTGCCGATCTCAGAATTGTTTTTTCCTATTTCTCGATTGAACTCGGCGATACGAACATTGTAGTTGTTTTCTAAAGCAATGCTCACCGCCTCTTCCAATTTTATCTGCGCCGAAATCTCCAAGGAAGACAGGAGTACAAGTGTAAAAAGTCCTCTTTTCAAAATAGACCGTTTCATACGTTTACCTCCTCTTTTTTCTGACGCTTTATGGCCTCTTCTACCGATTCGACCGCAGGTTTTGTTCCTTCCCATAAATAAGTCGCAAAAACCTTGACCCTGTTCACAAAGGTGAGTGTAATGGGAAGTAGCAAGACAATCAGAAGTGAACCGAGAATCAATCCATACGCGATACTGATGGCCATGGGAATGAGGAATTGAGCTTGAAAACTCTTTTCGAAAATGAGCGGACCCAAACCTGCTGATGTGGTCAGGGTTGTTAAAAGCAAGGGCCTGAATCGCGACATAGTCGTTTCCTTCAGCGCTTTATCGAATTCCATACCCTCTTGTAGATAACCGTTGAAGGTGTTGATATAGACCAATCCATCGTTGAGCAAAACTCCGATCAAGGCTATTATGCCGAGGAAACTGAGAATACTCATAGGCTGGTCATGGATAAAATGTCCCCATGCAGCTCCGATCAATCCAAAGGGTAGAAGCATAAGCAGAGCAAAAGCCTGACTGTAGGAGCGAAAGCTTACGATGAGAATGGCAAGAATTAAGACCAGGATTACAGGTCCTACTTGAGCTACTGACTTCTGTAATTTCGCCGTTTCTCTTTGTTGACCTTCAAAGCTCACATCAATTCCGGGATACTTGGATAAAATAGGAGGGATGATGCTATCGCGGACATTGGCAAGAAGTTGAGGTGTATTTACTTCCAGTGAAGCCACTTCGCCTTCCACCGCTATTTCTCTTCTTCCCGATCGGTGATTGATGGCAATGAGGCCTTTTTTTGATTCAATCGAGGCTATATCACCCACAGCCACACGTCGTCCTTCGGGAGATACCACTCTCATTCTTTCCAAGTCGTTTACGCTTTTTCGATCGTCGAGCGCATAGCGCACCCAGACTTTAACCTCGTCATCACCTCGCTGGAGTCGCTGCGCCTCGTAGCCGAAAAAACCACTTCTCACCTGTCCGATGAGCGCCTGCTCGGTAAAGCCCAAAGCCCTCCCCGCGTCATTCAAGGTGAGGTTGAGTTCGGGTTGATCGGCCTTGTCGTTATCGACGAGATCTTTAACCTTTCCCGTTTTCCGAATTTCTTCTTTAAACTCCTCCGTTACCAGTCTCAATTTCTCGTAATCGTTTCCGCTGAAAGAGATGTTTATCGGTTTTCCAAAGGGAGTCTGAGTGGCGAAACTGAGTTTTTCCGCACGTGGAATCGGGCCTACTTTTTGGCGGATGTCTGCCGTTATTTCAAAACTTCTGATTGATCGGTTTTCAGAATTGACCAAGTAAAGTGTTGCATCACCTTGATTGCTTTGTGGTCCCAGTTTGAGTTCTATGTTTTCGATAAGCTTCTGTTCCACACCTTCTTTCTCGGTATATTCTTGGTTCAGTTCCCTCACGTGGTTGAGGATGTATTCCATGTTTTTTTGGGTTACCTCTTCCGAAGTTCCCGCGGGCAGTTCCAAGCTGATGTTGATTTTGTTCTGTTCGATATTGGGAAAGAATACAGCCTGAATCACGCCTCCGCTAAATGCGCCAATCGTAATGATGAACATCGCTGCGATAATCAAAAAACTGAAAATCTTATACTCCAGCACAAAATCAGCGACGGGTTGGAAAATCTTATCTCGGAATTGAATCAAGGTTTGCTCAACGCGTTCCTTGGTTTTATTGGGTTTGGCTTCATCGCTCAGGTCTTTGATATGCGCAAGGTGAGCGGGCAAAAAGAGGAATACCTCTATCAAGGAAAATCCTAAAGCGGCAATCACCACGATGGCCACATCGCTGAAAAACTCACCGAGCTGTCCGTCGATAAACAAGAAGAATGAGAAAGCCACGCAGGTGGTCAAAATGGCCGAAACCACTGAGGGCATCACCTCTACAGTCCCATCAATTACTGCTTGTAGCCTCGGTTTTCCGCGCTCGTAATGCTGGAAGATGTTTTCTCCCACCACAATACCATCGTCCACCAAAATCCCGATCACCAGAATCATCCCGAAAAGTGAGAGGACGTTTATCGTTATTCCCGTAAGGTAGGCCACGATGAACATTCCCAAGAACGAGATGGGAATCCCGACTGCCACCCAGAATGCCAGCCTGATTCTGAGAAAAAGGGCCAACAGTATAAATACCAGAATGGCTCCGATGATGCCGTTCTCCTGAAGTAAACTTATCCGGTCCTTTAGGTTGGTAGTACCGTCTTCTACCAAAACCAAATCGATGGCTCCGCCACGTTTATTGAATTCCTTGACGTATTCCTCGATCGAGTCTGCCGCTTTCAAAATGTTTTCTTCGTTCAGCGTATTTACCGTAATAAAGATGGCTCGCTCGTCGTTAAAATATCCCGCGTTGGTGCTTTCGGCCCAGTCGTCCTTGATGTTTGCCACA
>Ga0102943_1002460_pt1 | contig 10868 bp, 11 predicted proteins | sample SalPonC_black_MG_FD_78174 | JGI IMG/M metagenome (GOLD analysis project Ga0102943, IMG submission 78174) | Salt pond soil microbial communities from South San Francisco under conditions of wetland restoration - Salt Pond MetaG... | ecosystem: Environmental > Aquatic > Marine > Intertidal zone >...
CCGGACTGGCGTTGACCTCACGGCCATCTTTTGCTGAATAACCGGACGGAGTCGGATTCATGGCCGCGACGAGCATCACGGAGCTGGGGAACGTCATTTTGCCGGCTGCCCTGGAAATGGTAACTTCATTGTCCTCGAGGGGCTGGCGCAGGACTTCCAGGGTATTGCGTCGGAATTCCGGCAGTTCATCCATGAAGAGGACGCCATTGTGCGCGAGTGAAATCTCACCTGGCCCGGGTTTGCTGCCACCGCCAATCAGCCCGACATCACTGATCGTGTGATGGGGCGCACGAAAAGGACGCTGGTAACAGCGATTCTCAGCATCCAGGCTCGCACCAGCGGCAGATTGCACTGCCAGGATCTCTAAAAATTCATCGAGGTCAGGCTCCGGCATGATGGTCGGAATGCGTTTGGCAATCATACTTTTGCCCGAGCCAGGTGGACCGATCATGAGGAGATTGTGCATGCCCGCGACGGCAATTTCAACCGCGCGACGCACGGCGTGTTGACCTTTGATTTCGGCAAAGTCAATGGCTTGTTCGAGCGCGGGGGGTTGCCGAAAGGGACTGTGCTTGGAGTTGAGGGGTTCAATCGCCAATTCGTCGTTGAGAAAACGAACCGCTTCTTGCAGCGTTTTGACTGGATACACCGGGATGTTTTCTACCAGCGCCGCTTCTTCCGCCGATTGCAAGGGCAACAGCAGGCCGGCTTTTTGTTGACGTCTGGCCAATAATGCCAACGCCAGTCCACCGCGGATGGGACGAGTCGCACCTGACAGGCTCAACTCTCCGGCGATTAAATACTGGTCCAGGCGATCCGTGTTCATTTGGTGCGTCGATGCGAGGATGCCAAGGGCGATGGGAAGGTCGAAGAGGGGGCCTTCTTTGCGAATACTGCCGGGCGCGAGATTGATGGTGGTCCTGGTGTGAGGGCTGCGGAATCCGTTGTTAGCCAACGACGATTTAACCCGGCTTTCCGACTCTTTGACCGCAGTGTCGGGCAACCCCACAATGTGTGTGTGCGGCTCGCCGGGTTCACCCGTGTTGACCTCGACCTGAACGGACTGTGCGTCAATGCCTACCAACGTTCCTGAGGAAAGTACAGATAACATGCTCAGTTGTTTAGTGCACAATTGAGCATGTGTAAACACCGAAAATTAATTTAATAACGGTTGTTTGATGAAAAATAACTGTAACGCGTAGCTGCCTACAGAAATCTTGTTATATTTTTTGGGAGTGTGCTGCCGGTTGTTCGAGCGCTACATTCAGAACGGTTCTTCGTCGGGTTCAATGTAGCTCGCAGCTGCTGCGTCGTCGAGCGCTGCAGGTCGGTCATCTTCAGCTACACCCTGGCCGCCGGTTTCTTCGATTTTCCATGCATTGAGATTGACGTAGTAGCGATCTTTATACTCGTTGCCACGAATATCGAAACTCACCTTGACCCAAGCACCTGTTTTGTAGGCGTCGAGCATGGAGCATTTGTCCTTCATCACCTCGAACTTGACGTCCTGAGGATATTTATCTTCCGTCGTGATGACGAATTCACGTTTTTGAAAACCGCTCGGAAATGTTTGTGTATCGTAAATCAATTTGACCGAGCCTTCCATTTCATACTGGTTAGCCATAGGGATTCTCTAATTTGGAGTTTGCTGGAAATTTTTGAGGAAAACAATAATCGGGGCTCAAGCAAGGCCGAATCTGCAGAACGGGTAAATTTTTATGCTGAAAATTCTGGTGAGCTAACTGGACTTGATTTGGCTGGGTTCCTGTCGATAGTCTACATGCTGATGTGTGCATATGAATCAACCTAGCATCACCATTATAACACCTGTCTACAATGGCGAAAAGTTTATTGAAAGCTGCATTGCAAATGTGGCGGCGCAGGGATGTGTGCAGACGGAACACTTGATCATCGACGGGATGTCGACCGACAAAACCGTGGCGATCACGGCTGCTTTGGCCCACAAGCACGATCGCTTGCGCTGGATTTCGGAACGGGATGCCGGTCAATCCGCTGCGATGAATACAGGCATTGCGCATGCCAGGGGCTCTATTTTAGGGTTTCTCAATGTGGATGATTATTATTTGCCGGGCACTTTGCAGCGTATCGTTGAAATTTTCAAGGACTTGCAGGAGCCCTCATTCTGTTACGCAAAGCTGCGCGTTGTCGGCGACGGTAAACAGGATTGTGGAGTGCACACTCCGGCAGAGATGACACTGCGCAATTTGCTCCTGGGCCTGCCGTACCCGATCAACCCGGTTGCGTATTTTTATCACAAATCCTTGCACGAGTTGACCGGTCCGTACGATGTGGCCGACCATTATGCCATGGACCTCGACTTTTTATATCGAGCATCGATGCATGCCAAGCTGCGGTTTTTTGATGAGACGTGGGGGGTGTTTCGGTTCATCGAGGGCACCAAGACCAAGGATGATTTGCACAGTGGCCAGATGTGGGAGCGCCAGGCTTTACTCAAGGAACGTTACCTCCAGTATCTGTCGAGGCCGCAGCGTGGCTGGTTGCACGCACGGCGCTTGCAGCAGCGCTTGGTGCGCGGGTTGCTGCGGCGTCTACCGAGTAGTTCGAAAGTCGCAGGGGGTTCACGTCCAGCATCCAGTGTCCATTAATCATTAATCAGTATCAAATCTTTGCGAAACATGTCAGGGGTGTCCCATCAAGGTATTGAGGATGCAACGGTAGGTGGAATCAGTGTGGTGATCTGCTGTTTCAATTCTGCTGCGCGACTGCCGCAGACCTTAGCTCATTTACAACGGCAAGATCTGCCGGCAGGTGTTCCCTGGGAAGTGGTGATCGTCAACAATGCCAGCCAAGATGACACTGAGCGGGTTGCGTCTGCGCACTGGGATGCAGAGGGCCGCGTGCCCATGCGCATTGTGTTCGCCGCGCAGCCGGGTTTGAGTTATGCGCGCGCTTGTGGTATTGAGCAGGCACAGTATGCGTTGGTGGCACTGGTGGACGATGACAATTGGCTGCGGGAGAATTGGCTGGCGACAATGCATGCGGTGTTTCAACAACATCCGACGGTGGTTGCAGCGGGATCGATGATTGCAGCTCAATGTGCGGTACCACCACCCGACTGGTTCGCCCGCTATCAGGGCTTTTATGTGGTTGGTTCGGCACGCGCAGGCAGTGGCGAAGTCGCTAAGCCATTACCGGGTGCGGGACTGTGTTTCCGCAAACATGCCTGGATTACCCTACAGCAGCAAGGGTTTGTATCCTTGTTGTCCGATCGCAAAGGCAGTGAGCTGTCGTCAGGCGGAGACCATGAAATGAGCTATGCATTCCTGTTGAACGGTGGTAAATTGTGGTTTGAAGCGTCCACTACGCTGAATCATTTTATTGAAGCAAAAAGGTTAACCTGGGATTATGTCCTGCGGTTGAACCGTGGTTTTGGGGCTCAGTCTGTATTATTGGATGTGTATGCAGATGTGTTGGCTGGCCGGCAAAAGCGTTGCTGGTGGCGGGAGGTGAGCCGGTGTTGCTGGGTTGTGCTTAAACTGTGGTTACAATTGCGTGTGCAGCGGCAGTTCGCGCAGGAGGGCAATGGCACGCGACTGGTGTTTGAAAATCAATGCGGCCGTTTGCGCACCTTAATGCAGAGGCGGCGCGATTACGCAACCTGGCAGGCTGACATTGCCGGTGCATCCTGGAATCAACAATCATCCAAGGAGGCGGATCGATGCGTCTTTGCACAGCGATGATAAGAAAAGCGGTGACCAAACCGATATGGTATTGGGAGAAGTATCGCACCTATCCGATACGCGAAGTCGTGTATGATTTTCCACCGATGCGATGTGAGCCGGGTTCGCGGCACAACCTGGTTGTCTTGGCGACGCCGGATGCAATAAATAATGCGGCATGGACCGCTTATAGCTTGCTGGTGCAATTGCAGCCAGCACCCCTTGGACTTATCTTGGTGGTCGACGGTGAGCTGCAGGCTGCGGACGTGGAGCGTTTGCAACACTTGTTTGTCGGGATTCGGATCGAGCGCGTCAGTCGCATGGTGGCTCAACTGGGGTGTGACGCGATCAAAGCCCTGTATCAAATCCACCCGATGGCAGGGAAATTAGCGGTCATCTTGCGCTTGCAGCAGGAAACACCGATTCTTTTCAGTGACGACGATGTTTTGGCTTTTGGGCGCTTACGCGAGATCGAGCAGTTTATCAACGAGCCCACAGCGCCCAATCGTTACCTGGTCGAACTGGGCGGGGAGTCGGGGGTTGAGCCGAACGTGCTACGGGTTGTGCAGCAAATGCAGTTACCGGTTGCAGCAGCGATCAATGTTGGATTTTTAGCTATTCAACAGCATTCGTTGAATATCGAACTCGCCGGGAAGATTTTGGCCAACACACCGACTATGGATACCTGGTTTCCGGATACAACGGTGCTGGCCTGTTTGATGGCTCAGGCTGGGGGAGTGGGGTTGCCGGTTGACACCTACCGCGTTTCCGTTGAGCGCCAGTTCTTTTTTCAATCCGACTGCGACTACGACGCCATCGCACTGCGTCATTTCGTGTCCCCCGTCAGGCATTTGATGTATATGCGGGGGATGCCCCGGCTACGTCGTGAATACCAAGCTAACGGGGAAACCCTTGGATTTGCGTAAATCTACCGGCAGCAAGTCACTATTGCCTTTCTGCTTTTATCCTTATCACGAGATTTTATCCAACGTCATCATGCATAATAGGGCTTCATCAACGCCAGCAGATCTTTTGGGGGACGGATAGCTTGTCCTGCGGGGCTCATAAATGCGTGCACGGTCGTGCCCGTCATGAGGCGCTCCTGGCCCCGATATGCGTCATAGTGAACCGTGATTTTGGCGCTGGGTCGATCGGGGATTTTGAGGAACAGCGTCACTCGGTCGTCAAAACGGGCAGGGCGTATATACTGGGCGCTGACCTCCATTACCGGAAGCAGGTAGCCCTTGGCTTCGAGATCGCGATAAGGGTAGCCGAGTTCATCGAGCATCTGTATCCGGGCGATTTCAAACCAGGTAAAATAATTGCCGTGATAGACAATGCCCATCTTGTCCGTTTCGGCATAGCGCACACGTATTTCGGTGGAGGACTCAATCATGGATTTCAGGTTCTAATTGAGTCCGCGAAAATGCCAAGTACTTTACAGTTCCTGACCCGTTAGAGCCAGACTTTGAAATGCTTGACTCTGGGCGGACTGCCGCGCACATTTTCGAGTTGTTATGCGTATCACATTGAAAGGGGTTGCTTACTGGTTTGGCTGGTTTTTGACTTATTTGGCGATCATCATTGGCCTCGGTGCCGTTATCGGAAGCTTGTTGTATACGACCCTTGGTCTGTTGACCCATCCGGATTTGAGTTGGAGTGAACGTGCACTCTATGGCATGCGAGATGGCAGTCAATATGCGGGGGTTTGGGCTGGAGGTTTGTCGCTGGTCCTGTGCTGGATGAAGGGCTACAAGCAAAAAACGGTTAACCCCCACATTGAAAGCAAAGGAATGGATCGTTCATGAGGACTTTGAGCACAAGGGATCGTGTCATCGTCTTTGGCGTGGGTTTTCTTATCGGTTGTTGTGTGGTGACGTATATCCTGTTGAAAAAGCAAAAAGGCGCGGTGACCTATAAAGAGCCCGCTACGGTAGCTGAAATCGAGGCTGCAGTTGTGCCAAAAATATTTCAGGCTTATCAGGAAAGACGCGTGCCCATGGAGTCGAAGTTTATTCGCCTGGAGCGTATTTACCCAGTGGATGACGACATGTATCAACGGGCCATCATTTTAAAAGGAGAACGAGCAGGGCAACTGGTCAGAGTGGTGGAAACCGTTCAGCGCGGCCACGGTGAGTTTGCGGACACGGTTCAGGCTTGGCGGATTATGGCTGCCAATCGAGTGCGTGTACAGCTGAGGCTGGATAAAACATCTGCGGATTTGGCGCGGGAAATTAAGTCCAGTGGTTATGGCGTGATTGCTCGCGGTGCAGCAGCAAATGAGCTGATTGTTTCATTGCCGCAGAGCCGACCGGAGTCCGTGCCTGCAGCGATTGACTTTTTGGTGGCGATTACCGATTTGGTGGAAAGTGCGCAACCGGATTATTTGGACGAAACGTTGGTCCAACCGATGGAAACAGTGCCTGCTGAAAGCCACTAGCCTAATGTCTTCAACTGGTTCACTCTGCGATGGACGTGACAAAGTCTAGGTAACGCGCATACAGCATCACGATTTGGTAGATCATCATGGCGGCCACGATCAAAAATACGATAGATGGGTAAAGCAGAGCAACGAAGGTCATCATGTTATTTGCTTTTTTCTGATAGGCAGCGCCTATTTGTAATAAATTTTTGTCCAATTGCCCGGTGCGTTCTCCCGTGGTATAAAGCGCACGAAAATCGTCGGGAAATATTGGATATTTTATCAATTGTTCGCTTGGGGAGCCACCTTGAGCGATCACCTCGCGTATATCGTTGACCGCGTGTTGTAATGTTTTATCGCCTGCGATGAGGCCGGCACCTGCCCAACTCCTGTCGACGAGGATACCGGCGTTGAGAAAGGTCCCGAGCCCGTAGGCAAATCTGGCAAGAACCGTGTACCGATAGTAGCCGCGCAACCCCGGTAATAATCTCATGATAAGCGGAATGAGAGGACTTTCCATTTTCACGAGCACGTATATCAGCAACAGGATACTCCACAGGGATGCCAGCGGTGGGAGAATTGCGTTGAGATAACTTGCCAGGTCCAAACTGAATCCACCTTCGAAGCTGACCGTGCGGCCAACCGGGAGTAAGACGCAGGCAAAATTCAACACACCGATCGGGTAGAGCAGACCCAACACCATTTTTTGCAAATTCGCACCCATCGTTGCGTGTTGTTCTGAAAGATTGTGCAGGGTCTGCGGCAATTTCCCCGTTGTCGCAGCCGCACTGATAAAATAGCGATCGGCTTTGGGGAGCCAGCGCGGTGCATCGCGCAGCAGGTCGTCAATCGAACAACCGGTTTCGATGCGAGTCGCCATTGCATCGAGGTCGCTGGCGGGAGGACCACTGGAGGTGCGCAGGGACTGGGCAAAGTTCAATCCTGCCTCTTGCGCCTGAGCCAATTGTAAATACCAGGAAGTCAAATTTTTATGGGACAATGCCATGGTTTAGAATCTATGCTTGAAATGCAGCGCTTTGGCGAAGTTAAATTTCTCGGAAAACATTGTTCGACTTTCCAAAGAATTTCCGTTCTAGTCCAGTGTTTTGCAAAACCAATAACTGTAAGCAATTGGATTTTCCGTGAATATATCAGTAGAAGCAATCAACGACACCCGTAAATCTGTAACGGTAAACATACCGGTCGATGTCATCGACCAGGAAGAAAAGAGCTTAGTCGCCGATTTTGTTAAGCAGGCGCGCATTCCTGGTTTCAGAGCCGGTAAAGCACCGCTGAATATTATTAAACAGCGGTTTAAAAAGCAAATCGGTGAAGAGCTGAACCGCAAAATTACCAGTAAAGCGTACAAAACAGCGATCGAGGAGGCGAAATTGAATATTTTTTCGGTTATCGACGTTGATGGGGGCGAATTCGCCACGGGCCAGGCCGGCGAAATGAAGTTTACCTTTGATGTAAACCCAGATTTCGAGCTGCCCAACTACACAGGCATTGAGGTCACCATACCGAACGCTGAGCCAACGGCAGAGGAAATCGAGGAGGCGAAAGACTATTTTCTCAATCAGCGTGCTGAGTACAAGGAAATCGATACGCCAGCTGAGAAAGGGGACTATGTAAAACTTTCTTACGAAGGAAAAGTGGGGGACACATCCATCGTCGACTGGGTGCCCGATGATCCTGTGTATGGCAAACAGGCCACTACTTGGGAGGAAGCAGGCGCTGAAGGCGCGCCCGGCGTGCCAGCCATCGTGCAAGGCATTGTCGGCATGAAAAAAGGCGATTCCGCTGACTTGGAGGAAACGTTTGCAGACGATTTCAGGATTGAGGCTCTGCAGGGCAAAACGGTGACTTACCACGTAGACGTGCTGGACGTGCGCAAAAAAATGCTGCCTGAAATCAACGAAGAATTCCTCAAAAACATGCAGGTGGATACGGAAGAGGAATGGCTGAAACGCATCAAAGACGATGTCAGATCGCAAAAAGAGCAGCAGCTCGAGCAGGACAAGCGCCAACAAATCCTCGACAAGATCGGTGCCCAGGTCGATATCCCAGTCCCCGAAAGTGCGATCGATGTGGAGCGCGATCACTTACTGCGCGATTATATGAGCCGTGCCATTCGGCAGGGCATTACAGAGGGGCAATTGGAGCAGGACAAGGAATCCATCCACGCGTCCGCGGTGGAAGCCGCCCAAAATCGGGTGAAGCTGCAAATCATCCTGGGCGAAATTGCTAAAAAAGAATCGATAACGGTGGAAAATGAGGACATGAGTCCGCGCATCATGCAGGAAGCGATGATGAACCGGATTAAACCCGAGCAAGTTGTGAAAGAATTGCAGAACGATCGTGAGAAGCTCATGCAAATGCAACGGGAAGTTCTTTTTAACAAGACACTTGCCTTCCTTGTCGACCAAGCTAATGTGACTGAGCAGTAATATCGGGAAATCTACGATTTCGGTCTTCTCGAAGGCTGTAATGGATCCTGTCCTTTATTTTATTAAACAACCAGAACTTTTATTGTGAGCTATATAATACCGAATGTAACTGAACGAGATGGACGCGGCGAACGTAGGGATGATATCTACAGTCGTCTATTGCGTGACCGCATCATCTTTTTGGGAACACCGATCTTTGACGAAGTAGCCAATGCAATTGTGGCACAATTGCTGTTTCTACAGATGGAAGATCCTAAAAAAGACATTCACATCTACATCAACTCGCCAGGTGGGAGTGTCACTGCGGGGATGGCGATTTACGATACGATCAATTTCCTGCACTGCGATGTGGTCACTTATTGTGTGGGAATGGCAGCCAGTATGGGGACCGTCCTATTGTCAGCAGGCACCGAAGGTAAGCGCTATGCATTGCCCAATAGCCGTGTGATGATTCACCAGCCATCTGGAGGTGCAACGGGGCAGACATCCGACATCACTATTGCAGCCAAAGAAATTTTGCGCTGGCGCTCTCGGCTCAACGAAATATTGGCAGTGCACACCAAGCAAGATATTGCCAAGATTGAAAAAGACTCTGATCGGGATTATTATATGACTGCTGACGAAGCCTGTAAGTATGGCATTGTCGACAAGGTCATTCAAAAACGACCAGACGAAGGGAAAAAGTAAGTTGACTGTTTGTGCGCGAGCACTCAGCGTTTGCAGCTATGGCTAAGTCCTCAAAAATGACGTTCTGTTCGTTTTGTGGTAAATCGCAGAATGAAGTGAGGAAAATGATCGCAGGGCCCGCAGGTGTGTTCATTTGTGATTCCTGTGTCACTGTTTGCAAGACGATTATCGATCGTGAGTTGAAGGATGCAACGCCTCAACCTTCTTCTGGCTTTAAGTTGGTGAAGCCCCAGGAAATTAAGAAAAATCTGGACGATTACATTGTCGGGCAGGAACACGCCAAGAAAGTCCTTTCCGTAGCTGTGTATAACCACTATAAACGCTTAAAATTAGAACGGGAAAACAGGGACAGTGGGATTGCATCAGAATTCGATGACGTTTCTATCGAGAAGAGTAACATTTTACTCATTGGCCCTACCGGAAGCGGCAAAACGCTGCTGGCTCGGACCCTGGCCAAACAACTGGAAGTACCGTTTGCGATTGCGGATGCAACCACTTTGACTGAAGCGGGGTATGTCGGCGAAGATGTCGAAAACATCGTTTTACGCCTGTTGCAGAATGCAAATTTTGATGTCCGCAAAGCTGAAGCGGGTATTATCTACGTCGATGAAATCGACAAGATTGGCCGCAAGACTGACAATGTGTCGATCACCCGTGATGTGTCGGGCGAAGGTGTGCAACAAGCGCTGCTGAAGATCCTGGAGGGGACAGTGTGCAATGTCCCGCCACAGGGGGGCAGAAAGCACCCGAACCAGGAATATATTCAGGTCAACACGGCAAATGTCCTGTTTATCGTTGGCGGAGCCTTCGTTGGTTTAGAAAAACTGATATCGGATCGTTCCGGCAAAAAAGTCATGGGGTTTGACCTCAAAGGAACGTATACCACTATCCCTGGTCGAGACGAGTTGATGGGGGCCGTTGAGCCGGAAGACCTGGTGAAATTTGGTATGATCCCAGAATTTATTGGACGCCTGCCGGTTGTGTCTGTGTTAAAAGAACTGACCAAAAGCGACTTGGAGCACATTTTACAGAAATCCAAAAATGCCCTGGTTAGACAGTATGCAAAGCTGTTTTCTATGGAAGGCGTCAGCCTGAGGTTTACCAAAGATGCCGTATCCGCAATTGCAGAAAAGGCAATTGAGTTGAAAACGGGTGCACGTGCGTTACGTTCCATTATGGAACGCATCATGCTCGATGTGATGTATGATTTGCCGCACGAAAATGACATCGAAGAAGTGCTTATTAATGCGGCGGTGGTGAAAGAAGGCAAAAAGCCAACTATCAAGCGTGGCCGTAAGTCAGGTGCCAATCAGTTGAGCGACGACGGTGACAAAAAAGGTGCAGTCAGTGCGGCTTGATGCGGGTCACCAATGACTGCGCGAAAAATCGTTCGTTTGTTTGGTAAATCGGTTAACATTTTAACCTTAAAAAATGAGTTAAAGCAGTCTGCCGTTCGCATTTCATGCGAGCGTAAATAAGTGCAGTTTATACGTTTTGGGCTTCGCTGGTTAGCGAATCTGCTCAACCACTCAACCATTTCGTTGTTATTGGCATCCGATCGGTTTCTAACTGAGGAAAAATGTGCTTTATAATTCGGCGCCACCTATC